>JAABUU010008669.1_pt1 | contig 10046 bp, 10 predicted proteins | sample 5559301 | NCBI WGS metagenome assembly JAABUU01 (sample SAMN10711884, study PRJNA513360) | rock metagenome | isolation source: Antarctica rocks | place: Antarctica: Victoria Land, Richard Nunatak white | reverse complement strand
CGGCGGCAGCAGGCGCGCCACCACGCGGTCCTTGAAGGGTTGTCCATATCGAGCCAATGCCAGTGTCCTGCGCCCCCGGGTTTGCCAATCCTATCCGGGCGGCAACTCCTCTGACACAGGGGGTCGGCACAGTCGGCACGCATCTGAGCGGCACTGAAGAGATCGAGGTTGGCTATTGGTTCGCAACGGTCGTGCACGGCCAGGGGCTGGCTTCCGAAGCCGTGGCGGGCATCACATCCGTCCTCCTGGTCGCCTACCCCGACCGTCGCATCGTCGCGGAATGCAGGCCGCAGAACGAGGCCTCGTGGCGCCTGCTCGAGAGGGTTGGTTTCCGAGTTGACGGCGAGGATGGCGCACGTTCCGGTCGCAAGAGGCTTATCTTCCGCCGGTAGCAGTTCCGGCTCGTATGCGGCGGATGTCCGCAGTCCACCAAACTCGGACGGCAGTCTCGGCACCCCGGATTCAGACGGTCTGCCAACGGTGGCGGATCAGGCCCCGATTTCAAACCAAGACACTACCCAGCCATAGCTGAGATCGAACCCGGGCGACCCCTGTGGTGCCCGGGGCCGCGCCTAGCTGTCCGTCAAAGGACCCATGACCGACCACCTCCTCCTTATCCGAAAACTCCGAAGCATGGACGGCAAGGCGGACATTTTGATTGCCGGACCGAAAAGCAGACAGCTTTCCTTTAGCGCTTCCGTGATGGTGGTGTGGACTGAGCACGAAACTCTTTGGGCATTTCGTCGAAGGCAGGCTTGCGGACAAAGCTCTGCATTGCCGGAGCTGGACGATTCGCCCCTGCTGGCGAAGAGGGAGGGCTTTGCCCGCCACCTTTCGCCATTGTCGGCGGGATAGGAGTTTTTGGAGCGTCGGCCATAAAGCTACCCCTTACGCAAGACGCCTGGAGGGTTGGCCTTGGTGAAAGTCTGCATAGGCGGTGGGGCCGGAACCGGTTTCGTAGCTGGTGTCGCTATGGCCTGCGGCGTCACCGCTGGCTCTTTAACGCCGCTCATTATCCGCTCTTTCCAACTCGTCCACTGTCGCCTGCTCATCGCGAAGCGTCCACCACCCCTTAGTGACCACCTGCATGGGGGGCGGGGCCGGCGCTGGCCGGCTGGCTGGCCGGCCCAGTCGCGTCAGACCCTGGCCCTGTAGCTGCCGGGTGGGTGGTGTTGAACTGGGCGGCAGCATGGCCGGTGTCCTTTTCAGCGTGGCTAGATAGATAGTGCGCATAGGTCGTGCCCACCAGAAAAACCGTTGTTAGCACCGATCCCAAGGCGGCTAGGCCGGCGATGGACCGCCGCCGCTCGCGCCGCTTATTGATCTGGCGGTTGTGATCCGCCCCTTTGGCGTATTGACGGGCAAGCTCTGTCTTGAGCGTGACAAGGGCGCTGAATGGGTCAGGCTGGTTCTGGTTCGCTTGTGCCTGTTCATCTCGAATAAGGTCTTGAGCGTAGGTGAGAAGCAGAGGTTCACGGGCAACATAATCAAATCTCTGAGGATAAATCGAAGCAGCAAGAAAACATAACGAAACAAGTGTAAGTGCGCCAGCGAGGGCAAGAAAAATAACCGAAAACTTGCCTGCAAGAGTTGTCGGGTCAGGAAGTTTATCGATCATCTGAAAAAGTGCTGCTAATTGTAGCGCAAGCGTTGCTGCAAAGAACGGCAGAGAACGCCAAACATTCTCTTCTTGATCAATCTCCTTACGATAGGAGTCGGCAAGGGTTTTTTCGATATAAGCGAGCGCTGCCGGCTCTTCTGGCGGCATCCGTCAGCCCAGCCGCCATCTGTGGCTCGGGCTTGGGCCGTGCCTCATGCGCTCGATGCTAGCCTCAAGCCCGTGGTGCAGCCTCGCGCCGTCCAGGATGCGGCCGGTGGCAGCATCGGCCTCAGCTCGGTCGAGGGCGTCAATCCAGTCCTGCGGCAGCGACCAAGTGTCATCCATGCCGTGAAGGTAGGATCGTTCGCAGGACGCGAACAGCCTGACCTTGCTACCGGCCAAGCCCAAGCCCACGGCTCTGGCCTTCGCGCAGCAATTCCGGCGGCAAGCCGCGTGCTTGTCGCTCCTCGGCCCGCACCCGCTGCCGCTCGGCCTCCTTCGCCTCCCGTTCAACCCGCTGGCCCCAAGCCGCGCTGAGCGCCACCCCATCGCGTCCCTGCGCGAAGTTGCGGGCCAGCTCGTTCAGCCCGGCCTGGTGCTCACGCCCGACGCCGGGTACCTCCATGCTCCTGCCGCTGCTGGCAGCACGCAGCGCCGCCCGCTCGCCCTCCTCGCCAAGCCGCTGCCGGACGGCCGCCATGAACCCGTCCAGCTCGCCCGCTACGCGTGGATCGGCCCGGCCCTCGTGCCACACAGCGCCGACCGCCGCTTCTTTCCGCCGCTGCCGCACGTCATGATCTTTGCCCTTCACCGGCAACTCAGCCACGAGCCGCGCTTCCCGCACTCCCTCCAGCACGGCCAGTGCAGCCTTGGACAGGCCGGGCACGTCGGTCGCATCCCGCACCTGCTGCGCCTGCACGGTCTGCACGTAACCCTGCCTGGCGATGCTCTCGGTCTCGTGGACGCGGCGCAGGCTGTCCGGCACGGCCTGCACCACCCGCTCGGCCCTGGCCCGCTCCTCCTTGCTGGCGGCAGAGACGAACCATCCTACCTTGCCGCGCAGCTCGCCAAATTGCGTCGGGTCGCCCGCGATCTCCTCCCGCGCCTGATACCACCCGCGCTGCTTCACCACTTCGCCCAATGCTGCCTGCGCCGCCGCCGGATCGCGGTAGGCACCTTGCAGGTAATGCCGCAGCGCCTCGCGCTCCCGCTGCACCGCGCCGTCCCGGACGATCACCGCGGCGATGCTGGGCTCGTCCAGCACGCGCCCGAGGCTGTCCTTCCCTTGCCCGATCGGGTCGCGCCACGCCGGCAGCAACGGAGCCGGCACGCGCTCCGCCTCCCGTGCTGCCTCGGCCTCGCGCGCCTTCGCCTGAGCCTGGGCTTCCCACGCCGCCGTCTGCTGCCGCACATAGGCCGGGTCGATCGTCCCCTCGTGCAGCTCCTTGTCGGCCAGCTTGCGGGCGAGCTGCAGCTTGATCTCGTGGCGCTCGGCAGCGTCGCCCCGCACCTCGCGGTCGATCCTGCTCCCTGCCGCGTCCAGGAACTCTCGCCCGGCCGGCGACAGCACCGTCCGCACCTGGTCGAGCGTGCCGCGCTGCCGCGTGGTCCAGGTCAGCGCGTCCTGCACCTGGCGGGACCGCTCCTCGCGGCTCGCCTCCTGCCTGTGCTCGGCCGCCAGCTCCTGGCGCGTCGGCCAGGCGATCGAGGCAGATCGCACCTCGCCCCGCCCCATCTGCCGGGCGAGCTGGCCCGTGTCCTGCGCCGTCTCGCGGGCGACGAACACCTCCGCGCTCTCCCGCTGCCGGGTCAGCGCCACGTAGCTCGCGGCCGACCGCCAGTGTTCGGTATGGTACAGATAAGTCCGGTCCAGGGTCTTGCCCTGGCCCTTGTAGATCGTCCCCGCGTAGCCGTGCCGGAACCCCTCGAACCCGGCCGCCGACCAAGTGACCTCCCGCCCGTCCTTGCCCAGCCCGTCCAGCGCCGCCGCCATCTCGCCCGTGACCGGGTCGAGCCGGGTGATGGTCCCCACGTTGCCGTTGTAGATCCCGAGCCTCTTGTCGGTGTCGGTGAACTGCACCCGGTCCCCGACCGCGAACGCCGCCACCCCGTGCTTGGTCTCGAGCTGCACGTCGCGCCCGGCCAGCTCGCCCCGCTCCCGCCGCACCTGGCGCAGCTCGGCGTTGAGCGCGTCCACGTCGCGGTTGGTGTAGGCGAACACGAACCGGCTCTGCCCCGGCCGCTCGCCGGCATCCCGCTTCCACGCCGCCACAAGGGCGCTGCGCGCCTCGTCCTGCCGGTCCGTCCAGGTGATCGCCCCGGCCTGGTCGAATGCCCCCACGGCCTCCGCAAAGCGGCCCTCGGCCAGGTCGCGCGCCGCCTGGCGCTGCCAGTCCACCCGCTGCCGCGTCACCTCGGTGATCTCGGCCGACCCGTGCCGCTGCCGCAGCTCCGCGAACAGCCCGCCCCGCTCGATGCTCGCAAGCTGCCGGTCGTCGCCGGCCAGGATCACCTTCGCCCCGGCCTGACGCGCGGCGTCCAGCAGCTCGCCCGTCACTCGCGTGTCGAGCATCGCTGCCTCGTCCACCACAACGACAGTGCGCTTGTCCCACTCGGTGCGCCCGTTCTTCAGGGCGAACAGGGCGGCATGGACGGTGCGCGCCTCATGGAACCCGTCCTGCGCTAGGTCCTGCGCCACCGCGTTCGTCGGCGCCAAACCCACGACCCGCTTGCCGTCCTGCTCGTGCGCGTCGCGCACCGCCGCCAGCGTGTAGCTCTTGCCGGTGCCCGCCCGGCCCTCGATCAGCTTCAGGTGCCCCGCGCCGATCGCGTGTTCGAACGCCACCACCTGGTCGGGCCGCAGCGTCCGCGATGCCGTTGCCGCCTCGGCGCTGCGCGCGGACACCGCACCGGACTTCTGGCGCGACAACCCGCCCGCCGCCGCCATCGCCGCGCGCTCCTGCTCGCGAACCTCCCGCGTGGTGAACCGCCCGGCCACCTTGCCCGTCTCCCGGTCGTGCAACGCCACCAGCTCGCGGCTTTTCAGCACCGCGGCCCGCACCCGCGCCACCTCCTCCTTTCCCTCCTGCCCCTCTCCTCCAAGCTGCTTGGCCAGGAACCGATCCAGGTCACGCTCGGTGAACGTCGCGTTGTTCCGCGTCAGCGTCGCCAGCACCTTTTCCGGGTCGCGCGCCGCCTCCTGGTTGGCCTGCCGGATGGTCTCGGCACGCTCGACGATCTCCGACCCGGCGCGCCGCATCCGCACCGGGCCGATATGCTCCTGCGCGTGCGTGGCCACGGCATCGACCCGCGCCTCAAGCCCGTGCTCGCGGAAATACCGGTCCTGGTGATCGCGCCACAGCTCACCCCACGCGGCACCATCCGCCACGCGAGCACGTCCGCCAGCTTGGCGCACCTCCGGGTCAAGGTCGCGCGCCTTCTTGGCAGCAAACCCGTCGGGCTCGATTCGCCGCGTGGTGATCAGAAGGTGCGCGTGCCAGTTCGCCCTCTCGCTCTCCGCCTCTGCCCCGTGCGGCGCGTGAATGTCGAGCTGCACCGCGAGGCCCTTGGAAACGAAATGCTCCTCCGCGAAGGACCGCACCAACGCAACCCGGTCCTCTGGGGTGACCTCCCGGTTTGCCGGAAGGGCGAGCACGATCTCGCGGGCGACTTGGGCATCCTTGCGGCGTTCTGCCGCTTCTGCCGCGTTCCACAGCTCGCCCGCGCGGCCGAAACGCTCAGGTGTGTCATTCGGTAGCAGCACGGCGTGGTGCTCGGGCGCGTCGCGGTTCCGGAAGTAGAACACCTCGCCCGTGCGTTCGGCGGCGATCTCCTCCCGACCGTTGTAGGCGGCAGACCGCACGGCGCTGCCGCCGGAGCTGCGGGAGATGTAGCGGGCACGGGCAAAGGCGATGGCCACCCGGGCACTCTGCCTGCCCTTCCTGCCCTGCGCAAGCCGCGTTGCCCTTGCAACGCATATTGCGTCTGCACGCTTCCGCTCGCCTTTGGCTTGCTGGTGCAGAACGCGTTGCGGGTTAGCTTTTCCCGCTTAGCAGGCGAAGATTAGACCTCTGTAGGCAGCCCACCCATAAATGAACTCGCTGATTTCCCGCACTCTTGGGTTTGCAACTACCTGACCGGACCGCTTGCACCCGGTTGTGCCCATGTCCAACAGGCGATCAAAAACACCAAGATGATCAGGATATGCCGCTGGATCGGAGTAGCCTGGGTTTAACCACTGTGCATATGTAGCAAAACCGCGCTGCTCAACGTATCCTATGGTGGTCGAGACAGCAGGAGTGTACTGCATTGAGCACAGGATAATCCGGCAAGCCTGATTGTCTAAAACGTCGCCAGCATACAGGTCGCGCTCTTCGTGTGACCCACTGATAAGGAAGACCTCTACGCACTCGCCCGACCGCAGTATCAAACGTCGGGCGTATTTTCCTGTGCGGACCGCTGCACCAAAAAGCGTATTCCACGTGTGAGTTTTCCCTGAATTCCGGTTGCCCAACACGCTCACGAAAAGTCGGTCGAGTTTGCCACTGTCGTCCATGAACCACCTTCTTCTTTCTTTAAATCGTACTGGCCAAAACGGAGAGAGAAGGCAAGCCAGTTTAAACGTGGAGTCACATACCTCTAGGCTTGCCCTAACCGCGAATGGCGGTAACCTGGTGTTCTTCTGAAGCTATGGGATTGGAACTGCGTGGCCCGTTCTCTCGCTGATCGCCTTCAGGCGCACGAACAACAGAAAGCCAAGCTCGCCGAGCAGGAAGCCAAGCTCAAGCTCGCTGAGCGCAAGGCCCGTACCCGGCGCATGATCGAGGCTGGTGGCCTGATCGAAAAGACCGGCCTCCTCGACCTCGACGCTAACGCTCTTTATGGCGCGCTGCTCTCCCTCCGGGAGGCGGCCGGTAGCAAGAAGCAGGTGGAGCACTGGGCCGCTCTCGGTGGCCGCGCCTTCTCCCGTGAGGCCAATGCCCGTGGCGAAGGACGCGAGCCGATCGTGCTTACCTTTGCCGCCGCCCTTCCTCTAGCAGTCACCGTCACGCTCCGCGCTGCGGGCTTCCGGTTCAACAAGGTGCTCCGGCACTGGGAGGGACTGGCCCGCCTCGAGGATGCAGAGTCGATCGCCAGCGCAAACGCCGGCACCGTCCGCCAGATGGCCGCAACCTCGCCCCTCTCGCCCGAGCTGGACACCGCCGCGGAGTGACCTGGTTCCGCACGGGACTGCCCGCGGTACTCCTCATGGCCGGTCCCTCGCTCACGCACACGGCCATAGCTGCGACTGCGGCGGCTCCCGCCCCGGGTTCCGGGCCGGTGAGCATCGCCAGCCTTATTGTGGTTACCGTCGTTTCCCTGGGGCTCGCCGGTATGCTCTCCCGCCAGGGCAGCTTGACCGCGCAGCCCCGGTTCCGCGGCTACCGCGTCCGCTTCGTCATCGGCGCCCCCATGGTCTTCCTGGCCCTCGCCCTGCTCGACGGCTCCACCGGCATCCTCGGCTCAGGATGGGTCGCCCTGCCTCTCTGGAGCGCGCTGACGGCTTTGTTCGTCGTTCTGGGGGGTCGGCTGCTGCCGGAGCCGCTTGGCCGCTTCCTGGCCTCCCTATTCCCGTCCACCGTGCTCGACACCCACGGCTCTGCGCAGTTTGGCACCGCGGCCATCGGTGCGGAGCACCTTGCCCCCGCGGCGCCCGCCGACGCCTTCGTGCTCGGCCTCATGCCCGATGCCCCGCGCCGCAGCGACGCCCGGTTCCGCCAGGACGGCCACATCCTGACCTGCGCCCCCACCGGCGCTGGCAAAGGCATCGGCGCTGTTATCCCCAACCTGCTGGCCTACCCCGGCTCCGCCTTCGTGCTGGACTTCAAGGGCGAGAACTTCGCCGTCACCGCCCGCGTCCGCCGCGAGCTGGGCCAGCTCGTCGTCCTGGTCGATCCCTTCGGCATCACCGGCCAGGCCTCCCACGCCCTGAACTGGCTCGATATCCTCGATCCCGATTCCCCCGACGTGGTCAGCCGCGCCGCCGGTCTCGCTGACATGCTGATCGCCGTCGAAGGCGGGGAGTCGGACTCCCACTGGACCGACACCGCTCGCGAGCTGCTACGGGGCCTGCTGATCCATGTCGCCGGCCTACCCACCGAGCGACGCACCATGGCCGAACTGCGCCGCATCGTCACCGCCCCGGCCGACGACATGACCACCACCTTGGCGGCCATGCAGGCCGATCCCGATGCTGGCCAGCGTATTCCCGCCCGCGCCGCGGCAGGCCACCTCAACCGGCCGGAGCGCGAGCGTGGCTCGGTTTTGTCCACCGTGGTGCGCCACACCGCCTGGCTGGACGATCCCCGGCTCTGCGCCGTCCTGGCTCGCTCGGACTTCTCCCTGGCCGATCTTAAGCACCGGCCGATGACGGTCTACCTCGCCGTTCCGCCCGACCGGCTGCGCGCCTGCCTGGGCTTCGTGCGGGGCTTTGTCGGGCTAGCCCTGGACGGGGTCACGGCGGCTCCTGGGCGGCCCGTACAGCGGGTAGCGTTCTTCCTCGATGAGTTCGGCCAGCTCGGGCGCATGGACCGCCTAGCAGACAGCGTGACGCTCCTGCGGGGCTATGGCGTCCAGCTCTGGCTGTTCGTCCAGGACCTGTCCCAGCTCAAGGCAGTCTATCCCCGTTGGCAGAGCTTCCTGGCCAACACCTCCCAGCAGTTTTTCGGCACCGCGGATTTCGACACCGCCCGGTATCTGTCCGACGCCCTCGGCCAGGAGACCATCCGCTACGTCACCCATACAGCCTCCACCTCGAGCAGCGGCATCTTCAAGCCAAACACCACCTCCAGCGGTACTGGGGAGCACCTGCATGGCCGATCCCTCCTTACCCCCGATGAGGTCATGCGCCTCGGTCCCACCCGGCCGATCGTGCTCGTCTCTGGTGAGCCGCCTTACCTGCTGGATCGCATCAGCTACCTCACCGACCCCGCCTATGCCGGCCGCTTTGATCCCAATCCCATGCACCTACCCCACGCCGCCGAATGAGGCACAAGGGTGCAGGCCGCAGCCTCCTGTCAGCCTCTTCCTGCCTGCCTTGGTTGATGTTGGTCACCGATTAGGAGGTTCCCCCCGGTCTCTCGCCTTATCCACAGAGCGTGCTTATCCACCACCCTAGATTCAACTTCTCTTTAACTTCAGATTCAGGGCTCAAATCGTCCTTTAAAATCAATTGTTTATCAGACGGATTGCTACCAAATGGGCGGCTTTCTGCTACTAAACGGGCGGGTCAATTGCTACTAACCGGGCGGTTTGTTGCTACCAAACGGGCGACCTTCCCAAACAGCACCGGAAGGTTAGTGTCCTCGCCGTTGCACGCGGTCAGCCTGTCCGACCGGACCGCTTTATTGCTACCAAGTGGGCGGCCCTCTCCCTTCCTGTGCTCCGGGCTACCTGTTCTCTGGCCCTAACGGGATTGCGAACGGGTCTATTGCTACCAAACGGGCGGCTCACCCTTAATGCTACCCACCCTTGACTGTAGGTTGCGGTAGCAGCACAAAAGCGCATGAGCCTGACCGTCTCTCAGAAAACTAACCACAGCGGTTTTCCGAAGCCGGGAGAACTCATTGAGATCACGGGCGCGCACGGGCTTGAGGCAGCTGACCGTGCCATCCTCAACCGGCTGTACCAGCTCGCCCATGAGGCAGGAAACATCACGGAGACCGAGGCCGAGTGGGAGATTGCTTTCGCGCGCCTGCGGCCCTCCACCCATGAAAGCAATGACCGCCTGCGCGCCTCATTGGAGCGCCTACTGCGGGTTCAGGTCGCCGTTCCCTACATCGACAACAAAGGGGAGCCCCGGACGCTCCTGACACATCTGTTCGAGTTCTTTGACCTGTCGGATGCGGAGACCAGCCCAACGGCGACGGTCCGATTCGGGCTTCCGCGCAAGCTGCGGCCGATCATCGCCCGGTCAAATAGGTGGGGCCGCATCAAGGCCGAAGTGGTCTGCGCCATGTCGAGCCGCTACGCGATGGCACTCTACGAGCTGATCCAGCTGCGCGCCGGCATGGACCGCTGTATCGAGGTCTTTCCAATCGGCAAGTTCCGGGATTTGCTGGGGGTGCCGCCCGATGCATATCAGCGGGGCAACAACTTCGTGCAAAAGGTGATCCAGCCCGCGGTGCTGGAGGTCAACGGCCTGTCCGACATGGGCGTGACGGTCGAGGTGCGGCGCCGCACCTCGCGCGCGCCGATCGAAGCGGTTGTCGTCGCTTGGTATCGCAAGGAGGGAGATGCGTTCCGCGAGGCCTTGCGCGAGCGCGAGCGTTCAAAGCTCGGCCGGTCGGCGCGGCTGCGCAGCGCGGTCGAGACCTTGCCCATCGCCGGAGGAATTACGGAGGAGGCCTGACTGAATCCTCCCTGCGGCGCGGGATTACGCGTCGCCAAAGCTCCGCTGCGCCTCGTG
>JAABUU010008665.1_pt1 | contig 10047 bp, 8 predicted proteins | sample 5559301 | NCBI WGS metagenome assembly JAABUU01 (sample SAMN10711884, study PRJNA513360) | rock metagenome | isolation source: Antarctica rocks | place: Antarctica: Victoria Land, Richard Nunatak white | reverse complement strand
GCATGACTCATCAGCATGACTACATTGCCATGTGTGGCGGTACACTTACTCAGCTCTATCACTGGAGTGGGTTTGGTGCAATGGATTTTGCTGTGCAGATGTGGTCTCCTTGGAGTCCTGCAACAGTAAGTAATTCTTTTCTTTTGGAGAAAAGCTTTTTTGCAGTACAGTTTTGCATGTGTACTTTTGATGAAGCTTTAGCAAACCTTGCAGCTACAGTCAGTATGGCAAAGCAACAGCATCTGCTGCATAATGACTCAAACTGCACTGTGCAGTGACGACAAGGAGGATTGCGCAGCATGAGGAAGCTTCACCTTGGCATCTCGCTTTGCCCTGGCCAGGCGATTCTTGAGCCAGACAACGACCTATGTTACATAGCACAAGTTCTGTGGCAGGTGTGGGTGTAGCTTGCTGGATCTTTGGTGTACAGCACACTAGACAATGGATCAGCAACTTGCAGAGTGTAATACCTGCTGCTCAGTAGCACTGCCAGCCTGTTGAACAGCCGATGTCAGTTCTGGTGTAGGTTTTGTGTGCCCAGCACTGAAACGCTGCTCTAGTAGTCCAATCTGGGCGGCGTTAGGCTTCCATCTGGGCCTGCGAATGCATTCGCTCCTTGTTTGTCACAACTGCTGATATATGTCAACAATAGAGAGTGTGCAGAAGGCCTTTCTGGCAGAAGAGTGGTTTTGAGGCCAAAGTGTGACTGACCCACCTTGGTGCTGCTGCCAGTTGCTGTGCCTGCAGCTGATACTGAGCTAACAGGCTGTGGGTATCGGTGCCAGCAGGCACAAAGGGCTCGTTTGGCAATACAGAGCTTGGTTGATCATCGTTTCGCCGTTGCAAGCCCCGTTGAAGCTGCTGCTGCTGCTGCTGCTGTAGCTGCTGTTGTAATGCGGATGCTTGTTGCAGCTGATGACTTGACTGGTGCTGTCCTGCCTGCGGACTGGCAGCGGACCTTCCGGCGCCAGCCAAAGCCGCTGGAAAGCTGACTCCGGAGAAAGCCTCTGATATCGCCGCTGCCTGATCTCCTCGCTCCAGCAAACCAAACAGCGTGTCAGCTGCCTCCCTTGACCATGTCGGAAACGCGGCTGCCAATTGAGCAGGCACGGTCAGCGTTCTGGAGGGTTGCTGATGCTGTAGTTGGGTAGGAAGAACTTTGTCAACGTCAGACTGGCGTCGGTGTGAGACATGCTGTCTCGTGTAAGTGCCTCTGGGCGACAACGGGTCATCTCCGCTGTTACCGCGTTCGTCCATGCTCTGCGGCGGGATGCATGGCACAGTCGAGATGATCTCTTTGGGGAATCGGGTAAATTGCACTGCTAGAGCTGTGGTTTGTAAGAACTTACAGTGAAAGTGAGATAAAGTACTGATACAAGCAAACCTGGAATCGTAAGACCGTTGGTGAGGATCTGCTGTCATTATTGCCTGAGTCTCTTTAAACTTTCGCTACGATGGCTCTGGCTGCTGCGCGAGAAGCTGCAGCACCCATTGAGGCGTCTTTGGCATGATGAGATTTTCCAACGTTCATCATGCCAATGTACCGTGGAACGCTCATTCGCCTTTGACGCAATTTGAACTTCTCCATCGGATGACATCCCATGGATATGCCCCTTCACACATCGATTGAATGCATGATCACTGGGTGACACTGCCAGAACGCCGTCATACCGTATTGAGGGATGCACGCAGATCACAAGAAACAATGATGCTGCAGAAGAGGTTGACTTGCAGCATGACTATCCTCGCACAGCATCACTAAGCAGCAATACTATATATGCTGGCATCACTACACTGGCAGCCAGGATGCTGACAGATGGAAAGGCAGGTTCTCGTACTAACTCATCACTGGCTGGCTGCTTGCTGCATTGCCACAGCAGCAGTTGCAAAGTGCACTGCATGTTGCAGTTGGATGCCACCCAGATATGAGTCAGGTCAAGGGTATACTGCCTCGGACAATGCCCAGCAGTCGTTCCAGGATTCTGGCGCCATCATCCCGTATGCCAGAATGCATGTATTCATTTGTGACCCATTGCCTGACCCCCTGAATCTTGCTGGCTGTCTCCTGAGCAAGCTCAAAGTCCACATACAAGTCCTGTAGAACAGCAAAGCTGCAGATTGTTCCATCAAGCCAGTGTACACACAAGCTTGAGCCAGTCGGCAAATTGGTTGTGGTGGGTGTACATTACACCAGAGAGGGCAGGCCTGCCTGCAAATTATACAAGCATGCTGCAGCAGACAGAAACACAACAGCCTTTGCTGCGTCAGCGCAGACAAGTTTTCAGGGCTGGCTTCAGCAGCACAGGAGGCACAATGACAGGCTACAGAAGGTGTATTTTGTGACAAAGATAGCAGGCTGCTGATCACCTCATAGTAGGTTGCAGACGCAACAGGGACCTGGTTCTTGCCCAGGGCAGTGCTGTCATACATGGCTCCCCAGTCAGACTTAGCTGCTACAACTTCAGCTGTTTCCTGCAAACACGTCAGTGCGCATGCTATCCCCAACTCCGCATGCGGAATATGGACATGGTCTGCCACAACTTAGCCAACCAGTACAAGAATGCAGTCAGGACATGCTCATCAGCTGCTGTCGTCTCATGCCAGTGCACAAGATGAGAGCGCCAGAAGGTGAGTGACATGCAGCACCATGATTGCTGTGCAGAGTATGTTTTGCTGTGGGGAAGATGGCAGGGGCCGACAGCGATGTGGAAACAACAGGCAAGCTTGAAAACTCACTCGTAGCTTTCTGAGGGAAGCAAAATCTTCAAACATCCATGGAAATACCATCTCACCTGTAAGACAGGTGTCAGTTCAGCACCACCACCTGGAACAGGCGGTCCCTACCACAGTATAGACACAGACACAGGTAGGAGAGGACAGCTTTGTCATGTCCACAGAGAGGCACCAAACAAGCTGTGTGGCAGCGATGGTTGAAGCGTATTGGGACACCATAGCGCATGATACACATGTACTGATGGCAAATGAAAAGGAAACAAAAGAAGGTGTATGCAAGGAGGCAAAAGGAGTGGGGTGCTGCTTGTGAGCAACAGGTGTGTGTGAGTGTGAGCAAGCTAGAATGCAAGCAGGCTGGAAGCACATACCCGTCATGAGAACAGGTTTTCCAGCATTGGCAGCGGCTACGGCGTCAAAGTCATTTGCAAAATGTTCCTGCAAACAACACAGGCAAAGCTGGTTCAATGAGGCAAGCGATGTATGCCGTGTAAGAAAGCACAGACAGGCCTGACAGCAGGGCACCATGAGGTAGAATGAGCCATTGCACCATACAACGATATGCAGCTAAAGCTCACAGACAGTTGGCACAAGTGAATTTTTAGCACAACAAAGGCTTCCTCACAGCATGTCTCAATCTGAAGCCAACAAGGAGTCAAGCAGCTGACACGCAGCACAGTCTCTCAGCACAAGTCTCAATCCTGGAATGAGCGAATGAAAGAGGGCTTGTGTGTGCACACCTGGCGCACTCTATGAGCAGCCCAATTGGAGGCTCCTAGACTGCAGTAGATAGATTCATGCATGATGGCGTACAAGGGGTTGGTATCCCAGGGCATGGATGCCTGCCACCCCTGCGCACACACACACACGCGAATCACTGCATTGTGGGCTACAGTGGCACTAAAGAGGGGCTCTGTTCATAATGCATTATAGCAAAACTCTTTCCTTTGTGTCTCTGGTGTTGTGCCTGGCACAAATGCATTGACAACTGCAGCGACGACAGCAGTGCAGGCAGCAAGTTTACTTCATTAACGTCGCATGACAATGGCGCCTGCACAAGTAAAAGGGCAGCACAAATGCCCACCTCTGTGGCACTGCACCTGGCAGCCACTGCACCACAACTCAAGAGCCATCAGATACATATGTGCTTACACCACCAAGCTGCTGACTGCAGGAGGTCAAATGTACAGTTTGGCAAACGAGCACGCATACATACCGAGGTGAATGTTGGACTAAGCTGACCAATTTCCTCATCAAAAGCTCTCTCTAACAGCCAGTGAAGCCTCTCCATGCCCCCACCCCCTCCCAACCCCAGGCCTAGCAGCTGAAACGCACTGCGTGCATGAACACTCCAAAGCTGATGATACTATCATCATGTACAGTAACCAGCATGGTCTGAGTCAGCTAATGTAGATCTTTATACAGGCATGCTCTGTTTTGCAATACGTACATAGTGCATGTGTGGAGCTCATGTCCTATGTCCTGTAAGTGGCCTTGCAAAGAGGCATCAACGTCACCCAAATTAATGCAGCGTTTTGAGCTGAATACACAATGCAAAACGCTATGCATTATGTATGCTTGCTGAAGAGGAAGCTGCAGCAAGGGATACGGAAGAGGCAATGCAGGAGAGGCAATGAAGTCTGTTTCCAATTTGTACAGCTGCCAGCGTAGTTGCATTTAAGCACTATGTTGCTCTGTTGTATTGCCCACGAGTTTTGCAGCAGAACAATCAGCAAAACATCAACACGCAGTCAGCATGTGCACGCCACTCTGACTGACCAACCTGGGAGTCAAGTGATCACCGTTGGCCAATCGCAAACCACCGCCAGGCTGCTCAGACAGGTACGTGATTATTCTCTGGACCCTTGCCACATCACTTGGAAACCTTTTGTAAAATTTATGGTTCTGAGCAATGACACGAGGGTACAGATGGCGATAGGCATCCTCTGCTGCACAGTGGGAGTCTATGCAAGGCGGAAGGCCACCAGTCAGCATCACCTCAGTCAGGGCTGCGTACAGCAGACAAGGTTTGCATGGGGACTGATTGACAACTTTTGCAGTGCATATGCATGGAGTGCAGCATCATGATGTGTTTGCAATTCTGATAGAGACTCTGCCTTGTCAGGTATGGCACATGATGTCCTGCATCTCTCTGAACTGGTCCTCAACAAGTGCAAGGCTTGAACGTAACCACATTGCGCAGGCAGTGACTGAGCCAAGCAAAGATGTGTCTGACCACAAAACGGTATCGACAGTGTGTGTCAGGCTTGCCTGAAAAGCCTGGTTTGTGCAGCCACCAAGTTACAAGAATTTTGTTCACCTTGAGGTGCGGCAGATAGGTACTGCACAGTGCAAAACCCGCCAAATGACTGTCCTAAAAGACTCCAGCGGCTGTTCTGAGCATCTGAAGAGATCAGCAGAGTCTCTCGCACCAATTCAGCATCAGCAACAATGCTGTCAGCCCTGGAAGCAGTTGAGTACAGTATCATTGTTGGTAATGCCTTGGGTTCCCAAACAATAGCAATGTGAGTATACAGATTGCATGAGAGCAGGATGTTACTTTTGCTGCAAGTGCGGGCCACAGTGCACAAGCTCTCCATGAGGTGAATGATGACGACATTGTGGAGCATCAGGTTGGAAACACTGTTGCTGGTCGGGCAGGAAGTTTGACGACACACGCCAGACCGTATCTATACTTCTGGTTGTAGCAATAGTAATTGCTTTGAATGATGCTGCTTGGGAACACGACACACAGATTTTACCTGAAGGGCTGTAGGTAGGACGCCTGCTGTTGTGCAGAACCCCTGGCAACAAGATTGGCTGTAGTGATGGGGCTGGACCGGCCGGTGCCCCTCTGATCCATGAGCAGCACCTTGAAATGTGCAGTTGCACACTTGATCCAGGAGCTGCTTTCCACTGGACGTGGTGCCTCAAAGCCTGGACCACCTGGGCTCAACAGATCACGTCCATGCCAGGGCCAACCACTCTCATCCGCGCTACACTGCTACTTATGGCAGGTAGGCATGGCAGCAAAAGGTAGATGATGCCAACCTTGCAGGAACAGCAAAGTTGGCAGCTTATGTCCTATTTTGCTAAGTGCGCTGACGTCTCGTACAAACAGATTGATACAGGCACCCTGCTTGTTGCTATGGTCTAGTGGAACCTGCAGAAGGCAAGACATAAAAGATTTTGCCTGACGACAGGCAGCCTGCGTGTTGCTTCTCATGAACTGCAAGGCTGCTTGCAGATGTTGCTGTGCCCGCACTGTTGCCCGACAGTTGTTGCCAACAGCTGCCACGGTGCCCACTACTGATCACATGGTACAGCTAACGCCAGCTGCACAGAACATGTCACACATTTATGCGATGAGTAGTACCTGAAATGTGTGGTCTGTCAACCTGAGACCCGGAACTACGAGTGATTCTCCCACAGCATGTTCGAGCGTCATCGTTGTAGCAATCGAGGCAGCCGGAGACGCAAATACACTGTTCTGAAAAACACCTGAGTGCGAGTGGCCGTGGCGTGCTTTGTTCGTTTGCGCCCTTGGCTTCAGCCGGGTTGCAAACAGGGGATACGCATAGCGGGCACCTGCAATTGTGTTTGGGTGAAAAGACTGCAACGAGTCATTCCCGCATCCTGTTGGCATGAAGCTTAATTCATGGTGCACTTCCTAGGAAGTATACCCAGGGAAGTCCAGGGAAGGGCTGTTGTGCCAAGGCGCCCTCAAGGCGACTGGCCTCGCCAAAGTGCGTCTCTTGTGACAACACTCAGACAGTTTTGACAGCATGGTGGGCAAAGAGGGCGGCAAGGCCAAACCGTTGAAGAAGGCCAAGAAGGAGGGTAAGGAGCTGGACGAGACTGACTTGGAGTTTCAGAAAAAGAAGAAGGAAGAGGCTGCAGCTTTGAAAGCCCTCAAGGAGAAAGCTGGTGCCAAGGGAGGCTTTGCCAAAACAAAAGGCTCTAAGTAGGCTTGGCTGCAAGGTAAACAAGCAGACATGCTAGCCGTGTGCGCAACTGGAGCCTTTTCGCAAGAGACTGTGGCTGACTTTGACCACCAAGAGCAGGATCTTTTTGCAACGTGCATCATGTTGCAGGTCCTTCTCACTCTGAGCTACAACATTGCTGCACATGCAAGATGTATCCAGCAAAGGGGCCAGTGCTGCACACTGTATGAGCTGCAAAGTGACAGGCACAGTTGTCTGCCTGTCATGCAGTGGTTACCTTGGAGCTCAACTGTATGCCAGACCTGCAATGACCAGAGTCCACCGATATGCGATTGTTGGCTTTGCAGCAGGATTTGCAATCATGGGAGTAGCACGTGCTGTGACGTAATAGTGATGCTGGTGGTGCCTACACACATATGCTTGAATGATTCAGACCTTACAGCATCTGTACTTGGTGTAAGACAGTAGGTGATAAGGTTGACTAGTTGCTGCTGGGCCTATTGTTGACCCTGCTCATCCTCTCCGGATCAAAGCATTTTTGTAATGTGAGCAATCAGAAAGGGATCCCTCTGGAGCCTGTGCTCTATCCAGAGGCTGGGTGCTACAACAACGTGTTGGTCTTTAATGTGTCTGCCTGCAACAGCAACATGCACTCACGCTGTTTGTTTGACCAAGCAACTCCAATGGTGTGCGTGTGGTCCCACATGATGCACCCTACTGAGTTTTTGTGACTGTACGGAAGTTGCCTATCCTCTGCACTAGCATTGTTGTGACAAATGCTGCTGAGGTGAACAGCAAGGAATGCTTGCCTTTTGCTATTCTGGTATGCCTCTTACTGTTAGAAATTACAAAATTTTGTGACATGTGCTAGCAGCGCTGGCCTAACGCCTCCTACCAATATGGACATAGCGACCAGCCTGACAGTTGTGATATACTGCTGTGCTTCCTTTGCTGAAGGGTGAGCTTCTAGCTTGCCATGTCTACTCAACAGCTTTGTTTTGACTGGCACCCATAATCAGAATCTAGTTGCTCCATTGATGAATCGACACTCGCAAGTCTCAAAGCTAGAACTGTTGGCACCAGCCTTATGTGTTTGTACGCAAACTGTCATTGCTTGTTGAGGCTCATGAAGCACTGTTGAGCCGCAGCATTGCTCTTGAAAGAGCTTTTATAATCACAGGATTGTAATCAAGTCAGGAATCAGCAGCCTTGAGATTTGTTTCAGCAACAAATTTTCTTGAGTTTATCACTGTATGTCAAATTTTGATGCATCAATGAGTGTTGGTGCATGACTCCCGTACACAGCAGCCCATACGCAATCAATCAAATTTGAAAAGCACAGTGCGTAGCAGGCAAAATTGTTTCTGTATTTGTCACTCAAATGATGCCAATCAGGCACAGTGCTTACTACAAGTCAACCCAGCACATTGAGCAACAGAACATGGTGAGACAGTGTGTCAAGTCTTGCATAGAAGTGCAACATACAATGTAGCTATATTTTGCGCAGGAACACTTATCACTGTCAGAAGTCTAAGTCAGACACGTCTCCTGGGTAGAGTTGCTGAACACACACACTGTGCAAGCTTGGTCTGCCTAGGCCGGGCCATCTTGATTGATATCACTGCCGGAGTTATGTTGCCTGAGTCAGTGTCAGGCACAGGCACAGCTCAAAACACCTGTGGCCTTAGGAGTTGAAGCTGGTACAGCAAATGTGTTTTGCCATCAGACAAATTGCTGCCAGACTGCCTCTGAATGTTCGTGCTTAAAACCTTGTGCATCGCGTTCAGATGTACCATTCCAAGGTGCTCACACTCCCCATATAGACAAACAAGCACCAAACTGTTCAAGATCAGTTTCTGAGGCAGAAAGCATCATGGTCTTGATATAACCTCTGTAGCTTTCTCATTACATGCTAAGCACCTCCAAAGCGTCTCAGGTAGCACCTGTTTGTGGTACCTGTCGCTGAGCCTCCTTAGAAGCCTTGTGATCTGATCACCTTTTGCATTTCAGCCAGGGCAGAGTCCGACACCAAATAGCTTCAGGTCCTCTCGAGGTCGTGTCCGACGCCTCCAGTGACCATCAACCGGTACTGCAGGTCAGGCATGATGTGCAACGCCAAACTTGAAATAAGTGTGTAAAAAGCTATTGCATAGGTTTTTTTGCAAGTTTGGCATCGGATGTTAGACAATTTGGCCGAGCGGTCTAAGGCGCCAGCTTCAGGTGCTGGTCCGAAAGGGCGTGGGTTCAAATCCCACAGTTGTCACAAATAAGCTTGTGAGTGAGCGTTACATTTTGTTTATTTTCCAAAGACTGAGCGCTTTTAGGCCAGTTTGAGCCTGTTCAGCTGTTCTGGTACAAGTAGCATTCAATCCGTGTAGATTGCAGCCGGTTCATGCTGGCAACGCATGGGACTGATTTAGTACTAGTATTCTTGTGAGTAATGCTGGCTGCCTTCTGATTTGCACTAGAATGCTCCTTTTAAGCTGCCTGTTAAAGTGCTTCACAACCTATAATTGTAGAGGGCACACTCTGATTATATGTGTCCAACTACAGGGAGACTTGTATGACATTTTTGAGTACCCCTTGGAGCACCAAGCATCCCATGAAGACATGAGGTTCTACAGGGACCAACGTGTTCTGTGTCTTGCCTGGATAATACTTTGCTTGCAACTTTTCCGAATGCCTAGCATAATGCTTGAGCCTGTCAAGAATGGCGAATTTCATCGGATTCATACCACTAAGAAAATGGCGAATTTGCGAAATGACCCTACCTGCATGCATTACACAGTTTGAACGTCCCCATTGCCGGGTTTGCCAACAGCGTTGCTGCCGTGCAATCTTGTGAGGCTGCTTCAGAGGCGTACATCCTCAAGAGCGAGCTAGCCATGCGCAGACACGCCGTTCTTGTGCCTGCTGAGCTGCCATCTGCAAAACGTCAGAAGACTGCAGGACCCAGAGAGCCATCCGCTTGTGCGCGTGCTCATGCCTTCGTCTCAGACTCTCCCTTGAGTCCCAGCACGCAGCCTCTGCAGATCGCAACTTCTATTTCTACAAGTCTTTATGAGAACTTAAAGGATCCCCCAGACTCTACTGACGCTTCCAGCGAAGAGGAGGCAAGCTTTGCCGTCAGGACTGACTCAGAACTGGATGCTGCATTCTCTGAACCACCCCAAAGGTCTGCTCAGCCCTCGATTCAGCCCAAGCCAGACCAGCCAGCAGAAGCAGTTGCAGGACCTGGGATCTTGTCATACTGATCCTGCTACAGACGCACAGGCGCAAGATCAAGCTGACTTTCAAAGAACACAGCTGAATCAGCAGGTCAAAGCTGACTCTCGACAAACAGAGACACAGCCGCAGATGTGGGCTAAGTCTG
>JAABUU010008659.1_pt1 | contig 10054 bp, 12 predicted proteins | sample 5559301 | NCBI WGS metagenome assembly JAABUU01 (sample SAMN10711884, study PRJNA513360) | rock metagenome | isolation source: Antarctica rocks | place: Antarctica: Victoria Land, Richard Nunatak white | reverse complement strand
CCCTTATGCGGATTTGCTTTGTTTGCTTTGGTTTGGGCAGGGCAGGGCACATATGTCATTCGTTGGCCTTTACCTTTGCTCTTGATGACGTCGTTCCACCCGATCTACGCCGTTCGGGTCATTTGGGTTACACTTGCGGATTCAACTTCGGCGGTAGGGCCGCTGATGAGGATGGATCATTGCTCCTGCAGCTTTGCAGGTTGGGTTGGGGGCCGAAGCAGGCATATCCGTCGGCACGGTTCGTTTTTCACTGCAAAGCAGGCGACGACTCCGCAATGAGACGCTACTTCCCATAGAGCAGTGTCACTCGTACTGCGCTTCAAGAAATCTTAAGACCCTCGTCGCAATCCGATTAACAATGGGTGGATTGGATGTCGCTGGTGTTGTCGGCACATGGGTTGCAGCAGGCGTTGCAATCATCGCACTTGTCGGCATAGCTGGTCCTATCTTAATTTGGCGAGCTTCTCGAACCGAACGGCATCGGGCGTTGGCGGCCATTGGAGACGACAACAATGGATACATGTCTAAAGGAATTCGCCTGGGCCCAAACACCTACTTAGGCCAGCGAATCCGGGCTCCAGTTTTGAAGACAATCCCTCGGCTGACTGATAAGGGTATAAAGTGGTCTTCGGCATCGTTGAAAGAAACTCGGTCTCCGTCAACATGGGTGCAGTTTGGCGCAGCGCTTAACGCCTACGGAGTTATATTTTCACGGGGAGATAGTCTGGTGATCAAACATGGAAAAGCACTCCTACCAGTGCATCCTCTTTGGGTGCTTAGTATTGGCCTGTTGGGGAGGTATTCTGAACGACGGGACAAGGGGAAATTCGGATCCGCGAAAAGATCCGGTAAACACAGGCTTCCAGGGCCCGAAAGAGCGAGAGATAGAGGCGTTCAACCCGGAGACGTTAGTCATCAACGAGACTGGGAGTGGCGACAAGAAACAGATAGCACGCTCTGTGGGGTAACTGGGTCCTTCAAAGGGTCTGAATTGCACGGCGTGGCCGGCCAACCCCGACTTCCGGTCGTCACATTTGAACTTTACCCTGCTCCAGATCTCCTTCAAATTCAACCTGAAGCCGTGTCTCTGAAAGTGTTATTCATGTTGGCAATGGGTTGTATGCAGTTTGCCGACGGCCAGTATTTCTTACTGACTGGAAGCTCGGACGGTGACGCTGATTCTCACCGGTCCGACGGTCCGTCTGAGGAATTCGAAGAACTCACCCAAGCACGACTACCTCAAGTCTCTCGATTTAACGATGGGCCTGTAAAGAGCGGTCCCCACGAATCTAGCTACCACCACAGAAGCGCCGGACCTCATCGTGTCCAACAACAGGAGAGAGGGGATTTTGATCTATGGGCTTTTCAGCTTAGCCTTATTGACCTTGACTCTTCCATGATAGCAATGGTTAGACCGTTTGCCGACATTGGTGCCGAGGAGGTCTACGATTTGAAACGCACCTATAACAGAAGTCTATTATCAGAGCTCAAAAGACTTGAAGGTCTAACCTATGTACCTGCAGACAGTAATGTATGTCGATTCTCAGAGCTTACGATATCCACTTCCACAGTGGACCTAATACAGGAGACATTCTTCCAGAATTATTTGTTGGCGAGACACGTCTTATGACTCCCGTTAGTTCTCAACCCAGAAGTACTTTGCTAACATTTTCCTCTGAAATGATGCAGTGGATTAGAATAGTGCGAACCGGACCGATCCCTATGGATATCTATCTCCCCCGAACCGATGCTCAGAGAATGGTTTATGCTCTACTGTCCATGCCATGGCACCCTGAGAACTATTTGATAGGATCAAGTGCGTTCGGTGCAGCAGAGGAGCTCTTGGTCGCTGTGTCTTGGCGGCTTGTACCTATCATGTCGCGTATAAGGGAGAACAGCAACTTTCTCAGTCTAGGGGAGCAGGAAAGGAACAGACTGAATGAGGCGCTCGAACCTGCATTCCGTCGCTTAGACAAAGATCCATCAGCCAGTCGAGCAATGTCAACAACCCTTTGCAAACTCGATAATGTACTTGCACAACTCGGCAGTCAGGAAAAGGTTGTCGATCATATCATCGGCATTTTAACCGTGACAAACGTCGAGTTCCAAGAACTTGTGTATCAGTCCATGCGTCATTTACGGGAATCGACCACAGCGACTGTGGAATTGGACATGCGAGCAGGCACGATCAAAGTCCCCTCGGCGTTTGGGGTGATGCAACAATTCATTGTGGACCTGGACAGAATTTTTCCTGAAGATATGCGCAGTCATGAGACTATTTCTGTTAGGCACACAACGGTGGTGCTGGCGGCCATGAAAAGCTGCCTCCGAAGTGAGATGCTTAAATCCTGTCATGATACCACACCCTTGCTCAAGCTGGTACAGGAAATACAGGAACAGGGTGATGTGGTCTATCTGAGTTGAAGGTTGTTTTGTTTTGACAATCTCACGATATAAGTAACTTGACAGATACTGAGCTTAGTCAGAGATTGAGAAGCTTTAGGGCTCAGCAGCACCGTTTGAACTCAGCTGTCATTCATTCTATTTTCACAGCAATTTACCACCTCAGATCATAGTTGCAAATAACTTTGAAGCTGCGTGCCTTGCAATTACTGTACTTGAGTGGCAGCGTTCTCAATGAAGAATCCAAGTCTCGAGATGTGAAATAGCAGTTCTATCTCAATAATGTAACAAGCTGAAGGTCAAGCCCGTTGCAAGCCTTTGATTCTCCATTGTGCTCTTAGTATGCATTCTCTATGTGCTCCCCCGTGCTCCCTCCCTGCGCCTCTATGCGTCAGCTATGAATTCGGTGAATATCTAATATCCATGAGATAAAAGCTCATCTCAACACTCCCGTCAACTGACTATCGCGCCAATAGCTCGCACCCAGGGACACTTGAGTTTGACATATGTCTATGGATGCATTGACAATTAGCCCACTCGCTCCCAGCACCTCAGCAAAGTACCTATCTAGCTCTTCTCGAGCCAACTAACTGTCAAGCCAGCAACAAGACAGAAGAGACATGCATGGTGCCCAGATCCCTGGCCCAGATCCCTAACAATATCTCTGTATCCTGCCCAAGACTCGGCTCCTGGAATAAACACACCTCCATCCACCTCCTCCACGCCTAATCATTGCCACTCGGCGGCAACCCCTCCGCACCCCGGCCAAGGTCCTCCTTCAGCGCCTTCCCCCCCACAGCAAGCGGCTGACAATCCTGCAACACAAACACCATCCTCGCCCACTCGGTCTCGCTCGGATTCCGCCAAGCATGCATCGTGGCGCGCTGCACCGCGACGTCCCCCCTCCGCATGAGGCGCGTCTCGCCCGAGTCCAGAACAAGCTCGATGGCGCCCTCGAGCACGATGCCGTAATCGAGGCTCTGGGTGCGGTGCATCATGCAGTCGGAGGCCGGGGCGAAGTCCACCATCCGACACACGGTGCCGTGCGGGTTCACGAGCCCTAGTTTGCCGGAGGCAGCGAGCGCGTCGTGGGTGGTGATGTCGTGGTCGTCGGTGAGCGAGGCGGGGAACTGGGAGGTGGTGTAGATGACGTTGAAGGCGAGGGACTTGTCGTCGTAGGCGCGCCAGGTGCCGGGCCGGGTGGAGTGGATGATTGCTTGGCCGGTGGAGGGGTCGTGCCCGGTGAGATGGTGGGTCACGCCGGGGAGGGGGGAGGAGATTTGACCCTCGTTTGAGGGGTGCGGGGGAGAAGAGGAGGAAGAAGACATTGCGCTTTGGGAGAGAAATGGCGGCAGAACGTTATGGGTAGGTCTTAAATAGATCTTCGCCGCTGAAGCTCAAATGATCATGGAAAATAGAGTGGGGGGAAGGCATGCAGTCAGCACGCATTGCCCAATGAGGGGGAACACCAGACTTTGGCCAGGCAAACAAAGCAGATTACAGTGTAAGTATACCTGAAGCCTCAACAGTAAGGGCCACTGTACGAAATGGTGCTAGTAAATGCATTCAAATCAATCAAATCTAACAGCAATAAATATTGTAGAGCTTCAATGATGGAAACAGATCTTCGCTCAAAGGGTTCCCTCAGTAGGTATTGCAGTGCCGCTTTTAAGCAATGCCCACTAAACCTTAGAGCAGCGCTCACACGACCGCAGAATTCCGTCTTCTTGGCACTCTATATTTTGGCCGACTCGCGCACACTCTGATAGCTGGACCCTCTCTATCAGCACCTCCTCATTACAGCAACAGTAGCAACGAAAGACGACTTTATGGCTCCCAAAGGCGGGGCAGGACCCGATACAAAGGGTGGCGGGCAACGGGGTGGGCCGAAGCGATGGACGGGAGGTGGACCTCAACCTGCCCGACACATTCCATGGCCCGAAGTAGGCTTGACCCGCTCTATGTGACCATTATGCATACAGCTTACTGTTTGCTTAGATCTTCAAGCATCATATCTCCGTTGTCGAAGGTCATCTGAAAATGTTGGAGATGGTCAAGAAACACACGGTGCCCGAGACAGGGAACTGGAGGAGTATATGTCCTATGGTGGACAGGACGTACGATATGCTGCGGATGGCAAAGGATGTGACAAGGAACTTTGTAAGTATTCCGTTCTTCTTTTTGTTTGATCAGATGCGGATTTGTGTGACTCGATCACTAATATGATGCAGGTACCGCCGGTCAATCAGCGTGAACAAGTCCCTCTCGGATCCTCTTCAGCTTCAATGTACCCCGGCTACTCTCCCGCCGATCACGAATATGGGAAAGCGGCACTCGAGTATGGCAAAGCGGTTGCGGACGCTAGAAGACAAGGCATAGACCTCAATACGAGCAAAGATCCCAATGGCCCAGAGTACGTGATTGGCCAGGCAAAAGGAGAAAAGAGGAAATCTTCTACGCGAATGAAAGCCGAGCAAACTGGGACGAATGGCGTGGGATCTGGGACTGGGTTTGGCGCCGACGCTCGAAACGCAAATGAGAGGCCGCAGAAAAAGGCAAAGGACGTCGAGGGTCAGGGTGCCGGGGAGTCAGCGCAACCGGGGAACGGAGACATCCCGTTTTTCGTTATTGACACCAAGCCAACGCCCGTCAATATTGACGGGATCTCTCATGGACTTCACAAAAGAGCCTCTGCCGAACCAACAGCGTCCGAAGCCACAGGAGAGAAGAAGTCGAAGAAAGCCAAGACGAAGCACGCGGAAAGCGATGAGACCAAAGTGGAATTAGAGGATATCACCGAGGAGGTCGACGCCAGGCTGAAGGAGAAGGAAGAAAAGCGGAAGCGGAAGGAGGAGAAGAAGCGCAAGCGGGAGTCGGAAGGCTCCGCTACGGGTGTTGTGGAGATCTCAAACGGAGTAGAGGACTCGGGCAAACCCAAGAAGAAGAAAGCTAAGAGCGAGGAAGCCAATGGCGACGTGGATGGGGAGGAGAAGACTGACAAGAAGAAGAAACGGCGAAAGTCGGAGGGCGAAGATTGTGCGGTGGATGAGGCGGCGAAGAAGAAGAAGAAGCGGAGAACGACCAGTGCAGATTAGGAGCTTTTCAGCAATTGTAGCATTTCGCATAGATTCTTGACTGTTATCTTACATTGCTCATGTGCTTACTGATATGGTGGCAGACAATTCTGCTCACCGCCTTCGTAATCTCCTTCCTGACAGCTCGCTATTTCCTCTTCTTCCCACACATACAGTTCTCAAGCGTCGTCGCAACTTTCGTCTGAACAATTACCAGACAAGAATCCTCTGACCCTGTTACATCTTCTATTCTCCAATCTCCATCACGGCAGACACTCCCAACACATCAGGCATTGACGGCAGCCGGCGAAGCCGCATCGCCGGTGTATTGCAGCTGGCACGGGCTGCTGTGCGTTGCGTGTACGAGATGATGCATCAGCATTTCGGCAGCGACAATCTGTCGACAGAATATCCTCATTGCAACTACAGAGCAAGGCAAGAAGATAACGAAGCGGAATCGGGGACTATTAGTGCAGAATAGGTTTCTTACTTGTGCTTTGGAATGTTATACAGTCATGTCTTCATCACAATCATGTCCTGATTGCACACTGGAAAGTCTGGGTTTAAGTGATCTGATTGCTATCTAGTCCATGACAGCTCGGTGCGCAGGGCACGCTGCCTTCCCCCAACCATTACCTCGCAGCCAGAACTCCACCCGAGTTTGGGATCAGCTTCTCAGGTCAGTTCGTTGCGATATAAGGTAAGGTAGTTGGGAAGAGGTTTCAAACTCAACTTACATCGACAATGATTGTTGCAACATCGTCGTCATGACTCCGGTGAAGCCACATTTCAATCTCATCCCCGCTGGGCTCTCCGTTGACGTCAAGTTTGACGATGGCCAGAAGTCTGTTGGCATTAGGCTTCAACGAGGACAAGGTTGGCTTGCTGGACACTCGGAGAGCAATGTCGCGGTGGGTAGCGCCAGGAGCGACCTAAAGTTTTGGCCACCTATGTTAGTAGGGATTTTTTCTCTAACTATCACCTGAGGTCGGGTTTTTATTGTTGTCCAAATGTCAAAGCAGGAAGCTTTGAATATTGGTTCAGTAAGGTAGTGCTTGATCGCTCCAGGGATAGCTGTAGCTGCAGCTAAGGGATTTGTACTCAAGTACAGAGTAGGTAGAGTAACGTAACAAAACCAACAGAACCATCTCCACTTACAGCATGGACAATGAACTTGAAGTTCGCATTTTCCAACTTGTGCTCCCCTCCGTTACGCTGGTATTCCGCGAGCTTGTCCTTTTGATCACTCAGGTAATCCCGGATACCGGTGTTGACTTTGCTAGGCATTGTGATATGACTTGATTCGATGTTGTTAAGGTACTGTAGGTGTGTAGGTAGTAGGCTTGGGTCTCTATCTCTGAGTTTGAGTGTTTGTGAGGAGTTGTAGGAAGAAGAAGTTCTTTGCTGCTTTGCTTCTGCTTTTGTGTACGATTTCATCTCGATATTCACTTCACTGCTACTTCACTGGCTAACCTATTCATCGCTCCATACCCACCTGGCACCTTAACACATCACCACATGACACAACTTCACTCTGTGAACACATTCATCGTGTCCATTAACTTATCTCTCTCACTGTGACGGCAAGAAACAACTTCACTTCTGACACACACACACACACACACTCACACATACACACACACACACACACTCAAACCATCACTATGCCACTGTCTAAAGACCCGCGAATCTGCTGGGAAACCGACATCTTCTTCGAGATACCTATCTGGTGCATCCAGCCAGACGTGCAGAAGATCGAGAAAGTCATCCTACCCTATCTGGAAATCAATGGACTAGCTGATCCTACCGTCACCTTCTTTGCCCAGGGAGCTTTGAATAAGCTCTACACCATCCATGCCATCCATGCCGAGTTTGGCACTGAGCACGACTTCGTCTTCCGCGTCGCTCTTCCTGTGCAACCCTACTACAAGACCGAGAGTGAAGCTGCCACTTGTAACTATGTCCGTCTGCATACCAGCATCCCGGCGCCAAGGATTTACGCGTACGACTCTTCGAGCGAGAACGAGCTCGGCTTCGAGTGGATGCTCATGGAGAAGATACCCGGCACCCCTCTGGCCAAGGTTTGGGACAGTATGGAGTGGGAGAGAAAGGTTTACGTTGCTATGCGTCTTGCGGAGTGGATGGATGAGTTGTCGAGATGTCGCTTCACGAAGGTTGGAAGCTTGTACCACAGCTCGAAGGCGAACCTCGGTGGCTTCGAAGTGGGCCCGGCCGTCGACTTCGACTTCTATCGAGGGCGTTGCTTGCAGTACGAACTAGACAGAGGACCCTTTTCAACTGCACAGCAATTCTACCAGTCTAGCATCCTAAGTCGACGGATGGACGTCAATTTCTACACCGAGAACGTGCAGGAAGACGGAGAAGGATCGGGAGAGGGCAAGGCATCCGAAGAGAAGAACCAGAAATCCGAGTCGGAAGAGCACGAGCACCAGGATGGTATGGAGTACGAAAAACGTGCTATACTTGGCATTCCCAAAGCTTGCGATGCACTTCTCAAAATTCTCCCACAAGTCTTCCCAGAGGATTCGCCGGAGAAGACTCCTAAAGTCCTCTACCATCATGACATCTCAGTCAGCAACATCCTCGTCGACGATGCCGGCAATCTGGTCGGTCTGGTTGACTGGGAAAACATACTTACAGTCCCATACGCGCTGGCAAGGCCCTTTCCAAAAGCACTGGAGTGTATTTACGGAGAAGATGATACGGGTATGCTCGACAAACCGCCGCCGCCTGAGTCGGAGGAGGACGATAACAGGAAGACTTATGATGAATTGTACGAGAAGACACAGCTGCAAGAGGTCTTTCGAAAGCGGTTGGAGGAGCTGCAGTCTCCGTGGCTGCGCACTTTCACGGAAGCTACTCTTTTGTCAAAGGAGTTCATTTGGAATCTGGAGGGGATAAATTTTACTTTCCGAAGGACTAAGGAGTGGATTGATAGACTTGCTGGAAGGGAGGACTTGGGGAAGACTTGGGATTACCGACGGATGAAGCAAACCAATATTGAGGCTCAGGTTTATGTCTGATGCTTTCTCAAGTGACGAGCTATTAGACACTTGCTCGAGTAATATCTGCTCATTCTCCGCCGCTGGCTTGGAGTTTCCTAGCGCCATGGTATGATGTTTTTGCACCGTGATAGCGTGACAATACTGAGATGACATAATCCACAACGCATCGAGCCGTTAGAGCAGCTCCTGTGCCTTGAAACCATTCACTACAATCAGTAAATTCACAGGAAACCTCCGATGACCTTATCTACGAAAAGCCTCACGGTCAAAACTCTTACGCAACGACGTAACGGCAGCGAGAGACGGCGGCAAGTGCGTCACCATCTCGGGTGTAATCGTGGAGGTCGAAGTCAGGCCTACTGCTGGAGACCTTCATCTACTTGCATCGAGAGCTGTGACGGCACAGACAAACCTAGCCTTGAGGATGTGAAGATCTCCAGAAAGTAGGGGATGGGTGAGTCTCGATTTGGGGCACGACAGTTACAAAGTAAGATGCTAACGAACAACACAGGCGACGACGCCCACCCCGCCTCCGGAAGGCAGAGTGTACTACAATCTGCAAGTCCAAGCAGTCTCTCACCCAAAGGCCACTTCGCTCGCCCACGGACGCCCAGAGGGCCAAGAAACGCCCAGAGGGCAGGCAATCAGGGCAAAACATATGCCCACGTCATGGTGGAGGTGGGAGCAATTCCAACGGCCGAGGAACTGCGAAACGCGTTTAAGGAGAGCTATAATGGGGACCATCTTGCCAAAGAAGGTGTTCATCCACGCGAAGAAGAAGTAGCGTGGAAGACGTGAGTGTGACGCCTTGCTTTCACGGTTGAGATTGTGTAGCACAGAGAGCTGATGAGGATTATCATAGGTCGACGACGAGATGGTTCCGTGGGGAAAGCTGATGGTGTGGCTTCTGCCAGTGGTGGTTTTGACATGGTGATATCTTACCAAGCGTAGATTAGCTCTTCAATATCATTACCTTGCACTCCGACTTGGACAACATGCTATAGCGATGTGATATGGTTGATTCATCCTCCAAGTAACAAAGAGCTCGTAGAGAAATACAGATCGCCCACATATTCTGTGTGAGTTCAACTCATGGAGATAACAGGTGAAGGCAAAGCCCCTGAATAATAATACAACATGCATCGTGACAGCAGCAGCACAATTTCATAATCTTAACGCAAGAATCAATTGAAGAACTCAAACAGTAAATATGCGATACAAGCTCATGATATCGCCATTCATATGAAGCGCTCCAAAAGGCAGTCACTTGCGCTTGACAACGATACACTGTTGTCGTCGAGGAGGTGACATTGGAATTTGTGGATGTGGCTTTACCGGTCACCGTAGACTAGCGTCATTCCTCGGCCTCTCTCACATGCCACGTTACCCTAACCGCAGTTCCTATCCCCGATACGCTCCCTCTACCACTACCTTATCAACACCATATCCCAATCAACCACTGCAACCAACCTCATCACAACGCTCTCCTAACTTCCATCCACTTCCTATCCTATCTGAGCCACTCGCACCACCTCCATCCCCACAATGACT
>JAABUU010008655.1_pt1 | contig 10056 bp, 9 predicted proteins | sample 5559301 | NCBI WGS metagenome assembly JAABUU01 (sample SAMN10711884, study PRJNA513360) | rock metagenome | isolation source: Antarctica rocks | place: Antarctica: Victoria Land, Richard Nunatak white | reverse complement strand
GTTGTTTTGCAAGATGGATACATTTTTGCAGATACAATTGAAAGGAATATTGCCTCTGGAGAAGAAATTATTAATGATTATAGACTTGAGGAGGCTATAAGAATTTCGAATCTATGTGAGTTTATAATGGGATTACCACTAGGATTAAAAACAAAAATTGGAGCTTCCGGGAGCGGAATAAGTGGTGGCCAAAAGCAACGTATACTCATTGCAAGAGCTGTCTATAAGGACCCTAGTTATTTGTTCTTTGATGAGGCGACAAGTGCATTAGATGCAGAAAACGAAAAAATTATTCATAATAATCTCACTCACTTTATGATTGGTAAGACAGCAATCATTATTGCACATAGGCTAAGTACAGTTAAAGGTGCAGATCAAATAATTATGTTAAAAAATGGAATGGTAGTGGAAAAAGGTTCTCATCAGCAATTAGTAGGTAATAGAGCCGGATATTATAACTTAATTAAAAACCAGTTGGAGTTGGGTAATTAGTATTTCTAATAATGAAAGAGAAATTTCAGGAAGAATTGGGTAATAAAAATTATTTTGTGATGAAATATGGATATGTGATAATATTAATTGTAACAGCCTTAATACTATTTTCTTTTTTACTAATCAAAATTGATAATAAGGTTCTTTTTCAAATGATTAAAGAATACTATTTTAGATAATATTCTTTAATATAGAAACTCTCTTTGAAATAATAAAAAATGAGTATTAATAGAATAAGTATATCAACAACTCCCTCAAGCAACACTAGCGATATTGAGAAAGGTTTTACAATAAATAATAAATACTACCAAGAGAAAAAAGTTTTAGAAAAGGTAAGTAAAGACGAAACTGAATATTTAAATCATTCAATTCAAATTGTTTTCAAAAATACTGGATTAAAGCAGTATGAATATTTATTAGTTCCAACGTATGGTAGTTATGTGTCTATATCAATACAAAGCGTTAATTTAACTTTAAAGGCTGAAATATTAAATAAAAATGTAGATCTTTTAGAAAATCCTCATACTTCGAACTTCTCTTTTTGGGATGGACTAAAAGTAACAAAGCCACTTTTAGTCAGGCTGTTTTTTGAAGTTATAAATGTAGAATCAGTATCTTCTTTTTCTATTAATATCTTAGAAAAAACACATTAACAATCAATATTTATTTTTTACCTTCTTAGAAGCTGTTTAGAAACGGTTGAGCATGTTTTTATGGATATCAGGTAAACCATTGCCACGGCAGTATTATTAAGACGTACATGGTTTTTTGAGTTTCGCCTGTTGGCATTAAACCAGGAAAAAGTCCGTTCGACTACCCATCTTTTCGGCAACACTTTAAACTTGTGCAATTCGTTACGTTTGATAATTTCCATCTCCATGCTGAAGTTGTCCCTAACTTTTCCTATCAGTTTTCCACGATAGCCGCCTTCAGCAAATATCCTGATTACCGTTCGCCAGCTTTCCCTCATCCCGCAAATGACATCTATTGCACCGTCCCTGTCCTGAACTGATGCCCTTTGCACCGCTCTACGGCCAGTACAAGGCCCTGGGTATCGGTAATAATGGCGGTTTGATGCCTTTTTCTTGCCAGCGTCCCCTGCTTTCGGAGCTTACCAAGGTGGACTTGACGGACCGTGCATTGATGATACCGGCTGTGGGCTGCGCTTTACGTCCGCTTTTCAGCCTTGTCTTCTCCACTAATGCTTCCTGCAACACGGCAATCAGCCCAGTTCTTTTCCATGCCGAAAAGTAATAGTAAACCAACAGCCAGTCCGGAAAATTCCTGGGCAGCATCCGCCACTGACAACCTGTTTTCAACAAATAAAATATTGCATCGAAAACCTCGCGCAACGTAAAAGACTACATTCTGCCTTCAGATACATATTAGCATGGGACTTTGAAAAACAACTAAATAAATTATGGCAGCCTACCTCTTTATCCATTTTTTTGTTGCAAGGCCATAACAATCTTACAATCGTCCTCTGGTTTCATTACCAGACTGAACAGCCTTGTTTTTAATACTTTGTTTCGTTTTAAAATTATAAACAAACATTAGTACATACGCCTGTGTTCGTCGTTTCTGATAAAAGTTGAGAGTAAAATCATTATAAGTAGAAAAGTTTTTATCACGCTGGGTATTCCATACATCGTTCCAGAATAGTTTGATCGTTCCCTTGCCTGCCCATAAGGTTTTCTGCAAAACCAGGTCTAACCGGTATTGTGGTGCTACGCTAACCACGTAGTTCTGAAAGCGTGAGTTCAGATTGTTAGTTATATCTAAGGACCAGGTTTTAACCAGTTTTACCCTGGTATAAATATTACTTAGCAATGCCAGCCTTGCAGGGTTTAAGTTATCTTTTTTGAACTTGTAATAATAAGGCCCGCCAGAAATATTTGCGTAAAGCCATTTTGTTAAATCATCGTGATAACTGTAATCAAGCCCTATTTGCTTCTGGTTTCCAAAATTCATAGGCGTATAATAGGTTATGTTTCTATCGTTACTATATACGCCGGCAATTACATCGCTGGTTGTATATCCATATAAAGAAAGTGATTGCTTGGGCAGCTGGTAGGTGAACTCGAGCAAATTAGTGTACTGCGGTTTTAAGTTTGGGTTGCCAGTGATGTAAGAATAATCATTTTCTTTTCTTATAAAAGGATTCAAGTCGTTAAATGATGGGCACTGTATGTTTCGGGAAAAGGATATGGAGAGCGTCCGGTCTTTAGCTGTTGCATATCCATAATAAATACTTGGAAAAAATCCGGTGTAGTTTTGTTTTACGGTTTGGTTAGTGATCGGATTTTCACCGCTAAAAGCAGTATGCTCTACTCGTAATCCGGCTTTAAAGCTTTGTTTTTCATCCAGCTTGGCAGAAACAGAAAAATATCCTGCTGTAATATTTTCATGGTTATCAAAGTCCTCTTGCCCATCTTTAGTTAATACCCAAATTGGGGCTTGCCATTGCATAGTTTCCAAAGTGTTATTTCTTTTCACTGATCCATATTTCAACCCGGTTTTAATTTCCCAGTTTTTGTTTAACTTCTGGTTCCAGTCTGCTTGCAAGGTAAAATAATCAGATAAGGGCATAATCAAATAATTTATCTGGCTATCTGGCATTGCACCAAAAGTATATATAGTATTTGTATTGTTATTGGTAGTACTGCTATTGCGGCCAATATCTCCAATAAATCTGACTGTACTGCCGAGTGTGTCCTTTTTGAAAGTATAATTGAAGGTGATGTACCAAACTTTACTTTTAGAATTATCGGTACGGTAGTTATCGCTAATGGAAGACAGGTCTGGGTTACGTACAACCAGATTTTCCAACGTAACGTAATTGCTGTTGCCATGGTTATAATAAACCTCTGCGCCAAACTCATGCTTTCTGGCAGGATAAAAAACAATACCACCTAAAAGGTTCATATTATTGCGAATACCGGTAAAATCGCCGGTAGCTAGGTTATTGCCACCCGTATTTATAAAGTCTTTTCTAGTGATAAAGCTGCCATAGTCATTATCTTTACGGTAACCGATTTTCGAATAAAAGTTCCATTTGTCAGAACCATAATTATTATTGAGCCCTGTATAGCCTGACCAGTAATTACCTTTGCGGTAAGTGTAACTTGAAGTTAAGGTGGAACTAAACCCAACCGGGGCTTTTTTAAGGATAATATTAATTACGCCGCCTTTGGCTGAAGCATCAATATTAGCCGAGCCTAAAGTTTGAATTTCTATACTTTTAATCATTTCGGCATTCAAGCCCATCAGGTAATTCGCTAGCTCCTCTCCTGAAAGGTTCTGTTTCCTGCCATTAATCATAATCATAGGAGTAGCGTTACGTAACAATACTTCTCCTGCAGCATTTACCTGGAGCTTAGGAGCGCGCGCTAGTACTTCCAAACCATTATAACCGCTTTTGAGCGGACTGTTTTCGACATCAAAAGTTAGCTTATCAAATTCCTGTTTGACAAGCTGCTTACTGCCTTTAATAACCACGGTTGCCAGATTATTTACAATCTCAACAGATATAACTCCCATATCTGTATTATTATAAAGTTGCAAGCTTTTTTTGTACAATAATTTCCCAAACTGATTAATTTGAAATGTATACTTTCCGGGCTTAATAATAAGCTGAAAGCTCCCGTCTTCTTTAGTCATATCACTTTTTATAATGGCAGAATCAGGGGTAAGCAGGTGAACGGTTGCATAGGAGACTGGCTCACCTCCTATTGTAACAACTTTACCGCTTAGTTTCACTTGTGCAAAAGCAGCAAAAGGAATAAATGAACTTAAAAAGAGTAGCAATCTAATAAACATTATAGCTGATATTTGAGCTGCAAAAAAGGTTTATAGGATGGAAAAGGTTTAGAAAAGTATAAAACTGGTAACATTAGTTCTTTGAAGGTTTGTCGGGCAATTTAGATGCACCGAACGCTTGTTGCAAGTCAACACCTAATCGCTCAAAAGTTTTTATTAAAGTGCTCGTTGCCTTATCCTTGTCCACGTCTATAATCAGTTTTTCAGGCTTTAGCGTAATGGTGTAAGTGCTTTTTAAATTCCAAAAAGACAGACCTTCTGAATCTGTCGCCGGTTTATCGAAAGCCTTAATAACCATATCTTTTATTTTTGCTGCATTGCCTTTACTGAAAGATGCAATGAGGGAATAATCATGGTCACTACTATTGATACTGATAGTCGAGCTTTCTGTTGAGGTATGCGAAGTTGTTGAGGTTTGAGCAAAAACCATCACTGTAAAAAACAGCGTAAGCAAGGTGAGAGATAATCTTTTCATCATTTATGTTTTTTGATTTGACAACAAAGATGCTTATATTCCATTCCGAAGATGGTTAATGAAAGGTTAACGAAAGGTTAATAGCAGTTAAGAAGACAACTATAGCCTGATGTTCTAATTATCTTTGGAAGGAACATGAATACTAACCATAAAATAAACGCGCTGCTGATCTCTTGCATTATAATTGTAAGTACTTTATCGCTAATTCAATACTATCTGGTTAAAAACACCTACCAGCTTACGAAAGAGAAATATTATAGGGAGGTTAGAACTGAATTAATCAAAATAACTAACTCTTTGGAAGCTGCCGCCATTGAAGAAAAGGTATTAGAAAACTTGAAGCAGACAGCCCGTTTATATACTGATAAAAAGCTCTCCAAAGCTGCTTTCTTCACCGCTGTAACAGAAAAAAATGATTCGGTAATAAAAGCAGCAAACAGTTATTTCAATCGTATAATCATTAGTAATCCAATGCTAAAAGGGGTGCTTTACCAATCCCAATATGATGAAATAGTATTAGATGTTAATGGTCGGGAAGATACGTTGCTTGCAGTATCAGCAAGGCCATACGTTTATACAGGTCATATCATTCATTCGTCCAATACCTTATTGTTAAGCCAAGGCAATACCCAAAGTTTTACAAATAAAAACATAAAGAAAACCGGCAAAAATAATTACAGTTCAAACTTCAGAATTCGGATAAAAGGATCTCATTATATTGACATTTCCCTATGGAAGCAAGAAGTATTTAAACGCATGTCAAGCATATTTTTGCTGGCAGCAGGATTAATCATAGCTGTTATTGTGTTTTTTTACCTGGTATTTAATGCCATGCTAAAGCAAAAAAAGATAGCCGAAGTAAAAACAGATTTTGCCAATAATATTACCCATGAATTAAAAACTCCTCTAAGCTCGGTTAACCTTATCCTGAAAACCTTAGAAAGAAAAGAGGTGCAGGCAAATCCTATGATGTTTGATAGTCTGTTGCAATCTTTATACCGGCAACAGGCAAAAATTCAGCAAATAGTAGATAGTGTTATGGAAAGCGCTATGTTAACAGATGTAAGGATGGAACAGGCTGAGCTTGATATTACAAACTACCTGCTTCAATATGCCAAAGACCTGATGCTGGCCTCGCACTTGCTGGTGGTTCAAATTGAACCGGTGCGTCAAATTATTAAAATACATCTGCCTACACTTGAAAAAGTGCTCAATAACTTAATATATAATGCAGTAAAGTATAGCCCTGAAGGTTCGCAGGTCACCTTTAAAACTTATTTAAGCGAAGGATGCTATACAATTGAGGTAACAGACCAGGGGCCAGGTATTGCACATACTTATCAAACCCAAGTTTTTGATAAGTTTTATCGCATCCCGGAGCAAAACACACACACGGTTAAGGGACTCGGACTGGGTCTATATATCAGTAAACAAGCTATCAATCAATTAGGCGGCAGCTTAACTTTAGCCAGTACGCTTGGTAAGGGTTGTACATTCACTATTAAACTTCCGATGTATGAAAGTTAAAGTATTAATTGTAGAAGATGATGCCGATCTGGGTCATTTGCTTAAACAATACCTGGAGATGAACGGCTTTCAAGCCTACCGGGTCTATAACGGAGAAGAAGCGAGGGCTGAGTTAAAAATCAATCTTTATGATATATTGATTATTGATGTGATGATGCCAAAAGAAGACGGGTTTGGATTAGCAGCAAAGTTTAAGCAATATTATCCTCAAATACCTTTTCTGTTTGTAACAGCCCGTAGGTTAAAAGAAGATATTTTGCAAGGCCTCAAGCTTGGAGCTGATGACTATATTATTAAGCCATTTGATGCAGATGAGTTAATTCTACGGATGCAGAATATACTAAAGAGAACCCGGTCAAGGGAAGAAAAGGCCACTGAAATTATTCAAATAGGCCTTTATACGTTTGATCCTGAAAATCTAAAGTTATTCTCTGCTACCACCGAAAAAATTCTTACCGAAAAAGAAGCCCGTTTGCTACTATATTTATGTCAGCATCAAAACCAGCTTATTAAAAGAAAAGAGATTTTGGAGTACCTGTGGAAGGAGCCAGATTTTTTTAACGGCCGGAGCATGGATGTATTTATTAGCAGGTTGAGAAAGCTCCTGGCAGAAGACCAGACCATTCAAATAGAAAGTATTCGCGGTATTGGGTTTAGGTTTTACAGCTAAAAATCAAGGAAAGCTACCCGGCATTATTGACGGTTAACATAATAAATAGGGTCTGCTGAAAAAAAATAACGATTTTGAAATACAGCGAGTTATGCAGAAATTAGGAGGATCAATTGCAAGGAAATATGCAAAAGGGTTCAAAAAAGCGTGCATCAACTCCAATTTTTGTAAGTCCCACCCAGTTAGTTCTGGCTGGGTTTGAGACACCATTTTCACAAAAGCTAAGCCGGAGCAACCGCTGGGTTATTCTGGCAGATAAGATTCCGTGGGATGAGATCTGTAATGTTTACACTAAACAGGTTGGCATAAGTCATACCGGACGGCCAGCAATAAGTCCGCGGATCGTGATCGGTTCACTCATTATCAAGCACATGTGTAATCTGGATGACCGGGAAACCGTAGCCCAGATAGCAGAGAACATGTACATGCAGTACTTTTTGGGCTATTCGAGCTTTAACCCGGAACCTCCGTTTGATGCTTCATTGTTTGTAGGGTTTCGCTCTCGTATGGGGCTGGAACAGATCAATGCCATTAATGAAAAGATTCATGCGCTGTATCAGGATATATCAGACCGGGCCAGTCACAAGAACAAGGACAATGGAGGCCCGGATCAGGGCACCCCTCATCAGGCCCCAGCTACTGAACCAGCCCGGGAACAACCCGCAGAGGTCATATCTCATAAGGGCCGGGTGCTGTTTGACGCCACAGCCTGTCCGCAGAACATTGCTTATCCAACCGATTTAGGGTTATTATCCGAAGCCAGGGAAAAGTCGGAGGAGGTCATTGATGAAATTTACAACCGGACACTGCACAGCAGCAAGCCGCGCACCTACAGAAAAACAGCCAGAAAGGAGTTCCTGAAAATCGCCCAGAAAAAGAACAAATCACGGGCGGTGATCCGTAAAGGCGTAGGCAAACAACTCCGTTACCTTGCCCGCAACCTGAAAAGTATTGATAAGCTGCTTGACGGGTACGAAAAGTTTCCGCTTGATTCCCGTCAGCAAAAATACCTGATGGTGATCCATACGCTTTACCAGCAGCAGAAAAAGATGTTCGATGCTAAGGTTCATTCGGTAGAAGATAGGATCGTGAGTATCCACCAACCGCATGTACGGCCCATTGTACGTGGCAAAGCTAAGGCTAAGGTAGAATTCGGCGCCAAGATCCATGTTTCATTAGTGGATGGGTATGCCTTTTTAGATGAACTGAGTTGGGATGCTTTTAATGAGGGCAGCCATCTGATGGGATATGTAGAGCAATACCGGCAGCGCTTTGGTTATTATCCGCAGGAAGTTTTAGCTGATCAGATTTATTGCAGCAGGGACAATAGGCGGCAGTTAAAGGAAAAGGGGATCGGGCTACTGGCCAAACCATTAGGAAGACCATCGGCAGTGAAAAAACAACACGTAAGGCCGGGAGAAAGGAATCCAATTGAAGGAAAATTTGGACAAGGCAAAACAGCCTACGGCTTAGATAACATCAAAGCCCGTCTGAAAGATACCAGTGAATCATGGATTGCCTGCATCTTCCTGGTGCTTAACCTGGTCAAACTGGCCGGGATGGCATCCCTTTGCTTACTCCTGAAAAATACAGGAAAATGTTTTTCAGCAATATTATCTGAAATGAAACAATGGTTCAATCATTTTTTGATAAGTATGTGTACAGAATTAGTTGTCATTTAAATTTTGAATGTTGAGAAATTGATGAACAGGCTTTTTCCTACTGCCTGCATAATTAATCCTGTTTGATAAAATAAGGAATCGGCGGTGATATAGTCTTTGGGCCTTAACCATCGTGCTTTCAATTCTTTCCAAAGCCTTTCGGTAATGTTGAGGTGCGGTGAGTAAGGCGGCAGATAGAAAAGGTACAGCCCCCTTTTCTGCCACACCTCCAGGCATTGCCTTACCTTTTGTGCCCTGTGTACGCTTGCATTGTCCAATACCACTACTGTTTGTTTTTGGATATTCAAGGAAAGGTGCTCCAGTTGTTCGATAATAAAATCTGCATTGATGCTTTGTTCTGTTGTCCGGTAAATCAGCTTATTGTTTCTTGAAAGTAGCGCAAAACAGTTGATACTACGCCCTTTTGCCGCTTCGATAAACACATCTTCCCCTTTAAACTGCCAGCCGTATGGTACGTACCCTTCTTCACACACACGGCTTTCGTCACCATAAAACAAATCGACCCTGCCCCGACTGCTTTGCTGTTCCAAAAGCAGGAGTGCTTCTTTTTTCAGCCTGTACAGGTCTTTGTCGCACTTACCTTTAGGCCTTCGCCTTATACGCTTGTAGCGGCAGTGATACTTTTTAAAAAACGCTTCAGTGTCTTTAGACTAAAATTCTTGTCCAGTTCCTTTTGAAGTATCTCTTTCGCCTGGCTTAAGCGCTGCCGCTCCTGCTTTACGGTTTCAAATATTTTGACCGCCTCACCGACATTGCCCAAGATTGGCTTACGTCCCCGGCCAGCCCTTGTATGTAGCCCTTCTATGCCTTCTGACCTAAAACGGTTAAGCCAGTAGTTGACCGAAGCCTCGACAGTATCTGTGATGTCTGAAATATCTTTAGATGTACGCCCTTCGCTTTTTAATAAAACAATATGGCAACGTTTGCGGAATACATGTGCTTTGCCATTTTGATAACCATTCGTTAATTGTTCCCTTTGAACGTCGTTTAACCCTATAATCCGTACCTTTCTGCTCACAAAAACTATAACGTATTATATAACACTTAATTTTGTACCCTTACTTATTCAAATTTAAAAAGTTATTTACCAGGTATTATTGTTAATCGAATACAATAGAAAATTCTTTTCTCTCAACCGCTTGATTATCAAAAAATAACTTGCTACTTTCGCAGTCCTTTTAATATAAGGAAAATACTGTAAACATTTAAAAGCAAAAATGCCTACTATTCAGCAATTAGTTAGAAAAGGTAGAGTAGCTATGGTTGACAAGAGTAAGTCGCCAGCGTTGGACAGCTGTCCACAGCGAAGAGGTGTGTGCACACGTGTGTACACCACTACCCCTAAAAAACCAAACTCAGCCATGCGTAAAGTTGCCCGTGTCCGTTTAACC
>JAABUU010008654.1_pt1 | contig 10056 bp, 10 predicted proteins | sample 5559301 | NCBI WGS metagenome assembly JAABUU01 (sample SAMN10711884, study PRJNA513360) | rock metagenome | isolation source: Antarctica rocks | place: Antarctica: Victoria Land, Richard Nunatak white | reverse complement strand
ACCTCGGGCGGGGAACCGGAACCCGGTGAAGCCCGAAGGCATCCCCACAATCGGTCCCGGCCGGCGAGTGCGCTTCATCGAGCCACCCTCCCCGTCAGGGTGCGATGCGTCAGCGCAGCAGAGCCGTTCAAACCACCCGGACCGGTTGGTGCTCGCGGTCCTTGGGTGCGAGTTCGGCGGCCTGGCGGAGCGCCTCGAGCATACTCGCCTCGTCGGCGATGTTGCGGCCGGCGATGTCGAACGCAGTCCCGTGGTCGACGCTCGTGCGCACGACGGGCAACCCGACGGTGATGTTGACCCCGTTCTCGATGCCGAGCACCTTCACCGGCCCGTGCCCTTGGTCGTGGTACATCGCAACGACCAGATCGAAGTCGCCTCGCCCAGCACGGAAGAAGATTGTGTCGGCCGGGAGCGGCCCCTGCACGTCGATTCCGGAGGCCTGGGCGGCGCGCACCGCAGGCGCGACCTTCTCCTCCTCCTCGCCACGGCCGAAGAGACCGTTCTCCCCGGCGTGCGGGTTGATGCCACACACTGCGATGCGTGGCACGGCGATGCCCGCCGCGACGAGGGTGTCGTGTCCGCGGCGGATCGTTCGCTCGACGAGACCGGGGTTGATCCGTTCCACCGCGTCAATCAGCCCGAGGTGCGTCGTCACGTGGATCACCCGCAGCTTCGGTGCGTTGAGCAGCATCGAGACCTCCTCAGTCCCGGTCAGTTCCGCGAGCAGCTCCGTGTGACCCGGGTAGACGTGACCGCTGGCATGCAGCGCCTCCTTGTTCAGGGGTGCCGTGCAGATGGCGTCGACCCGCTGGGCGACGGCGAACTCCACCGCAGCTGCGATGAAGCGGTAGGCCGAGTCGCCGGCCACGGCAGACAGCTCGCCGAAGGGCAGGTCGTCCGGGATGCAGGCAAGATCAACACAGTCGATGGCTCCCGGTTGGTAGGCACCGTCCTCGGGCGCCTCGACGGCGACGATGTCGACCGCCAGACCGCAGATCTCGACGGCCTTGCGGAGCCGGCCGGCGTCCCCTACGACGAGCGGCCGGGACCACTCGTACACGCGCGGGTCGGCCAACGCTTTGACGATCACTTCCGGTCCGATACCGGCAGCATCTCCCATGGTGATGGCAATGATGGGTCGGGGCATGGATTCAGTTCTCCTTTGGTGGTGCCGGCCAGATGACGCGGCTGAGTGCCCCAGGGTCGCCGAAGGCGCCGGCTTTGGTCACTATGTCCAAATTCTGGGCGGGAGCTCGAAGTCCCACGACACCGGCTTCGCGCTCGCCCTGAACGGCGAGCGTCTCGATGCCGGCGCGCAGCATCACGGCTCGTGCTGTTTCTCCGCCTGTTGCCACGAGGGTCCGGACTTCGGCGAGCACTGCCGCGGCGACGGATGCCAGGCGCGCGGCCACGGCCGCGGCCGCCACGAGATCAACTGGCTCGTCGGGGTCTGGCGACAGCACGACTGACTGCCCCGCCTTCAAGGCTGTGCGTACGTCATTGACCATCGCGTCATGGGTGTGGGCGGAGTCGAGAAGCACCGGGTGGGCTCCCTCCTGCACCAGTACACGGCGCTGCGCATGCGCCGCCGCCGAGTAGCTGCCTACGACGAAGAGGGCGGGCTGCGGCAGCAACGCGCGCGGGCCCGATTCGGCGGCCTCGACCGGCCGGGACTTGTGCGCCAAGGCGCGTACGATCCCCGCCGAACCGGCCACCAGTAACGGACGCAGAGCATTCTCGATCGCGTGGGCAATCGCCTCGAGGTCGTGGTCACACTCGGCGTCAACCACGAGAGCTGCCAGGCCCTCATCCGCGGCCAGTTCGATTCTTCGGGCCAATAACCGCGGGTCGCGCACCGCATTCAACGGGACCGTCTCGACGCGCATGCCGGTGTCCTGCAGGAGGGCGGCCAGATCGCCCTCGAAAGGCGCAGCCGTCGCGGCGCAGCCGTCGACATGCAGGCGACCGCCCAGCGTCGTACGACCTACTGCAGGAAATGCCGCCGCGACCAGCGCCAGTGGCCTCGACGACTCCGCAGCTCCTTCGAGTGCCTCGAGGGCTGCGCCGATCTCCGCGCCGACATTGCCCCGGAGGGTCGAGTCGATCTTCTTCACAACCCCGGCTCCGCCGGCACGGGCCCGCCGTACCGCTTCGGCCACGCGCGTGGCCGTGGCGGTCGCCGAGACGCGACGGGTGTCGGTGTCAATGGCCACGACATCGGTGTCCGGCCACGGCGCCTCCGAGCGGAGCACCACGCTGGTGGTCGCGTGAAGCGCGAAGGCGGCGGCGCACTCAGCAGCCCCGGTCAGGTCGTCGGCAATCAGGACCCATCTGGTCCCGGTATTGCGTTGAGTCGCTGCGGTCATACCAAGGCCACCGGTCTGACCATCGACGCCGTCGCGCCTTCGACCTTCAGCGCCAACACAACGAGCGTGACCCGGTGTTCACCGTGGGCGGCGAGATCCTCCAGCCAGAGGTTCTCCAGCAGGTGCACACCGTGGCGCCGCAACAACAGGTCGTGTACCGGATGCGGGTGATTGGGATCGGCCGACGGTACTTGTTCGACGGTGGGTGTGTCCGATCCGACGAGGACGACGTCCCGCTCGTCGGCAAGCCAGCGCGCGGCGGCCAAGTCAATACCTGCTCCGGCCGCCGCACCGAAGGATTCCCTGTCCGGCCAGGTCGTCATCAGGCCGGTGCGGAGCAGGACCGCCCCGCCTTGCGGGATAACACCTTGCGCAGCCTCGGCCCGCTGCAGGTCGGCGATCGTGATCGCGGTGCCCGCAGGGAGTCGCTCCACTCCTTGCCCGCTGGCGATGTCCAGCATCACCGCCCGGGTGAAGATGGGTGGGATCGACGCGGCATCGGCTCGCTGCGGACCGAAATCTCCCACGTCGTCGGGACCGTAACCTGCGAAGAACGTGTCCCCCTCGAGCCCGCACGCTGCGTGGTTGAGTGCGTCGATGTGCGTGCCGATGTGCATGCCGGTGATCATCAGCTCCGTGTGCAACCGGAAGTCGGCGGAGTTCTGCGAAGGGTCCAGGAGTGCGACGTCGCGGTCGCGGCGAGTGCCCTGCGGTGTCCGGAACGAGGTCAGCATGAACGTCGGGTGCGATTCCCACTGCGGCATGCCGACGAAGCGTCCGGCGTCGAGGTCGAACACCTCGCCCCGCGAGACGCTACGCAGAGCTTCGAGTACGTCGGAGGAACCGAGCCTGCCGACTCGACCGACCTCGGCAGGGTCTACTTCTCGCGGCACGTCAGGTCAGTCCGGTCATCGGTGTCGTCGCGGCCATCAGTACGTAAGCACCACCTTGCACAGTTCGGGTCGGTCGGCCAGGTCCTGCATGCCGAGCCCGGCCTCGGTCCAGGGACGCGTCAGACTCACGAGGGGAGACGCGTCGATCACCTGGCGCTCGAGCAGCTTGACCGCCGCGTCCATCTGCCAGCGGGTGGCATGCGCGCCGCGAACGTCGATCTCCTCGACGACGACCCGGTTCGTGTCAACCGGGATGGACTTCTCGCCGCAGATGCCGGCCAGGACCAGGACTCCACCGGGTCGAGGCAGGCCGACGGCCTGGGTGACGGCCGGCGGCGTGCCGGCGATCTCGATGACCACATCCGCACCCTGTCCACCGGTCAGCTCCCGGATCCGCCCCGCGACGTCCTCGCTGACCGGGTCGAGCACCGCGTCGGCCCCGAGCGACTCGGCGAGTGAACGACGCGACTCGACCGGGTCGCTGAGCACCACTATCCCGGCGCCGGCGGCGCGCGCAGCGAGGAGGGTCATCTGTCCAGCCGGGCCGCCGCCGATGACGGCGACCGAGGCGCCCGGTTCGATCTGTGCACGATGCACGAAGTGCAGGGCGCACGCCAGCGGCTCGGCCAGGACTGCAAGTTCGCCTGGTACCTCGTCATTGATGCGCGTCAATCGGTTCGCCGGGATCGTCACGAGGTCCGCCCAGACTCCGTCACGGAGGAAACCCAGGTGAGACCACTGCTGGCACAGGTTCGGCAGCCCCGCAGGCACCGCGGACAGGAGCCGCAGTTGATCAGCGGCTCGGCGACGACCCGGTCGCCTTCGCGAAGGGGCGCACCGCCGTAGACGGAGATCCAACCACCCGCCGGCTCTGGACCGACGGCCACGACGCGGCCGACGACTTCGTGGCCCATCGTCCGGGGCAGGCCCTTCTCGAAGTCGGGGTAAACACCCTCGTGCAGCACATGCAGGTCGGTTCCGCAGATCCCTGCCGCTTCCGGCGCGATCAGCAGCTCACCGGTCTGGGGCTTCGGCTCCTCCACCCCGTCGTCGAGCCGAGACTCGCTGAGTCCATACATCCGGTAGGCCTTCACTGTGCCTGCCCCTCTCGGTGGTGCTTGGTCATTTGATGATTCCGATCTTCCTGCGGTCGATGGTGAGAAAGACGGCAATGATCAGCACCGCGCCGGTGATGATCTCTTGCCAGTACGCCTCCACTCCGAGGATGTTCAGGCCGTTGCTGAGGACACCGATCGTGAGGACGCCGATCGTCGTGCCCCAGAGGCGGCCGATACCGCCCGTGAGGGGTGTCCCTCCAATGACAACGGCTGCGATGACCTGCAACTCCAATCCCACGCCCTGGGTGGGGTCCCCCACACGGCTACGGGCGACCAGCAGCACCCCGCCAACACCGGCCAGCACGCCGACCACTACGAAGACAAGCGTCTTGGCGCGATCTACGCGGACACCGCTGAGTCTGGCGACCCGCTCTCCGCCTCCAATCGCACGGATCTCCCGCCCAAAGGCAACTCGATCCAGCAACACGTACGCCACGAGCCCCACCACCACGGCGATGATCACGCTGTGAGCGACCCCGAAGGTCCGGTCGTTCACGAAGTTGATGAATCCCGCGTCCTTGATGACCGTCGGGCTTCCGGCGGTGATGCCCAGGACGACACCGCGCACCGCAGTGAGCATCCCGAGTGTCACGATAAAGGACGGGATCTTGCCGTACGCGAAGACGACGCCGTTGATCAGTCCGACGACGGCGCCGACGAGAACTGCGAGCGCAATTCCTATGACGACACCGAAACGATTGACCATTATCGCGGCCGTCACTGCCGCGAGCCCCACCGTCGAGCCAACGGAGAGGTCGATGGAGCCCGCAATGATGACGAGCGTGGCGCCGAACGCCACCACCGCCAACACCACAGACTGCTCGAGGATGACCTGTGCATTGTTGAGCGTCAGAAACAGCGGGGTGGCGACGAAGAAAATGATGATCAGCCCGGCCAGCATCAACGTCGAGAACCAGGTGCGCAGGCCGCCCCGCAACGATCGCCGAAGACCGGTGAGCCCTCTGCTGTAGCTTCCGACGCCACGGGTGTCCGCGGGCGGACTACTCTGGGGGTTGTTCATTCTCGGACCCTTCAGGAGGTGCTCGTGGATGGCAGGAGGTGTCGTCACAGCATGTGAGGCAGAATGTCCCGCTCGCCCAGCTCGGCGACGTCGTCAAAGGCCGCGCTCACGGCACCCTTACGAAGCACGACAACACGATCAGACATGCCGAGTACCTCGAGCAGATCCTCGCTGAGCAACAGCACCGCCACGCCTGTGGCGGCCGCGTCGGCGATGACTTTGTAGATCTGCTCCCTTGCACCAACATCGACCCCTCGGGTGGGGTTGTCGAGAAGGAGGATGCGAGGCGTCGTTGCCAAGAGCTTCGCGAACACGACCTTCTGCCGATTGCCGCCGGACAAGCGTTCGACCGGCTCTTCCGTCGACGTCGTCTTAATGCTGAGAGCCTCGACGTAGTGTTCGGCCGTACGTCGCTCGTCTCTTGGACGCATACGTCCCAGCGAGCGAGGCAACGAGCCAAGGGCGATGTTCTCGCGCACGGAGGCAGAACCGAGCAGCCCGTCGCCGTCCCGGTCCCCAGGCAGGAACACGACTCCCTTCGTCATGGCATGACGGGGAGTCCGCGGTGCGTACGGAGCTCCCTCGAGCGACATACGCCCGCTCGTCGCCGAACGGTCGCCGGCGATAATCCGTAGCAGCTCTGTGCCCCCGCAACCGGCGAGGCCGGCGATCCCTACGACCTCGCCCGGGCGGAGAGCCAGCGACACAGCACGCAGGCGGTTACCGTCGCTGACGTCCTCGAGCGACAACACGTCCGTGGTAGTCCGATCAACCGTCCTCGCCGGATACATCGACTCGAAAACTTCCCGGCCCACCATCAGGGACTCCAGCCCTGCACGCGTGGTGTCCGGGGTCTTGAGCGTCGCGACAGTCTGTCCGTCGCGCATGACAGTGATCCGGTCGGTCAGGGCGAAGATCTCATCCATGTGGTGCGAGACGTAGCAGATGCTCATGCCTCGGTCCCGGAACCCGCGCAGTGCCGCCATGACCAGCTCACGACCTTCGGCGTCCAGCACGGCAGTCGCCTCGTCGACGAACAGCACCGCCGGGTCCCGGCTAACCGCTCGCGCGATCTCGACCATCTTGCGACGCCCGAGGTTGAGGTCCGACCAGTCGGCGTGGACGCCGAAATCCGCCCCGGCGGTCTCCAGGTGTCGTGAGGCCTCGGCGTTCATCCGCGCCCGATCGAGCACTCCCCCGCGACGAAACTCGCGAAGCCGATCGATGAAGATGTTCTCTGCAACGCTCACCGTGGTGCTGATCATCGACTCCTGGAACACCAGCCCGACACCATGCTTCGCAGCCAAGGTGAGCGACGACGGAACGAACGGTTCGCCGGAGCGCCGGAACTCCCCCGAGTCGATCGGATAGACACCACACGCCACCTTGCTCATCGTGGACTTGCCAGCGCCGTTCTCGCCGCAGAGGGCGTGGATCTCGCCGGCCCGCAGAACCACGGAGGCCTCGAGCAGGGCGCGGGTCGGGCCGAAGGCCTTGGCCACGCCCCGCGCCTCCCACACGACCTCGTTCATCTACGGGTGCAGCCCGAGGTCGACCGGCTTGCTGTACGTCAGGTCGATGACTGCAGGCGGTCCGTCCGGCGTGTAGAAGCGGGAGTGCTGCTTGACGTCGTACGTAGGAAGCCCGTTGGGATAGTCCGAATTGAACTGTGGGATCGTGGCCTTCGTCACCGGCAGCAGCTTGATGATCTGGCTGCGCTCCGCGTCGGTCATGTGCTTGCCCTTGAGCCAGTCGAACATCAGGATCAAGGAGAAACCTCCCTGCAGCCAGTGGCCGCCGGTGTCGAATTCAATCTTGCCCTGCTGGACCCGCTGTACGTTGTCGGGGTTGAGGTCCATTGTGACGACCTTGACGTCCTTGCCCGGCACCTTGTGGGCGTTCTCAAGCGCTGCCACCGCACCGGTCGCCGTGCCCCCATTGGCGCACCACACGCCCTGCGTGTCGCCGTTGCGCTGCAGCAGGTCGTCCATGGCGGACTGGGAGTTGGTGGCGACGAAATTGCCGACCGCCTGGCCCTGCAGAACGAGGTCGGCGTGTCCGGACATGTACCGTGTTAGACCCTTGAAGCGGTTGATCGCCACCGACGTTCCTGGGGTCCCTTGGATCGCGACGATTTTCTTCTTGCCGTCCGCACCGGGCATGATCGTCTTGGAGAGCGCGTCAGCCATGTTGTAGCCGGCCGTCTCGTCGTCCGGACCCACGAAGCCCAGGTAGTTCTTGAACTCGCCGCCAGGCTTTATGTCCTCGGGCGTCGTGTCGACGCACATAGAGACGATGTTGGCACTGTCCGCGGCGGCGATGCCTTTCGGTCCGGTTCCGAAGTACGGGACGAAGATCAGTCCGTCCACGTGGCGGGCGACGAGGTCGTCGATTCCGCGCGTCAGCTTGTCGCCTGAGTTGTTGGCATTGACGGTGACGACCTCGACGCCGAGCGCGTTCCCAACGCTCTTCATGAAGTCGTCGTATCGCTGCCAGAACTGCGCATCGAGTGTCGGCACGATGGAGCCGATCACCAACTTTCCGCCACCTCCGCTGCTGGATCCGCTACCTCCACTGCCGGAAGAGGCGCCACCGCGCCCACACGCGGCAAGGAAGGCGCCGGCTCCGAGCACACCGGTGGCCGCAAGGAAGCGGCGGCGGTCGAGGGGGATCCTGCTTTTGGTCGTCGGGGTCCGATCCATGTCTTCTCCTATTTCAGTGGTGCAGGAAGGTGATCCCCTGCACCAATGCCGGCGGCTGCTCCCGAGACGGCGAGACGAGTTTTGTGGCCAACGTCACACGCGAAAGTGTGACACAGTATGCGCACTGTGCGCAAGCGGTCATGCGCGCTACGCGCAACGTGGTGCTCATGCATGTCGGCAGGGGTCGTCCCAGGGCGCCGGACTGGACCCACGCGCGACGTTTGAGCACTGCGGCGCGCGCTCATTCCTGCGGGAAGTACGCAGCTCTGGCTCAGACTGCGCGTCCATCCGTGTCGACGACCACGACGTTGACGCCACGAACACGGAACGGCTCGAGGTTTTCCACAGCAGCGGAGTCGTCGGTCACCAAGGTCCACCTGTCGGGCAGCGACGCCCAGGCGTGGAAGGGTCGGCGACCGAGCTTGGATGCGTGCGCAAGCACGTAGGTACATTCGGTCCGCTTGGTCATGAGTTCTTTGAGCTGGGTCTGGGCCAGATCCGCCTCGCAGATTCCGTGGTCGGCCGTTACGCCGTCGGCGCCGAGGAAGACCCGGTCGAACGTCATTCGTTCCAACGAGGTCTCCGCGAGCGGACCGACGAATCCTTGGCTGGTCGGGCGAAACGTCCCCCCGAGGCATTCGAGGTGGACGCCGCCGCCCACGTCGGCCAGCTGGTTCAACGTCGTCAGACCGGTTGTGACAACCGTTAGGTTGCTGGCGCTTCTGAGCTCCCGCGCGAGGGCGCCCGTCGTTGTCCCCGAGTCGAGCAGCACCGTTTCGCCGCTTACGATTTGCCGGGCAGCCCAGCGCGCGATGGCACGCTTAGCGCCGGTGGCCTCGCGGGCGCGCTGCGGCAAGGACGTCTCGTGGTGAGCGACGATGGCCATCGCCCCGCCGTACGTCCTCGCCAGCCTGCCGCCGTCCTGCAGCCGCGCCAGGTCCCGACGGATGGTCGATGCCGTGACACCAAGACGAACGGAGAGCTCCTCGACGCTGGTCAGGCCGCTGGCCTCGGCGAGACCGATGAGCTTCTCACGCCGTATGTCGGAGTTACGCGCCATGTCGTCCTGTTCGGTTGGCCGGTCTTTCCGGGCGGAAGACGCAAATGATAGGGGTGCGGCTCGGAGCCCGCTGGAGCGTCAACGGAGCCGAAGCCGTGCTCAAACTACGGGCAGTACGTGCCAACGACGACTTCGACGACTATTGGAAGTTCCACCTCAACAAGGAACGACACCGAGTCCACCAGACCCGCTACGCCGCCGAGACCATACCCATAGTCGCGTGAGCGCAGTCACTCTGAGGGAGCCGCACCCTCAGGATTAAGCCTGGATACACCGATCCGGTAGCGGGTGATCGAGAGTCATAGCGACGAAATGCCCTGCCGTAGTGGAAGAATGAGATTTCTCGAGGATCAAATTCAGCCACAACGAAGGGCATCTCGCAGATGCAACTATCGCACACGCGTCCCGTCAGCGCCGCGAGGTTCGACGACCCGAATCTCGTGTCCAGCGCGGGGCTGATCCCGGTGATGGCGTTGGCGCAAGCCGGCGGCCTGCTGACCTTGGCCGATGAGCATCTGAGCGTGCCGACCGACAAGGGGTCTCACGGCGGCCTCAGGATCGGGTCCCTGGTCGCGGGGATGGCGGCCGGTGCGGACAGCATCGCGGACATGGCCCTGCTGCGGCACGGGGCGATGGGCACCGTCTTTCACCGCCCGTACGCACCGTCGACGCTGGGATCGTTCCTTCGAGAATTCACCTTCGGGCACGTACGCCAACTCGATGCTGTCGCATCGAGGTTCCTGTGCGCTCTCGCCGACCGCGCACCCCTGCTCACCGGCATCGACACCGGTCGGGTGATGGTCGATATCGACGATTCGATCATCGAAGTCCACGGATACAGCAAACAAGGCTCCGGCTACGGGTACTCCGGGGTGCGGGGGCTCAACGCGCTGCTG
>JAABUU010008653.1_pt1 | contig 10056 bp, 18 predicted proteins | sample 5559301 | NCBI WGS metagenome assembly JAABUU01 (sample SAMN10711884, study PRJNA513360) | rock metagenome | isolation source: Antarctica rocks | place: Antarctica: Victoria Land, Richard Nunatak white | reverse complement strand
ACCGCAGGGCGCGCACGTCGGTCGAGAAACGGCGCAAGAGCCTGCGGCGCCGTGCCCGTGACGGTCTGCACCGTGTGCTTGGCGCCGTGGATGCGCTGGTGGCGGCCGACGGCGCACAAACCGTGACCGCGTTCCGCAACGCGCAGGACCCGCCGGCGCTGATCGAGGCGACCATCGCCTGCCGGGCCTACGAGCGGCTGGAAACGCGCGGTCATCTCGACGCCATGCTCGCGCGCTACGGCACGCTGCGCCAATACCTGCCAGCCTTCTTCGCCCTGCCGTTCCAGGCCGCAGCCGGAAGTGAAACCCTGCTCCGGGCTGTCGAGAGCCTGCGCGCACTGGATGCCAGCACCCGCGGTCCGCTCACAACCGATGACCCGCACGGCTTCATCCAGGCGGACTGGCGGCCCTATCTCGTCAGCGACGGCAAGCTCGACCGCGCCATCTGGGAGGTCTCGCTCGCCTTCGCCGTCCGCGACGCGCTCCGGGCCGGCAGCCTGTTCCTGGCGCACAGCCGCGACCACGTCTCGTTTTGGAACCTCGTCTACGACGACCGGAGCTGGCAGCAGGCCCGCGAGCAAGCCTACCAGCGCCTCGACTTGCCGGCCGACGGGCAGGCCTTCCTGGCCCGGCTCGGCCAGGAACTCAACCGCGCGGCGCGGGCCACGCAACGCGGCCTGCCCAGCAACTGCTTCGCCGCCGTCCGCAATGGCCGGCTCACGCTCAAACGGCGCGACGCGCTGCCGATCCCGCCCGTACTGCGCGAGCTGCGCGCCACCATCGCCGCCAGCCTGCCGCGCGTGCGGATCGAGGATCTGCTGCAGGACGTCGACGAGTGGTGCGGCTTCACCCGCGCTTTCCAGCCGCTTGGCGGCTATCAGCCGCGCGGCGGCGACCCGCACCGCTCGCTGCTCGCCACCCTGATCGCGCACGGCACCAACCTCGGTTTGGCTGCCATGAGCCACAGCGTGGACAGCCTCACCGCCGACGCCCTGCAGGACACCAGCCGATGGTTCCTGCGCGACGCCACGCTCAAGGCAAGCAACGCCGTCCTGGTCGATCACCACCACGGCCTGAAGCTCAGCGGCGTCTGGGGCGATGGCAGCCGCTCCTCCTCCGACGGCCAGCGCTTTACCGTCGAGCGCGATAGCCTGCTCGGCAGCGTCTACCCGCGCTACTTCGGCTACTACGACCGGGCGCTCCAGCTCTACACCCACACCTCCGACCAGCACAGCGTCTACGCCACCCAGGCGATCTCGTGCACGCCGCGCGAGGCCGGCTACGTGCTCGGTGGCATCCTCGACAACGAAACTGCGTTGGCCATCCGGGAACATACCTCCGATACCCACGGCTTTACCGAGCACCTGTTCGGACGCTGCGCGCTGCTCGGCATCGCCTTCATGCCGCGGCTGAAGGACCTGCCCGACCAGGTGCTCAGCCGCATCGACCGCGACGCCGACTACGGCGCGCTGCAGCCGCTGCTGCGAGGCCGCATCAACGTCGAACTCATCCTTGAGCAGTGGGACCAGCTCGTGCGGCTCGTGGCGTCGTTGAAGGACCGGTTGACCCCGGCCCACGTCGTCATGCAGCGCCTGGCCAACGCGAACGCCTCGGACCGCCTCGCCGGCGCCCTCACCCAGCTCGGGCGCCTGATGAAGACCGTCCACATCCTGCGCTACATCCATGAAGCCCCGCTGCGCGATGCCATCCAGCTCCAGCTCAACCGAGGCGAGTTCCGCCACATCCTCGCCAAGTCGCTGTTCTTCGCCAACCAGGGCGGCTTCCGCTCCGGCGACTACGAGGAGGTGATGAACAAGGCCAGCTGCCTCAGCCTGCTCTCCAACGCAGTGCTGGTCTGGAATACGGTGCACATCGCCCGCATCGTCGACCAGCTCCGTGCCGCAGGCCATGAGGTACGTGACGAGGATCTGGCCCGCGTCTCGCCGCTGGCGCATGCCCACGTCATCCCGAACGGCAGCTACTTCCAATCGCCCCGCCGGCGCGCCGGGGCCGCGCCCGAACTCGCCACGACCTAAGCCGAAGGAGCCACCATGCCGCACGAAGACCCGGTGAACTGGCAGCCCATCCGCCAAATGCCGCTGATCGCCCGCATGATCGACGATGCCCTCGACGACACGCGCGAGCACATGAAAACGCTGGACGAGGCACGGGTGCGCCCGCATGTGCTCGACGACGCCACCCTCGACCGGCTCGAGCAGGTCCACACTGAGCAGCTGCAGTTCGTCGACATCTACGCCCAGCAGATCAGCCGCTGGCGAACCGAAAGACCGTCAAAGGACCAGGCGCGCGAGCTGGACCGGATGGAGGCACAGAACGGGCACCTACGCGCCGCGACCGCGGACATCCTCGCTTTGGCCCGCGAACTACGCAAAGGCACCATCGAACGCGTCATGGGCATGAGCGACGTCGAACTCGGTCTTCAAGCACTTCTCGGAAGCCGCCTTCCCAGCCGCCGCTAAACCGACCCATCACTTTGCGTGCAATACCGCTACCGTGCACTTTTACACGGATGGGCCTTCCGCCCCTGATTGGAACTCGCTGCCAGACGCCGCCGCGCCGCAATGCGGATCAGCAGCCAGCGTTAGAACTACGGCGAGTGACAGGATGCCGGACATACGCCCCCTCCATGGGAGGCACGTCTAGCCTGCCTGCCCTTCTGGCAACATATATCTTGCCGAAAGGGGCATCAAGCGCTTTGTTAGCTGGACTACAACTTATCCGGGTGGTTTCGGAACGCCAGGGCTAACATCGTGCGTGTCGGGAAGGCGAAGCATTGTAGACACGTCCTGACCAAGGGCAGCGGCCAATCGCTTCATGGTGTCTAGCGTCACGTTGAGCTGACCAGCCTCAATCCGGCTGACGTATTGGCGCTTGAAGCCAGCTTTATCAGCCAACTCTTGATGCGTAAGGCTGTGCGCCAACCGGGCCGCACGCAAGTTGCGACCGAACAGAACTTGCAGGTCGTCCGGTATCGGACTGGCATCATCCGGTTGCGGAGGATCGAGGGGCTGCTTCGCCATCAGTGTCAGTTCCAAGTGCCTCTATTTCCCCAATGGTTGCACTCGCGATCCTGACGCGGAAACCCCGGCGGACCATGACAGGGCTGTTGCCAACAGTGTTAGCGGCGCGCGCCCATCGAGATTCTACGGGAAACACCTTGATGGTTCTAGCCTTTGTGCAGGGATGCCACAGGCAAAACGAAAAGGGCCGCCCTGAGTTAACCAGGACGGCCCTGCCCCCGTAGAGGGACAACACGATAGAGTTTCGGCACGAATCGGGCGGCGCAGTGGCCCTCTAGACAGGCCCTTGTTCGCGCTCCTGCTGCGGCAGCTTTATCTGTTCCGTAGATCGGGCAAAGGCGTCCCACTCAGGCTCCGGCAGGTTACGGGCGAGGCCCAGCAGCCCGCACGCCAGGCAATCACCGGCTAGCAGCTTCGCCAGCCAGCATGATCGGCGCCGGGCATGGTGCCGATCATGCTGGCAGCTCCAGCCAGTCCCGCAGCATGTTCAGCGCGAACCGGGCATCGCGGCCACCCATGAACTCCCCGTTGCACCGGTCCTCATCCAGCATGGTGACAGCAACCGCCGCCTTGGCCCGATGTCCGGCTTGCGTGACAGGTGTCATGTTCTCGATCCTGCTGGACAAAGCCCAGCGCGCCTGCAAGGGCGCCTCCCAATCATCGTTGCCGGGCGAGTAAGATAGACTGTGCAGCCGCTGGAACTCAGCACAGGGGGCCAGCAGATCAGCATCAGGATGGACCACAGGCGCCGTGTCAGCACTTCTTAGCGCCGCTGCATCCCGCAGCAGGTAGTCCAACAGCCGGCCCGTGATGGTGCCCTGCGCATCAAAGCTGGCCTCCATCCCTCCGGAGGGCTGCGCCAGACTGCCAGCCCTGGCCGCGATGCCAGTAGCCGATGCCGCCCGCAGATGCTCCATCTGGTTCAGGAGCGCGTCCATCCGGGCGAAGATCGGCGCAGCAGCCAGTGTCGCCTTCCCGTCATCCTCTATGGCACCAGGCCCATCATAGACCGCACGCTGCCGCACGTCGCAGACGTTGAACTCGGCACAGACGGCGAGCAGGTCAGCATCAGGGTTCGGCACGGCAACGGCGTGCCTGGCCGCGCCGACCAGGACCACTGCGGCCGGCGCGGCGGAAAACAAGCTGCGCCGCTTCATGCTGCAGCCCTCCCCATCATGCCGCGTGCGAGCAGGTTTGCCAGCCGCTCATCCATGGTCGCGGTAACATAGACACTCGGGAGGCCATAATCCGGTGCCAGCAGCGCCAGCGCCCGTGCCACGGCCTTGCACCCTTCATCGGTGCTGGGCGTGAGTGCACAGATGCGATCCAGGACCCGCCGCTGGTCCACCTCAATCACGCACGCCGCAGCATCGGCGGCATCGAACTCAAGGGCGGACACACCTTCAAACAGGGCGTCAATCTTCCGCTCCAACGCGTCGAAGTCGGCGCACAGGGCGATTAGCTCGGCATCTGCACTGACAGAAGATGCACCAGCCATGCCTACTACGCTAACCATCAATGCGGCCGAGGCAGTGGAAGCTACGCCGCCGGCCAGAAAGGCACGGCGTGGCGACACCCTACCCTGTATGGCGCTGCCCAGGACGGGGATGGATGTGATAGCCTTTGTGAACGCTTCGGACATGGTGGGGATGCCTTGTTTGAGGTCAGGCACGAGCGGGGGTGCAGTCCCCGCTCGTGCCGTCCTGGATGCCGGGAAGCCGCCCGGCACGGATGGCGTCAGACCGCAGGCGTGGAGCCGGGTTCCGACGCAATGGGGATGGCAAAGCGTGCCAGGGTCGCCGCACGGCCCGACCATACGGCGACACGGGCGGCATGGCCTACGCCTCGCCGCCGGGCGCTAAGACCGCGATCTGCTCCAGCGTCATGCCGGCGGCGGCGACCAGCGCGGCGCGAGCGGCGACGACAGCCTTGGCGCGGGCACGGACGGCGGCACGGGCGGTGTTGATCGCCCGGAACGCAGCGGCCTGGTTGGCACCGCGATGTTCGGATTTCGTGCGGTTGGCCCAGGACAGCTTGGCGCACGCCGCAGCGTAGGCCGGGCAGTAGCCATCGCGCTGGTCAAGAGCGGCGCGCAGGTTGCCGATCAGGCGGTCCATCGGGGACGGGCCGAATGCCATGCCGGCGGGGCGGAAGGTGGAGATGGCGCGGAGGGTGTTGCCGTTGTGGAAGGCCATCTGGTTTACCTTGTATCTGTGAACCTATTGTGTATGATACATACACCATTGAGCCAGAGAGGCAAGCGTAAAATGACAACTGTGTATGGAAGATACATATGACGGGAGCGCAGCTTAGGGCGGCGCGTGCGTTGCTGGGTTGGTCGGCTCAGACCTTGGCCAGCACGTCAGGCGTGGGCATTACGACTATCCGCAAGAACGAGGTGCCAGACGGGCCGGTCACGATGATCCGCGCCAATGTTGAGGTTCTGACACGCACCCTTGAGACAGCCGGCGTGGAGTTCATCTCCGAGAACGGCGGTGGCCCCGGAGTACGGCTGCGGACACGGCTGACCCCAGCATGAGCACCTTCCCCGGCGCCATGTTCAGCGCAGAGGGCGCCAGCCTCGACGCCACGATCCCGGACCTGACGGAAGGGACGCTGGACGAGTATCCGCACCGCTCCATGGTCGCCCGAAGTGGCGCCGCTCCCATCGCCCGCGTCTGGCTCCTGGCAGACGACGCCACCTTCGCCGCAGTCAATCCGGGAATTGCGGCCGAGGCGATCGATCTGGTGCTGACCGGCAAGGCCATCGTGATCCTGGGCCGGCGGCTTGAACCGGCCGTGGATGTTCGGGATGGCTTACTGGATGCGCTGGACCTGCTAGAGCAGTTTGCGGACGGACACGGTACAGATGAACGACACTGAGCCAGTGACCCCGTATCAGCTCAAGGCTGCCCGGTCCTTGTTGGGCTGGAGCAGACTTCGCCTAGCGCTTCGCAGCGCTACGTCAGACTACATCGTGACGACATACGAAAAGACAGGGCGGGTAGCCGCGCAATATGGCCGGGCGGACCAGGGTGATCCTATTGCCGCTATCCGTGCCACGCTAGAAGCGGCCGGCATCGAGTTCTTCAATGCGCGCACGCCGGGAGCACGCGTACGGAAACCAGGCCAGTGACGCCTGCTCAGATGAAGGCCGCCCGGGCGTTGCTGGGCTGGAGCAGGACCAGGCTGGCCGCCTGGAGCGACACAACGTGCCGCGTTGTGACGACGTTTGAGCAAACCGGGCAGATTGCTCCCATAAGGCGTAACAACTGGCCGGAGCAAATTGACACCCTAGCCGCACTCCGCGGCGCGCTCGAGGAGGCCGGCATTGAGTTTACTGATGGGCGCGCGCCGGCTGTACGGCTGCGGAAGCTAGACCCATGACGCCGGATCAGCTCAAGGCTGCGCGTGCTTTGCTGGGTTGGAGTCTAGACCGGTTAGCCGCCCGCAGCGGCGCCTCCGTCCAAATGGTGAAGGTGTTTGAGCATAATGGGCGGATTGTGTCGTCGAGACGTAGGGATTTAGCGGTGCCGACTGGTGCTGTTGACGCCATCCGCACTGCCCTTGAACAGGCCGGCGTGATGTTCACGAATGGCGATGAGCCTGGCGTGAAGCTGCGGAAGCCTGACCTGTGACGCCAGATCAGATGAAGGCTGCACGAAAACTGCTGGGATGGAACCAAATACAGCTAGGGGTCTACAGCGGCACTTCGATACACATGGTGCGGATGTTTGAACGAATGGGGCATGTGGCGAAGCTGTATGGTCGGACGGAACAGGTAGATACCATTGCCGTCATCCGTGCCGCGCTGGAGGCAGCCGGGATTGAGTTTACCACCGGGCGGATGCCAGGCGCGCGGTTGCGGGAGCCGGCAGGCATTGAATGAGCACCTTTCCCGGCGCCATCTACGACGGCCAGGGCAAGAGCCTGGACCCCACCATCCCGGACCTGCTGCAAGAGCAATTTGACAGCTATCCGCACCGGTCCATGGTGGCGGATCAAGACGTGGCGCCGGTGGCACGTGTGTGGCTGCTGGCGGACGACGCCATGCCGGACGCCATCCCGAGCGTCCTGATGATTGAGGCCGTCAAGCTGGTGATGGCCGGCAAAGGTGTCCTGATCCTGGCGCATCGGCCGGAACCCGAGGTGGACGTGCGCGAAGGGCTGCTGCAGGCCCTGGACCTGTTCACCGCAACCCAGGACGTGGCAGGGCACGCATGAGCAGCACAGCCACGGCGGCCACCGCCCACCATGAAGCCGGGCACGCGGTTGCAGCGATGGTGCGTAATGTTCAGGTGAAGTACGCGACCATAGCGCCGAGCGGGGACAGCGTCGGCTATATTCGCCTGCTAGGGCGCGTGCCGACGCAGGTAGGGGCGATGCACAACCGCGGCCTGATTGCCCTTGCTGGTGAAGCCGCACAGCGCCGGTTCAGTCCTCGCAGCGTGCGCCGGCATCATGGCGGGTCCGATCGGGAGGCGGTGCGGAGGTTCGCTTTGGACGCCAGCGGTTCAGCCAAGGTCGCGCAGTGCCTGGTTGATCTATGGCAGGCGCAGGCCGACGACCTAGTGCAGACCAGATGGGCGGCCATCCAACGCATCGCAGCAGCCTTGTTGGAGAGGCAAACACTGGATGGCGCGGAACTGCGCCGGCTGGTGTTCATGCCTGAAAAGTCGTCTACGCCCGACAATTCAGCAGCAGAACACGCATGAACCTGCATCGGCCGGCAAAGGCGTGGCCGCGGTGCCCGAACGCGGCTGACGAGCGGCCATAACTTCCAGCGTGTCCTACCACTCACCCGTTATCGTTGAGAACGTCACCTACGATCTGGCCCACCTGGACCCGGTGACCTTCAGCACGCCGAGCATCAAGCTGAACCGTCCCATCCGAACCCGATGCTGGTTCACCACCCACACCTTCACAGCACAGGCGCCGGACGCCTATCCAGGTCCGGTGATGCTGGACGAGGGAGGGCGGCCCCGTGTGTTCTGCCCTGACCGCTACGCCCTGTCACACCACCTGCCGGCAACCGTCTACCTGCTGGCAAACCCTGACCTGTATGTGTGGGAAGGCGGGCATGAACGGAATTGGCTGCACCGGGCCGAGGTAGCTGTTCCCGATCAGATCGGTGGGATGACCACTTACCAAGTGTTTTTCGCCCTAAAGAGGGCCAAGCGCGGCGGTGACGAGGACGTGGAGATGGTGGTGGAGTCGGCCTATGCACATGACCCGCTACGGACGCCGAAAGTACTAGGCCGCACGAAGATCGCTGGGCTGCTGGCAGCAACGATTGAGGGCCGGGCGCTGCATACCCAGCGCAGGGGCAGATAGCACTAGGGCGCCCGCAGGCGCCCATAGGCAGTCACCCGGCTACTGCTTATGGGCCGCGTTGCACGGCCACCGGTTGCCCGGCCAGGGGACGCTGTCTCAGCCGATCCGTCGTCCCGATGATTACAATATCGCCTGCATCCCTCTCGGGTTCAAGGGTAAAGCGTGCAGGAGGGTCAGCACAAGCAGTTCACGCTTGCCCCACCCTTCCAACAAATCCACCCTGGCGCGTTCAGCATGGAGCGCGCCTTGCACCCTCCCGTCTTTCACCTCGACCAACATCTATCCGACTGGCCAGAGTGCTGGCTTGAACTGCGGTGTCCATGTTCGCCGCGGACGGTCATGCATCCGGTGAAGATGCTGCTTCAACGGGGCGACCGTCCATTCAGGGGCGTGCTGGGCGCGCTGCGCTGCTCCGCCTGCCGGGGCAAGCCGGCGCCGGTCTATTTGGTGGCCGGGCACGTCCGGGATCACACGGGCGGACCTCTGCCAAGCTGGGCCGTGCAACTGATGCCAGCGCCGCGATGATCCATGACCCTGGGCCGGCACTGACACCAGCAGAGGCCGCCGCGCTGCACGACCGGGCGGAAGGCGTGGCATGGTTCGCGATCCCATCCCCACGCGGTGCCGGCGTGATCGCGCGGGCGCACACCGAGGCGCACGACGGCGGGCAGCTCCTGCCGGGACACCTGGCCGCCCGCGGCCTGACCGAGCTGCAAGCCATGATGCCGCCGGGCCTGACATTTGACCCGGTGCGCGTGGTCGGATCGCCGCCGGGATGTCTTGGCTGGGGGTGGGGCTGACCCACGACTTGGGGCCAACCAGGTAGTTTTGACGCAAGTTGCGCTGGTATCGAATATACGGGCAACCCGCACTCTTTCCTTGTGTCTCATACGGACAACCCGTATCATCTGCCCGTGCAAACCGTTGTCGAAACCAGCCATTTCACCCGCCGAGCTGACGCGCTGCTGACCCGTGACGAGCGGATGGAACTGATTGCCACCCTGGCCACGGACCCGCTGGCCGGTGATGAAATTCCCGGGACTGGCGGCGTCCGCAAGCTGCGGTTCGGCGCTGGCGGGCGAGGCAAACGGGGCGGGTTCCGGGTGATCTACTACGTGCTGACCGACGCCTTCCCGATCGTCGCCATCACGCTCTACGGCAAGAACGAGAAGTCGGACCTGACCGAGGACGAGAAACGGGGCGCGCGAGCCATCGTGGCGACGTTGAAGGATGAATTACGGGCCAGGAAGCGCCTGGCATGAAGGAGGATCACATGAGCGAGTTTCTGGACGCCATGCAGGAAGCAGCCGACATCCTGACCGGCAAGCGCGATCCGGCGCGTGCCTGGCATCCACCCGCCAACGTGGACGTGCGCGCCATCCGCCGCCGGCAGAAGCTGACCCAGGAGGCGTTCGCGCGCCGGTATGGCTTCACGGTCGGCGCCGTGCGGGATTGGGAGCAGGGACGCTACCAGCCGGACCAGACCGCCCGCGCCTATCTGTTGGTGATCGACCGGGAGCCGGAGGCAGTGGAGCGCGCGTTGCAGGCAACGGCGGCATAAACGGGAGGCTCTTATTGGGTTCCGGGGTGGTGACGGGTCTATCACGCAACCAGGCCGGCGATGAGGGTGCCGAGCAATGCTTTGCCGCGTCGGCGCGCGTTATGCACGAACTGGAAGAAA
>JAABUU010008652.1_pt1 | contig 10057 bp, 19 predicted proteins | sample 5559301 | NCBI WGS metagenome assembly JAABUU01 (sample SAMN10711884, study PRJNA513360) | rock metagenome | isolation source: Antarctica rocks | place: Antarctica: Victoria Land, Richard Nunatak white | reverse complement strand
AAAGCTTCTTAGGCAATCTATCGTTAGGCATCCTGAAAACATGACCTAGCCACCTGAGTCTTTTGCCTTGCAGCTGAGACTCCACAGATAGGGTGTTGCACCTATTCAGTATGACAACTCAAACCTGTGAACAAGCACAAGTGGGCGCAGCACTCGGCAACTAAATCTGAGTCAAATCGCCATCAATGGTAGACTCCATCATTTGCTCGTCCATTGACAACACCAGCCCTGGATTCTTGAAAAGAAAGTCTGCAGAGTCTTGTGCTGGGGTGAGGCGCTTCAGCTCTTGAAGTGCAAATCTGATATTGGCTGTGAGCATTAGCGGCTCGCGCTGCAATAGGTCGTTTATGTCTCTTCCTGGAAGCTCCGCCCTGTTCACAAACCTAAGCTTGGCAGCAGGGTCGACAACAAGGCGACGTATCAATACTGCACAAACGCAGATCGTACATGCGTTATGCTTGCAAGATTGCATCAAATTGATCCGACAGGCACTGTCTGTCAGCAAAAACATTCAGAAAACTGCCAATGACTGGAATCTTTGTGAGCTTCAGCTCAGCTGCATGAAATGCATGGCAGGTTGTGAAGCAAGAGTGAATGGAAAGTCCTTGTGCACCCAAATTGGGAAAACTACTCGACAAGCGATTGACAGAGTACCTGCATCTTTTGAATAGCATGATTTCAGCATGAGCTGCTGAGAACTCTGACCTGAGCAGATGCAACTGCTGGGAAACCTTTCCTGGCTCAAGCTGGAAGATGAGATGAGGATACTGCGACAGCAGCTTGCTCACATTCACATCAGGTAAAAACTCGCGCACATCCATTACCCTCTGTGTGACTGCCTGCAGCAATGCACACCAAAATCAGCTGCAAGTCATGCTCAGGAGCTGTCAGCAAATTCAACACTTTTTCAGCAAGCTGACCTGTGTATCAGAAACAAGCTGCATGACAATATCTGCCTTCATTGTATCCACCTTTCCTGCTAAATCTGGTATGATCTCAACAACCTCCTGGAGCTTGTCCTCAACCCAGGACACTTCCTGTAGAATGTGCACAATCAGCTGTACATCATGACGATTACGCACACAATGCCGCAGTTAGATACATGATACCTGACCGAGCTTGTCAGCAACATGCATTTTCAACAACTGCCTCTGTGCACTCTCATCCCATTTGAGGTGTCTCTCATTTGTCTGGAATCCAAACTTCCATGGTGGCGGTCTCTCTTGCCCGAATTTGCTTGCAGTCTGCCTTGGGTCTGATGTTGCCTGCACAGTGGGATGTCACCTGTGACCCAGCAGACTGCAGATGTGAACAGGGTTGTGGGCAAGGTGCTCTCAATAACGACGTTAAGCTTCTTCAAGCACCTGCCTGAAAGAGAAAGCTCTGTCTAGCGGATGCGAGTCTTGAACGTCTCATGAGCGGTCGCGTACAAGCTTGATGCCACGACAGACCACAGGTCTGCACGTTACGGCAGCACGTAAGCGATGTCAATGTGATGTATTTGCAAACTATGTCGCAAATGTTGGGATGGCTAGTGGCGCCGATATACCTGCGGTTGCAACGCAAGGGGTATGTCCGCACTACGTACTGTGCATGCGGTTGAAGACATCTTTACATCGGCACCAGCAAGGATCCAGAATGGCGTGCCAAAGACTTGCGAGTCAGCGAATGGTGTCAACACACGTGAGCAGCAGCAGCAATGCCGTGTTTGCCGATGATGAAGTCCCAAAAATTGGCACTGCATCAAATTGTGCAGAACAAAGTCATGGTTATGAGACGTTTTGTCTCCTTTTGCAGCTCTGGGGAAGTCTCTTCGGCAATCTGCGCGTCGTGCAGCGATTGATTAGACAGGGTGCTGCCGATGCGGATTTCCAACACATTTCTGACGAGCTAGGTGGTTCATGCAACTTCAGCAATGCAGAGAAGCCACAAGTTGCTGCACGTTGCTGCACGTCTAGATTGTGCGCAAGGAGTTTACGCACAGTCTGCGTCACCACATAGCATTCTCGCAGGTCAATGTTCCTGCTTCAATTGGCTGAGAAGTATCACCAGCCTATCGCAGCTTCCAGCAGGCAGCAGACAGCAGCAAGACTGCTTTAAGCACCTGCAGCAGCATCAGAGGCCACTGCCACCTTGTCTTCTTCCGCAGCAACAACACAGGGAGCTATTTGGCATCGGCGAACCCAATGACACGCATAAAGATTACAAGGAACGACGGCTTATAGGGTATGTTACTCTGCTATGGCTCTGCCTGCAACCAGAGCTTGCTGTGCTGTCAACCATGCAAGCACCACTCAGACAACCATGTTGCAGATACTCTCCCAAACAACTATATGACGTAGTGGCTGAGGTGCAACACTATAGAGAGTTTGTACCATGGTGTCAACGGTCACATATCATACGAAGAGAAGGAGATACTTTCCTTGAAGCTGAACTAGAAGTTGGATTTAGGCTTTTTGTTGAGCGGTAAGAGCAGCATTTGCAGCAACACCCTCGGCATCATTACTGCCTGTGTCCGGCTTCTTGAAGGCCCAGAATCATACATGTTCAAACAAATGTGTTCAACGGTTTGACTCTGCCATGTGCAACACACTGTTTTCTTCTTGACAACGTCAACCGACTACCATGGCTTTCGCCAGAAAGTCACAAGTCTGTGTCTGTACACAGCTGATTTTCAGATTGAGCAGTCACTGCTGGAGAGATACAAACCATCCACATGAGTGTCCAGCACAGCCTTGCTGCAGGTCCAACTGGTGTCGTGTGCCTGCTCAGGTATACATCTGAGGTCTACCTCAAGCCTGGCGAACAAGTCATCTCCAAAGTCTTTGACAGCACTCTGTTTGACCATCTAGACAGTACATGGGACTTCAAAGTCGGCCCCTCACCCAGTAGTACCTGGCTGACCTTCTCAGTTGACTTTGGCTTCAAGAGCCCATTGTACCGCAGTGTTGCTGCTGTCTTCTTTGAGGAGGTGAGGCTGTGTACAAGCGCTCTGCTGTCTCATGTTGCTCGTCAGGCTAGATTCTCAAGTTTTGATGCTATGTTACCTGTGCAAGATTGCCCTTTGGTTGTTGCACCAGGCCTCATCTCAATCTCTCGTCAAGCACATGCTCTAATTGACCAATGTGCTGACATCCTGCCACACCCGAGACAATGCAAGGGGGCACCCTACCCTGTTCATTGAGGCACTCTGTCATGGTTTCACTACTGTCATGGCTACTACGCTTCAGGCATTGTCAGCCTTCATGTGCCTAATGACTTTCTCTGGTCCTGCAAGGTTGTCCAAAGGATGATGGCCGCGTTTGAAGGTCGGTGTAAGGTGGTATATGGAGCTTCATCTTTGACAAAGAAGCCACCAAATTCTAGACAAGTTCACAAGCCGCTCACAGCAAGAGCATGAACAGCTCTTGTGATGTGCAGAAGCAGGAACCATCATTGCAATTGAGGCATTTGTTGAGCAATGTCTGCCTGTCTTGGGTCATACTGGGTCATACTCAAACAGCAGGTACCCAAGCAAGTCTTGGTGCACACATTTGACTCCATTGCACATCTGATTCCCATTATACATGTTGGACCTATTGTGCAGCTTTTCCATGTCATGGATATGTGAGTGTGTGCTGTGTCCCCTCATTTTTGAGCAGCTGGGACACAGTCAATATGTTTACATTGTGTACTGTTGCACACTACCTGTTGGCTGCTAAGCTGAGCACCTGCTTTCAGGGCTCTTGCCTAGGCTCTTGTCTATTTCATTGGTGCAGGCTCAGATTCTATCAACAAATAGCTAGAGGATGTGACTTTCGCTGATGGTGCCAGGCTCTTTTCCCTTGTTGCACCAAGCGCTCTGAATTGCTGTGAAGAACTCTATCTGTTTTGCCACACTGCACAGAAAATGGTTCCATAGAGCATTGCAAGTATCACATGCATTGATGCCTTTTTGGGCGTGTACACAGCTAACTGTCACCGATCATTGCACACATGGCTGAAGGCTACAATACATTAGGTGCATGCAGGCAATAGAAACATTAGTTTGAGGGCCTGACTTAGATATAGCATTCTTGCGGCACCAGTCACCGGCACAACCTCTCACCTGGCATTCATTTTGGCTCGCAGAGCAACAGTGTCCATGGCTGCTGCATCTGTCTGCTGCATCTCATGCAGCCGCTGCTGTGACCTTTGATTTGAGCGTTTCTGTATGGTCTGAAGAGTGTTGTGGATGTGCATCAGTTCACCCTGTTAGGACAACATCATACATCAGGAACAGCATAAGGAGTGCACTACAGACTACTGCAGCATTTCTGTCATATATCCGGAGGTCAAACACCAAACAAACTTTGCGACGCAGCTCAGTTGCAACTGCATGATAGCATACCCATTGAGCACATCATAATCACGATTTGAGACATTTGTGAAGAAGCTGTGCATGACATGGCGTGCACAAAATTACGCATTTCCAGCAGTGTACGCACATCCAGCTCACTGCACCATGCTTTCTGGTTCTCCTGTAGCAAAGGAGCCCCATTCATTCCAGGAACCCAGGACTGCTGCGGAACAAGGCTACACAAGGAGATACGTCAGCAGCACTGCAATCAGGGGAATGGCAGTTGCAAGCTTGTAAAATGAGTACTCAAGCGGAGCTTGAACAACAACAAAACAAACAACAACAAAACGACCAACAACAAAACGAACACTGCATGTCCAGATCTGCGGCAGAGCTGACCTGTGTCTGCCTTGCTGAGTCTGCGAGTGTGAGTGAGTGTGTGTGTGGTGTCTTGCATATGTTGCATGTGGGCAGCCATAGACAGGGTCCTGGTGTTCTGCACTGGCAAGCCAGCGTCAACCAAACAGGAGGTGATGCTGCTTTGAGATTTGCTGACAGGGCAGCAAACATACCTGCAGTACAGGAGCTGGTTGCTGCAGGGCGGTTTCGATTGTCTTCCTGATGATTGTATTTGGTGTTCCAGCCCAGGCGATGCCAAGTCTGCGACAGCAAACAAACTCGCAGGTGCAGTGTTCAACAAGCTGCACTTCAAAAGCAGACTTACCGGAACTGTCTGCGTTTCCCGCACGATAGGAATGGTTTTTCCCCAATACGCTTTGACCTGTGTAGTCACTTCAAATCGCTCAGCCCTGAGGCTTTTTGCTTACGACGGGCGTTGACTTCAGGAGATTGGTCCGCGCACCTTAGAAGACTTGCTGTCGGTGCCACTCGCAACAAGTGGCGCAATTGAAGCGCGGCCGGAGCCGGGCATCACTTCAGCAGCCTCAGCAGCAACTCGAACGATGTTAGAATTCACAAAGCCTGTGCAGAACAGCAAGACGTCAAGGCTATGGCGCGCCACCGCTGCAATGATCGACCGCCACCAGCGAGGCTTGAGAAAATAGCCTTGGTAATCGATTTTGCGCACAAGGAACGCTCAGGGCGACATTGCCGTCAAGTTGCGCCAGAACGTCCTGATGTTGCAAATGCATGCAAACTGGCATCGATGATGACTCGTACAGAAGACACGGCAGCACTGTTCTGAGCTCTCGGCATCTATCGCTGCCGCACGCCCACATCACTCAAGGTACACCCTTTCAACAGGATTGGCAGGAGTGCATTTGACCAGAAACTGTGTGAGCCCTGCTCTATTGGTGCAATTCGGAGGTCTTGTGCAAATACAGCTATTTAGCAATCCCTTATACAATAGCACAAGCGCTTCCGCACTTCTGCTGTAGCGTGACAAGCATCGAAAGCCCAGCGCAAATTGCAAAAGCACTTGCCCCTCACTTTTCAGGAGATATTCGCTGAAACACGTCCTGACTTGTCAGCAGGTGGAGTGACAAGGAACACTCGTTGTAGCAGAAGACCATCGTGGAGTCGATCCGTCTTCTGCTGTGGCATGTCACAGTCTGTCACATCTGAACTAAGCAAGCACGGCTGGAGTCGAACCTTGGGTCCTGAGTCCCTAGCATCAGTGGTAGAATTATCCAGCCACTCGTTCGCTAGTGACACAAGCAGCCGAGGCAGCCGCTCAGGCTTGCTCAGAGCTATCTCAGCACCAAGCTCTGGAGACCGCATACAGCGCTTTGCTGGCCCTGCCAGACACTCTGAGCAACCTCCAGGTGGTAACACGCACTTGTTTTCCTGACATCGCCTGCTGCACTGCAACAGCTGCCTTTGGACCAGCCCTTGTATTGCATGACCCTGCAGTAACATCAGAGATCATAACCACACTGTGCCTAAGCTCATGCTGATGCGCTTCTGTGTGCCCTTACCACGCCGAGAATTTGTCCCTGTCAGCCTCAGTGACATTGTGTCCATGGTGCAGGTGGGTACACGCACGCCCCAAAGCCGTGGGTCGACAAGGCACGCTTAGTGGACAAGTGGGGGTTCCTGGCGAAGACTGTTCTCATTCTAGAGCGCCTCAAACGTAGGTCGCAACATAAGCCAGCTGCAGGACCAGGGAATCAAAAGGGGAAAAAAGATGTCATGGCTGACTGACATATCAACCTGTCGAGCATGCTTGGCACATTTGGCCAGGCGCCTATGTTCACAACCATGAAGCAATTGCAATGAAAGGTGTATGTGATACATGCCTTGGTCTTGCTCACAAACTTTTACCTGAGTTTGTGCATGCAGTGTATCTAGTCATGCTATCCTACCCCAATGCTTTGCCCCATCCAAACTGCTTCCCATCCATTTATGCATACAGTAAAGTGAATTTGCGTTCATTTTCTGCTGCAGATCGCCCAAGTGATGATCTTACAGTTGAAGCTGATCTTGAGCAGGCTCCTGGTGTAAAAGGTAACTGCTATAAAGCATGTTGTGCTGTGCGACCGCTCCCATTGGCATTGGCATTTTGTATATCTGAATGCCTATACAGACTTCTACATACTCTTACCGTTATGCCTCACAGCAACTCGAACCTGCACACAATGCTGAGGTTTGCTCTGATGGGTGCGCTGCATTGATTGTCGTTGACAAACCCTGTGGTACATAGCAATCGAGTGAAACATGCTGGTTCAAACCTGTCTGCATGCATGCAAAGCAGGGCAGAGATTCAAGCAAGCCATACAGCATTTTGCTGCCTGGCATTTGGCGATGATGCTTGCTGCATGGAGCAACAATATCATGCTGCATGTGAAATCACACACAGTAAGGTAATACCTATGACTGCCAACAACACCAGCCTCATCAAACTCTCCAATACATCCTGACACACAATCAGCACATTTGCAGTGGCACCCACATCGGGACCTCTGAAGTTGATCTGCTCAAGTCTGTACACACCTCTAACCTTTGAACCAAACAGGTTTGGTGCACTAGCAAACAGCACCAAGCAACAGCGACTGGTAACATCCTGACTGCTCATGATTCATATCTGTAATAAGTGCATTATGTGCAGGGCACTCAGGAAGAAGCAGCAACAACAACATCCTTGAGTCCACAGACTCAGGGGCATTTGGGGATCTGCCCCCTGGGGAGCCCCTGGAGGCTGAGTCACCTGCCCAGCCAGCTACAAAAGCCATGCCACCTGGACTGCCAACTGAATCTGCCCAGGAAGCTGTGCATGAAGCTGCAGCTCAGCATGTGTCATCTAATGAGCAGCTGCCAGAGCAGCTTCTGGATGCATCAGGAGGTCTAAGTGCTAGCTTGGGAGCAGAGCAGGTACTGCTGTGGGCTTGCACATCTCAGCACCCAATACGTTTGTGTTGAAAATTTCCTCTTGAGCCAGATTTGATGCCCTCGTCATATTGTACACAACATCAGCTCAAGCTGTGTGCTTTTCCTGAGCACAGCAGCCAAATCTGTGTGTTGCTGAGGAGCCCAACTTGTCTTTTGGTGCTATGTTTGTAGTCTGCTGTCACTTTAGAGGCTTCTGGAAGTCCTCTCCAGCTACAGCATCTCAGGCTGTGCTACCTACCATCCAGCAATACACCTCTGTGGTTTACCACGAGCCATCAAAAGCAACATACACATGTACATCACAGATGTCCTGATCTGTGTCAATGCCCTGACTAATGTGTAGCACTAAGAGCAAAGAATCATGTGCCTGCATACGCTGCTTGTGTTTCATTGGTTTGATTTATTCAATAACAATGATTGCACGTGTCACAGGCAGTCACTCCTGCACCTACAGCCACTGTGGAGGTGAGTGATGCAGCAGCTGATGAAGCTGAAGCTGCTGCCCCAGCTGTCGCAGCATCTGATGCAGCCTCTACTAGAGCAGGAGAAGAAGAGCTTCAAAGTGAAGTTTCAGCAGTCAAAGAGGCCATGTCTTCCCTCCTCACAGAAGTGGATGAAGATGTCATTCTTCTGTCCCGTCATTCAGTCAGCAATGTCCACGAGTCAGTGCTGCTGCCATCTCTGACAGGCAGCGTGCATCTGGATGGCAACTGTACAGACCTAGTCTCAGGCATGATCACTGAGCAGCCTGCCATGACTAAGGATGAGTCAGGATCAGTCATGTGTGGTGAGGTGGACACCATCTTGGATGAATTAACAAGCACAGCTGGCGTTGCAGTACCAGTCCAGTCAGCCGGCAGCACATCACTTCCTGACGCTGCTGTGGACACAGACAGCGTCATGGACAGACTGCTGATTGATGTTGGTGGAACAGAGCATGAGTCACAGCATGCAGAGCAGTCTATTGTTCTGTTGGAAGCAGAAGAGGACAAGGTCCTACATGATGTTCCAGCACCATTTGGTGAGTCATCGCCTGATGCCATGGTCAGTGCTGCTGCGGACACAGACAGCCTCATGGACAGAATGGTTGCTGACGCTGCAGCTGCTGGAGATTCATCATTTGAGCAGCAAGCTGGGCTTCCCATGGCCCTAGAAGTGGACACAGACAGCGTCACAGACAGACTGCTCACAGAGGTCAGTATGGATGATGGAGAGTCTACTCAGCAAGAGGAACAGGGTTCATCTAACCCTATGGCAGATGATGTGGATGATCTGCTGGATGATCTAGTGACCACAGCAGCAGTGCCTCTGCCTGCTCACACAGAAATGGATCCAGTCTTAACCTCTGAGGCCGACGCTGAGGCTGAGATAGCAAATGCTGAGCCTGAGGTTGTGAGCGCTGAGCCTGAGCCTGTGAGTGCTGAGCCACAGGCTGTGAGCACTGAGGCTGAGCTTGAGACAGGAGTCAGACCTGAGAGCATTGCAACAGCAGCAGTCTTGACTGCTGAGGATGCCTATGCTGATCTGGCCGTCACAGAGGAGTCAGACATCTCGATGACTAAGGAGGTGGCCAGCGTCCTGGATGACATGACAAACACGGCTGGTATGACTGTGCCTGATTGGATGGCTCAGACAGACCGGATGGCTCAGACAGACCTGAACAACTAGAGACTGAGTCTGTGTTGGAGGGACTTATTGCTGATGCTGCTGATATTCCTCAGTACCTACCAAGTACAGGTAAGCCATTTGTGGATTTAACTTTGCTGCTACCTTCTTGTCCACTGGATCTGCTTTGTTCACTCAGACCTGTCAAGCCAATGCATGACTGGCCGAAGTTGCCAACCCGGCTATACCTGCTTACGCACTGGCAGGTTTAGGCATACTGATTGGCTCATGGGCATCCCAGACCTATCATTGGATCTGGAGCGTTGTATTGTGAACCCTCACAATACAGAATTGAGAAGATTTGGCTCAGATTCATACATATTCTGAGCTACATGATGATGCCCTTGTCTTCTTCCAAAACTGACACAGGTCATGCCCTCAATGACTGTTGCACCATGGGAGGTATCAAGTGAGTGTGTGCAGTCATCCATGCTGTGTGAACTCCAGCTGATGGCTGCAACCGTGACTCGCGACACACTCACGGACTGGGCAACATGCAAACACACCTTGTCGTAACCATGCTGTTGCCAATTCGTCTCGTGCCTCAGCAACTTCACTCACAGGTGCATGAGTCTCTGCACAATGTCTGCCAACCCTGTGTATTGTTGCCTTGTAGGCGGTGGGGCTAGCTTTGGGGGGGAAGCTGGCATAACAAGTGAGGTAGACGGTATCATCGAGCAGCTCATGGTGGCCATGTCCATCGGCCAGACTGTAGGTTAGTATCAT
>JAABUU010008651.1_pt1 | contig 10058 bp, 14 predicted proteins | sample 5559301 | NCBI WGS metagenome assembly JAABUU01 (sample SAMN10711884, study PRJNA513360) | rock metagenome | isolation source: Antarctica rocks | place: Antarctica: Victoria Land, Richard Nunatak white | reverse complement strand
ATAATCATTTAATGATGAGCTTATCTCTGAATTTCTTTCTATTGTCAAGTTGTATCTATGCAATTCATAAATTCATCTGAATAAAAAGCATATTAAGAAATCATTTAATTTTATCTTTTGTCTAATCTTTCATTTTCATATTATAAATGTATCATCAGCAAGTAAGATCATCTGTGAAGACTATATATTATAAGAATTTATCATATGCTTTCAGTATGATGAGACTGATAATGTTAATGTAAATTAGTTTAATCATCTTTATGACTCAGTTTTGCAATTTTTTTAAGATCTTCTTCTTTTGATTTGCTCTCATACAGACATCACACAAGTATAATAATGTTTTTGTAAATTCTTATAAGTTAAGTCTCACTATTCTGAGATTCTTTGACACATTATTAAGACTTAAATTCTCTATATAATTAAAATATTGATGTTAAGTAGTTCTTAAGATCTTGTTATCTTTAATAATTAACATAATCTTATTCTTGTTCACAGATTTTCTCATCATTAAAGTTTAAAGATAATATAGCTTATCTTTATGTACTGTATAATTAAGTGTACTCTTTACTTTATTCTTTAAATATAATAATCTGTTCTTGATTTCAATTAATATCTCTTTCTTTTTAATCATTTCAATTAAGAAGAGATTGAGTTCTATATTAGACATAAAATAAATATTTATAAGAATAATATTTTAAGTCTTTTCATCACTATTCTTTAACTATAAGTTGATCATTTTTATCTCTTAAGTGTGCATCACTTCAGACACTGCTCTTATAGAAAGTTCATTATTGAACATTTTGATTAAGCTAAATGCAGAGAAATCATAATATATATATTGTGTTGTGTCAAAGTCAGCTATTCATAACATCTTATTGATCACAAAACTATAGCTCTTTACTGCAGTTAAGATCACTGAGTTTTCATTATATCATTTATCTTTAAAACTTAAGAATTTCTTTTTTTTTTCTTTTTTTCTTTTTTCTTTTTAGTCTCTTACTTTTTCTTTATTTCTTCAAACATCTTTTTCAGATGTAACTTTCAGCAATTATTCTTGAAGTGAACTGCTTTCTTACAGTAAATATACATCTCATTCTCATTCTTACTCTTATCAGTGTTTCTCTTCTTATTTTTTTTCTTCTTATCTTTATAATTTTTCTTTTTACTCATTAAAGCAAGCTTCTCATTTCTTTCTTTGAGACACTCTTCATCAATTAATTTAATAATTAAGTTATTAAGAAATGAGATTACATTATGAGTCTTAGAGCATTTCATCATTACTTATTGAGAATAAAAGAATTTTAGATTTAATAGAAAAGTAATGATTTTCAGAATTTTGTTAATGATGAGATTGAAGATCATAATTTCTTATAAGAGTGTCTTATACTTCAGAGCATAAGCATCAACAGAGAAGTATTGATTAAGTTGATAGATATATAAATTGTTGAATAAAATATATTTAAGATTAAATTTATAAAATAAATAAAGATATACAAGATGATTTTACATCTCTTTTGCTGTTTTCATGTTGTCTATAATGACAGTGATCTTCAAGCTGACAATAAGAACAATAATGATTATGATCTTGTTATTCTGTGTGATTTAGTCAGCTTAAGTGATGTTGATTAAGACTGTTGATGTAGTTGTTATTGTTTTAGATATAAATTCTTTAGTCATTACTGACTAATGTTACATTCTGATCAGAGGTTTCTCTGATATAGGGGCTAGAGATTAGAGCTTGTGATATAAGAGAGTTTCAGATATGTTGAGTTAACTGATAGCTAGTAGTATACTAAGTAATGATTACATTGAACATGTTCATCTTCTTAAGAAAGATAATCTGTATATATATTAGGCTGCTCATCTTGCTCACTTGTAAGCACTGTAAGTCAGCTCACTCAGCTCATTCATGAGCATCATGAACTTACACTGAGCTGTATATCTTCAAGACATAGTTCACTAAATCTACACATTCAATGAGTCTATTAAAATAATAATCATAACATCATTCTCTCTTTTCAGGCACTAGTTCTCTAGAATCTATTTAAACAAAAGTTTCTGCCTTTGTAATTTGTAAGCTTTTCATGATGAAATCATTCAAAACACACAATCATCTTTATCTTTATCAATTCATTAATAAAGACAGTGACTCAGTGTTGACTATCTGTCTTCACTGTTTCAATCTCTTAATTCTTTACATAAAGATAAAGAATCATTCTAAGTGTGCTGAGTATGTTCATCACAGTTATTCATGTATCAGTGTGTTGTGAGAATCTCTTAATTATATACACAATAAACTCAAGTTCAACCTATCTGTTGCTGAGAAAGAACTGACACAGACTTTTGTTAAAGTCACTTGTCTTTATAAGACATTAAAATATACAAAAGATAAAGTTACTGAGAAGACACTCTGTCTTGCTTGTAAACTTGCTGATGATAATGACAGTGTTTCTAAAGATGAGAACAATTCTGATTCTTCAAATCTCTTATTCTTAAATTTCTGAGATGATCTTATCTTCACAGTCTTTTCTTCTTAAACTGCTGAAGCATTCTTACATAGTTAAATAAGTTATTCTTAAGTTTTCATGTGCTTTTTAAAGCATCATATCCTTTTCATTTAATGAGGTAGTGAACTTTCTCACTAATCATTCTCTTTTTTAGAATGTTCTCAACTTCATATTTAATTTCAGATTCAACAGATGTCAGTTTGATCTGAAGTGATATGAACTGATTGCATCACTGAAGCATTGATGTGTGAAATACTGAGTGTATTCACATTTCTTAAGATAAGTCTAGCTCATAGCTTAATTTCTTAATGTTTCTTTTAATCATAAATGATTCAATGCTCTTATTCATGAGTTTCTTGCTCTTCTTCTTTGTCTATACATTGTTCATTTATAGATATATCTTCTCATCAATCTCAAATGATTTTATCTCTATTGTTTGTCTCTTCTGCTCTTCAATTCTCTTTATGAGATCAGTATGCAGTTTCTTAAGCTCTGCAATGTTCAACATCACTTTTTAACTTCAAGATTCATGTACTCACAGATCTCTTCAAATCTTCAGATGATATTTATAGTTTGCTTTAAATAACATCTTTCTCATGATTTCATTTCATGCATTGTTGTACATAAACTGTATTATCAGCAGCAGTTGTACTTAATTGTTCTGTTTTACATTGACATAATATCACAAATACATCTTGACTATCTGATTCATTCATTTGCTCTGTTCATTCATCTGTAAATAATATGTCATTAACATCTTATGTTTTATTCTGAGTTCTGCTGTGAGCATTTCTCAGAACTTGCTCATGAACAGTTTGTCTCTATTAATAATAAACTCTTTTGATAGTCTGTAATTGCTAATCAATTCTTACAATATAATGTACATCAATACTGATGCTGTTGCAGTCTCTCTGAATGAAATGAACATCATGTACTTCATTAATCTATTCACTATGATTAATATGCTGTCAAATCTGACTTTTCATGCCAGATTCTTGAACTTTGATAGCTTAATGATAAAGTTCATGATAACAGACTCTCAAGACACATTTAGTACATTTAGTCATGTTATTCTGTTGTAATGCTTATCTCTCTGAATCTTATTATGTCAGCATGAATCACATCTGACAATGTATTTCATAATTCAATTACAAAGATTGCCTATATTGCACCTTCTTCATACAAAATCTTCTGTACATTTGACTTCTAGATGCTCACCAGCTCTGCTGTCATGACATACTTTAATGAGTTTATTGTTCATTAAGAAAGCATTCTTCATCTTAAATGTCACTGCTAAGTCTTTCATGAGTATTTCTTTCTTGTCTTCACACAGAATTTCAGTATGAATCATTTTCACTTCTTCATGATCAGATCATCTACTTAAAGTGTCTGCATCATCATTCTCATTATTCTTCTTGTAATAAATCTGAAATTCAAAGTCTGCTAACTGTTTCACTTAATGAATCTGTTGTCAGTTCAGTTGCTTAATTGTTATAAAGTTTCTCAGATTCTTATGATTTATAAAGATCTAAATAGACTTACTTATATCTGCAAGATAAGATCTTTAATCTTGCAGTGCTTTCACTATTGTAAGAAGTTTCTTATCATAAATCTTATATCTTTTCTTAAGTTCTGACAACTTTCTAAATCAATATGCAATAGACTTCTTCTGCCCATCTTTAATCTAATATAGACATGCTTCAACTGCAAAATTCAATGCATTGATTTTCAGTATCTTTTTGCATGCTTAATTGAGTATTCACAGATGTGTAATTTCATTAAGACTTTTCTTTAATGCATAAAACACATTCTTCTGTTTCTTATCTCAATGTCATCTCTCATTCTTGCATGTCAAACACATAAGAGATTCTGCAATTCTTGCATAGTTAAATATGAACTTTCAATAGTAGTTTGTTAGTTCTAGAAAGACTTGTACTTTCTTAATCTTTCACAGTGTAGATCAGTTCTGAACTGTCTCTGTCTTTTTGAGATCTTTCTTAATCTGACTAGATCAAATGATATATTCTAGAAACTGTATCTTCTTAATTTTGAATCTGCTTTTCAACTTTTTCACATACATAACTCATTCATTAAGCTTTGCTAGAATCTTATACACATATTTGTAATGCATTTCAAGATTGTCTGAATAGATCAGGATATCATCAAGATATATGATTACAAAATCATCAAGATATTCTCTCAATATGTCATTGATGAGTCTCTGAAAGATAACTAAGGCATTTTTGAGCTTAAATGACATAACAGTGTACTCATAGTGTTCATATCTTGTTCAGAATGTCATTTTTCATTCTTCATTCTTCTTTATGCATACACAATAGTATGCTTTCTTCAGATCTAGGCTCATGAATCACTTAACTTTCTCTAGTCTGTCTTGCAACTCTTCTATCAGCAATAGAAAATAACTATCTTAATGAATTATCTCATTAAGTTGTCTATAGTCAACATAAAGTCACTTAATGTCATTTTTCTTTGATACAAACAGAATCAGATATTCTACTGATGACTTTAATGATCTGATGAATTCTCTCTTTAAATTCTTAGAAAGATAGTTGTGAACTTTCTTCAGCTAATTCTCACTCATAAGATAAAGTAACATTCACTTTGATTCTCTTCTCTTTAATAGCAGTATCTCATGATCTCAAGACTTATACTCTGATAAGCTCTTTTTCAGTTGTTCAGAGACATTATATGTGTTCTCTGTTACATAGAGTTCTTTGTTGATTTAGTCAATCTGTAAATTCTTTTTGTGTAATCAGAGCATCTTTAGTATAGCATCATACTTGACTGACTTGAGAACATCTAGTTTCAACTTCTGTGAATCATTCTTTATTATAACTTCAATATAAACTTCTTTATAAATTCATTTATATTCTCTGTTGACCATATACACTTGTGTAAACTTAAACACTCATCACAGCATTAGTTCTAGCTGTTTAATCACTTTTTGCAAGATAAAGTTATTGATTGTTTCTGAATCTATCATTGCTTAAAGTCATCTCTTCAGTGATATCTCAACATCAACTTATATCTTTTAATTGTTGTCAGTTCATTAAGACATTAAAAGCTTCTTTGTCTCTAGTCTTGCTGAGAAAGCTTAAGATTTTTTGACTTCTTTAAGCTTTTTGCTTCTATCAAAGTTTCTTAAGCTCTGCTCATGCTTCAAAGTTTATCTTGTGATTTAGTGAACTTTCTTCATAGTTCTTTGAATCATACTGATTCTTCATCAGTTATAATCAGTTTTGTGTAGTCATCAGTTTCTTTTCTGACAATTCATTCTGAGTGTCAGTACACCTCATACTGATCATATTTGCATTGAATGAGATTCTTTAGTGCTTTCACTTTGTTGAGAAACTCAGATGACATGTATTCTTCTGTGTGCATTTAACATTCTTCTGTGAATGTTATATAGTCTATAAATAGACATATCTTAATTTCATAACCTTTTCTTGATTGCTCTGACATTTCTTAATCTCATATTGCAAATCATATCATTGTCATCAGCTCTTCTAGCTGTACAGCTGTCATTCTTACTTTATGTTATTTGCTAATGATGACTTCTTCTTAAAGTGTCTGCTGCTGTTCTTTTAACAGACTTTCACATCATTCTAGATGTCAGTTCTTGAGATGCTCATAGCTCTGCTTAAATCTCATGTTAACTTCTTAGTTGTCAACATTCTCTGAGTCTGCATTCAAATTCAGATACATTCAGATAAGATCTTCTTGATCTTAAACTTCTGCAGTGTTTATCTTCTAAGTTCTGCAAGTATTGATCTCTTCAATATCTGAGTTGTTTCTGACAACTTTCTCTAGAATAACTAATCTCTTTAATTCACTTATTGTAACATAATCAGTACTGTGCCTTTTCTTAAGCTTCTGTGATCATCATCTAACTTCATCTTTGCTACTTATGTACACAAAGCAGTTATCATCATAGCAGACTGTTCAGCTCAGTTAATCATGCATTATCACTGAGTTCATCATTGCAACTTCTTTTCTTTATTATTAAGGTTTCTTGCAATCCCTAACAAGATATTTAAGTTTATCACAGTTATAACATTTGCAAGTCTCTGCTCATTAAGTATGAAACTTAGTGAGTTATCTGTTGTAACATTTATGCTTCACTGATCTAGCTTGTAACTTCTGATTATGCTTCTTAATATTGTTAAGATTCATCAGATCTTCTTACATTCTGATAATGAATCATTATCTTTACATTCTTAAAGCTGTATAAGATTTCATCTTCTTCATTCATTGTTCTCACTGTTAACTGTTAATGTTAATGAAGATATCTATCATTTCTTAAAGTTCTTCAGAGCAGTCTCTTCAGACTATTTCATCTTTAATATCTTCACTTAATTCTCAATAATATTGCAATATTAAGACATCATCATCTCAGTCAGTTAAGGCTGCAATGCACTGAAACTTCATCAAGTACTTAACTGCTGACTTGTTCATCTTTAATGTGTAAAGTCATCATTCTGCTGCTCTTTTCTCATCAATCACTTCAAAAGTCTTTCAAAGTTCTTTCTTAAACTTCTTAAAGTCACTAAAGATCAACTCTTTGTTAGCATCTCATTTCTTTGATGATTTGTCTAGAAATTCATGCAGTTTAAGATTGACTCAGTTAAACACTGTATCTTTAAGATAAATTACTGTGTATAGATCTTTGTTCATTTTGAAGTTGAACTTCTTCTGATTAAAATTTATGTATAGATTGAGCTTTGTCAAGAAGCTTCATAACTTTTTATGTTCATCACTGAACATATTCAGCATCAATATCTTCAATATGTTGTTCATTTCTCATAGATTTTCAAGACTCTGAAGATTGACTGTATTGATGAAGACTGCTTTCTGTGTGCTGAAAATCATGCTTATATCATAAGAATATTCAATGTGTTACATTCTGATCAGAGATTTCTCTGATATAGAGACTAAAGGTTAGAGCTTGTGATATAAGAGGATTTTAGATATGTTGAGTTAACTAATAGCTAATAGTATGTTAAGTAACAATTACATTGAACATGTTCATCTTCTTAAGAAAGATGATCTGTATATATATTAGACTGCTCATCTTGCTTACTTATAAGCATTGTAAGTCAGCTTACTCAGCTCATTCATGAGTACTGTGAGCTTACACTGAGCTGTACACCTTTAAGGCATAGTTCACTGAACCTACATGTTTAATGAGTCTATTAAAACAATGGCCATAACAACTAACTTAAAATATCTAATAAAGATTGAACATCACTCTTTACTATTAAATCTCATAATTCAGCACTCATCAAACTGTATTTAATCAACATTCTTCATGACAGATAGTTCATCAATCTCTTAAGTTTCATAACTTTTAAAAATGTAAGATCATATGACATTGTAGTCATTTTGTATGATGAGAACATCTAAATTGATGACAGAGTTGTTTTTGATGTAAAGATCTAACTTTGAAATAATTATGAGAATTGTTTTTGATCATTTTATCTGTGAATTTATAACAGTTTGATGTGAATAACTTCTCATTATACATCAAATTCACTTTACTTCTTAAGGCTCTTTTTAGCATTCATGAAATAATAACAACAATGAGGTGTTTTTCTTTCATCATTTTGAATAGAAACAAATGACTTAATGAATAAATAAATATCAATACATATCTGAGCTCATAATCTGTCAAACATAGAAGAAGTGACTAGTGAAATGAATGTGTAATCATAAGTGTCTAGCTACTCTATGGAAATGTGGCCCTATAAGAAGGCCTTCAATCGGCAAAAGGAAAAACTTTTATCCGTAGCAAACTGTTTGCCCTAGCAAACTCTGCATGTTCCCGAAACCTCTGTAGGGCTCTGAACCACTAAGGTAACGAAACGAGGCTGAAAGTTTGACAAAGAGTATGTTCGTGGAAGGGCCCGTCTGTCCGTGTGCGTTTTCGTGCATTACTATCAAGGGTATCTGTAACGCACTCCGTAGCTGACGCCCTACACGTTGAGGTGAAGTGAAAAAGCCCTAGCATTTCGAGCTTCGCGAGTCGTCTGAGGATGGCAGCATCATGTAAACCACTTCCACCCGACTTCTGAACGGCCCGACTAAAGGTACGAGTAGCAGTAGGGTAATGTTTCCGATTCTGCTCGCATTTCTCGTCTCTGTCTTCGAGTCCCGAGCGAAGGAGCATAGCGTTTCTTCCCATTCCTATATATCAGGTCCGATATGTTCGTCTACTGCGTACCTACCGTCAGCTCTCAGGTCAATCTCCCTCTCGATCATTGACCGATTGCGCAGAAATGCTGGCTTCCCAGGTAGAAAGAGTGGAGGGTGTGGTGTTATGTATTGAGTTTTGGTGTTTAGGGCTGGGAGGTTAGTATTTGGGGTGCGGCTGGGATGACTGTGTGTGGATAGGAGACACGTAGGGCTTCATCGATATCGTGGTTGGAGGTTGCTAGGATAGTCGAAGAGTAAGGCTGAAGGCCAGATGGTTTCACCTTCTATAAACTGTAAGGTCCAAGGTCAATCAACTACCCATATGATGCACCGAGCAAACGCCGTGCCCCTGCGAATATATTATCTAGCACTTTCCGCCTGCAAATCAGCCCCGAGCAAGTGGGAACCCTGTCCTTGGCCTCCGAGTTCTGCAAACGGACATCAGCAGGAAGGCATTGTGAGAACATTATGTCGAACCCTCCTTTCGTGACATAGATCCTGTCCATTCATCACCGCCTGACCAGTTGTACAACACCCAACTCCTGTAACCATCATTCTCAACCCCATCCCCGCCCCTAATCCTCCTTCCGCGCCGCATTCAAATGCCACTCAAACACCTTCCTAAAAACCCCCTTCCCCCCACTCTCAATCACATCCCCATGACACGGAATGATCCGATCGAAATCAAACCTCTCAATCTTCCTCACACTCCTATTGAACCCCGCCCTGTCCATCGCGCTCGCCACATACCAATTAAACCGCTTCTGCCACACCGCGCTCCCCTCCGCACTCATCAACCCCACAAACCACCCGGTCAACATCCCCGCCGTCGCCGACACCCCCGCCCGCGAATACTGCTCCCGCGCCGGCAAGTTAAACAGCAGGTCGGCCTCGATCAGCGTGCGGTCCGGCCGGTAGTTGAAGACGAGCTCCTTGTTGCCGTGGCTGTGCACGAACTCGTAGTCGAAGTCGGCGTCGAAGTCGGCGTCGACGCGGAAGGCGTCCTTGTTCGCCGCCGTGAAGACGTGCTGGAAGTGCGTTCCCGCGGGTTCCTGGCTGCGGGCGCGTTTTTCGGCCAGCCCTTCGGGCCCGAGCAGCGCGGCGGTGGGGAAGGCGGATGCCCATTGCGTCATGAAGATGTGGTGTTCGGCGTCGGGCGCGATCAGGTATTTGACGGGGCCGGCGAGGCTGGTGAGGGCGGCGTGCACTTCGGGCGTTAGGGCGATGGAGGCGAAGACGGCGAGGGAGCCGGAGCGGAGGCGGACTTGCGGAGGGAGGGGAGAGGTTAGCGTCGCTGGGGTTGGAGGGTGGAGGGTGGAAGGGGGGGTGGGGGTACCG
>JAABUU010008650.1_pt1 | contig 10059 bp, 13 predicted proteins | sample 5559301 | NCBI WGS metagenome assembly JAABUU01 (sample SAMN10711884, study PRJNA513360) | rock metagenome | isolation source: Antarctica rocks | place: Antarctica: Victoria Land, Richard Nunatak white | reverse complement strand
GTGATCCACTCTGACACCAGAAGATTCTGCAATGCCACCATTATTTCTGAAGGGCTAGGTTTCCAAAGACAAGTCGTATGATGTCACTCCCCTTGTTGCACATCTTGAACCTTGGTTAGCAGTGCAAGCAGGTTGCAACTATATTCTCCATGCAGAATTGATGGACATGCACTGCGTTAGCAATCACTCTGATATTCCGAAAGTGGCTTCAATACTTGGAGGTGGCCATATATAACTCTGGACACACTATAGGTGTGCCATCAGTCTAGGTCTTTTAGATCGCACCTATAGTGCGCTAATATTGTAGACAAGCAGCAGGCAAGAAGGGATTGTCAGAGGTGGCTAGCAACACTGTTGTGCACAACACAATATGGGGATGACAAGTTTCAAGAAGAGTGCAAGCTCTGGACTGGCTTGAAGGGTTTCTTCCATGTGTTGTTTGTCCTGTCTTTGTGACAGACAATCTGGGACAAACGGCAGCCTCAGCCAAGTGTATCGTGACAGCTTGAACACGTGTATTAGTTGTGTTACCTCTGTTGTAAGGACACGTGCACGTCGTCAACTTGCGACCAAACTTTGAAGAAGCACACAGGTGTGTACTGGATGGGCCTAGAAAACCTGTAAAACATCTCAGATGTCAGCCGGTGTATGTGTGTCGTGTTCTTTTTGTTGCGCCATGCAAGCACTATTCGCTCACATACCATTGTCAAAGATGCCAAAGCTTGTAACTTTGCTTGCTCTCTTCTCCTGAGCCCAGTCTCAATTGTATGCTGAAGAAGAGCTGGGAGGCATATGCAGAGCCTGTACTAAGCAATTGAACCATCTGTGCAATGCATACGAGGTATAGCCTACTGTGACTTGCATCGCCATTGAATGCTCGCAAGCTAGAAAGCTGTTGCGTATAACTTGGATGAACAACCTATGTAGATGGGAAGTTAAGTACAGATGCCTTCAATGTCAGGCATAGTAAACACCAAGCAGAAGACGGGCTCATGGCAGAACAGATGCCACGCTCAGTCCTTGACTTCCTTCTTGTTACGATATTTCCTTGTGACTGATCGCAACGTGGTCAGCTCCTCAGCTGATGTTGGATGAATGCCGACTGTCTCATTCAACTGTGTTTTGGTGATGCCGGCCTTCATTGCTGCGGCAAAACCCTGCACAGGTACGCAAAGGCCAATTGTGCATGGCTGTGGCATCAGACAGTTCCAAACAGGCAGCGTCACCCTATCATCGCAGCTTTCAAGTGCAGCACTTGGCAGCCTGACATGCAGGAGACACTGCGTGTCACAGGCCACAGGCTTTGTCACCCTTCAGCTAGGTGCAGATCAAAGTGATATGATGGTCAAAAAGCACTGTCAGCAAGCCGTCTTTAAATGCATTCTCCTGAGGCACAGGCATGGGCAGACCAAGCATGGTAACAAGCGTGGTAAGAAGCGTGGTAAGAAGCACGGTACCTGCAGGATTTCTGCCACCTCAGGGCCCACCAAATGGATGCCCAGCACCTTATCTGTCTTGGCATCTACAACTACCTTGATGAAGCCCTTGCCCTCGTTGTCTGTCAATGAATCTCTCAATGCCCTGCAAGTGCAAGACAAGCAATGAGATGCCGTGACACCCAACAGCATTTGGGCATCACATTGTGCATCAATGCACATTCCTTGTCAGCTCAATGCGTACCGTATCCTCTGTGACGTGAGCACAGCACATGAAGTATTACTCAGAGATGCACCACATGCATGCAAACCAGTACTGAATTAGTCCCAGCAACCATCTCACACCACCATCCACAAATGCATGACCAGCCGCAGCAGAGCCATGCAACACCATGGTGCACAAATGGTGTCATGTCTGCAAGCAAAACATGTGCTGTGTGAGCCTTACAGGCTTAGCTAAGTCATTCAATCCCATGACACAGATGTTAATTCCATGCACAACTCACGAGAAGGTTGAGGTGAAGATGTCAACGTCTCCGTACTCCTCCACAGCCTTGTCCTCATTGACGCCCACTTGTGCCACCTGAGGGCTGCTGAACACCACACTCGCGACATTGGCATAGTCTGGCTTGATGTCCACGCCCCTGTCATCATGAAAACGAGCTTTGTTAAAAGTGTCTGAGAGAGGCGTCTGCAGGATGCTGGTGCAACTAATAGCAGTGCAATGGCCCCTGGGCTGCAGCTGCCTTGTTGAGCACAGAATGTAGAAAGAAAAGAAAAGAAAACTTGACGCTTTTCAACAATCATAATGGGAGCCTCCTAAGGCAGCAGCCCGGAGCTTCACAAAATGTAGCCAGTGTGCAGGTGTTGAAAAGCTCTGGCACAGATCTCTTGACATGCCAAGCCTATCCACTTGCACAGAAGGAAGGGTCCATGCAATACAATTTTACATGCAAACTTCCTTGCTCTGGGTGGCAATGCACATATGGCAAAGAAAGGCAGCTGCATTGATCACGGTCCATAGCACAGGACCCCCGTCCCCACCCTGCTTTTCCCTCCCTGGCCCAAAAGTTGTCATTATTGCATGCCATCAGTCGTAATGATTGCATGCCATGAGATGATGTCAGATGCTCCTGCATGCCCAGGTACTTACCCTTCACCAGCTGTGACCACAGCACTGACAAAGCAATGTGCAACCTGACTCTTACAAGCAGCAGATACACTGGTGCAATCAAGACTGAAGCCGTGCACACAGGACAAGGTGGATCACCCAAAGAGATGCTGTGCAAAGTAGGTGCCCTCCATCCTGGCAACAGGTGTCAAGGGAATCCTGTTGCTCACATCACCGATGGCCCAGATGCTGTCCACATTACTCTGGCTGAAATCGTCGACCTTGACGCCGCCCTTGTCGTCCAGCTCGACTCCCAGCTGAAGGGCCAAGAGGGGTCATGTCAGCACTGACCTTTCATTGGCATGAGCAGAATCTGTGCATGAGGACGATGGGAGGGAAAGCATACAGACACGTACATGTTATGCTGTGATCTTGTAAACAGAAAATCATGTGCTGAGGACGATTACCATCGAAAAATTCAAGTTGGGCTTGTTCTGCTGAATTACTGTCTGCAGTCAATGTCATTGCTTACTGTGTAAATCATGAGCTTGTCCCAATCAAACAATTTGCAATCTTGTCTGAGTCAGCCTGATGTGTGTGTGCAGCAACCCATCATGCCACGAAAGTGTTGCTGCACATGACAAGTAATGCACAGGGTTTCCACCTGCATCTTGAACACAAGTGCGACAGCAGCTATCAGCCTTGACAGAGCAAATCAGCAAACTAGAGAGCAGACATGCTTTTGAGATCTGACCTGTGCTTTTGAGATCTGACCTGTAAACACTACACAACAACTGCTGCACATCATTGCTGTTCCACATACCTTATCCAAACCAAGCCCTTGTGTCGCTGGCTTCCTGCCAGTCGCCATCAGTATGTAGTCAATGCCATCCAGGATCTCCTCATCCTTGTTGTTCTTGGCTGTCATAGTCAGCTTCCCATCTTTTCCCTTGACTACCTTGACAGGGGAGAAGTCGGGCTTCAGCTGAATGCCCTGCCGCCTGAACTCACCCTCTGTGTGCTTTGCTGCCTCTGGGTCAAACCCTGTGAAACTCATTAATTCATTTATGATTTGTATTTAGGGGTCTGATTTTACTTTCATACATTCTTCATTCAATGTTTAAACCTACATACGTTTGTACGTAATCACAGTTGTTCATTCAACATGTATCTTCAGGTACATACAGTCCTGAGTAGCTCCTTGTATGAGGTCCTGTTTCGGCAGCCCCTGCACAATAAGACCATGCGCAACCAACTTACCGATTGGACTGGAATAATCGCCTCAGAAGGCGAGGATACGAGTCGATGCATGCACTGCCCTTTGGGCAAAAGACAACAGGGCACTGTGTTTTGCCAGAGTGGCTGGTCACAAGCATTGCCAGCAGGCAGAAAGCAGAATCACCAAGACCCATGCCTCTATCAACTGCACAGCCAGATAGGGGCGCTTCCAGCACAGATGTTTGCAACAACATGGCCGCAACAACATGTGCGCAACAGTGTCACAGAGGCAGAGGCAGAGACTGAGGGCTGACCTCCAAGGATGTGCGAGCCGCGGAAGAACATATGCACATCTGCTCCGAAGTTTCTGTAGATGCACGCCTGCTCTGCAGCAATGTACCCTCCACCAACAATCGCCAGCCTGCATTTGTCACCATCACTTGGTTTTCTTGACACAATATAACATGACTTTACAAAAAACAAGCACCGGTTTTTGCAAACTGAGACTTTAAATTGCTGCTGTGCAGGCTGCTGACAAAATGGTAATTGAGCGATCTATCAGCACACACACTGTTCCAGAGGCTTCAGCAGAAGCCGCAACTGTGATGTGGCATTGTCTATGAGATCGTGCTTGACTACAAGATCCACAACTTCAGCTTTGCAACATGACAGGGGCCATATCAAGACACACAGACTGCGTCCTCAGCACAAACAGCACGCAGTAGTGGCAGTACAGAGGATCGACGCTGACTTCAGCAGGAGCATCACGCAGCAAGGACAGTCTTGACAACAACATACATTTCCAGCGCAAATAGGCAAAGATGTTGCCAGCATCCACCTGAGCTTATAGTAAGCGAGCGTCTTTATACCTATTCAAAAACCTATAAAATGATGATTGAGGAGTGTCTTTGTGCTTTTTTGACAAGGCTGAAACAACACAAAAGTATGGGTCGCACCTTTCTGGCTTCTTGGGTAGGTCCAGGACTTGGTCACTGATGATGGTCAGCTCCTTGCCTTCTATGGGAGGTACCAGTGCACGCCCTCCTGTTGCTATCAAGATGTTTTTGGCCTGCACCACCATCGTTTTTTTCCACGAAGTATAATATTGTCTGGGGTGTGGAGCCCTTTTGGATGACATTTAATCCCAATTTAAGTAAGTATAGTCTGGTGTGTGGAGGCATGTCATGCATGGTAAGGTGGCTATGAGCGCTGACAAGGTGCTTTTGTTGCCGGCGCCCGTTCTGCCTGCACCATGTACAATTGCTGCCCTGGGATAATGAACGCTGCACAGGACAGTGCAACTTGAATGTGCACTGTGCTGAAGTCAGCATCAGATGTGCACAGCTGTGGGGATTGCAACAACCTCTTGCTGCCATATGCTGAGTAGGCAGAAGGATCAGACAGAATGCTGACTTGCGACCAGCTTTTGAGGTGTGGCTCCTCAATGTCTGTGACAGATCAGGTCATACTGACTAGCTGGACGATCTGGACCTCTTCATGCTTGTTGAAAAAGCACTGACACAATGTGGTATGTATCTCAAGCAATGCTAAGTTACCAGCACATGCACAGCAGCTGTACTGAGTAACAGCAGCATTATGTACTATGTAACAACAGCACTATCTATTGTGTAACAGCAGCACTATGTATTGTGTAACAACAGTGTGCCACAGCAGCACTATGCAGCACTGTGGGCCTGTCAGAATTGCGTACCGTGTAGTCCTTGCCATTGATGCTGACTGTGTGCTTATCCTTCACTGTTGCTCTGCCCTCTATGTAATGCACGCCAGCCTGCATACAGCGGTCAAAGCTCAGTGAAGATCGTGAACATAGCAACACCGCTGTTACCTTGTGCTGTACTGTACAATCAAGTGCATGCCAGCATGCTTGCCAACTTACATCAGCAAGCACTCTATGGCACAGAGCATCACACGAAAGAGTTGATGCTTGATGCTGCCATGGTAGTACAACGCCGTGAATGTGCACATCACAGGTAAAGGCGCATGGAAGATGAATGCAGCATGAAGATGAAGATGAAAATGAAGATGAATGCGGCATGCATGCATGTGAAGCATCAGAGATTGCATGTTCCTTGACAGCATTACCTTGTCCAGCTGGCCCTTGTAGGTGTCGCTCAGCTTCCTGAGCTGCTTCTCCTTGCGCTCTGCTAGCTTCTTCCAGTCATGGGTAATCTCACCCTCTATGTGCCATCTGCAAAGCAGCAGCAAGATTGAACAAACGCTTGTGGAAGTGGGCTTGCTTGAGCTGATGCGAGAATCTGCATAGTCTCTCATGCATGGCATATTGTCACAGACTTTGAGTCCACCATGAGTGAGCAATGCTGCCAAACTGCTTGGCCACAATACCTGCTACAAATGCACAATCTGGTGTCATCTGACTCAGCATGCAACTGTGCAACATGATGCAGAGCTACCGTATTTCAAGAACATTTGTGGCATACATGGCAGGCAGGTAGAAGGGGGAGAACCAAAGGCGGCGGTGGATGACTGTGCATGGTGAAAGAGCACGTCCACAGCAGGCTGTGATGCAGCATGCATAACTGTATCCTTGACAGTGCATGTTGCAGGGGCATGTCTATAGCAAGTTATGATGCAGCATGCATGACTGTATTTTTGGCTGTACATGGTGAAAAAGAGTGTGTACAGCAGGTCATGATGCAGTAGGCATACCCATATCCTTCACACTCTTTGAACTCATTGGCAAACTCCCCTCCATACACAAGCAGCTTCTTGGGCACACACCCTCGCAGAATGCATGTGCCTCCCAGCCCACCCTCTGTGTCTGTCTGTACCAGACTGAAGGGCAGCTCACACAGAGCAACTCTTGCACCTGAATGCAGTGGTGCTCTGATAAGGGGCAGGAGTGCCTGGTGAACAGACTGTGTTTCGCCCAGACGCAATCTGCCGTGAACGCATGCAATGTGATGAAGGATTGCAAAGTCTTGTTGTGTAATGATACCAGCATCAGACGACTGCTGGTCTGCACAAATGCCACCAGAGCACATCTGCCATGCATAAGCTACCTCTTCGGGATCAGGTTGTGACAATGAGATTCAGGTGAAATGCATTAGGTATAACTGCATTAGGTACGGTGAATAATGTAAATGCAGAATGTGGAGTCTGTTGAAAATTTCTAAGGTGAGGCTTCACCTGTATGTATTGACACAAAACTATACCTTTAAAGGTTTGCAACAAGGACACATCAGTGAGGTCTGCATTTGCAACTCCCACCAAAAAATGTAGTCATGGTATTTGCTTGCATCCCTTGCATGTATGCTCAGGTGTATTGTAAGCCCAAAGTCCAGCAGAGCACACAAAGTAGCCCAGACAAACATGTGCCTCATAAGAAGCAGCTGAGCATACTTGCAGTTTTGCTGAAGAATTAAGGAAGTATGCGATGCGAATGATGTGACGCGATGACAGGACCGCATACAGAGAGATGCCCAAGACAACATATAGTTGACCCTGGGGGATGACACGTTTTGAAGCAATAAAAGAATGAGGACATACCGTAGTCCATTGAGGCAAATCGGGCAGCTCGAACACCGCCGGTACCACCACCAATGGTAAAGAGGTCAAAGTCATACTTTTCATCCTTTGCTGCACTTGCCATGGTTCTGCTGGCCACCCCTGACTGCAGAGGAGAAGCTCAACGTGAACCATGGAGCGTCATTGAGACACTGGTACAGAGCATGTGCACCTCAAAAAGCTTACAGGTGATAGAGCTGCAGCAGGTGACAGAGGGCTTCTTCTTGGATGATAGCACCTCGGTGCTTGAGAAACTGCAGGACAGGTGCAGTTACTTGAGATCCGAATGACAGCGTTCAGCGTGCTCCGCACAAACAATCGTCACAATCCACACCTGGAACAAAGCCAAACGAGGCCGCTCTGACAGAGGTCAAATGACGCACTCCACCTACGATTGGTACGAAAGTCTTCAACACAAAAAACCCAGCGACGCTGGCATCAACTGTACAATTCGCTTTTTTGGGGTCACGATGCGAGATCACACGAGCCTGCTGGCTGCAGGCGGGTCTACCTTGCTGGTGTCTGACGCTCCTAGCAAATCTGGCACATGCGCAGGCAGCCGAATGAAAAGTAGAAACGGTGTGCATGACAAATTGTAGAGAGCTGGTGTTGCGAAAGGCAAATCGCAGTCGTGGAATCGCAGTCCCATGCAAGCTTGTGAACCACGAAGGCAATTGGTTCCGGAGCATGCATTACGCTGTTTCAACATGAACCAAGCAATTTCGCCCAAATTAACTTTGCCCTAACAGATTTGTCAAACATTTTGGCTCACCCCATTGATCCCACCCACGGGTCTTACCGTGCGCAGTCGTCGGTATGCATCAGTGACTGTCGTGATTGCCGCCCTCTGTTTCTACCGCACTCTTTGGGAACGTGCTCAACAAGCTCGAGAAGCAAGACAGGATGCTTCGCAGGTGTTGATCTCAGAAACGCTTGATTATATGTGGGCAAATTTGTGTTGTGCAACACGATTTACGAAGGCAACAAGCACGGCGATGTGCATTGAAGTCATCATAGCCTTCGGTACATCATTTGAGCTACTAGTGCTGCAGGGGCTTGGCATCGATATGGAGACCGGGCGCATTCGGACCGCAAAGTTGCCAGAACAACGCACAAGCCGCTGCGCCAGCCTTTTTCACCACATGGCAACGCGCAAGCCTGCAGACGTCCGCCGTGGGATTGGAAGGCAAAGGCCCAGACGCAAAGAATTCTCCAGAGCAGAAGAAGGGCGTCAGAACAGACCCTGACATGGCTCCTCCTAAGGATGACAGGCAGTCCACGCCGTCTTCAAAGAAGACCAATGAGCTAGTAACTGTCCATGGTTTCTCTGAAGCATGAAGCGATCACCTGATTCCAGCACCACTAAAACAAGCATTTGACTGGACAAAAAATACAAAATGTGTGGCATGGCCAAACTCATACTCTCTGGCACTTTTGTGTCTGCCAACACCCACACCATATAAGCTTTCAGCACATGAGCTTTGTCATACTGCAGGAAAAGGGTGCTGGTGCACCAGCAGGCAAGGATGCCCTCAAATCAGGTGAGGCCCCCAAAAAGCGAGGCTTCTTCACATCAGCTTGGAGCAGCTCAGGTCCTGCTGATGGTGACTCCCCTGAACAGAAGAAGGGCGTAGTGACAGACCCCGACATTGCTCCCCCAAAGATGGATGATGACAAGCAACAGACCCCTTCTTCAAAAAAAACAAATGAGTTGGTGCGCTGCATGCTGATTTGAGTATGGACATTCATGCTGCAGTTATCATAATGTCATCAAGCTGTCTGCAACGCACATGGCAGGGTCAAGTGCCACCACAGTCCTGCAATGTGGACCCTACTGAATTTCTAGGTTGGCTCAGTTGGGGACGGAGCCCTGTGCCCCCCAATTTTGAAATGCTGTTTGCCACACAACAAAGCATGCAGCCATGTGACTCATAGCTATCTCTGCTTTGACCATGGCACTGGAATTCCATATAGATACATGCTGCTTTCTTATGTGGTCTGTCAAAATCATCATGGGCATGCAAACTGTCAGCTTTTCAATTGCTGAATGTGCGTAAGGGTGCTCTTTTGCTGACTGTACATGCAATGCACATGGGGAAGCAAGTAGGGCATGTGTCAATGATCGACACATGACACAAGCGTGCAATACAAGGTCTCTTGAGTGTTGTTGCATCATTTAAGTTTACATTCCACTGCGTCCCTGGTTCTGAGCCCCTGACCACTTGCTGCTTGCTCTGCAACACTCCATGAACAGTTCAGCAGAAAAATTGACTGTGACGCATTGCAATCGCCATGCAACAAGTTGATCACTGATTGATCAACTTCTTCATATTTGTGTAGGAGAAGGGAGCAGGAGCGCCGTCCGGGGACAACCATTTGAAGCCAGGGGAGAAGCCCAAGCCCAGCAAAGGCTTTCACACCAGTGCTGGTAGCTGGGCAGATGACAAAAAGGACACTGATGCTAAAGGTAGCACATCTCAGGAACATGCCATGTCCAGCATACTCTTGTCTGACAGTCTTGGAGTGACAATACTTTGTGAATGTTGCATGTGCAGCAATCACATGTTAGCATGAAAATGCAGCAGTGCTGACAGCTGGGCAGATGAGGAAAGTGGATCAGGTGACTGATTGCATGTTTGGCAGTCCTTATGCTAATAGCTGTTGTCTGGTCACCACGGGCCTGGCCAGTAGCATTGCACGGATGGTGGTAAGCCTGGCAGTGCATTGGCAGATTACAAGGCACTGTGC
>JAABUU010008648.1_pt1 | contig 10059 bp, 3 predicted proteins | sample 5559301 | NCBI WGS metagenome assembly JAABUU01 (sample SAMN10711884, study PRJNA513360) | rock metagenome | isolation source: Antarctica rocks | place: Antarctica: Victoria Land, Richard Nunatak white | reverse complement strand
CCATGACTATGACGCCGACGCCGGCGCCCTTACCCTGCCCGAGCTGGCCCAACTCCTGACCGATGAGCCGGACGCCGCCGGCCCCCCCTGGTGCCTCCAGGCCATCCACCGCGCCGGCCGCCTGCCGCCGGGCGCGGGCGTCGCCTACCTCATCGAGCTGGCCGATCCCGCCACCGGCGAGGTCCGCACCGTCCCCTCCCGCGCCGCCTACCACCAGCTCCGCCACGACGACGCGGCCGCACCCGTCGCCTAGCCGCGCATCGTCGCGTCGCCTACGAGCCATTTGTCGGAGAGCATGACGATGACATTCCTCGTCCTTGCCGCCATCATCCTCGCCTGCGTCGCCTTCGTCGTCCTGTTCGTCGTCCTGTTCGTCGTCCTGTTCGTCGTCCTCGTCGTCCTCGTCGTCCGCGTGTAGGGCGGACACCCCGCGCGTGTCCGTGGTCTACCTCCTGCATGACGCCACCCACAGGACATCCGGTCCATACCTATGTGAGCTGTGAACCATCGTCAGGCTGGGGAGGTGGAGAGAACATTAGAACGGAATTGCGGTTGTAAGCGCGAAGAGCGCACATATTGCGATGATTGCCGCCGTGATAAGGCCCCAGGCAACCTGACGGCTCCAATGCCCTCTTGGCTGTGTCACGAGCACCACAATAGCAAGGATCGCAATGCCTAGCATGACGGTGTCGAAGTGCAGAGTGAGCGCTGGAAGAAAGAAGGGTGGAGGAAGGGTAGAGGCCGCAAATAGTATGGCGAGTGGGATTAGTCCAGCGATTACTCCAATAAGATAGTACAGGCCCTTTCGGATGATACGAGCTATGGGTGCGAGAGGATAAATCTTGTGATTATCCACCAATAACACCTGGATTGTTTATCCTAATTCGCATCGGTCCTTTCGGTGCGTACGCGACGCTATGTGGCGCGATAGCCCCTCGCGCCGCGTACGCATCGGTATGCTGGACGAGCATGGATGCAACAGCAACTACTCGCCGTCGACAGATAACAGGGTTTTCGCCTCCGATAATCGTAACGGCGTAAATATAGAACTGTATGTTCCTGTACCCAAAGAGGCCGATGGTTACCGAGTTATCGGTCACTACGTCCTCCTGCCCTGTTACGGGCGGCTTGATCGCCATATGGCGAAACCCGGTGCTCGGCTGCGCCAGCAACCGCGCGGTGGCGTCATGCGCGTCCACTGCCGTCTTGTAGAGCAGGATGTCATAGTCGCCAATACAACGCGTCTCGCGGGCAGAGAAATAATACTCCTTTACCGCCCGTATAGCGGCCTTGGGTGGTGGAAGGGTCCGCGCACTGACATGGTAGGCGGCTAGGTCAACCTCCGGCAGTCGATAGACCGCCAACGGCGGGAAGACAGGGGCTACCGACACGATTCCCCCTCGCTCGCGAGCTATGGGCCAGCAAGCAATCACTTGTACGAGCAAAATTGCCGAAGCTATGATACGCATCATCGACCACTACCTCACGTTATACCAACCCGCCTCAGGCGAGGCCGTATGGACATCCCCTTTGGCGCACAGCCGCGCGCCTTCCATCGGGCCTCGCCTGGAGCACTTAAGTTCTTTTTCTACAAGTTAAGGTCTTCAAGCCGTTGTCAAGGGCATTTTTGCAGCTTTTGAGCCAGCCTGATAGCTACGATGTTGCACAAAAGCATGAGGCGCATAGCGTAGCGACGGGATCGTGCAGGCGTGATGGCCTCCGTCGGTACCATGTGGCTGCCGCTATGCTCCCTTTGACATCCGGAGCGCTGGAAATGCCGGTACTTGACATGCGGCTTGGAACCTTAACTTGTGACCATTAACTTAATACTACAACGTTACCTCGCTAGAATCACCTCTAGCGACCGTCAGACAAAGGGTCATCTCGCTGCTAAACTGAGCGATTGCACGCCTGCTTCCAGGTCGTTAACACGGCCTCAGGAGACAAGTAACGTTGTAGTATTAAGTTATATGTTGATATGTTCTCCGGGTAGTATCATCTCGGCATCATAGAGATTAAACGGCGTCGCTCCCTGTTTCGGCGAAAATCGCCACAGCGCTCCCGTACCGCTAATGACGCGGCGTCCTCCACAATCGAGGCATTCGATGAGCAGTTCATGCCAGGGGAACCGCGTATGTTCTCCCCCAATGTCGATCGTGCCATAGCCGTTGGGTTGAACGTTGAATACTACCTCATAGTTATATATGATCGACGGCGATGCTGGAACAACGGGGACCCCGCCGCTACCATTGATGTGGATGTCTATGTTGCGGCCCCCGAATGCAGCTTGCGTGTTCACGCTTGCACGATTAGGATCATTCGCGAATCCATGGTCTCCTCCACCAGGCCATGAAACGAAGCTTTCGCCAACGCCGGACAGGTTTTTGACCACCGGATTACTAAGCTGTGGGTTGGTGTCGATCTCGATGTAGTTCCAGATGCGGGAGCTTTGTCTCGATTGGCTGATAGGATGATCCCCCATAGTTGGTGGGTCACCCATCCCATTCCAGAATCCTCGTGCGTCGCCATGGAAAGATGCGTCGTCCTTGTGTAAACCGTAGCGGGGACTTGCGTATGGGAACCGAATGGATCGAGGGGCGATGAACGCAGCAGCCCAAATAATGTATTTGTGCAACCCTGTAGGATCAGAATAATCAATAGGATCATCGTCGACGTAGGCGTAGGTGTGCACGCCGTCTTGGTCGCTGGGGTCGGGCTGCAGGAAACGCATCTCCTCGGGGTCGTAGTAGCGCACGCTGAGCCAGTACCACTGCACCTCGGAGTCGTACCAGTAGCCGGCGTAGCGCACTTGTTGCGGCACCGTCTGGTAGTCCTTGCCGATTGGTTCGCCCCAACTGTCGTAGTTGTAGCGGTCCACCACCTTCCCGGTGGCGTCGGTCACCGCGACCACGTTGCCCTGTCCGTCGAGCACGTACCAGTAGCGGCTGGTTGCCCCACCCTGCTGCCGCAGGAACTCCAGCGGCTCCCCGGCCGGCCCGTAGACGAAACTGTCGGTGTACGGCGTCCCCTGGCTCGTCACCGTCCCGGTGGCGTTCACCGTCGCGGTCACGGCGCTTACCCGCGCGATCTGCCCGTCCTGGTACTGGAACTGCTCGTCCAGGGTTGTCGTCCCGCTCGTCACCACGGTGTAGCGCGCGCGGTCCCCGTCGGCGTTATAGGCGGCCGTCGCCACGAACGGCTTGTTGTCCTGGTGCGTCACCCGCGTCACCCGCTGTTGGGCGTCGTACCCAATATGCGTGTTGATCGCGCCCGGAGCGGTCAGTGACCCGCTGATGGGTGAGGTGATCGCCGTGGTGTCCCCGTTGCCGTCGTAGCTGTAGTAGGTGTCAGGGTTGAGGTAGCCCGGCGCGGTGCTGTGTACGACCGTGTTAGGTTGCGTCGCGCTATAGTCGTAGGTCTCCGTCGTGCCCAGGTCGGTGGTCTGCGTCGTGAGATTGCCGTTGCCGTCGTAGCTCCAGTGGTAGGCATGGCTCGGGTTCTCCACCTGTGGCCCGGTCTCGTCGGTGAGTCGCCCCGCCCCGTCGTGCGCGATCGTGTCCGTCCCCGAGATCGTCGTCGTGCTTGTGGTCCAGCCCGCCGCGTTGTACCCGTAGCCGTAGGGCGTGCTCAGGGTGTTCGTGATCGTGCCCATGTTCGGCCCCGTCGCCACGAGGCTCGTCAGCGCGCTGTTGGCGTCGTAGCCCGCCGCCTCCACCACGCCGTTGGGCAGCGTGATGCTGGTCGGCTGGTCGTCGGCGTTGTAGGCGTAGTGGGTGGTGTACGGTCCCGCCCCCCCGTAGCCCTCGCCGATCGACGTGACGCGCCCCTCAGGATCAAGCTGCATGGTCACCGGCGTGCTGCCGTCCACGATCGTCTCGGTGCGCTGCTGGCCGGCCGCATCGTAGCCGTAGGTGGTGGTGTACCCATCGTCGCTCGTGCTCGTTTCCCAGTCAGCCGTGTTGTAGGCGGCGGTGACGGTGTGCGTCTGCGACGGCCCCGGCGTCGCGGTGTCGGTTGTCTGCCTGATCTGATTGACCACGTTCCCGTTGGGGTCGTAGCCCAGCGTCGTGGTGATGGTGGTCGTGCCCGCTGGTGGGACGCTCACCGCCACGCTCTGCACGGCGCGGCTGGCCCCGTCATATTGGGTCGTGGTCGTGCGATTGTCCGCGTCCGTGTACTGGACCTGGTTGCCCGACGCGTCGTAGCTGTATGCCTTGTAGCTGGGGTGCGTCGTCGCCTGCGCCTTAGTCAGCGGCGTCGGGCCGGGGTCGATCTCCACGTTGGTGAGCCGGTCGGCCGCGTCGTAGAGGTTGTAGACCACGTCACGGTTGGGCTGCTGCGTCTGCGCCACGTTGCCGTCCTGGTCGTAGGCCGTCAGCGTCGTGAGCGCCGAGCCCGCCACGTTGGCCGTATTGGTCACCACCGTGCTGGTAATCACCCGGTCGAGCGCGTCGTAGCCCATCGTCTGTAGCGCGACGACGGCCCCGTTGGTGCGGTCGGTCGTGGTCATGGCCACCGTGTTGCCCGCCGCGTCGTAGGCCGTCTGCTCTGTCCCCGTCGCCGGGTTCGTTGTCTGGATCGGCCGCCCCGCCGCGTCGTAGCCGTAGGCGGTGACATGGCCCTGCGGGTCCTGCGTCGCCGTCAGTTCGCTCGCCGTATAGGTCGTCACCGTTGTGCCGCTGACCGGGTTGGTCTGCGCCACCAACCGACCCAACGGGTCATAGCTGCTCGTCGTCGTGTCCCCGTTGCCAGTGGTCGTGCGCACGACGTTGCCGTCCGCGTCGTAACCGGTCGTCTGCACCGGCTGCACACTTGTGTTGTTATAGAGCGTGATCAGTGGCAACGTCGTCGTGGTCTGACGGCCCAGGTGGTCGTAGCCGTACGTCGTCGTGTTGCCGTTGGCCGAAACCATGGTTTGCCGGTTGCCGTCGCCGTCATACGTGTCGCTCGTGGTCACCGCGCTCGTCGTCGTCGTGACGCCACCCAGCGTCGTCGTAATCGGCGGCGTGCTCGCGCTGGTCAGGTCGCCCTGTGCGTCGTAGCCCATGTGGCTGGTATACGCGCTGGCCTGGCCGTTGGGCGCGACGGCTCCGTTGGTTACGCTCACCCCGCGCCCGTCCGTCGTGCTGGTGCGCTCGCCGTACGGGTCGTATTGATTGATCGTGCCCTGCCACGTTGTCGCGCAGCCGGCGCACGTCGTCTGCTCCGCTGTCCCTACGACGCTATGATGCCCGTCGTAGCTGTACGTGGTGAGCCCACCCTCGGGCAGCTTGGTCGCGATGATGTCGTGCGTCGTCGCGTCGTAGCTGTGCGTGATCGTGGGCGTCACCGTGAGCCCGTTGCCCGGTACGTAGGGCTGGATCGCCGGCTGGTCCTCCTCCACGACCTGCCCGATAGCCCCATTCGAGCCGATGTACTGGTAGGTGTTCGTCGTCGTGTTGTTGTTAGCGTCCTGGCTCGTGGTCACGTCGTGGTCTACGTCGTAGCTGCTCCGGCTGGTGTGGCCCAACCCGTCCGTCACGCCCGTAGCCTCGCCCAACGCGTCGAGCGTATAGGTCGTCGTCACCGCCGCGCGCGTGCCCGCGCCCGCGACCACCTGCGTTCCCGTCATCCCGTAGATGTACTGCGTCGTATAGCTTGGCGTGTACCCAGCCTGGCCGACGGTCCCCGACGCCGGGCTCGTCAGCGCGCTGACACGCCCCTGCCCGTCGTAGCCCAGCGTCCAGGCGCGATTGGCCGCCGTGGTGATCGTGACCATCTGTGTCCCGCTGTAGCCGAACGTCGTCGTCACCGCGTCGGGCGTTCCCGCCCCCAACGTCCGCGTCGTGAGCTGGCCCGCCGCGTTGTAGCCGTACGTGACGTGCTGGCCCTGCTGCCCGCCGCTGCTCGCCCACGCGGGGCTCTGCGCGTCCGTGAGCTGCCCGTTCGCCGCGAACAGGGTGAGGCCGCGCCCGCCGCTATTGCTCTCGCTCGTCGGGATAGTGTCCGTCGCCGACGCGTAGCCCATCTGATTGGCGTTACCATAGGCGTCCGCGTCGGAGGTCAGCCGCCCGCTCCCGTCGAAGGCCATGACCTCACCCGTCAGAAAATTGGTGAGGGTGTAGCCTGTCGTTGCGCCGTTCTGGGCTGCCGTCGTGAGCTGCCAGGGCTGCCCCGCCGGCGTCACGTAGGACGTGTAGGGCGACGTCGTGTTGAATGCGCCGTTGTAGAGGTAGCCCCAAACCGCGCCGGTGGTGTCAGTGTACGTCACCGTCCCCTGCAATGGTCCCCCAACCCGAGGCGTCAGGCTGGACACGAGCCCCGGTTGTGCCGTGGTCGTGATCCCGCTCCCCGCGAGCGCGCTATCCCACGTCCGGCGCACCATGAGGTCGGGGCCACGTCCAGGGATACGCATGTCCTGTAGGCCCACGTCGACGTGTCCGTCGGCCAGATCGACACTGACGTTGATGCCGTTGCCGATTGAGCCCATGCCCCCGCTGTGCGCGTGCCACGGCACGTCGCCGCTCACGCTCATGTGCACCTTGGTCATGAAGGCGTCAGTCCCCCCACCGCCGCTTCCTTGCAGGGCGTGCGCCGTCGTGGGGAAGGTCGTCGAGCCCGTCTGCCCCGTCACGTAGGCGGAGCCGCCCGCGTCCACCGCGATCCCATAGCCGAAGTCTTGGCCGTTTCCACCCAGATACGTGCTATACAGCAGCCCGCTTCCCGCCGCGTCCAGCGCCGCCACGAAGGCGTCGATCCCGCCATCCCCGTACGTGGGCTGCGGCGCGTTCACCACGGGGAAGGTCGTCGTACTGGCCTGTCCAGTCACGTAGGCGTCGCCCGCCCCGTCCACCGCGATCGCGTTGCCGAAGTCGTCACCGCCTGCGCCCAGGAAGGTGCTGTAGACCAGCGCGTTCCCCGCTGGCGTGAGCTTGGTGATATAGGCGTCAAAGCTGCCCCGGTTGAACGGCTGGACCGCGTGCAGGGTCGGGAAATCGCCCGAGTTGGTGCGCCCCGTCACGTACGCGCTCCCCGCCGCGTCCACGGCAATGCCCGTGCCCAGGTCGTCGCTCCCGCCACCCAGATAGGTGCTGTAGACGAGCGCGCTGCCCTGGGGGTTAAGCTTGGACACAAAAGCCTCGTTGTTCCCGTGCGAGGTCGCCTGGAACGCGTTGGCCGTGGGGAAGTTGGCGGAGAGCGTGTAGCCGGTCACATAGGCGTTGTTCCCGCTGTCCACGGCGATACCCGTGCCCACGTCGGCTCCGCTCCCACCCAGGTACGTGCTGTAGGCCAGCGCCCCGCTCGGCCCAAGCTTGGTCACGAAGATTTTGTTCCCGCCGCCACTATAGGCCGGCTGCAGGACGCCTGTGGTGGTGATGAAGTTCGACGAACTAGTCTGCCCCGTGATGTACGCGTCGCCCGCCGTGTCGAGCGCGATGGCGTTGCCCCGCTCGTCGCTGCTTCCGCCCAAGTACGTGCTGTAGCGCAACGACGCCCCGCTCGCGTCCAACTCCAGGGCGAAGGCGTCGACGCCGCCCTGGGGCCGCCCCTGCACGGCGTTGACCGTCGGGAAGTTTAACGAATTGGTCGAACCCGTCACGTAGGCATCGCCGCGTCCGTCCACGGCGATGCCCGTGCCCGCGTTGTTGTAGTCACCGCCGATGTAGGTACTGTAGACCAGGGCCGTCCCGCTCGGGTTGAGCTTGGTGACGAACACGTCGCCGTTCGTGTTGGGCGCGGTCGTGGAGTAGGCCCCCGTCGTCGTCGGGAAGTTGAGTGATTGCGTCGAGCCCGTGATGTACGCGGCGCCCTGCTGATCGACCGCGATAGCGGACCCGCCGTCCGTCCCAATACCCCCAAGATAGGTCGAGTAGGAGAAAACCGGATCGATGACCAGCGGCTGACTCGTGTCGTACGCGCCAACCGTGAAGCCGATCGTCCCCGCCCCCATGAGCGCGAAGCTGGCGGTGACATCATGGCGCACGCCGCCGATCATTTGATAGGCTGTAGGCGTCCCCTGTGTGAGGGTGCCGGCGGCCGTGTCGAGCACGAGGGCTCCGTGCCCGTCGAGGGCTACGCCCCGCGCCCCGTCCACCGCCAGCCGGATCGCGCGTGGGTCGGCCCCCGGTGCCACCGTCCAGTCATCTTCCAGCCGGCCGGCCGTTCCGTAATAGGCGAGGTCGATACCGGGGTAGACGCCCGTGTAGCGCACGCGGGCGTCAGTCGGCACACCCGTCACCCAATGGCTGGCGTCGCCGCGCAGGTAGTTGACCATGCCGGGGAGCGGGTCCAGGCCCGTGGCGCGCGGCGTCGCGGCGGTGCCGATGATGCGTAGCCGCAGCGCCACCCCCGCCGTCTGACTGACCGCGGTCGTCGCGGTCGTCGCGGTCGTCGCGCTGAGGGTGGATGTGAGCGGCGCGCGGGGCGCGGCCAGGGCGAGCGTGAGGTCGGCGCCGCGCAGAAAGAGTGTGTAGCCCGCCCCACGCGCGACGTAATCCACGCTACTGTCGGTTTGTCCCTGGTTGGGCTCGAAGGCCAGCGGAAGCGCGCCATACGTAGCCGGTCCGTCCGTAGCGACGCTCGTCACGACGCCGGTCGCCGTCACCACCGCCTTGAACAGACCCGCGCGCCGGCCGGTCAGGGCGGCGCGGCTCACCTTGGTAAAAGGGGACGCCGTGGTCGGCGGCCGCGCCGCCACGGCCCGCCCGGCGGCCGGGATCAGCGCCATCTCCGCGACCAGCCCGCCCAGGGCCATCAGCCTCACCAGTCCGCCCGCTCCCACACGTACGCGCATCGCCTCGTCCTCTCCCGCCACCCTATCCGCGCCGCCATCACACGATGGCGTCTGGTCGCCGTCGGCCGGCGTACGTAGAGCATGACACAAAGGAGGACGAGAAAACAATCGTCCCTCGGGACTAGTTTTTCTCGTCCTTTTGACCTCATGGAAGAGGCAATGACCCGTCCCATGCGACGCGTCCACCCCCACCAGGACTAGTCCCCTCGTCTTTTCGGACTAGTTTGGACTAGTCCCCCTCGTCCTCTCCGCCGGCGTCGGGGCACGCGCCACCGGCCAGCTTGCGCATGGCGTTGGCCTTGTGCGTCTTCACCGTGCTTGGCGCTAACCCCAAACGCACGGCAATCTCACGGATCGAGTCACCCGCCGCGACGCGGCCGAGCACCTCCCGTTCGCGCTCCGTGAGGGGCTCGGCCGGGGCGGCGGTCGCCCCGGCGGTCGCACGGTCGTCACGCGCGACCGCGAGCAGACGTAGCCGATCGCGCGCGCGCCCGCCCAGCCACGCGGGCGGGAGCCACAGGAGGTCGCCACCGGCCACCACGCGGAGATCGTCGACGAAGCCCTCGTCGGGGTGGCAGACGAGCACGGGGCGCGCGGTCCGGGGGACGACCGCCAGGCACCGCCCCAGCGCGTCCGGGACCGCGGCGCAATCGACGGCGAGCGCGGCGCCGCGCGCGGCCGCGTCGAGCAACGCCTCGGCCGTGTCCGCCAGTTCCAGTGTCAGGCCCACTTGCCCCGCGTGGAACGCCATACCGGCCGCGATCGCGGGGTCATGAACCCACAGCGTCACCCGCGGCGCGCCCGCGGCCACGCGATCCCGCGTTAGCACCCGCTCCCATGGCGTGAGCGTGAGGCCCTCCACACGGCCGCTACGCCGGCGCTCAGGCGCGCCCAGCAGCGTGGTCAGCAATCCAGGACTGGCTACCAGCCCGCCAACGAGCACCGTCGCCAGGTAGTGCGGCAGCGTGTCGGGCGGCGCATCCTCTCGGGCCAGGGAGCCGAGTACGCCCAGGTCATGCAAGGCGCGCAGCGTCGCGGTGTCGAGCGTCGCCCGCGCGCTGATGATGACGAGCTTGCTGGCGTCGCTGGCCGCGCGCAGGTCGTGCGCGAGCGGCACGAGGAGGTGGCCAGGCAGGTCAGCAGCGAGCAGGATCGCGGTGGGACGGAGGCGTGCAGCCTCCCGCACGGCCTCCATGTGGCGGACGTCGCCGACGAGGCGTAGCGCGGGGGCGGCGGTCAGGGCTGCCCGCAGGAAGGCGGCGTAGGTCGGGTCCGGGCTCACGAGC
>JAABUU010008642.1_pt1 | contig 10064 bp, 8 predicted proteins | sample 5559301 | NCBI WGS metagenome assembly JAABUU01 (sample SAMN10711884, study PRJNA513360) | rock metagenome | isolation source: Antarctica rocks | place: Antarctica: Victoria Land, Richard Nunatak white | reverse complement strand
ATTCAGCGCGCTCGCCGGTCAGCACCGGCCAGACGTGCCCGGTCCCCTTGTTCGTCGGCGCCCAGGGGTGGCCGGTCGTCGCGTCGTCGCCGTAGCCATCGCCGTTGTAGCGATGCCAGCCGGGTCCACTCACCGTATTTGACATAATCGTCGAGTCTACGATGGGGAGCGATCGCGTCACGTTGGGGTCGCTGGCCGGGATGAGGCCGAGGCGCACCAGCTCGAGGAAGCCTTGATCGATCACGGCGCGCTGGTCGAGCGTGGAGCCGCCATTGCCAACATTGTAGGAGATGGCGGCGTTGGGGTCGCCTGTCTTGGAGAGGCGGATGAAGTAGGGGTGGCTGGCCAGCGGGCCGTTGGTGGTGACCGTCCAGCCCTCGACGGATCGCTGGTAGTCGTCGGCGACGCCGCGGTAGAGCGCCGCGCTGGTCGTATCGCCATTGGCGTCGGCGATGTCGGCCGCGGCCACCAGGCCGGCGACTTCGGCGGCGATGGTAGAGGGCGAGTAGCCCGACTGCTCCTCCCAGCGCTCGGGGCCGAACGACGGGCCGTGGCTGATCACGAAGTTCGCCGCCGGCTTGATGTGGTTCTGATAGAGATCGCTGTTGGTGATGAACTGGGCGCGCAGCCGGCTGTTGAGCGAGCCGAGCTGGTAGGCCATCAGGATGGGGTAGGAGCACTCGTCGAGCTGCGTGTTGAACGAGTCGGGCGCGGGCTTGCCGTTGGTGAGGCTGTTGCGCGGCATCGACCCGTCGGGCAACTGCTGGCGGTAGAACAGGTAGTTGGTGGCGTCGGCGGCCGTCTGGTAGTCGCCATCGGCGTAGAGCCCCGTCCATTGCTCATAGAGGTCGCGCGCGAAGACCTCGCGGTAGGCGCCATTGTAAGTGTTGGCGGGGTCGCCTGCGGACACGGCCTGTCCCCATGGTGTGGTAGGGCCAGCCTGCAGCGCGCCGGGGAACGTCTTGTCCTCGGACGCCTTGAGCAGGTTGGCGTTGAGGTAATACTCGTCGCCGAGCGCGCGCGCCATGGCGTTGGAGACGCCGGGCAGGGTGCGCGGCGGCGCGTTGAGATCGCGGTCGTAGAGCCGCCAGCCCACCTCGTAGAGGACACGCAGAAGAACAAATGGCCGCGCCAGCGTGTGTTCGGCCGCCGCCACGGCGTCAGATTGGCTGGCGCCGAAGCCGAGCGCGAGCGTGAAGTCGCCGCCGCGCGCGAGGTCAACCTGCGCCGCCTGGACCAGATTGCCGTCGGTCGCCGTCGCATTCGTCGAAGTCAGCGTATGGGTATGGTCGAGTTGCGCGAAAGGATCGCTGCCCGCGCCCACAAAGCCGTTCGACTCCTGCGTGAAGCCGGACGAAGCGTCGAGAGCGCTGTAGACCGGCGTAGCGTAGGTGCGGTTGGCGGCGTTGGTCGTCGTGACCGGGTCGGAGGCCACGGGGATGTCGTGGCCGGTCGAGGTGTCGATCGCGCCACTGTCGCCGCCGCCGTTCCCGCTGCCGCCGCCGCCGTTGCCGTTCAAGTTGGGGTCGTAGAGCACGTAGAGCTTGTACGCGGAGCGCGCGCCGACGAGCGGCTCGAAGCGGGTATGCATCACCACGGTGTTGTGGAATGGGTCGGTGATATAGTCGGTCGTGAGGCGGTACTTACCGCTCTTAGCCGTACTGGTGACGCGGCAATCGAGGGCGCGGTTGCTGAGGGCGCGCACGGAGTAGGTCGTATCGCGCGACTGTAGGTCGGTGAACGTGCTGCCGTCGGTCACGACGTACTGCAAGGTCTGGACGTTAGTGTTGTCGTTGGTGGGATAGAACACATCGCTGAGCACGCCATTGGCGACCGTGAACCACACCTTGGAGGTGGTGTTGCGGGCGGTCCCCAGGCAGTCTTTGCGTGCCAGGGCATAGTGTGACACGGCGCCGGGACCATCCGTCGCCGCGCCGGTCGGAGTCGTCGCGCCCACGGGCGCGTTGACGCCGAGCAGCGCGCCACAGGCCAGGAGTGCCGCCATCCCGAGGCGACCGCTTCGTCGCCATCGTCCTACTGTCATAGTATGTTGTCCTCTCTTCTCACGTTGGCCCTCTTACGGGGTCGAGTCGCGTTGGCAGGGCTACACAGGGTTATGCGTGTCCCTATTAAACTCTTTTAAGGGCGCGTCCGTCAAGGACGTTACCAGTGGCTGTAGGACTTATGGGGGATAGGCGAGAAGGTTGGAGGATTTTATAAATGTGCGCGGCGTCGAATTGTACGGCGCGCTGATTGTTCAATGAAGCGCGGACTCAAGTAGCGCGACCGCCACAACAATTGGTCTATCACGTCGCGTCCGTCCATGGTCCTACACAAATCTCCTCGGTTTGATCGCGATAGGCCGCTTGGCAGACGTGCTTTACCGCGTCTACCTGTTGCGCGGGGAGCCATGCCAGCCGCAGCACCACGGCATCGATGTGCAATTGCCGCAGTAGCCGTCGTGAAGCGAGGGAGGGGTACGTGTCCAGGATAGACCTAAGCCGCGCCATGCCGACAGGGTCGAGGGATTCTGATCCATCGACCATGGGCTTCCAGTGCACCGTGGAGTCGCGCATAATCTCGGTTTGATGCTGCCAGTCGAGAGGCGTCGCGTTGGCGATGGGTAATTCTACGATGGCATGGATGTGTGGCTGCCGCGCTAGCCAGTATTCCCCGCGTGGGATTGGCGCCAGCCGTGCGACAGGCAAAACCGTCCACAGTTCCAACGCTACTAGCCCGACGATAATAACGCCCAAACCTAGACCGTGTGTCGTCCGCGCCCGCGTGCGTACGATAACCTCGTGCGTGCCCCAGGCTGAAAGTACGGCTATACCAAGGTACACCCCGGCCAAGGCGCGCGTAGGATCGCGGAAGAGCGCGAAGTGGGGGACGACGTCCGAGAGGATCGCATACGGCAGCGGGAATGGCAGGACATGGCCGCGTATTATGAGCGCGGGTCCGAGCGCGAGCGCCCCACAGCACAGGGCGAAAATGCCCCACGCTCGCCCACGTCTAGCTCGTAAGGCTATGACGACCAGAATAAGCGGTAGGATGCCTGGGAACAGGCCATGACTTTGTTGCATGGCTTGGTATGGCGTAGTAGGCATGAGAAAACCATCGATGGGGCGGTTGGATAGGACCTGCGCGAACCAATAGATGTCCGTAGCGCCCGCGCCGTTGTAAGCGGTGATGTCGGCGTGGCGGGAGAGGTATGGGATCAGCATCGGTAGGGTGAGCGCCGCCGCGATTCCTCCGGCCAACGCCGCCCCGCGCAGACGCCGCGATGTCCACGCGCGGCCGAGGGTCACGGCCGTAATGAGGAGTGGCGCCGTTAGGTAGGCCAGATAGTAGAGGTTTGTCACGGAGCTCAAGCCGAGAAAAATCCCGGCAAGACTCCAGCGAAGCCATGAGGGGCGCCGCCAGGCGCGAACAAGACAATATCCCGCCAACGCTTGCCACTGCATGCTCACGACGGTGACGTGGCCGATCTGCTCGGCGTGTAGCGGGCAAAAGCCGAAGACAAGCCCGGCTACCAGGCCGGCGATATAGTCTCCGGTCAGTTCCCGACCCAAGAGAAAAGCCGCGTAGGCGGAGAGCACGAACGACAGTACGGCCAGCATATTCGCGAGTACGGTAGGGTCTTGCGTGAGCAGCGTCAGGGGCAAGAGGATTGGCAGTAGCCCCACGAACGTATCGGCGAATGACGCGGCGTGGGGTGTTGGATAGAAGATATTGCCGTCAAAGAAGGACCAGAGCCCATCTCGCCACGCTAATGTCGTGTGCAGCAGTGACGCAACCGACCAGATATGGTGGACCGGGTCGATGAGATCGGGGGTGACGGCGCTAGCGAGATGCAACGCCAGGATAGGCGCGCTGGCAAGTGTTAGCAAGGCGAAGAGTAGTAGGGCGACACAATGCGCGACACAGCCGTGGGCCAACACCTGTACTCGCGTGTATCGTACGGGGATCATCGCCGTAGTCCGCATGTGCGGTCGAATTGTTGTTACCATTACCCCTCCTTGCGCCAGCTTAGGACTCGTTAAAGAATAAGTTCCCGGCTTGGAGCCCCTTGCAGAGCGCGGCCTCCGCGACGAAAACGGGAAGTTATTTCTTGGCGGCTCCTTAGTAAGAAGGATGGTAGACAAGCAATAGGAGTATTGGCGGTTTTGCGCAGACTGTACTGATCGATAGTGACACATGGATAGCCGATGATCCTATTGTAGGTCCGCTGGGTGTCTCATAGGCTTGTATCGGAGGGAGACATGCTCTATCGACAATCGTGGTGGGAACAGGCTAGGACCTGTGCCGTGCGTCTGGCCGGCTCACGTCAGAACGTGGCTTGCAACATCAAAGCTTGGTGCGTAGCGCGATCGTCGGCTATCAGCGCGGTCTTGGTCGCGTTTCTGCTCACGCGTGTGACTATAGGGGCTGTCATTGCCGTTTCGCTCGTCTATATCAAGCTGGACCCTACGATGCCCGTACCGCAAGGCGCGCCCCCGATTCTCTGGGGGCTCTTGCGCTGGGACAGTCTCCACCTTGCTCACATAGTGCAGTATGGCTACGATAGGGGACGGACCCCTTTCTTCCCGCTCTATCCGCTGCTCGTCAAAGGTCTGAGCTTGCTGGTCGGCAATGTGTTCGTGGCAGGGTTGCTGTTGTCGCACGTTGCTTTGGTCGTCGCACTATTTTACCTCTATGCTTTGGCGCAAGATATGTATGATGCGGCTACGGCACGGCGCGCGGTCTTTTATCTGGCTACCGCCCCGGCTGCGGTCTTTTTCTCCGCCATGTACAAAGAAAGCCTCTTTGTCGCACTGGCTACGGCGACGTTATATCATGCGCGTAAGAGCGTGTCCACAAACCCACGGCCCTTCCACCTTACCTTCTGGTTGACCACGAGGTCCGTTGTTGCCAAAAAAGACGCGATCCTGCGGCCACCAGCGGTCGCCCGACGCGCCGCACTCGCCCGCGCGCAGTCTCCAAACGCCCGGGACGGCACGATGGCGGTGTGCGCGTCCTCCTGATGCCCAGGGAACCACCGATTGTGCCCCCGTTGGTTTGGAAACAATACCTTTTGAGCATGGAGGGTTTGTGGACACGCTCTAAGCAACAATGGATCCGAGCCGGTCTAGCCGGAGCCTTGGCGGCGGCCGCGCACGACACGGGAGTGCTGCTGACGGCGGTTATCGCCGTAGAAGCCCTGTGTGACGCTGGAGTGCGGCTGTCATGGACGTTACGTGTATCCAGAGTAGCGGTACGCGAGCAAGGGAACAAATTCGCCGCCGCATTACCCGGCCTTGCTGCCGCCGCAGCCGTGCCCATAGGACTACTCGCCTACATGGGTTACCAAACCTATGCGTTGGGCGATCCACTCGCCTTCCTGCATGCCGAGGCCCGTTGGGGACGGAGCTTGTCGCCGTTTAGCGTCATGCGCCTCATCCCAGGGAGTCTTACCGTAAGTGGCGCTTTTGATCTGCTTGCCACGCTCCTCTTCATCCCACTCGTCGTTGGCGTCGTCTGCCAGAAAGACACCGCGGCTACAGTGTTCACTGTTGCTGCGTTCCTCCTTCCCCTCTGCAGCGGTCAAGGTACCTACAGCATGACGCGCTTCACGCTCGAGCTCATCCCTTGTTTTGTCCTCTTAGGGCGCTGGGGACGTCATGTTTGGGCGCATCGCATCATTATCGCGTTGTCACTCCCCACGATGATCTACATCAGCGTATTGTATTCACACTGGGCAGGACCGGCTTAAGACACGGCAACTGTATGTAGGTCGCCGGCTTGCGCGGCTGCCGCCGTCGATGACGTAGGTCGAGCCGGGGACATAAGCCGTGGCACGCTACTTGCCTTTTTATCATACTATAGCGGCCAAATCGAGCTAATTTGTCATGCCGCTAAGGAGGCTAGGCAGCCCAGCCGATATGTAATATAGTGGCCCCCGCCCCATGTGATGCGCGAGGGGACTGTAGAAGGAGACAGCAATGAGCCAGATAAACGTTGATCCCGGTACCCCCAGCAACAATGACCCTAACGCCAACGCGCGTGGCGCGGCGACGAATAACCTGACCTGGGCTATCGCGATGGTCCTCGTCATCGCCGCCATCGCCATCGCCGTCGTGTTTGTCGGCCACTCGGCGCACCTATTCTAGACGGTCACTATGACAGGTCTGACGCCTGTTTTTAATGAGGCGTTTTGCCAGCCGTGTTAGTGGACAGGCCACGAGAGAAGTTCTCTCGTGGCCCTTTTCTATGTCTTTATTAGAACAAATGTTTTATAATTAGAGTAGATTGTTTGAGTGGACGAAAGATCAGAAGGCGGGTTGGATATGACGAATCGTCAGATGGCCGCGATGTTGTTCAACATCGCGACGCTGTTGGACATGGCGCAGGACAACGTGTATCGAGTTCGCGCCTATCGACGCGCGGCGCGGCGGCTGCTGTCCCTACGCGAGGAGGCGACGGTGATCGCGGCGCGTGGGGAAGAACTGTCCTTGCCGGGTGTCGGGCCGCGCATTCGGCGTAAGCTGGCCGAGTTGATCGACGCCGGCGCGATGACTTTCTACGACGACCTGCTCGAAGACGCGCCGCCGATCATGCGCGCCCTCATGGCTGTCGAGGGCATTGGTCCCAAGACGGCGCTCCGCCTTAGCGAAGGGCTGGGTGTGGCGACGCCACGGGAGCTGATCGCCGCCGCGGAGAACGGCAAGATCCGCCAATTGTACGGTTTCGGTCCTCACCGCGAGGCGCTCTTGGCGGAGGCCGCGCGCGCTGTGTCGGAGCCTGTGCCGGCCGCCGCATGACGGTGGAGAGGGCTGTGATGGCTACCGTCTTTCCTGCGTTGCCGCCGTGCGTCCAGCAGGAGGAGTAGCGCGCCTAGTTCTCGCCGAGGTAGCCTGACGTCTGGCTTTCCGCACAGGACGCCGTGCTCCACCGGCTCTAGCCGTGGCAGATGCGCGCGATGAGTCCGGCCAGCATAGCCGTGCGCGGGACAACCGATGAGATCGTGATGTATTCATGCGGGCTGTGGTCGAGGCCGCCAATGGGGCCGAGACCGTCGATGGTCGGTACACCGAGGGCCGCCGTGTTGTTGGCGTCGGAGCCGCCGCCTGTCGCCGCGTCCTGGACGGCGAAGCCGAGGGCGCGCGCCGCCTCCTGGCCCCACTCCACTAAGCGCGCGCTCGCGGCCGTCTTCTCCATCGGCGCCCGCACGACGCCCCCCTCAAGCGTCACGGTCGCGTCCGGCACGGTTGTGCGGACGATCCGCGCGCGCAGGGCGGCGATAATCGCGTCCATGCCGGCGGCGTCGCGTGCGCGCACGTCGAGTTCCGCGCGCGCCTCATCCGGCACGATGTTGCGGCGCATCCCTCCGGCCGCGACGCCGACGTTGACCGTGGCGCCGGGTATCGTGCCGTTCAGCGCCTGTAGCGCGACGATCTGGTGGGCCAGCTCGAGCAAGGCGTGACGGCCCTTTTCGGGCTCCACGCCCGCGTGCGCCGCTCGTCCCTGGATGTGGAGGTCGAACTGGGCGAAGCCTTTGCGCGCCGACACGATGTCGCCGTTCTCGCGCGCGGCCTCCAGCACGAGCACGGCATCGCGCCCCAACGCCTCGCGCGCGATGACGGCGCTGGAGACCGGCGAGCTAACCTCCTCGTCGCCATTGAGGATAAAGGCGATCTCAGCGAAATCATCGAAGCCGGCGTGGCGCAGGGCGTCGAGCGCGTATAGACCGACCAGCACGCCCGCCTTCATGTCGCATGTGCCGGGTCCCCGCGCGCTGTCTCCCTCGACGTGGAAGGGATGCTCCCGCGGCCACCCCGGTGGGTAAACGGTATCGAGGTGCCCGATCAGGAGCAGACGCGCGCGGCCCGCGCCGCGCCAACGCCCCACCAGCGTGTCGCCACGATCGCCCCCCTCGTGCGTCTCCACCTCCAGGCCGAGGCTTTCCAGCCTGGCGCGCATGACGCGTCCCACCGCGTCGACGCCGGGTTTGTTGTCGGTCCCACAGTCCATCATGGACAGGGTAGCCAACTCGGCCAGGATAAGATCCTGTTTGGGGCGCAGATAGGCTAAAAAATCATGCTCATGCACGGACGGCGGACCTTTCGGTCAGCGTCATGGCCTGTCCAATGGGCAGTTCGTCCAGGTACGTCGCGTCGGGCAGCGCCAGGTCGAAGACGGCACGGTCGCGGCTGTAGAGGGCGGTGACGACGCCAATCCGATCGTCCAGGCGGAAGCGGTAGACCGGATTTTCTTCGGAGGCGCTATAGGCCAGCAACAGGCCGTCGCCGCCCAGGTAGAGGAGGTTGTTGGGGCCGCCCATGGCGTCCTGCAAGCGGACGAGCGCGCGCGCCGGCTCCATGTCGCGCAGCAGATCGGCGAGAAAGTGGAACCCCACTTCGGTGTCCGCGCGCCCCCGCAGCAGGTCACGCGCCGCGTAGCGCGCGCGGTACTCCCCGTGGCGGCGCAACTCGCCGTTGTGGGCGAAGGCGAAACTGTCGTCCGCGCTCACAAAGGGTTGCGTATCGTGGGGCTGTATCGTGCTGAGCAACGATGGTCGGCGCAGGTGGACCAGCGCGGTCGTCGTCGTGGCGTCACCGATGGCATGCGCGGCCCGCTCGTCGTCACGCAGCGCGGTCTCGTGCTTGTAGTGGCGTAACCGGCCGTCGCGCGCGTCGATCCAGGCCAGGCCCCAGCCCATCCCGGCGATGCCCCACCGCTCCACTGCGGCCGCGTACGGCAGGAGATCGCACACAGGGAAGGGACGCGGTCCCGTCAGGGCAAGCAGTTCGCACATGGTGGCCTTACCCTTCGTAGACCGGCGTGATCCAGTCCATATGACGCGGGTCCTGGCCCCTGGCCGCCGCGAAGTAGGCTTGCTGCAGCGCGGCGGTCACAGGACCGGTATCGCCGCCGCCAATAGTACGGTGGTCGATCTCCGTGACGGGCGCGATCTGCACGCCCGTGCCACATAGGAAGACCTCGTCGGCGCTGAACAACTCGGTGCGGTCGATGCCGCGAAACTCAAGTTCCAGGCCAAGGTCGCGCGCGAGTTCCCGCACGGCGTCGCGCGTGATGCCGACCAGGATATCGTCAGTCACCGGCGGCGAGAGCAGCCGCCCGTCGCTGACAATGAACAGATTGGCCGAGGTCGCCTCCGAGACATGTCCATCGCGCGTCAGCATCACGGCGTCGTCGAAGCCCATCTGCTGTGCGTCGTCCACGGCGAGCGCCGCGTTGATATAGCCGCCGCTGACCTTGGAGCGGGCCGGGATGGCGTTGTCGTTGATGCGCTGCCACGGCGAGGTCATCAGCCGCAGGCCATTTATGTTGACATAGTTACCCATCGGCACGGCGAAGACGGTAACCTCGTCGCGCAGGCCCCGCAGCGCGACCTTGATCACCGCCGAGGCCTTGTAGGCGAGTGGACGGACGTAGACATCCTGGCGATAGCCACACTGTCGTACGACGTCGCGCGTGATGCGGCACAGGTCGTCCACCGAGAGCCCGTGCGCGATCTTGAGCACATGGCACGACTTGAGGAAGCGCCGGTAGTGCTCGGGCAGCTTGAGCAGGTAGAGCTGCCCATCCTGCTCGTTCCAGTAGCCGCGGATGCCCTCAAAGCAGCCGGTGCCATAGTTGAGGGCATGTGTCGCCACGCTGACTTTGGCGTCGGCCATGGGCACGACCGCGCCCTGGAAGTAGGCGTAACCGCTCTCAATACTCGTCGTCGGCGGTGGTCCCGCCGGCGTTTCCGAAGTTGCCCGCGTCGTCGCCGTGTCAGACAAGGCCGTCATAGTCGTGCTCCTCCTCGTTACGCCGATATTCCATATACTGGAACGCCACTCCGCTCTGTGTCAGCGCTCTATGTCAATGCCACGTAGGATGTTAGGGCTAGCGTAGCATATCCGAGGCCCGCCTGTCACGGGCTCCCTTGGTTGCGGGCGCGCCCCACGATTGTGATGGTGAGCGCGCTTGGCCTGCGACTGCGGTCGCATGGCAGCGGACGGGCACTGCGGCGCCGGAACGAGGGGCACTGAGGGCGCCCCGACCGGGCTGACCCCCGA
>JAABUU010008640.1_pt1 | contig 10066 bp, 8 predicted proteins | sample 5559301 | NCBI WGS metagenome assembly JAABUU01 (sample SAMN10711884, study PRJNA513360) | rock metagenome | isolation source: Antarctica rocks | place: Antarctica: Victoria Land, Richard Nunatak white | reverse complement strand
CCAGAGGGAAAGTGGCCCTGCCGTGTTTGGGAGCCATTGACAGGCACAGCCTCCGTTTCTATCCGGCTCCCCATTATTGGGGCGGGGGGGCCACTGCTGCTCCCCATTATTGGGGCGGGGGGGCCTCCTCAAATGCACCCCATTAAAACCGCAGCACGGCTTGAAACGTCAGCCGGTGGCGGACATGCCCGAATGCATCGCGTGGCACATCCCGTAGGTACTCGTACACGGCCCCCAAGGTTAAATGACGGCCCGCCGCATAATTCAGCCCCACATACTCGCGCGACGCGTTGCTGTTGCCCACAGGATACACAAACAGCGAGCGGGCGAGCAGCCCGGACACGCGCGGCACAAACTCATAATCCCCTTCAATATAATAGCCCAAAACGCGGTTGCCTTTGTCCGCGCCCGCCACGGCTTCGCCCCGCGCCGTAATGGCTTTATACCCATACGTGAAATCGCCGCCGATGCGGGTCTTGGGCGTATAGCGGTCGCCTTGAAAGTCAAACCGGGTTGCCCGCGAGCGTCCCGACGGCGGCAGCTCCACGGCAAACGGGTCGGCTTGGTCAGGGTCGGTCACAGGCAGGCGGCCTGAAAGCAGCGAGCCGCCCACAGTCAGCACGCCGTTGCGCGTGGAAAACGTGCGGCCCAGGCGGAAAGTCACCAGCCGGTCGGGGTTGATATAAGCATGGTTTGGCCCGTCGCCCGTGGTCAGCGCGAAGTCGTATTGCAGGTAGCCGTACAGCGTGCCCGACAGCGCGACGCCGAGGTCGGTTCGCAGGCCCAGCGACTGCTCATACAACGGCTGGACAATCTTCAGGTGCGGGTCATACACGGCCAGCAGGCCAAACGGGATTTGGAACTGCCCCACTTTGACAAACGACGTCGTGCCTACTTCGTCATGCAGGGGCAGCTTGTACAGCAGGTACGCCTCGCCCACCTGCACATCGCCGCCGCGCGCGATGTCGGGCGGGTCTTCCCCAATCACTTGCAGGACAATGTTGCCGCGCGGCGTGCCTTTCGCCGTGATGGGGTGCTGGAAATCCAGCTCCGCCGCGTTGGCCCACACGCCCCCTTTGCGGCCTGTGCTGGACGTGCGGGTGCGCAAATCCACGGCCCCGCCCACCAGCAAACCATGTCCTAATGGGATCGGCGACGGCTGGAAGATCGGCGGCAGCGCGTCGTCTGTGCCGGGCTGCCCCGGCCCGACCGTGCTGGGCGGAATGGGTGTTCCCAGTACAGGGGCGGGCGCAGCCTGCGGGGCGGCAGCCGCAGGCCCGGCGGCGGCGGGCATGCCCAGGGCGCACGGCAGCAGCAGGGCCAGCCCTCCTCTCAGCAAACGCCCGAACTGGCGCGTTATGTTCATAGGTTCCCCTGGCGGTTAATCGCGCGCGGGGCAAGTGCTGCCCGCGCCAAACCGTGATTCGGCGGCGTGGGGCTGATTTCCTGCCTGCGCCGTGCAGGGCGAGTTTGGTAGGTGTTTCATACGCGTCTTGTCCGTGCGGATTGGGCGTGTTAAGCGCAGATCAACGACGGAACAAACTCGTCCGTCGTTGGCACGCGCTTGCGAAGCCGAGCAAAAACCGTTGGAAGGCGCTTATAAGTCCCTTCCCCGTCCTCGCACATCTCGGGCTTCCTCTCCCGTGAATGACCGTCGGGGCAAACCCCAAGGGTTCAAGAGCTTGTGCAGGGAAGGGCTGCTTATTACGCTGGGTTAATCTCTACGTTGATTGGCAGTGCTTTCTTCAAGGCTGGGCAGACTGGAATACTCTGTTACCTAGATCAACCCAGTGTAATAGGCACCCCTTCCCTGCACTGGCAGACCTGGATGGGACCCGGAGGGCTTTCGGGGAGGGGAAGCCCGAGACGTGCGAGGGCGGGGGAGAAGCTCCCAAGCACGAGGGAGGGAGCGGGATAAAGCGCGAGGCTTCTGCTGATTCGCCTGCCCTGCACAGGTATAATAACTGCATGACGGACTTTGACGTTGTTGTTGTGGGCGCGGGACATGCGGGCGCAGAAGCCGCTCTCGCGTCTGTACGCCTGGGGGCGCGAACACTGTGCCTCACGTTGTCGCGCGAAACCATCGCGCTGATGCCCTGCAACTGCTCGGTGGGCGGCCCGGCCAAAGGCAGCCTGGTGCGCGAAGTGGACGCTTTGGGCGGGCAGATGGGCGTCAATGCCGACCAAACGCGCACCCATGTGCGACTGCTTAACACGGGCAAAGGCCCCGCCGTGCAGGCGCTCAGGGCGCAGTGCGACAAAGAATTGTACTCGCAGGCCATGCGGGAAACACTGGAAAGCGCGCCCAACCTGACGCTGCATGAAGGCATGGCCGAGGACTTAATCCTGGAAGATGGGCAGGCAGTGGGGCTGACAACGCAGGCGGGCGAACAATTCACCGCGCGCAGCGTGGTCATCACAATAGGCACGTTCCTGCGGGGCATGATGCACCGGGGCGCGGAGCAAACAGCGGGCGGCAGGCTGGGAGAGCGTCCATCCGTCGCTTTAGCGGACACGTTGCGCCGCCTGGGGTTCCCTACCCTGCGCCTGAAAACCGGGACAACCCCGCGCATTGACAAGCGGTCGGTGGACTTCGGGCGGCTGGCGGTGCTGGAAAGCGAGCCGAACGCCGGGACGTTCTCGTTCCTGCCCCATAGCACGCACTCCGAGCGGACGCTGCTGCCGACCTGGCTGACGCACACCAACGGGCGCACGCATGAGATTATCCACGCCAACCTATCGCGCTCGGCCATGTACGGCGGCTTTATTGACGGCTGCGGGCCGCGCTACTGCCCGTCCATTGAAGACAAAATTGTCAAGTTTCGGGACAAGCTTTCGCATCAAGTGTTTTTGGAGCAGGAAGGCTGGGATACCAACTCGCTGTATGTGCAGGGCACCAGCACATCGCTGCCCGCCGAGGTGCAACTGGAGTTTCTGCATACTATCAGCGGCCTGGAAAAGTGCGTGATGCTGAAGCCCGGCTATGCGGTAGAATACGATGCCGTGCCGCCCACCGAACTCACCCACGCGCTGATGACCAAGCGGCTGCCGGGCCTGTTCCTGGCCGGGCAGATCAATGGCACATCCGGCTACGAGGAAGCCGCCGCGCAGGGACTGATGGCAGGCGCCAATGCCGCACTCAGGGCACGGGGCGGCGACCCATTTGTGCTGGGCCGCGCGGACGCCTACATCGGGGTGATGATTGACGACTTAGTCACAAAGGGCGTGGATGAGCCTTACCGATTACTCACATCGCGCGCCGAATACCGCCTCCTGCTGCGCCAGGACAATGCCGACCTGCGCCTGACTGCGCGAGGGCGCGACATCGGCCTGGTGCCGGACGAACGCTGGCAGACCTTTGAGCAAAAGCGCGGCTTGGTGGCGCATGAAGTCCTGCGCTTGGAGCAGGCAAGCGTCTCCGGGGCGGACAATGCGCGTTTGGCAAGCTTTGGCCTGTCGCCGGTCTCGCAGCGCATGGCCCTGGCCGACTTGATGAAGCGTCCCAATATGGACTACGCCAAAGCGCGCGCCTTGTCGCCACCCGCGCATCACATCCCTACCGACGTGGCCGAGCAAGTAGAAATCCAGTGCAAGTATGAAGGCTATATCGGCAGGCAGCAGGGCCAGGTGCAGGCCGCCGCACGTCGCGAGGAGACGCTGATTCCCAGTGGCTTTCAATTTGGGACACTGCGCGCCCTTTCCAACGAAGGCCGGGACAACCTCGCCCGCGTGCAGCCGGTCTCGCTGGGGCAGGCCGCACGCATTCCGGGTGTCACCCCTGCCGACATCGCTGTTTTAAGCGTCCACCTGGAACAGCGCCGCCGCGAAGCCGCGTAATACCAAGGGCGCTGCCGCGTAATCAACCTATGTTCTGCCCCGGCAACTTGACGAGGCGCAGGTTTTTGTGTAACATAGACAGCAAGATCAAACTCGGCGCTCCCAATATAAACTCTCCATAAACTCTGCACCCCGAAAGGAAATCTTCCCCTTTGACACGATACACACGGAGCAGCACCCAAACGCTTGCTTTAGCAATCACCTTGGCAGGCGCTCTCGGCCATGCCGATGCCCAGGCCCCAGGACGGCGGCCCCCGCCGCCCCCGCCGCCGGGCGCGACGTTCTCGCAGCCATCGCCTGCCGATACCGAGCGGCATGTCGCCGGGCCGCCCAGCCTTGCCGCCTCGGTTAACGGACAGCCGATTACCAAGGCCACCGTGTCGGCTCTGGCTTTGCAGGTCGCCGGCCCCGACTTGCTGGAACAGTTAATCAACAATGCCCTGGTAGACCAGGCCGCAAAGTCCGCGCATATCACAGTGCCCCCCGCCGAGGTCAACGCGCGCTTTGTGCTGGTCAAGCAGCAGCTTGATGCCCAGCAGCGGGCGCAGGGCCTGCCTGTTCAAACCCTGGCAGCCCTGATTTCCCAAAGCCACCAGACGCTTGCCACGTTCAAGGAAAGCCTGCGCCTGCGCATTGAAGCCGAAAAGCTTGTTGCTAGTCAGGTTGCGCCTATGAAGCTGGTGCATGCTTCGCATATCCTCGTGGTGACCAACGGCAGCATCAACCCGGCGCTGAAAGCCCATTCCGATGCCGATGCTCTCAAGCTGATCGGCAAGGCGCAGGCGGAGCTTAAGGCCGGCAAGCCGTGGGCTGACGTGTGCAAAAAGTATTCCGAAGACCCCAGCAACAAAGACAAAGGCGGCGACCTGGGCATTATCGGCACGGGCATGACCAACATTGACCAGACATTCCTGACCGCCGCCGTTTCGCTGCCGGCAGGGCAAATCACGCCCACGCCTGTGAAGAGCGTCTATGGCTACCATTTAATCAAAGTGGACAGCACGAACACTGCGCCCGCTTCGCCCGCCGAACGCGCGCAGTACGCGTCAGTGATTGCCAATGCTCGCGACAGCCAGTATAAAGCGTTAATCCCGCCGTACCTGCTGCGCCTGCGGGCACAGGCCAAAATCAACAATTATCTCACCCCATAGCATTCCGTTTCCAGCCCGCCGAACTTTCGCTCGGCGGGCTGTTTTTGTTTGGGCACGCGCCCTGCTTGGAGCAACACACCCTCATGGCGAGAACTCTCAATATCGGACTTATCGGCTACAAGTTTATGGGCAAAGCGCACTCCAATGCCTACCGGCAGGTGGCGCGCTACTTCCCCGACCTGGAAGTGCGCCCCATCCTGAAGGCGCTCTGCGGGCGCGAACAAGGCGGCGTCGCCCGCGCCGCCGAGGTTTTCGGCTGGGAAAGCTACGAAACCGACTGGCGCGCCCTGCTGGCCCGGCCCGACATTGACATTGTGGATGTGGCTGTGCCTTCCAATCTGCACACTGAAATCGCGGTGGCGGCGGCGCAGGCCGGCAAGCATGTCTTCTGCGAAAAGCCGCTTGCCAATACCGCTGCCGATGCCAAGCGCATGCTGGATGCCGCCACCGAAGCCGGGGTGTTTCATGCCGTCTGGTTCAACTATCGCTTTGTCCCCGCCATTGCGTTTGCGAAGAAGCTGATTTCCGACGGCGCGCTGGGCACAATCTACCACTGCCGGGCTTTGTATTTACAGGACTGGCTGGTCAACCCGAACTCGCCGCTGGGCTGGCGTCTGCGCAAAGAGGAGGCCGGGTCAGGGTCGCACGGCGACCTTTTGGCACACTCGCTGGACACGGCCCGCTTTCTGGTGGGGGACATTCAAGAAGTATCCGGCCTGATGAAGACGTTTATCACGCAACGCCCCGAACTCCTTTCCTCGGATGACCGCATGGGCGGGGTCGGCTCCGACACCCTGGGCGAAGTCACTGTGGACGATGCATCCATTGCGCTGGCCCGGTTTGCCAACGGCGCGGTGGGCACGTTTGAAGCCACTCGCTACGCCCTGGGGCGCAAGAACCACAACCGCATTGAAATCAACGGCAGCCTGGGCAGCCTTGTTTTCAACATGGAGCGTCCCAACGAGCTGGAGCTTTACACCGAAGACACGCGCGCTGGGACACATGGATTCCGCACCGTATCGGTCACATCAGGGCAGGACCCCTACAGCGGGCATTACTGGCCGACCGCCCACAACACAGGCTATGAGCACACGTTTATCAATCTGCTGCACGACGCTTTAGCGGCGATTGGCCGGGGCGAAAACCCGGTTCCAAGCTTTCATGACGGCTATGTCAACAACGTGATTTTGGACACCATTGAGCGTTCCGCGCAGTCTCGGTGCTGGGAGTCAGTGCCCGCTTTGTAAAGTTCGGCCTGGAACTCTGCCCATTGGAACGGCCTTGCGGACGCTTCGCCTGCGCGTTTCGCCCGCGTTTCAAGCGCGCACCAACGACGGAACGTTTTCTTCCATCGTTGGTGCGCTCTCTAAACGCCCCCAATCAGCCTGTGCCGAGCGTTGGAAACGCGGCGCGCACCCGAGGTATACTGGGCTATGCCATTTCTGCGAGAAGCAACGCCGCGCTTTCATCAGCTTGACCCTGCCGGGATTTTGTTTTTTGGCGAGGTGTTTGCGCTGTGCAGCGGCGTGTATGAAGATTTTGTGCAATCGCTCGGCTTTGGGTGGGACGAGTGGTTCCGCAGCCCGGCCCTTGCATCGCCGGTGCGCCAGGCGGGTGCGGAGTACTTTGCGCCTTTGCAGGGCGGGCAGGCTTACGAAATCGGCGTGGAGGTGCTAGGCGTGGGCGCGAGCAGTTTTGAGATAGGGTTTGACATCCGGCGCGCGGGTGTGCTGCACTGCCGGGTGCGGGTTGTCCATGTTTTTATTGACGTGCAGACACGCGCCAAAGCGCCTGTGCCGGATGCGGTGCGCGCGGCGTTCAGCCGGTTTACTGGTTTAGTTTAGGCTTGTCCCGAAGCCCAGCAGGCGCAGAAGGTCTGTGCGCAGCAGCTTGCCCAGCGGGGAGCGCGGCAGCCGCTCCACTTGGTGCCAATGCTGGACACGCTCAAACGGCAGCACCTGCTGATTAAAGCGGGCGATGGCCTGCTCCAAAGCGGCCTGCGCATTTGGCCCGCTTGCGGCGGTGACCAGGTGGATGGCGGCCCCCAGGCGCGTGTCGGGGGCGGCAATCAGCACGGTTTCCCCCATCAAATTGGGCGGGGGCGAAAGCGTGTCCCATAAGCGCTGCAAACGGGCGACATCCACGCTTTCCCCGCCAATCTTAACAAAGTCGCCTATGCGCCCCAGCATGGCGAGAACATCGCCGTCCAGCCGTCCCCGGTCTTCGGTCACGAACCAGCCACTCGCGGATTTGGGGTCGGCAAAGCGGGGGGCGCGGCCCTGCCCTTCTTCCACAAGCCCGTAGCCGGTCAAAAGCGACGCGCTGCGCAGGGCAATGCGGCCCTCCTCGCCCACCCGCGCCTCCACATGGGACAGCAGAACAAGCGGCGGGTTGTCGGCAGCATTATCGCCCGCTAGCGAAGACAAGGAGGCCGTGGCGACCTGCGAGCAGCATTCGGACAGGCCGTAGGAAGGCAGAACAGGCCAGCCCAGCGCGCGGGCACATTGGTACAAATCGGGGGCTAATGCGCCGCCGCCGACAACCAGGGCGCGCAGGGCAGGCGGGGATTGGAAACCGGCCTGCACCAGATCATGAAGCTGGGTAGGAACCAATGTGGTCAGCGTGGATTGGTTGTTCCCCAAAAACGCATGAAACGCGGGCGCATTCCAGCGCGGCTCGCTCCGGTTGTCCGCGTAGCGCGCGACCGGCGCACCGGACAAAAAACCGCGCGCCAGCACGCCCAGCCCGCCCACATGGAAAGCCGGCAGGGCCAAGGCCCAGCGGTCGGCAGCCGTGGAGCCAAGGTGCGCATTGACCGCCTCCGCCGAGCGCAAAAGGGCGAGTTTGGATAAAGCCACCCACTTCACCCCGCCCGACCCCGAGGTGGTCAGCCAAACATGGGCGGGCAAAAAGGGCATTTGCGCCTGGGCCGCCAGCAATGCCTCGCGCTGGGCGGGGGGCAGGCGCGGGTTCAGCAGCACAAGCGTGTCGTCCGAAGTCCACACTGGGGCAGCATCGTTGTCAGTGCTGCTATTTAGCAAAGGGAAGTCCAATCCACAGTCGTCAGCAGGTCATCAAAGCCAAAGCCCAGGCCCGGCGGCAGAGTGAGATGCGGCCCGCGCCAGCCCAGCCGCTCAGAAAACGCATTGGGGGCATAAACGCGGTGGCTGACCAGGCCGTGCGTCTCGCCGGGCACAGGGAGGGCAAGCTGAGCCGCCACCCAGGCCGCCCCTAATTGTCCTAGCGGGTGATCCAAGTAAGACGTGACAACCTGCCGCCGCCTCCCCCCGTCACGCACTGCCGAGAGGAAAGCAGGCACCTGCGGCCCAAAGCGCGCAGGCTTAAGTATCTGCGGGCCGCTCAAGCCTGCGCTGCTTATCACGGCGCGGTCGGCGGCGAAGGAAACACCCAGCCGCCGACTGGTTTCAGTCCAGGCGAAAGCCTCAAATGGAAACGGGTCTTCCACGAAGTCAATCAGCGGCAGCACAAACGGCAGGGCGGCGAGGCACGCGGCAAAGTCGGCACGCGCCAAAACCTCGTTGCAGTCCAGACGCAGAAGGGGCGGCATGCCATCGTGGGTGGGCGCGCGCTGCAAAACCGCCGCCATGTCGCGCAAAACACGCGACTCCGCATTCAGGTCTTTGCCAATCTTCACCTTGAAGCGCACAAAGCCCTCGGCCAGCGCGGCTTCCACACAGGCCGCGCCTGCCCCGCCGGGCACGAGAAAGTGGCTGGGAGGCACAACTACTCCCTCCCACAGCGAGCGGCCTTCGGCGCGCGCGGTGCCGTCCAGCGCGGCAAAGGCGAGCGAGGCGCGGCTCAGGTCGGTGAACTCGCCGCGCGCTAAGGCTGCAAGCTGTGCCTCTAAGTCCAGGTCGCCCAGTTCGGCCCACGGGTGCAGGTCGGCATAGCCAAAGCCGCCTGCCGTGCCCTTGATCCGCAGCAATGCCCCCCGGCGAACGGCGCTTTGGGAACGCGCCCCGATGGGCGCAGAGGCGTGCAGCTCGTACCGATGATAGGCGATAGTCATGGGACAGGGCGGGCTTTGTTTCCAGGGGCTAAGGCAGGCGCGGGAACTTGCTGAAGTCGGGCTTGCGCTTTTCCACAAAGGCATCGCGGCCCTCCTGCGCTTCCTGGGTCATATAGTAAAGAAGGGTCGCATCCCCGGCTAGGTCCATCAGGCCGATTTGGCCGTCACAGTCGGCATTCAGGGCGGCTTTCAGGCAGCGCAGGGCGAGCGGGGAATGGGCCAGCATTTCGCGGCACCAGGTCAGGGTTTCGGCTTCCAATTGGTCAATGGGAACGACGGTGTTGACCAGGCCCATCTCCAATGCTTCCTCGGCCCCGTACTGGCGGCACAGGAACCAAATCTCGCGCGCCTTCTTCTGGCCCACAATGCGGGCAAGGTAGCTGCTGCCCAGCCCGCCGTCAAACGAGCCGACTTTGGGGCCGGTCTGCCCGAAGCGCGCATTGTCGGCGGCAATGGTCAGGTCGCAGATGACATGCAGGACGTGCCCGCCGCCGATGGCATAGCCCGCCACCATCGCCACCACGGGCTTTGGGAGGCTGCGTATCTGCTTTTGCAGCTCCAGCACATTGAGGCGCGGCGTGCCGTCGCCGCCGACATAGCCGCCCACGCCGCGCACCTTCTGGTCGCCGCCCGAGCAGAACGCCTCCCGCCCCGCGCCTGTGAGTATGACCACGCCGATCTCGGGGTCTTCGCGCACAATGGCAAACGCCTGCTGCAACTCGGTGACTGTTTCCGGGCGGAAGGCATTGCGGACGTGGGGCCGGTTGATGGTGACTTTGGCAATGCCGTCGTGGGTGCGTTCCAGCAAAATGTCCTGGTAAGTGCCCATCGGAAGCCACTGTTCTGGGGGCGTGTTCTGGGTGGGGAATTGATTGTCGCTCATGGTTCTCCTCGCAAGTGCTGTGCTGATAAACTTAATGGTAACCTAAGTTGCGTTTCTGTTTCGGTTTGGGCACACGGCTGACGCTCTGGTAAAGTGTTAGTACCACCTTTCACTTCATGAGGCCAGCCGTGCAAGAGCATTTTACCAAACCCATCATCACAATTT
>JAABUU010008636.1_pt1 | contig 10070 bp, 8 predicted proteins | sample 5559301 | NCBI WGS metagenome assembly JAABUU01 (sample SAMN10711884, study PRJNA513360) | rock metagenome | isolation source: Antarctica rocks | place: Antarctica: Victoria Land, Richard Nunatak white | reverse complement strand
AAACCTAGCTATGACTTTGGGATCATGTAGAGTAAAAAAAGAAGACAGTGTAGGGGCTGGGCCCCAAAATATGTTTGTGAATCTGTTCCTGATGGCACATTTTTTTTGTTGCACGCTGTTATTGACACATAGCTTGGGTACATCTTCTTCGTTGGCTTCAGACATGCACGCGCACTCGATAACACTAGGCGACTTCGCTGTGTTCTGCTGGGCGAGGACAGGTCTGGGGCATATCGATAGCCTCTGAGATAACATTTAATGTGGCAGCTATGCGTTGCTGGCGACATAAGTATTACAAGCGGCCTTGTGTACACATAGCATGCATACAGGTCAGCTTAGTAGCGGTAGCTTGAAGGGTCCAGCACCTCTCTGCTTGAGTAACAATTTTCCAGAACGTTGTCTTGGCAGCCTCGGCAATAGCATTGGCGTCCGAAGCCTCAAGGCCAGCCGGCGGTCACCAAATTCCTTGAACAGAGGGTGTCGCTGTCAAGTACATACAGTTCAGAGCGAACGCAGAGCAGCAACTGTCGCCAATCCAAGCCCGTACAAGGTTCCTACGTATGTGCGAGCGACAGGGCGCATAGTTGCCAGTAAGTTTGCAGCTGGCACAATGACACAGAGATTGGCCTCGAGCTGCAAAGCTGCTCCAAAGCCTTTAGCACATCTCCCAAGGTCACGCTTGGGCTGTAAACGCTGACAGAGAACCACACACTGTAGTTGGTGACATCCATGGAGACTTGCGAAAGGCCATATCATCTTTGGAGGCTGCAAGGGTGCTTCAAGAGGTTGGGGGCCAGGTTAGGTGGGCGGGCGGTGACACCGTTGTCGTCCAGCTTGGTGATGTCCTTGATAGAGGAGACAGTGAAATAGGTCAGATGTACTCAGTGACCATTGATGCAGTACTGCCATGCTTTAGCCTGATGCAGAGTGACTGCATGCGTAGAAGTCTATCTGCTGCAATAACAGTAAATTGCATGCAGGTGTTGTCATGCTTTTGAGGGAACTGCACAAGCAGGCTCAGCTTGAGGGCGGAGCTGTGTACATGCTCAATGGCAATCATGAGAGCTTGAACGTGTCTGGCAACTTCAGGTAGGCATGGTCACATGCCTAGACCGCATTGTGCACATGCATTGGACTTGGCACTTAAGCAGTACAACAGCTGAAGGTGCTTATGGAACAGACTAATGCTATGTATTAGTACGCTCCAACCAGATCTAATCACAGCGAAAGTGGCACCTCACGTGGTGATGAATGAGCTGTGTGTAGCTGTGATCTGACAAAGCAACTAACTTGACTTTTTGATGCCTGGCATGCATGCAACATGGCAATGGTCATGCAGATACGCAACCCCTGGAGGCTTCAGGGAGTCAGCGCTTGCGGCAGGCCTGCGTGGTGAAGACCTTCAGAACATTGAGAAGCAGAAACAAGCTCGGCAGCGCATGTACACACCTGGAGGGCCCATGGCCCGTGAGCTGGCCAAGAATCCAACCGTACTGATTGTCAATGACACGTTGTTTGCACATGGAGGCGTCTTGAAACGCCATGGTAGGTGTTTTGGCTGGAGGGCATGTCATGGACAGATGTGAACATCCTTGACCACCTGCTAATGTGTAGTCATCATGCGTCTGCATTTTATCTGTGGTCCTCCCGTGAAGGGTGTGAGGCGCTGCATACCATGCTGCATGGGCACGTGTTGTCCCAATGGTAACACTCTGAGAGTGAAGGCAGCTGGCAATGTGGACTGCAGTGCAATATGGGCTGGAAAAGATGAATCAGGAGGTTTCTCTTTGGATGCGGGGTCTGCATAATGCTGATGGCAGCCGGCCCACACCCCCTTTCTTTGCCACTGGGTGAGGCTTTGGTGCCAGAATCGCCACATTTGCCAATCATGAGTTCCATGTCGAGTATGATGCAAGTGCTCACTGTAGCATAGCCTGGCTTTGTACACCACCTGCTGCCTTGCCTCTGTTCCAGCTGCATTTACTTGTGTTGCCTTGCATGGTCGAGACAAAGCTTACAAGGTGGGTGGTCTGGCTGGGCTAAGTGCAAAGCAGCAGCTGTCGCGCTGTCGTCATACAGACATGCAAAATCAGGGTGTATATACAGTTTTGATGATGACATGCTGGTATGATGCAGGCTGTAGTAGCTGGCCAAGGGTTGGCAGCCTGCCAATGTAGATGTTGGGTCATGCATCATGGTGTGCACAACTTGCTCTTGTGTGCACAATTTGCTCTTGTGTGATGTCTGGGCTGACATTTCTGTGTTTGCATCTGCAGGGATGCAAGCAGTGTCATGTGGAACAGGATGTACAGCAAAGAAGCATTCACGCCATATGACCGCTTTTGCGTTTGTCGGCAGCTGAAAGCAACTTTGGAGGCTACAGGCGCACGGCATATGATCATAGGCCATACGCCACAGGTACCAGACATAGTTGAATAACATACATAGTGGGCCTGCACAGGTTGTTGGTCAGGACCGGCCAAGACATGCTGTATATTCCCTCAATTTGGACAAAAGCGTATGCTGAAGCACTTTTGGTGACATGGCAGTGTTGTATGCTGCCTATCTATGTATAGTGACGTGGAATGACAAAACTTGTGGCACCGAATCTTTGAAATGCAATGCAGACGACTGGAGCCAATTGTGAATGCAATGGCCATGTGTGGCGGATGGATGTGGGCATGTCAGGAGGTGTTTTGAATGCGCTCCCTCAGGTAGCAGTTTGACTGTTCGATGCAGACTGCGCCATGCATTTCATGTCAGGTCCTTGCTTTGCTGCCCAAAAGCTTTGCAGCTTGGTGTGTGCTGTATTTTGTGTTGTCTAGAGGTCATTGGTTTGCAAGTGCAAAATGCAAGGCACACAAACTGTCTGCAGGTCCTTGAGATCTATGAGGTTCATGGGGAGACTACTGTGCGGGTTGTAACAGCCACCATCCCTTGCGTTCCCCAAAGACGGCAAGGAGCCAGGAATGTCTTCTGAGATGACCTTGACGGTGGAACTGATGTTGAGCCATTGCAGGACCTCAAATTTTGCTGTTGTGAGCAGGAGCACCGGTTTAGAGACAATCTTCTCTGTTGTGAGCTTTGTTACACACTGTTGTTTTCCACATGGTTTTTGGCCTGACATGCATTACGCAGCTCCATTTTATTGTACAGTTTTGCAGGATTTTGTTATGTTTTCGGGGTGTGTCGACACAACATGTTTGACTCGTACATTCATAGCTTCAGCTTGTGGCAGATATTGTGCCCCTTCGACATCACCATAAACAGCTTCTGATGCTGGTTGTAAGTTCTACAGATTGCGCAAAGAATGATCATATCCAGCAAGTATCAGGGTTGTCTCCACCAACATGCATTGCAAAGCCCGGCCCGTTGCTACAGCTAGATTATGCATCAGGGTTGTATACTGCATGCCAAAATCTGGGTTCTGCAAGTTCAACCGAGGTACGGCCAAGTATCTGGAAGCATCTTTGACGGAGTCTTACATACAAATGTGACAGCTGAGGCTGTTGCAGCATTCACACACGATTTATGTCTATATCATTCATGATGTGTCAAGCTGCAGGAAGGCGCTGGCTGAATCCTTGACTTCCACGCATGACCTTGGATACAGCTTACTTAAGTCAGAAATGCGTTCACGATGTATGCAACTGCGTTGAAAATGATATCATGTCAGACTAGCTCCAGCAAATTAGCAGCCTGTCATCTAATCAAGCTTGCTGACACCCTCCACTATGCTGTCTGGAAGTGGTGGGATAGGTCTGGACGCATAGAAGTATATCAGCGCAAAGCAAGACAAAAATACCGCAGCAGTGATGGGTAAAACCTGGCCACAGCAGAAAAGTATGTCAGTAACCAGCACTGTAGTAGCAGAAAGCTATGCAGCCTGACTTGCACTTGTGCAGGTATCGTGCTTTCTAAACAGTTGTTGCCTACCCATTTCAACATGTCATGAATCTCTTTGTTCGCCGCTTTTCTTTTGCGTTTGTCCTCATTTGTTTCCTTCTTCCTGCCTGGTCGACAAAATCAGGTTGCTTTGTCAGCTAGGTGCATCCGTTGCACCGACACACGGTTCAGGTCTCCAGGAGACATGAAACAGAGTGAGTGATCACGTGTTGACTTGGTTACCTTGTGTTGCCTTGCCCATGAGTCCGCTTGCGTCGCGCCGAGTACGGTTGCCGCGTTTGCTGAACCGATCAGCCTCGGAAACGCCTTTTGATTCCTGCGGGCCACGCTATGCCGCCGACCCAATGCAAGCAGAAGGTGCTTGTCAACCAGCCGAGATCGGCAAAAGCTGCAAGAGCGTATCGCTGCCTTGCTGAACGCTTCATTCATTGCCTTTGATCAGGCGGAAAGATTGTGTTCGAGGCAAAACTGGATGTGCTTCTTCTTCTTCTGTTTCTGCCAAGGATCTCAGCAGTGTTGCTAGGTACCAACCCTTGCAGCCAGAACGTGTCCTAGCACCTTACCTTTCAGCAGTCCAGGGCTTCAAGAGCCGAAAAATGATCAGCAGGTTTAGATGTGGATGTCATGGTCTTCATGTAGATACTGGTAGGCTTTTGCCTTTAGCACTAGGGAGCGACGCCATTGTGTTTTCTACGCTTCTGGTTCAGCAGAGGATGAACATCATTTTGTGTTTGATTGCCCTGCATACTGTGCCATCAAGATCAGATTCACAAAGATATTGTGGGGCCCAGCCCTTACACTGTCTTCGTTTTGTACTCAACCTGATCCCAAAGTCATAGCTAGGTTTTTGAGGGAATGTTTTGAACATAGGAACACCCTGTTGGCAGCACAATCTGGACAAACCCTGTAGTTTAGCTTAGAGTGCGTCAGCTGCGAAGATTAGTGTTTTACATAAGTGCTTTAGAACATGTGGGTATCTTTGTTTGACATTTCAGTCTACTGGTCAAATGGTCATGGTTGGCCCCAATGACCTTTAAAATCTAATGAATAAAAATTGACTGGACCTTGTTTGCAAAAAGCTGATTGAAATACTGGAAAAAGAACAAAAGCTGACTAGGAGCTTGCAACACGTGCAGACTCAGCCCACGTGCATGAAAGGGGACCTGTTACAGGGTGACGCTTATACAAGTAATTGGCTTAGTGCTATTAGGCACACACCAAAGCTCGCACGTAGAATCAGTTGTATCGCAATGAGCTTGGTTGCAGAGCTATATCCTGACAAGACACATGTGCTGTGATCGGGCCGCGTCACGCCGTAATACACTGTAATACATTGCCACACTGCAACATTCCCCCCCACTTAAGTGTGAACGTCCTCGATCATCACCAAGCTCCAAGGTTAGGAACACAGTGAGCACAAAGCCAAATTGTCATTGAACGGATATAACACTGGTTGAGTTCACAACTCACACTGAGGGCAGCCCTCAACACATCTCTGAGGGCATAACCTCACTCTGAGGGCACAACCTCAACACAACTCTGAGGGCGAAACCTCACTCTGAGGGCACAACTTCAACACAACTCTAAGGGCACAACCTCAACACAACTCTGAGGGCGAAATCTCACTCTGAGGGCACAACTTCAACACAACTCTGAGGGCACAACCTCAACACAACTCTGAGGGCACAATTTCAAGGGCTTGATTTGATTGGTTTTCTTTTTTCTCCCGTGTACAACCGCATGCCGAATTGATGGACTTTTTCGAACAGAATTCACTTAAATTGTCTATTGTCTGTTGGCCCTCAGATGGTCCCCAGGATACAAAACCAAAAATGTAGGCTAATAACTGCTCAAAAGGGGCGGTTAACCCCTACAGCGGGAGCCTTTTATGACGTGGCTCACGCCGCACCCTATGCATGCGGCCTAAGCCACTTAATTAATGCGGCTCCCGCAGCAGCAGCAATATATGATAATACCAGGCTGAGCCCATTGCTACAATATCCAATCTGAGCAAACTGAAACTCGTCACTCAAACATCGACCTTGGTGTTTGTTGTAACAAAAAAGGCATCTAGTGTTGACACAATTGTGAGCAAAAAGCTTCAGCTAACCTGCAGTGTGAGTCATGTAGTACCAAAAAACAAATGCTGCCCTAATGTGGAATTATGCCACTGCATACCGACTGCCACTGCAGGTCACACACAAAAACCGCATTTTCCTAGCACTGTTCTGCAATGCTGTATCAAACAAAGGGCCGCCAATAGCACCTTTCACAGCCAGCTCTTTATATCTCTTGTACTCATCGTACTGCCTCTCAAGTTGCCTCTGCCGCCTAGGATTGTCAGGAACACCTGGTTCACGCAAGTTGTTGAGCCAATCCTGCATGATTTTCAGCTTGACTTGCAATGGTATTGCTTGCTTAGCACCCTTTTTCATCACAGAATCCAAATGCTCTGCCTTGATGCAATGCTTTGCTTCCACAAACACCAGCACCGCCTGGGCGTCCAGTTTGCCCATCACAGCTCCATCAAATTCACAGAGTACTGACCCATCATCTCTGATGATCTGAGTGATCTGAAGCTGCACTGAGTCCTTGAGATGCTTGACGACTGCAGCTGTGACTTCCTGCTCAGTGCCTGTGTTTGAGTGCTTGGTCCACCCATCCACAAAGACCTGATGTTGCTCCAACAGCACTGACGTGTTGGATAAATGCCTACTGATTTCGCCTATTTCGTAAAACATCCGTTTGCCAAGCCAGTGTGACAGACCTGCTTGCTGCAGAGCATGCTGCAGATCCAATGCTGAGAAATGATTGAAGCCAACATTGACTGTTACGCTTTCTCTGGCTGAAAGAAACTGAAAGATGCTGGGCAAAACAGTGACTGTAAAACGGTTGAACATCAAGTTCAGGTGGAAGATGGGTGCGCTTGGTCGCCAGTCGGACTGCTCCAACCCTTGCAGCAGACCCTCCACATCACTGTCCATGAGATTGAGATGAGTCAGATCCCACTCCAACGCCTGCAAAACAGTCACGTTAAGTGAGGGCAGAGCTAGCAGCTGATTCGCAGCTATTCGACGCTCGTACCCCATTTTCTGCCAGTTCTTGCCCTTGTGACACCAAATCCTCGATCTTCGACTCATCTAACATGGCTGCTGGTCGATAGCAGCTTTGCCTCAGATTCGCAGGCAGGGAGAAGCTACGTGGATAGACCGACATGCAGCAGGGTCGATCCCTCCGAAACCATGTGCATGCGCTAATGCTTCCTGTGCGCTTGCGCAAGGCTGTACAGGGTGCCTAGGCAGTATTAGGCAGTGTTAGCATGTATCGTAACTGATACTGACTGGAATCTTCTGACTGTTGCGACTGTTGCGTAGACGCCAAACAGTTGAGGTTTCACTGTTGTTGCTTTGACTGTCTATTGTGCCCCTATTCGCCCCAAGGACATCAAGATCATCAAATTATTGATCAATGAGTGTTATGAGTGCAAGAATCATGAAGCTTGAAGAGATTTCAGCATTCGCAATGTATCTGATGAAAGCCCTTGCAAGTCAACGAGTGTTAGAAGGACACAGTTTGACCTCGGGTTTTGTGCACCCTGACCTCTCCTTCAGCCAGTGAGAATGTACCCAAAACCATGCACTTTTATGAGCAGCTCCAGCAACAATACGACAGCATGTCAGCCCGCTTCCTGGAGCAAGGCCTTGCAGCTGACTCTATAAAACAAATCAGGTGAGTTATTTTGGTGCTGATGCATCTTGCAGACATGCAGGTGTACAACTGTCAATATGGAAATACATGTACAGTACATGCACGTTCATTGTTGACTTCTCTAGTCGTGCACTGGCACTTCATAATTTGCTCATCAAACACCTGCTTCAAAAGGCTGGCTGCATCCTGGTTTTAATGCGACCATGAGTGGTGTACCCTTTCGGCAAGTGTCTAACCTGTAGCAAGTCTTGCACAGTCTTGCTCAACATTTTGCTTCGCACCTGTACTCCCAAATTGAGCAAGTGGTGTGGCTGTGGATGTGGGTCACCTTACCCGACTTACCCTTCTTTCCAACTTTTCTGCTTGCTCCTCAGAAAGTTGTTAGCTCTGAGCAATAAATGGCTTTTTCTAGGAATGACAATAAAACTGGGAAAGCTAAGTAAGCTGGGAAACCCAGTATTACAGACAGTCAATCCCAATCAGCTTTTTGCACAACCTTTTTGATGGCATGAACTCCAGCATGACGCAGGTTAATGATTTGGATGGTAACTGCATACAAAAATGACTTTACCCAATTGGTTCTTGGGCAGCCTTACAGCACTGCAACAGTTGCGTAATGTCTTGAACAAAAATCTGGCTGTAAACAGATGTGCTGTATTTTGATTATTGTGCAATGGCAAAGAGCTGCTTCTACCTCAGTGATGCTCTCGAATGTCTTGTAGGCTATCTGGTCCAGTTCGTTAGCTAGATCTCTGAGATCGCTAACCGCCCAACCGTAACTGGTAGTAGGTATTGTGGTAGGCATTCCCTTGGTAAGTAGGAGCGGAGAGACAAAGTTTTATGATGTCCAACAACGATCGAATGGCTACTTTATCCTGGGTATTCAGGCTCGTCGTGTTTACCATTTTCCAATCCCTTCATGATTGTTAAAATCCAAGGGATGTCAACTTTATTAACAGACCACTGATTTTGTCTAGGAGATCGAACGTCTCATCCTCGATGCTCTTGTGTGCTTAATTCTTCCAGGAATTCTAACACCAGTTTTAGGTGCTTTATCAGGTTATCATCACGAGGTGCCACATGGAATTACAGAAAATTCAGAGTTTTGTCAAGGTCCTGCAGAGCTACAGTACTCTGTGTACAGAAAAAAGCAGTGTCATGTCACGGTTAGTCAACGCTATCATAATGCAGATAATGTCTTTACGTAATTTCTGCAGCGTCTGGCGTAGATCTCTGCCCATCCGATGATCTGCCCTAGACCACTGTAGCATCTGCCCTAGACCGTCTATGGATCAGCGCCAGAGCACTGTAGGGTCTGCTCTAGAGTTCTGTAGGGTCTGCATGCAGAAGAGGAGAAGCCTAAATCTGTGTGCAGAGTTCTGCAGGTCTAGGGCTGCAGAAGAAGCTTCTGCCATCTCTGGATTATGATAGAGTTGACTGATCTTCTATAGATTTCGAGGGTTAAGTTGGGGAAACCCCAACACAACCCTGAAAATAAGGGCAAACAGGCATGGTGTGGGTGTTAGTCACAGGCAAGGGCCTTAGTCACCTTGTAACACCTCTGGCCACTCTCCCCCGATTATAGAGAATTAACCATTAACCCCCTATATTTTCTAAAATTTCTGTAATAAGTGTTACTTTGTTACATGGGAATTAGGTACTGCACTAAGTACTGGATGCTTATTTGGCTCTGAAATCCTTTGTAGCACAGGTGATTTGGGCTGACAGATAGGGTCTGATTTCATATCTTTAAAACATTGCTTACCAACGGGCCCTGTTTTGACTGGGTTTAGTCACACACACAACCCTATGCCTGATGACAAACTCTGACAAATCCCAGGAAAGCTAAGGATACTGGATGTGGTCAGTGGTCAGTGGTCAGTCAGACAAATATATATCCATACAACTATCCGGCAATGTAACTGACTACTGACCTTAGGGTTTTCTCTGCATTATGTCAGGATATGTTCAAATATATAACATCAAGCTGACTAGGAGCTTGCAAAACGTTTAGACTCAGCCACGTGCATGAAAGGGGGAAATTCTTGCCCCAATCTAGCTGGATTCGCACGCAGGATGCGCATCCGAGGGCACAGAGATCACTCGCTGCAGTCAGACTCATAACACCACTCGACACACGCATACACACTTGGGAAACTACTTAGCCGTTCAGGTGCGACAGTATGCTTGCGGAGGAGTAACAGGAGGCACTGAAAAGTGCTGACAAGGCATTCGCCAATAAGAGCACCAAACTTAGGCGGAACGGGCAGTATATGAAGGTAAGAAGGCTTGGCCTTGTAGTTTACCGTTGTCATGAGAGTCTGCGGCTGCTGTGTGTGAAGGTATCGATTTGTGTCAAACAGCATACACGCTGCCGCTCTCGAACGGTATCTTGTGGACGGCAGCTCCACAACTGCCTATGACCTGCTGTACGAGTCATGTTTGGATTAATTACT
>JAABUU010008634.1_pt1 | contig 10072 bp, 8 predicted proteins | sample 5559301 | NCBI WGS metagenome assembly JAABUU01 (sample SAMN10711884, study PRJNA513360) | rock metagenome | isolation source: Antarctica rocks | place: Antarctica: Victoria Land, Richard Nunatak white | reverse complement strand
AAAGTAATGTGTGTATGTAAATTCATTAAATATGTTAAATAATTCATAGTCTTAACTTTCTAATCATCAAGTCAACACTGTAGTTTTAATTGAATATTCAACTTCTGAATTTCATTATGTGTGATGTGTATTGAAATCTTCACAAATTATAAATTTTAAAAAAAGCTAAATATCTTTCAGCTTTCTTTTAACTATTTATATATCATTATCTTCTTGTTGTGATTTTTCATTATAAACATTAAGAAGAAGCACAGTTTCTAATGAGTTATTAATAGATATAGTAATAGTTTGCAAGTCTGAATTCATAGAGATGTCTGATCTTGATGTGTAGACAAAATTTTGTTTATTTTTATTAATAAAGATCACTGTTTGTGATCTTATATCTAGATTTGATGAAGAAAGTAAAGTAGTAAATGCTGAATATGAAATAATTATTTTGTTATCTTTAAAAATTTATGGTTCTTGAATTAAGACTATGTCTTTATTCATAACTGAATTTAGCAAAGAATGCATAACATTAACATTTTTAATGCAGTTGTGTTGTACAATCTGAATTTTAGATGTTGATGTTGTGATATTTATGAATAATATAAGTATATTACTCATTATAACTTCATAACTAGATGATCTGTTGTTAAGAAAATAAAAATAGACTGTAATGCTTTGAAAGTTATGCATTCTAAGCTATTTACTTTATGCATTTCTTGATAATTGCTGCATTTCAACACAGTATGAACACATATGTTTTTCTTTTTCATCTAAGAACACAAAATGCAATTATACAGTCTGATGTTGTGATCTTAAGTGTAAATTTGACATTTAACAGTGTTTTAACACTTTATAAAGTGATATTCAAACTGCTAACACTTATTACATTGATCTGTTGACTTACTGACATTGTAGACAGCTGTTTTGACTGAGACTTCAACTATAATTAAACAGTTTCTCACAGCTTTTTTGACTTCTTGATCAGAATTGAAGATTAAAATCACTGAAAAATGTACTATTTGATTTTTTACTTCTTCAGAAGTCAGTTAGATGAATAAATTAATTAATTTAAGTTAATTAAAGATTTCTATCTTCTCTTTAACTAGTTGCATTCTGTTTAAGTTGTTGAAAATAACTGTAAAAATGTCATATACTATTACTTTATATCATTTTTCATTCTTTTTGACTTTTATAAAGTCTAAAACATGTTGTTAAATTTTCTGATGTTTTAGAAGATTTTCTGCAGTGATGTCTGATAGAGTTGTTATGATTATGTTGAATTTTAACTGAGATATAGTTACAGTGACTATCATAATGTTGAGATTTGCAGATTTAAGAGAATTGTTAATGTTATATCTTATAGAAATAGAGTTTAATGTTTTGACAATAGTTATTAATGTAATAATAAGATGTCTATCTTTATAAGATGAGATGTTTCATGATGTAACAGTAGATTTTAACTTGCTGTTATGAACAGTTATTTATGTAAAGACTTTTAGACTTTTTTTAAGTGCAGTGATGTAGAATTTTGACTGTTAATGTTATGATATGACTGTTTTAGCTATTTTTGAATGTGTAATAGCTACTTTATAGCTATTTGCTGTAATTATGAGTTGAAATTCAGACTGAAGAATGAATTTCTTTGTTGTTTGCATTGTTTAATAAAGAATTTAATTTAATTTGATGTTTACTTCTTTCTTAAATTAATTAAGTTGTTGTTGAACAGTTTGCTGTTCTTTGCTGAAGATTTTCTCTTCAGTAATTAAAGAGCTAAGATCTTCTGATTTTTACACTTTATCTATAGCATTGATGTTGATAGTTAATTTTGACTGATTTGCTACTTTAATTTGCTGAAAGATTAGTTTCAGAAGATTTTTAGCTTGCTGAAGTAGCTGATTATATGATGTAGATGTTGATGTGATGTTATCATTAAATGTGTTGATGTAAATGCTAGAAGTGAAGTTTGTTGAAAAGATAGAGCTATTTATGGCTTTTAATTTTTTTAGAGATTTTACAATCTAATAAACTGACTATGTAAGTGTGTCAGATGAGCTGATGAAGTGAAAGTTATGAATTTGACTTTTTGATGTAGTGAGTGTTGTGAGTATCATGAATTTTATGAATTTTATAGAATTATCTAAATTCAAATTTATAAATAAGATCTTTTCTAGTAGTAATAATTCAGCTTTTCACAAGCTAAACATTTTTAAGATTCTAGATTAAGTTCTTATTGATTTATTTTTCTGATTTAAAGCAAGAAAGTCTCAATTCTCTATTTTAAATCTTGTTTAATATCTCAATTCACTCAAAGTAAATAGACTTTACAATGAGCTTTTATCAGCAATTAGATGAGATAACACAGTTAATGCTTAATACTTAAGATTAAATTTAAATGATGCATTTAACTTTAGGTATATATTCTTTACAATCTATATAATTCATTTCAATGTCAATTTTTGTTGAGAAAATCTTTCTGCACAAAGAAATCACAAATTCAGCTTAAAACAATAAATCTGATCTAAAAGAACTCAATTTGATCTAAAAGATTTGAAAAGTAGTCTGAAAGATTTTGAAAGTAGTTTAAAAGATTGAAAATGTAGTGTTTTAAAGATAAAATATAGTGATATAAATGTGATTTTAATGTTTTTAAGAATGTTTTAATGTAATGTAATGTTTTTAATGTTGTTACTGTATGACTTTGTTAAGTGAGAAGTCAGAAAAATTAAAACTTCTGATGTGATGTGACATTTTTGCTTATAATTTTCTGAAAAAATGAGATATGAAAACAATTTTGATGTATGAAATACAGAAGAGTGTAATGTAAAAAATTTGCTGTTCTTGATTTTTTGATATCTTTGTTGATTGTTGATGTGCACACAAAAGCAGAGTTGAGATGATTGTTTTAATGTGTAAATGTTGTGATATTGATGTTTTTGAATTGTTTTGATGTGAAAATAGACAAATGAATAAGTGAGAACTCAGAAACATCAAAAAACTAAAGATTGCGTGAAGAGCTTTGCAATTGAATGCATGAAAAAGCAGCAGATATAATGAGAAATGATGAGTGTATAAAATGCAAATAAAACAAATTTAAACACAACTATGAAGAAGATAAAAGATTTAGAGAATTTAAAGATATGAATGAGCTCTTTTTCATGTATTAAGTAGATTTTTGATAGCTGATGTGATTGTGAAGTTGTAGTGTGCACATGTAAAAGTTCATCAGATTTATATAAGTTGTGAGTTCTTGTAATAATGATGACACAGCTAATAATGATGATACTGTTAAGCTGATCAGTATGTTTAAAGCAGTGTTGAATTGCTTCATCATTAAAATGTATAGATAATTTATACAACTCTTTATGTTATGCATTTCATCACATATCTTGTTCAGCAACACCTAATCTCAGACTGACATTGCATTTAAAACAAATTTAAATTTATTAATTATAAAAATTTCTTCATTTATTCTGCACTAATTGTACAATCATACAGCAAGGTCTCTTTAGTAGATTAGATTTAAATGAGAAGATTGTTTCAATATTATGAATTTGCAATGAGATTAACACTTAATTGATAGTTTCTAAATACAAGAAGAATAATTTAAAGAGAAAAGAGAAGATTTATATAAAGACTGAAGATAAGAGTTTTTGTTTTAGAATCTTAGTCAGTGACTAGATTATAAGACTTCTAGTATGAGTGCAACTCATAATAATAAGACAGTAAATGCTTATTTGTCTTAATGATTCATATTAAGCTATTAAAGAACAGTGTTTTTAATGAGTAACTGTAAGTGCTTATTTGTCTATTCAATAAGATATGTATTAAGCTGTTAAGAGTACTGATTTTGCTTAACAGTTTAAGTTTATGTATTTAGTTACTGCAGATGCTTATTTATTTATTTAATAAGATGTATATTAAGCTATTAAAACACTAAAAGTATACACTTTCTTTAAGAAGTTTTTTGCTAATCTGAGCTCATAATTTATTAAAAGAAAGAAGATACTTATGCTATATTACACTGTTTAGTGAAACTCTATAATTATATTGTTATAGTTAAGTTAAGAATATTGACTGCAGTTAACATCAATAGAGACTTTACTTAGCTTCTTTGACACTAGTTTTAACTGATTCAATAGAAGTAGCTAGAACACTGCTTCTTAACAGTGATGAAAATTTTTAAATATTGAAAATGAAGCTCTATCATTATAAAAAATGATGATGAAAATAAAAGATTTAAGAAGTTTAAAGATGTGAATAAGCTCTTTTATATATATTAAGTAGATTTTTGATAGTTAATGTAGTTGTAAAGTTGTAGTATATGTGTCTTGTGAATTGCTGCTTAAAAAAAGATGTAGATATAAAATATAAAAAGAGTAATACAATTCAGTCTAAATATATTACAATGATAAATTAATTGTAAATAATATTTTAAGTAAAATTTCTATTGCTGAGTTTTTCTAGTCACTCAGAATAGCTTCAAGCTAAAATATAAAATCTTTAAATCTAAGCACTTTAAGCTAAACTTTACTAACTGAAGTCAGCTCTGAGTTAATCTCTTAACTTGTCTTAGTAAGAAGCTTTTAAAATCTATTTTACTACATATTTTAAAAGTAAATTTAATCATTCTAGTATGTTGTTAATAATAAAATAACAATTTTTAGATATGAATCTGACTGCTATTTATGCAAAATAAATTATAATTTAAACAAAAAATATAATGTTGATAGTTTGATACATAAAGAGCTTTAAAGTTTTTATAAGAGTGTTAAAGAAAAAAATTGTGTGTATTTAAACTGTAGAGTAATAGTAATATATAAATATTATATAGTTTAATAAAGAATTTTACTGTTGTTTTTATTACTTTATTGTATTGCTCTTGAATAATTCTTTTGTGAAAGACTTAAAGTAAATATTTATATATATATTAATTAAAATAATTTTAGCATAAATTTTCTATAGTGATCTGATCTAACTCTAGCCTAATCTCAGCTTTAGTGTGAGTTAAACTAGAGTTAGTAATCTTAATTTATAAGTTAAGTCAGATTAGATATTTTGACTTTAACTTAACTTAATGATTACTTTAATCACTCTGAATAACTCTGAGCTAAAACATAAGATCTTCAGTTCTAAGCACTTTAAGTACAGCTTTGTCAATTAGAGCTAGCTTGAAGCTAATCTTTTAACTTGTCAATGAACAGTTAACTATCTAGTAAGAAATATAAACTCTACAATACAGAAACAAGACTGTTATTCTTTAAAAAAGTGTTTAAAACTGCAATTTCTTAATCTACTCTCATGACAGCAATGATGACCTCAATGTCTTACTACTTTACAACTTCTCTATCTTTTGCAACACTATTAGAATATACAATTCTATCAGGTCTTAGATCATTCAAGAAGAAAAAGACTATACTAACAGGCTTTGCAGGTATCGCACTGGTCAAAAGATTCCATGCCAAAGAATACCTTGAATTAGGATACGTTGTAATCGAAGACGCTCACTTTTGTTTTTTTGCCAGTCGTCTCTTGGCTTGTACATCCTTCTTTAGCCGTGCATCAACAATCTTGTACTTACCCTTCACACCCCTAGGTCGACCGGAGATGCCCCTGTTCCCACCTCTCGCAACAACCAGCTTTACCTGCTGTCTCGGCTTCTTCTTGGCAGCTTTACTCATCATATTGGCAATGTTTTGAGCCTTCTCTTTCTCGGTTGCGCCTTCATCGTCTGCCACTAGAGCGGACTTCTTGCGAAGCTTTTCTAGTCTCTGAGCAGCTTTGAACTTCTTCCTGTCCTTGGCTTCACGAACTTTCTTTATAGGACGTGCATTCAACGCCCGTGTCTTCTCCTTTATCGCGGCTGCGGCGGCTGCGGTTGTCGGTCGGTGCGGTTTACTGTGTCGTCCTTCGTCATCGAGGAACCACTCCGGTAGTCCATCTCTGTCTTGGAATGCATATTTGTTGAAGCCCTCATCCATCAGATCATATTTACTCTTCTCCCCTATGGCAATTTGTTGCGCTAGGGTCATAGCTTCGGCTGTAATGATATCTATGTCTACTGCAAGTGAGCCGCTGAGGAGCACGTGGAAGTGACCATAATTTGACCCGACGTACCTAAACCAGTCTGGCGTTCACTTCTAGTATCCCATTCGTCGTTCTCGACACGCTTCACAACCTCGAATTTATTGTCGCCATCGACGGATCCCATAGGCGAAGCCGAAGACTTTGCTATATGCGCACCAGCTTTAGGATCGGATTGAGCAGATCACGTTCGGCCTTTGACGCGTACCTGCTCTCTTGCCAACATACCCCTTCGTATCATTGTCCTGATGAACCTTGGAAGATAATTTAACATCGTCTTTCACCGACTCGTTCTCAAGCTCAATTGCACTGTCGTCGCCTTGCCCTAGGTCAAGCCCACTAATGTTGCTGAAGATGGCTTGCTCAAAGAAAGTCGTTGCACGACTGCTAAGAGTGTCTTTTTGGGGGTTTTCTGAAACTAATGTTGTTGTTAATGACTTGGTTGGCGCGTACTTGTCATCATCGTCTGAGGAATTGGTGCTGTTGGTTTCAAAGGGCTCCTCTTTGCCACTGCCTTCAGGCTCCGAGATACCTTCCCAGGCCCCATCTTTGTGCTCCTTCCGGACCTTCCTAGCTCGGTACTTGGCGTCCGATGCAGCCTTGTGCTCTTGGTACGTTCCGTAGAGAGAATCGAGCTCCCTTTCCAGATAGTCCTCTTCGAGGTCCGTTGCTTCGTCTCCACTTGTATTTGTATTGTTCTCCGTATCTTCGTCTGGTCGGTTAGCGACCGACCTCATTCTGCCATCTGCCACTCGGTCAATTGCTCCAGCTTGATCAGCCGTCCTCAGGGCAAACATGGCGTCATCTCCGTTCGGGCCTGCCTGTTCGAGTCCAATCTCTGTTGGAGTTGTCATATGCATCTGCATACGCACTATCTCTTTCTGTTTCCGCTCGTTCTCTCGCCTCCTCTCTCGCTTCTTGCGAGTGCTCTCATTCTCATCAAGTTTCTGCATTTCTCCGCGAATTCGGAGTTCCTCATCCATTGGCTCTATTTCCGCGATTTCCTCTGCTTCTGCATCATGCATGCTCTTTTTCTTTGACGCAAAGCCGAATTTGTCCCGGACTTTGAGACGCCACCTCAGTAACATGCGAAACTCCTTTCGACCGAGAACTTTGAGGTCCGCGCAACAATCCCGTATCTCCGTCGTCGTCTCTGGCAATTGATTGAGCGCGGAAAGAGCGATGTCGACGCTACTTGGCTGCTCGAAGACCAATTTGTTTAAACTACCAAGCATTGCAATGGGATCCGTCGTTTCGATGAACTCGCTGGCAAGGGCCTCTTTGTATTGAGTGTAGTCCCCTTCCTCATACCCATCCCTCTTCCGCTTCTTCTTCTCCGGATTGAAAACTTTCGCTTCGTTGTTTGGCGTAGGATCAGTGAGCTCTGCAAACACTGATCTGGGGTCTAGAAACTTGGGGTCGATGCGTTTTGGAGCCTTAAAGCCACGGCACACAACGAATATTTCTGCCGAGACGTTCCTTGAAGAAGGCGGTTTTGTTGCTTCAACCTTGGCGAAGAGCTGGTTGAAAACCCACAGCAAGGCATTATAATCCTTCGATCTGAAGACTTTGGTAACAAACGTGCCACCTTCCACCAAGTACTCCGTGGCCAGCTTCATAGCCTGGAGGACAAGCTCCGCCTGTGAAAAGGCATCCTGCACCCACGCGGTGCCGACGTTGGGAGCTCCGTCGTGGAGTACTGTGTCGGCTTTCCACGTTTTGAGATGCTGCCTGATAGTTGCACGACACTTGTCCGTAGTGATGTCACTTTGAAAGGTGATCGTCCTTGGAATCGATTTGATAGGGGCTAGGTCGACCCCTATAATCAGGCTGCCTGCTGGCATGGTTTCCGCCGCGACTTGACACCATGACTGGTTTGCGTTAGCGATCGAAGAAACCTTCAAATGGGCCCGTACAGCTTACCCCTGGCGCAGCGCAGAGATCCAGAAGTACTTTACTCTTTTCCAGGAAGTTGTACTTCTTGTTCAACTGGATAAGCTTGAAGGCGGCTCGCGCCCTATAGCCTTTTTCCTTGGCAAGCTTATACCACTTGTCAAGGCGACCCTTGCCATGCTGGACACAATGGGTTAGCAAAGAGTGAAGAGCCATGGGAGTCGTCCCTTGCCTTCTTTTGAAGACCCATTGCGACACGGACTCAGTGGTTGGTAAGTGTCAACAAAGGTTGACCTTCCAGTGACGGTTCCTGACTGAGTAAGACTGTAATATTTGCAAGTTACCATTTTTGCCAGTAGTGCGCCCCGCAATAAGTAACCTTAACTTAGGTATCTGTGAGCCAGGATCTTGGGTTCTACCAGAAGCAGTTAGCTAGATTACATAGAAGTATTCCCTGGTTCGTGCATGGCCTCACTTCAATGCACACCTCCTCAAAAAAACTCACCTTACTATCAATCACAATTACTCAATGACTACTTATTTGATTGAATTCATTTTAAAATGTAGTTTAAATAGATTAATTAAAAACTTTTAAGCAGCTTAGATTAATTATTAAATTATTTTAAAGACTTAATTTATTTATTGAATTGTAAAGATTTAATTTAATTCTTCTTTTTTTAATTAATCTTCTCTGCTGTATTCTTTTTCTTTAACTGCAATTCTAATCTTGCTCAGCTTTTCTTTAAATATTACTTTGTCTTTTATATCTTTATAATAAACTGTTTATTCATTCTTCACTGCTCTGCAGTCTTCACTTAATATTACTGTTTTTGTTATTTTTTCTTCTCATATTGAGAATGTACTTTCTCTTATACTATCTTTTTTTAAATAATCAACAATTATTTCTCTTTTTTTATTTACTGCTTTCAACACTTCTTCTTCTTTTAAATCTTCATAACATCTTTTTTCTGTTATTCTTCTTATAAATGCTGCTGAGCTACCTCAATTTTATTAAAGTTAAAAAATATAATTTTTATTTTATCTTTTTAATTAAATTTATTCATTAAACTCTTATCATACTTTCTTTTAATCTTCTTAATATTCATTATAGTCTGTAAATTCATTATCTTTACTTTTAACATTAAATTCTTAACATATAAAAAGTTCATTATTTTTTCAAGCTTTCTAATCTTTTTTTTACTTCTTTTTGCACTGTATCTTTTATTAAGAACTGAATCTGCTTTTAATTAAAATTAAAAGCAATTAAAAATTCAGTAATGCTTAAAGAGAATTTCTTATTAAATTTAATATTGAAAGAAAAAAGATACTTATACTATACTATGCTGTTTAGTGAAACTCTGTGCTGTATTTTGATCAGATTATTAAGAAGATTATGATTATAATTAAGATGAATAGAGTCTTTACTCAGTTCTTTTAATGTTGATTTTAATTAACACAATGAAAGCAGCTAAAACATTGCTTCTTAACATTCTTACTTAATGAGACTGCACTCATTAACTTTCACTAACAGCAAACATTAAATGATTTAATACATTATTACAAATTCAATAAACTATTCAAGAATTTAACTAATCATTAACAGTGAATTTTATAAGTTTAATGAACTGCTTAAAGATTCATTTAAATAGAGACTTAATAAACTCATTGACAATTATCTCTTAACTGAGTATAAAGTTTATTTGAATTTAATTTTGCTTATATAGATTATAAATGTTATAATAGAATACATTAATGTACTTTAACTGCTCATATACATATGCATTCTTGATTAAAATCAAGACAGCTTAATTATTTTCTTTAAACTGAATGAATAAAGCTGTCTGATGAGCTTTGTTCTTTTGAATATTTACACAGTGCAAATTGACTTCAAGATATTTACTTATACTTATGTTTCTTAACATCTGTCTGAGTCAGATCTCAATCTTTGTACACATTAACATAATTATGTACTCAGTCTCAGTAGTTAAAATAATAACAAACTTTTACTTTTAATTTATTTACAACACTGATTCATCTCTAAACATATAGATGTATCTTAAAATTAATTTTTAATTCTATTTATTTGATGTGTAGTTGAAGTCAGAGTATT
>JAABUU010008633.1_pt1 | contig 10072 bp, 18 predicted proteins | sample 5559301 | NCBI WGS metagenome assembly JAABUU01 (sample SAMN10711884, study PRJNA513360) | rock metagenome | isolation source: Antarctica rocks | place: Antarctica: Victoria Land, Richard Nunatak white | reverse complement strand
GGACATGCCAAAGTGAGGACATGCTGAAGTGCAGACTGCGCAGCATGGGCAGCCAGACTGATGATGGGTAGAGGCAGGGCAGAGCTCTTGATGCTTTTGATGCTCACATGCAGCAACAAGCCCTACCTAAAATGGGTCCGATTTAGCAAGCAAATTGGTGTACCTGGGCTAGGGTGTGAGGAAAGCCATCAAGCAGCCAGCCTGCCTCTATGCAATCTTGCTGCTGCAGCCGTCGGCTCACTGCCTCCAGGTACATGCTGTCGGGGATCAAGCAACCCCCACGAAGGGCTTCTTGCAGAGGGGCATCCCCGGCAGCTGCCTGGGCCTGTAGCAGGGGACCCATCTGGATGAGGGGTAACCTCAAGGAGGCTGACAGGGCTTGACAGTGGCTGGTCTTGCCACTCAGAGGTGGACCAATTACCATCATCCTACACTCACGCCAATGGCATTGTCAGCATCAGGCTCACATGCTGCATTGCGTCAACAGCCTTGCTGCAGCTCTGATTGCTGGTGCTTGATTTTTGACTATAGATGCATGTGACGTGACTGAAACATCAGCTCTGCAACAAGATGCCTATGGTTCTGGGGCTCATGCTCACTGTAACCTGCAGGTATTTGCAGCAGGTAGCAAGTCAAACTTGCAACACAGCCTGCCCAGTATTTCATGGCACAACGTTCCAGTGCTTCAAAATCGAGTGCATGCTCTGTGAACTGCGATCATCAAGCAAGATACAAGGCTATGGGGAAGCACAGCCTGCAGCACCTTTTGGCCTTTGCACATCCTATCAACGGGCATAAGTACTTCTTCTCATGCCTTTCAGGGCAATCACCTGAAAGGCTTCTGGCCATGCTGGCGCGCCGCCAGGTCCCAAGAGGGGCGGCCGTACCCCCACACCTGGGCCATGGGCACAGCCTGGGGGTACTGCAGGCTGATCTGCTCCAAGAGGCGATAGAAGGCTTGGCGGAAGGCAGAGGGCCCAGTGCCTCCCACTGACACTGCTACATCCAGCATGCGTGGGGCCTGCAGCGCTGCTACCTCACCCTCTGCAGCCTGCACCAGGTTGTGATGTCTAAGCTGAAAATGTAGTCAGGTAAATCAGGAGTGATTTAGGAGTTGCAGATAGGTCAATCAACTTGCATTGCAGGTACAACAGGGCTTCGTCACAGGGGGAAAAGGAGGCGTCATCTGCAGGCAGTGTGCCTGGCTAAGTGATGTGGGCAGCTGGGCATGTTTCAGGCTGCTTCAGGCGCCGCACCTAGCTTGTTTGCATGCATCAGGAGATCCCTGCTTTGCAGGACGGCTAGAGTGTGACATCGACAGTCATCACCAAACATAGACATATACACAAATACATGTACAGTATATGTACAACATACATAACATGTATCAGCTCGCCATGCTACATCTGCATCCTGAGAGCCTGGTATTGCCATTTCAGACTGCTTCAGGCTGTCTACAGACTGTTGCCTTCCAGCAACTCTTCAAGCTATGTGCACTCTGACACTCAACATCAAAAGGCGTGCAGTAGCAGGCAAAGACTTTGCGGATGCAGTGACCATCTTGAGCATCTGCTCAGGCAACGTGTTTTCACGCATACATGAAACATTTCTGGCCATGTTTACGCACTACACTGCGCATTGTTAAGACTGTGCTCTGTGTAGTGTTATTGTGGTCAACCTGAACATATAGGCAGCAGTGATGCAACATGTACCTTGAGCAGCTGTTGAGCTGCATCCTCTGGCTCGTACCCTGGCAGCGGTCTTTGTTGCAGACCAGCCTCAATGTTGTGCAGCATGTCTTGGCTGCTCTGTGGGGCAAGTCCAATGTAGCAGGCCTCAAACCCCTTCTCTCTCAGTGCCAATACATCTGATGCATGGTCCATGTCAAGTATACACACCTGCATCTCATGCATGTGTTTTGACGCGCAGGCAAGCATTGACTGAATATTGATTGTGCATTAATTACACATTAATTCATCATTCTGGCCTGTAAGCAGCATTACTAGCTCAAGTTTTGGTTGCATGCTTTGCTGCAGGTGTATCGGTGTTGAGTACGGCTGTTTGTCCAAGCGCGCTGCTCACGCCGCTCTATCAAGGCTGACAATACTTGATAAGTCAAGCCAACAGCCAGTCTTCAACCACATCACAGCAGACAGGTTTTTTAGCATGCCTCAGGCATCAGTGCATGCGCTCTGTGTCACATGAGGAAGATGCCATGTGCCACATGGGCCAGACGCCAGAGGTCTATCAGTATGTATGTCACCAACGCAACAAGGCTGACCTTATCTTGGTACTGCACAGCCTGCACTGCTGCCTTGGTGACGCCATACAAGTATCCAAAGGCTTGCTCAGAGAACAGCAGCTCGCCTGCAGCCTGCAATGCCTCTGCCTCCTCCCTTGTGACAACCTGCAACAAGAACAAAGCAAGCTGTCACTGCTGCTGCTTAGAAGCTCATGCATGAATCTGGGTGCATTTCATTAGGAATGAGCTCCGAGCTGTGCTTGATAAATTCATGGCAAAGTGTCATATGTGTGACAGTTGTGCGATGCCTTCAAGCGCTCAATGTACTTGCCCACCTGTTCCACGAACCCTTGTGTGATCACAGAAGCTTCTGCATGACAAAGTCAGGCACAACACAGGCTGTGCTGAAAGTCAGGCACAAGCAGCTTTGAGCAGACCATGCAAGAGCGACTGCTGTGACAGACAGCACAGACATGCAAGCTTTGGTTACTCAAAGCTGGCATTGTCATCATCTGGAGGAAAGTAGCTCTGTGACTGTTGATGAGAGTAGCTGTGACAGTCTTCTCACAGGTGGATCCACGCCATCTGACCTTACTGCACATATACATATACAGACATACATCGCATTTGTCTGTTCTTGCACTTTTGAAGACAATATGGAGCATGGACCTTTGAAACTGGGGTCTTTCGCCGCAAGCAATCCGACCATACCTTGAAGGCAGAGCTGGCCACAGCACCATCTTGTCTGGGCTTGGTGGTGACCATTTCTGGGAGGGCAATGCTGCTCCCATACTCCTGAAGGAGCCACTGAAGCAGCTCGCCCTTGTGGCAGGCTGCGCCAAAGGGTCCTGCCAGGACCAAGGGCTTGCTGACAGGCGGCACTGTGACAGGGCTATGCGCTGAAATGGCCTGCTTCAAGGCTATGTACATGGCCTCCATAGCACCCTCTGGCAACACTGCTGCAAAAGATGCTGCTGCCTCCTGCAGGCACAGCAAACTGCTGTTGTCAGACATGCAGCCGGCATGATGACAAGCACGCAGATTTGAGTATGCGTCGTCTTTGGACTGGTCGATCAGCAACATGTGTGGCGCTGCATGAACCTCGCCAAAGCAGCGCATAGCCAGACAGTCACAGCAGATGCAAAGCCTGTGCAGCACAGCTATAAGTAAGACAATATGAGAATCCTGAGAAGGACTGCAAGGCCCCTTCACTGACTTTTGCTCTCTCGGCTTCTGCAATGACTGCTTGGATGGCCTGCTGGATCTGGGGCTCCTTCGTGGTTGGGGGCAGTCCTGCCCTGACTGCCTGGGCCAGGCCTGTCCCTGGGGCCAGGAAGACCTTGAGGGCATTTGGCACGCTCAGGGCCAAGGCCCTCTTCATGTCCAGTGTCATGACACACATCTTGCCCTCAGCTGCCACCTGCAGATTGTTCATTGATCACAAGTCAGCACAGCTTCTTGCAGTTGTGAATGGGCATGCGTGCATCAGGCTGACTGCAGGGGTACTGAGGCATGCCTGCATTGAGAAAACAGAAGGTATGAAGAAGGTGTGTATTGTTGCATCTGCAGCACAGGTTGAGTGCCACTGGCCGGCTCGTGTACTGAGCCACCAACAGATGCACAACCATGTAGCATAGACATTGACATGTACACATCTCCTCAGCTTACTTGCAGTGTATCTTTGCCCCTGTCAGTTTGCAAAGACTCTGTTTGGCATACAAACAGCAGTCAAGAAGGTCTGACTTGTGGTGGCAAGATGATTGACATGGCACCATGGCAGAATTGCAGCATGCAACAATCACAAGTGTGGCTCGGTGTCATGAAAGCGCTCTTGTGGCTGGTACATTAAGCTTGTAAGCCAATAATGCAATGGCATCCTTGTGACTGTCTATAAGGATAGAGGAGGCTATGCACTATGGGCAGAGAGCACCAAGCAACAGGACAGTACCTGATGCAGGGTGGCCGCAGCAGTGCCTGTCAGAGACCCCCCTGGGCCCTCCCCAAACTCTGCCAGCTGGCCCCCATCAGCCATCTTCTGCATGACCTCCTTTTTCACAAAGAAGAAATGCACACCCTCCGCTTCACCCTTCTCAGGCTTCTTACTTGTGTGCCTGTTGAATCAACACAAGGGTGTTTTGTGCATTGAGATATGCGTTTCTGTTTCTGCATGCGACCACACGAATGCATGTCTGTTGTTGTTGCACAGATGCTATACTATCGGCGGTCCAGCATCTTGTGCAGGTGCATGCAGCACAAGTTTGCAGGTATGCGGCAGCAACCATTCTGCAGAATACTGTCTCTAGCAGGAAGCACCGAAACGGTACTGGCAGATGCTCGTTTGGACTGGACATGTGCTTGACACATCAACTGCAAAATGACACCCTGCTGTGCATGCTGAGGTTGCACAGCTGCACAGCCATCACTGTCATCATACATTAGACAACACTCAGACAGGGGCCAGTGTGTCAGGCATACTGTGTATTGCCGATCTGTGGCAAATGCAGAAGATACTGTGTGGCGCCGATCTATGGCAGATGCAAAACATATTGTGTATCGCTGACCTATGGCAAATACAGACTATATTGTGTGTCGCCAGTCTGTGGCAAATGCAGAACAACGATAGTCACACAATTGCACACTTGCCTGATGGCTGTTCCAAACTTAAAGGGGTAGTCTTGCATCAGCTTGGTGATGAGTGTCTCCCTAGCAGGACCCGCCACACTGCAGATGACCAGGGGTCCAGGAATGTGGGGCCCAGCTGGAGGGCTGCTGCTGTCTGACCCCTCCCTGGTGTGCATCAGATCAGGTCGGTGCCTGCACCAGCATCACACTGGTTGCTCAACAATGCGTTTGCCAATGATGCATCCACCAGCTGGATGCCTGACAGCAGCAAAACAGGCTCAGTGGTGCCGCATTGCTGCATGAGCCTGATAGTGCCTGTAAGCACGTAAGCAGAGGTGGTCATCCTGCCAGACACCACCTTCGGCTGATCTTGCAACAAGCATGCTTGCTGACGCTCAGTCCCTTTTACTTTCGCGGCTTCACGCTTTTGCTTTGTTCTCTCCAAAAGGTGAATGATACATGCCTTAACACAAAAGATTGATTTGTGCAAAAGCAAGGTCAGTGGTGTTGCTGGTGTCTCTGGTGAAGTAGGAGCAGCAAGGATCTGCACAGCCATGTTTGCCTGAGGTCATGCATTGTCTGAGTTTGGTTTCCATTGTGATGCGTACCTTGTGAGGATCTGGGTGAGCTCGTCACAAGTCTGCCCCACGCTGTTGAAGACCTGTGCAGCAAGACAGTGGTCTTGCCCTGATCTGTGTAATGTAACACGCTGCTGAACAATCAGATCAAGGCACAGAGCAGCACCTGTTGACACACCAGAGTGACATGCAGATGGTGAAAGGCTGTGATGAAGACTAGGATGATGCAACATACATAGGCCCCATCATGATTAGTCATCTTCTTTCCTGTCTTGTCAAGCATGGCAGCCATTCAACCGCAAGCAGCATACCAGTTTGTGGTCAAATAGAGTGCTGCTTTGCACCGTGTCCCAGTCAGCGTTTGCTGCTGCAATCTGAGCGTCCAAAGCCTCCTGAGGCCTTTGCAGCCACTCCCTTGTCTCCGCCTCAAAGGCCTGAGCACACAGTGCAGATCTCAGAGATGCACAGCCATGCCTTGTTTCAGCCATGCTTTTTTGTTCATGGCTTGACCCAGCGCTGTTTCTGCTTCAGGGCAAGGACAAGTGCAAGGTGGTGCCACAAATCACTGTACATCATGTCTGCAAGCAGGGCGCTTGCTTTGTTTGCACAGATTGCACTGAGGCCATTGTGGCTTGTGCACATCCGCTGGAAGCCACAGCTGAAACCTGATGCAGCTGCTGCGTTGATTTGAAGCTCCCAGTATCCCCTGGCTTTCACCCTTTGCGGAGCCCGACCAGAGAGGACAGACAATGCACCGCAACACAAACACAGCGAGATACAAGTCAGGTGCATGCCTCACCATTGGGCATGCTGCTCGTCAAACACAGAGATCTGAAGATGTCTTCAAGACAGTACACTGGGCATTGCTGCTGGTCAAGTACTCGAATGGTATACCTGGGGGCTTGCAGGAGCTAGGAAGATGGACAGGCAGTCCAGTCCATCAGCCTTGGCCTTTTGCGCCCCTTCCACATCTGTGAGCAGCAAAGGAATCTTGCCGGCTGCCACCACAGCAGCTATGCTGCCCTTGGTGACTCCGTGATGCTGTCTGGCCAGGAGATGGGTGAAAGGGTCGCTGTGCTGCTCCACCAGCTCTCCCTGCCCTTCAAGCCTCTGCAATGAGCAAACAGGCTCACAACAGGTGCATGTGTGTTTCAGGCAGTGCATCGTTGTCAGCAGATGCTCTGAGCCGCTCAAGGCTTGGCAGTATATTGGTTTGCTGGCTGATTGGCAAGCTGCGGATGAAATTGTTGTGCGCGCATGTGGCATGGGTCTGCGCAACATGTTTGTGTGAATGTACCCTCTGCATGTGGCCCAAGTGTAACACTGTCAGATCCACACCAGCTACCGCACTACATGCAATACAGCCTGACAAATGTGCATCACCTGCACAGGCGTACATTGGTTACTCTGCCTCTTTTCTTTACCTCTTTGCATCATACGAGTCAGTGGGATTTGCCAAGTGTGATGACTGATTTGATGCTGATGGGCAGACTCTGCCTTGTTGCATGCAGCAGCACGTAGCAGTTGGACATCAGCCTTTTCAGAAATGCCCAGATACGCCCCAGATACTGCATAATCTAACAAGCTTATGCAGAGCTTGTTGCAGGATGCTCACCTTGAACTCCTCTGTTGACAGAACTACATCAGGGTCAGATGCAGTAGGTTGCCCAGGTGGAGGAGCACCTTGCCCGTAAGCAGGAGTGGCATGCCTGGCTGCTGCTTGAACTATCTGCGGAAACTCCTGCACCAGCTTCTGGATCAGCTGCTCCTTTTCGTTTACAGAAGGACCTAAGGCAAGAAAGCATCTGTTGGTGACAAACTGCCTTCACATGTCGCTTGACAACACACCCACATCAACAGCCTGAACAGGTATGCTTTGGCGATTGCATGTGGACAAGGGCATGTCTCACATGCTCTGATCTCGTCAAGATGGCTGATGATTGCAATGCACTGCAGCATGGGTGTGATTGGTTGTGTAATGAACGCGAATGACATCACATCAGCCAGCACTGCGCAACATGGCCTGCTGTCTGTGGCCTGAACCAGTAGGCATGCATGAGAGCTCAGACGCAATGTGCATCTCACCAGCAATGACGACAGGCTTGAGTAGTGCCTGCTCCACAGAGCTGCTGGCAATGAGGTCTGCATAGTCCAGCACATCAGCAGGCAGCCCTTGCAGCTTGTTCCTGACAAAGGGGCTGAGGGCAGCCACAGCATGTTTGAGGCCATCATAGGCAGCATCTGGTGAGGCGTCTTGAATGGTGAAGCTAAAGAGGCCAGGCATGGCAGCCACTGATGACTGCTGTTCAGCCCAAGCCACTCGCTTCTGAACTGTTGCTTCGGATTCAGTCAGCCTGTCAGACAAACTAAGTCTGAGATGTACAATGGCAAAGACAAATGAACTTTGTCACGCAGCAAAATGTGGCATAGAATCTTTCACAGGCTGATCGACTGGGCACAGAATGATTGTGGCAAGAACCAGTCCCATTGTCACATGTCTGAGCAATCTTATTGTACAGTCCTGAGGAATAACTTGCTTTTCATGTGACAAAAGGAACCATTCTGCCTCGCTATTGGATACACATTGACAGCCAGTACTTGCCTGAGGCTCTGTGCATGAGCCCAGTCCTCCATTGATGCAGGCCTGAGATGAATGTATACAGCATCTACTGCATGTTTGCTCTGCAATGCCTGCACTCCTTGAAGGTCCACCCTGAAGACGCCTACAGACCCTGCAAAGTGAAATACATTATGTATGATGTTAGCAGACTTCCTGGGCTGTACAGCACAGCAGTCAGTGCGCGCTTTTGATAACTATGTGTCCCATGAGCTCAATTCTAGAGGATGGAGCCAAAAGCAAATCGTTCAGTCATCCATTGTTGCATGCTGATTTTGTCGAAGCATGCAGGCAAGGCATTGCTGCATGCGGGTGCACCACGTATGGTGCCTACCTGTTGCTGCCACATCCCTAATGCCATCATAGCTGACACCATACATGCCGGAGCCATGTGGGCTATTCAACTCACTAGCCTCTAGGAAGTTGCCAGCCTCAATGCCTGCTTGCATGCTGGCTGGTGGGATAAAGACATATGATTGGCCTTGCACCTCGTCCTCCTGAAACATTAAAGAAGTTACATTGTGGAACATCATACACAAATTGCATCAAATTCGACCAAGCGCCTTATGCAGCCATGCAGCCCAGAAATCGGCACTAATTACAGTGGGCTACATCAGAGCACGCACAACACAAGCCTTGTCGCAAACTTGTCAGCCACACACCATTCTGGAACAGATCAGGCTACCCGTACTTGAATGCTCTCAGGAAGCTTGATGCCTACATGCATGCCAAATAAGCTGAGACTTGTTCTGCCTGAAAGCATCGCACTGTTGATCGTGACTCACCATGGGTTTGCGGGTGGTGCATGTGACAATCCTGCCTAGACTGTCAGAATGTTGGGCCACTAGCTGTTGCATGACTTGATCCACAGGCAGGCCAGACACACAGCATAGCACCAAGAATTGTGGGCGCTGCAGGCTGTCCCGATCTTGAACCTTCAAGTGTGCGACGGCTGTTGAGCGGCCTGCTGCTGGTAAATCATCCTGCTTGCAAGCCTCATGTAGTCTCTCAAATAGGCCAGAGCCCTGTGGCAGCAAAATGAAAGTCATCTATCAAGCTGCTCATGCGTGAGGGAGCATTGCAAGTAGTATGAATGCAGATGCACACCAAAAACAGCATGAGGTGACGGCAAGGGCAGCGAGCTTGCACACCTGATCATGACTTTTTGTTGATGCTTGCAAACGCACTGTCAGCCAGAAATGTATGATGAACATGAAGGTTGGACAGATAGAAGTTGCTACAGCCGCAGCGTTTATGGCCACTTCCCTGATAATTGTGCAGAAGGGTCAAGATGGCAGACTGAGAGGGCAGTTCTTTACCGTGAGGCTTGGGCCATGAAGGGGGTCCATCAAGTTCTCCTGGGGCCAGCCTGTCAACCATTGGAAGGCTGCCACCTGGTGCCATGAAGGCCTGTCCAACACCTGCATACATGCATAACCAAGACTGCTACCTTGGCTGCTACTTGGGCATCTTCTGGCCAGACAACCACATCAGATTGCCATCTCGAGGGTACGATTGATTTTGGCAAGCAAAAATGTCACAGGTGTACCTGCACAGAATGAGCGCATGCAAAACACTTTGATGGTGCAGTTGATGGTGCAGACCATGTTAATGCCATTTGCTACCTGGTACAAGGCCATGAGCTTGAGGATGGCCTTGCTGAGGATCAGTGGCCACAGCTGTGCTGGCATGCTTCCCACCAGCAATGGTGCACCATAAGCATCCACAGGTATGCGGTCATCCACTGTAACTCTGTGCCACTCGTCCATCACAAAGCACTTGACATGATACTTGCCAGAAGCTGTCTTTGTGGGCTGGCCACTGGCATCCTGAGGAAAGATGAGCTCCCACAACAGCCCCTTGGGAGGCAACTTGTCCTGCAAGACCATTTGCATGTGTGTGACAATCAAGCAAATAATGTCAGTGGCTGTGGTTTAAAAGACCAAAATGGGGCTTGTTTGCTTACCCTGAGCTCATGCACTGCTACAAAGCAAGCACACAGCCATCTCAGGG
>JAABUU010008632.1_pt1 | contig 10074 bp, 8 predicted proteins | sample 5559301 | NCBI WGS metagenome assembly JAABUU01 (sample SAMN10711884, study PRJNA513360) | rock metagenome | isolation source: Antarctica rocks | place: Antarctica: Victoria Land, Richard Nunatak white | reverse complement strand
AGGACTCGTCCTGCAGGGCCACGTCGACGTCGTGCCGATCGGCGACGCCACGAAGTGGGAGCACGACCCCTTCGCCGCGCGCATCGCGGCAGGGCGGCTGCACGGCCGTGGCGCCTGTGACATGAAGGCAGGCGTGGCCGCCAACCTCGCAGTCGTCCGAGCCCTGCGGCGCAGCGGGCTCACCCTCGAGAAGCCCCTCGCAATCCACAGCGTCGTCAGCGAGGAGGACGGCGGTCTCGGCGCCTTCGCGACGATGCTGCGCGGCCATGGCGGGGAGATGGCGGTCATCACCGAACCGACGTCCGGCCGACTCGTCACCGCGACGGCCGGAGCGTTGACCTTCGAGCTGACGGTGGCCGGTCGCGCCGCACACGGCAGCACTCGCTACGAAGGCTTCTCCGCCGTCGACGCCTACCTCCCCCTCCATCGCGCCATTCGCGACCTCGAGGGCGAGCGCGACACCGACATCGACCCGCTCTTCGGCGACAATCCCATGCCGTACCCGATCTCCGTCGGCATCCTGCGCTCCGGCGACTGGTCGAGCTCCGTCCCCGACAACCTCACCGCCCAGGGCCGGTTCGGGGTGCGGCTCGGCGAGGACCTCGCCGTCGCGCGGGTTGCGTTCGAGGGGGCCATCGCCCGGGCGGCCGACGCGGACCCGTGGCTGCGCGACCACCCGCCCGTGGTGACCTGGCCCGGCGGGCAGTTCGCCAGCGGGTCGCTGGTGCCGGGTCATCCCCTCGTGGAGGAGGTGCAGTCCGCGGTGCGCGACACCGGCGGCGTCGCCCCTGCTCCGACGGCGGCGCCCTACGGCAGTGACCTGCGCCTGTATGCCGGGCTGGGTGCGATCCCGACGCTGCACTACGGGCCGGGAGACGTGCGCTTCGCCCACGCGCCGCGCGAGCACGTCGCGCTCGAGGAGGTCCTGGCCGCTACCCGGGCGCTCACCCTCCTTGCGGTGCGCCGGTGCGGCGCCCACCTCTGACCGTCCCCTTGCAGGGAACAAGCCGGTGGTGCGGCTCGGCCCTTCTCACTACGTCAGGGACGGGGCTCAGCGATACAGCTCCGGCGGCTCGACGAGCGTCTCGTGGTCCGGCCGGTCGGCAGGAGCCTGCCCCGCAGGGGCAGGCTTTGCCGGCTGAAGGTCGCCCACGGATGTCGCCTCATCGGTCGGTCCGGGTTTGGTCGAGCCAGCCTCCTTCGGCTCCATGTCGGTTGGCTCCGTAGCGGGCGTCCGGGCTCGGCGGATCGGCTCCAGATCGGCTTCCGGGATGACCGTCGTCGGGTCGCTGGACCCACCGGCGTTCGACGGCTCGTCGTGCTGGTCGTGCTGATCGTGCCCCTCCGGCCCCTTTTGCCCCTCGTTCTCGGGCCCCCCGTGCGCCTCGTGCCCCTCGTGCGCCTCCGGCCCCTCCTGCGCCTCGGGCTCGGGCCCCTCGTGCTCGGGCCTCTCCTGTGCCTCGTGCTCGGACCCCTCGTGTCCCCGATGTCCCTCCTGCCTCCTGTGCTCGTCGTGCTCGTTGTGCTCCTCGTGCTCGTCGGTCGTGTGCGACTTCTCGCCCTGCGGGGCGTCCGGGGGGGAGCTCGGCATCTCGACCTCGTCGATCGGAGCGGCCGCCGATGCCGGCGCCACCGGCGATGCCACCGCGACCCGTGCGACAGGAGCAGCGGACATGACCCGGGCAGCCGGCTGCGGCTCCTCATCCGGCTCGTCGACGGTGTGCTCGTCGAGCTCGCGCAGGTCTGCCGCGTGGGCCTTGATCAGGTCACGCTCCCCGGCGCTCACGGCACCGAGGAGGGCGCCGAGCAGGCGCAGCTCGGACGCCAGCCGGGCCCGGCGGCGCAGGTGGCGGTCGGGCCGCTCGACGCGGGAGTGGGCGTAGCCCTCGAGGACGCTCTCGAAGGCCTCAGGGCGGCACGCGGCGACGAGCGCTGCGAGGTCCTCCGCAGGATCGGCGACCTTGGCGTTGTCCCATCCGGTGATGGCCCGCACCCGCCCGGACGACGCGTCGTCGCCCTCGAAGGCGACGAGCACCCGCCCTCCGGTGAGCCCGCCGTGGACCGGAGTGGGTGCGAACCGCCAGAAGGAAACCTCCTCCAGGGCGCGCTCCCACCGCGAGAGCAGCCCCGTCGGGACGTGGCCGGTGGCCGCCGCCCGGTCGAGGTCGGCGAGCCGCCGCGTGCGGATCTCCTCGGCGTCGTAGATCGGCAGCCCCGCCTCGTCGAACACCGCCCGGTCGACGTTGTGCAGCGCCGCGATCGCCCGCCCGACCTCGGCGGCGAGACCGGGGCCGGCCGGCAGCGACCCGAAGTCCACCGGCCGCCCGGAGAGGTAGGGGTAGACGACGGCGCGACCCTCCGGTACGGCGACGAAGCCCCGGGGCGCAGGCACCGAGAAGGGCAGCCGGCGGCCGAGCAGGTGCAGCAGGGCCACGGAGGTGTCCATCTGCGCGCCGGCGGCAGAGGTCAGCGGCGCCCGCACGACCCACCTGCGATGCTGGCTGTCGGTGACGAACGCCACCTCGTGGTAGTGGCCGGGCTCCGTCACCGCGGCCTGGACCGACACGGGGTCGAGCCCGGGGACGGCGGAGCTGGCGAGGGCGGCGAGGAAGGCGGGCTTGCGGCTCACCCGCCCACCGTATGCCGTGGCCGCCCCGAAGCGCCGCAGGTCACCGCTGTCGCGGGGCGAGGAGCCGGACACCGGTGGCTGCCGAGCGTCCAGGGCGAGCCGGGTCATGGGGCCACCCGGGCGAGCCGGGTCATGGGGCCACCCGGGCGAGCCGGGTCATGGGGTCGCCCGGCCGAGGGAACGTCGGCCCGGCCCGCGTCGTAGGGTGGGCGACGTGGGACCCGCCCCGGACGTGCTGACCCGACTCGCCCTCTCGCGAGGGACGCTCGACCGAGCCGGCCACCGACGCCGTGACCCCGACTTGGTCACCCACCTCCTGGCGGACCCGGCAACGCGGGTCGCGGTGATCGTCGGAGACACCATGGAGGTCCTCGAGGACGGGACGGCGCCCACCGGCCACTCCCTCGGCCTCCGCTCGCCGGTCCCCGCCGACGCCGACCGCCTCGCCGTCTTCCTCGGCGAGGAGTCGACGGACGGCGAGCAGACGGCATACCTCGCGGTCGTCGGTGAGCCGACCGATGCGGGCGTCGGGGAGTGGCAGACCCTCCGGGCCGCCGGTCTACACCTCGGGGACCGGGACGCCGGGATCTTCACGACCGCCCAGGCGCTCGCGAACTGGCACGCGACGCACCCCTTCTGCCCCCGCTGCGGTGCGCCGACGACCCCGGAGCTGTCCGGGTGGACCCGGCGGTGCCAGCGCGAGGGCAGCGAGCACTACCCCCGGACCGACCCCGCCGTGATCATGGCCGTCGTCGACGACGACGACCGGTTGCTCCTCGGCCGCGGCGCGCAGTGGCCGGAGGGACGCTTCTCGGTGCTCGCAGGCTTCGTCGAGCCGGGGGAGTCCCTCGAGGCGGCCGTCGCCCGGGAGGTCGCCGAGGAGGTCGGGATCGAGGTCACCGACGTGGCCTACCTCGGCAACCAGCCCTGGCCCTTCCCCTCCACGGACATGATCGGCTTCCGCGCCCGGGCGCTCGGCACCGAGCTCACCCTGGACCCTGCCGAGATCGCCGAGGCGCGCTGGGTGACGCGGGAGTCCTACGTCGAGGCGCTGCACGCCGGCTGGCTCAGGACGCCGAGCGGCATCTCCATCGCGCAGCGGATCATCGAGCAGTGGCTCGGGGGGAAGATCGAGGACGCCCTGGCCGTGAGCGCCTCCGGCCGGCCCGTCAGGCGCTGAGGCGCCTGCGGACCTCGAGGACGCTGGGGTTGGTCGCCGCGGAGCCGTCCGGAAAGAGCACGGTCGGCACGGTCTGGTTGCCGTTGTTGACCTCCATGACGAACTCCGCACTTTCCGGGTCATCCTCGATATTCACCTCGGTGTACCCGATCCCTTCGCGCGTCAGCTGGGTCTTGAGACGGGCGCAGTAGCCGCACCACGTCGTGCTGAACATCGTGACGGTTCCGGCCTCGGGGGTCTGGACGGACATGCAGGGGTCTCCTCAGGGTTCACGTGTGGTCTTCGGGTGCGTCAACGGTTGACGAGGTGCGGATCTTCCCGTGTGATGGGCCCGTGCCCCTCCTTCCGGACAACCTGCTCGACCTGCTCGCCAGGAGATCCTCGGGCGGCCTGGCCACCCTCAAGCGCGACGGTCGCCCGCAGCTCTCCGTCGTCAGCTACGCCTGGTACCCCGAGCAGTCGCTGGCGAAGATCTCCACGGTCGACGGCCGGTCGAAGGTCGCCAACCTCCGTCGCGACGCCCGGGCCAGCCTCTTCGTCACCTCCGAGACCGGCTCCTCGTATGCCGTGCTCGAGGGTTTCGTGGATCTGTCGGCCGTGGCGCAGGCGCCGGACGACGACGTCGTCGAGGAGCTCGTCGGGCTCTATCGGGACGCGAGGGACGAGGAGCACCCGGACTGGGACGACTACCGCCGGACCATGGTCGAGGACCATCGCCTCGTCGCGCGACTGCGCGTCGAGCGCGCCTACGGCCTGCACCAGGGCTGAGCACCCGTCATGCCTCGGCAGCCCACCGCACGGCTGCTGTCCCGCCGCGCCGTCCACAGCTCCCGCTGCGTGGTCTCCTCCGGGGTCGGTGGAGCGACCTAGACTCGTCCGGTCATGACCCAGACCCTCGGCTTCCCCGCCAGCACCGCCGACGGCGTCCTCGCCGGTCTCGACGCCGAGCAGCGCGAGGTCGCGGCCTCGCCGCTCGGGCCGATGTGCGTCCTCGCCGGGGCCGGCACGGGCAAGACCCGGGCCATCACCCACCGGATGGCCTACGGCGTGCACTCCGGGGCCTACCAGCCGCAGCGCGTCCTCGCCGTCACCTTCACCGCCCGCGCCGCGGGGGAGATGCGCACCCGCCTGCGGGTTCTCGGCGTCGCCGGTGTCCAGGCCCGCACCTTCCACGCCGCGGCGCTGCGCCAGCTGCACTTCTTCTGGCCGCAGGCCATCGGCGGCGCGGCACCGGAGGTCCTCTCGTGGAAGGCCCCGGTCGTCGGGGAGGCCGCCTCTCGGCTGCGGATGCAGTTCGACCGGGTTGCCATCCGCGACCTCGCCTCCGAGATCGAGTGGGCCAAGGTCAACCTCCTCTCGCCAGAGGGGTATGCCGCGGCCGCTCGCTCCCGAGGGCGCGACCCCGCCGGGCTCGACGCGACGGCGATGGCTCGGGTCTTCGAGACCTATGAGGAGTGCAAGTCCGAGCGCGGGGTCATGGACTTCGAGGACGTCCTGCTCATCATGGCGGGGATCCTCGCCGAGCGCGACGACGTGGCCCGGGCCGTGCGCAGCCAGTACCGGCACTTCGTCGTCGACGAGTACCAGGACGTCAACGCGCTCCAGCAGCGGCTGCTCGACCTATGGCTGGGCGAGCGCGAGGACATCTGCGTCGTCGGCGACCCGGCGCAGACGATCTACTCCTTTACCGGGGCCACCCCCGAGCACCTCCTCGGCTTCCCCCGGCGTTTTCCCCGGGCGCAGGTCGTCAGGCTCGTCCGCAACTACCGGTCGACGCCCGAGATCGTCGGGCTGGCCAACCTCGTCGTCCGCTCTGCAGCCCGGGCCTCGACCGGGCCCGCGGCGGGCTCCTACGTCGAGCTGCAGTCCCAGGGGCAGCCGGGCAGCGCTCCGACGTTGACCGAGCACCCGGACGACCCAGCAGAGGCCCACGCGGTGGCGGGCGAGATCAGCCGGATGGTCGCCGCCGGCGACGCGGCAGCCGAGATCGCGGTCCTCTTCCGGACCAATGCGCAGTCCGAGTCGTTCGAGTCTGCCCTGGCCGATGCGGGCGTCCCCTACCTCGTCCGGGGCGGGGAGCGGTTCTTCGCCCGCGCCGAGGTCAAGCGGGCGGTCCTGCTGCTGCGGGGGGCGGCGCGCAGCGACGACGGCACCAAGCCGCTGCCGGACCTCGTCCGCGACGTCCTCGGCGGGGTCGGCTGGTCGCGCACGCCGCCGAGCTCCGGGGGAGCGGTGCGCGAACGGTGGGAGTCCCTCAACGCGCTCGCCACCCTCTCCGACGACCTGCTCGCCACGGCTCCGGACGCCGGGATGCCGCAGCTCGTCCGCGAGCTCGACGAGCGGGCCAGCGCCCAGCACGCCCCGGCCGTGCAGGGCGTCGCCCTTGCGTCGCTGCACGCGGCCAAGGGCCTGGAGTGGGACACCGTCTTCCTCGTAGGTTGCAGCGACGGGTTGCTGCCCATCTCGATGGCCGAGGGCGCAGCGGCCATCGAGGAGGAGCGACGACTGCTCTACGTCGGCCTGACGCGGGCCCGCACCCGGCTGCGCCTCTCGTGGGCCGCCTCGCGGACTCCGGGCGGTCGGGCCAGCCGTCGGCCGTCGCGCTTCCTCGACGCGACCGCGTCCGTCCTCGGGGCCCGGTCGGCGGCCGGGAGCACCTCGACGGCGAAGGGCAGGGCGCCCAAGGCGGCTTCCCAGGTGAGGTGCCGGGGATGCGGCACCGAGCTGAGCACCGCGGCCCAGCGCAAGGTCGGTCGGTGCGACGGCTGCCCACCGACCTACGACGAGTCGACCTACGAGGCCCTGCGCACCTGGCGACTGGCCGTGGCCCGCGCCGAGATCGTCCCGGCATACGTGGTCTTCACCGACGCCACGCTGACGGCGATCGCCGAGGCGCGCCCCGCGTCCCTTCCTGCGCTGGCCCGCATCGCCGGGGTCGGCGCCCGAAAGCTGGACCAGCACGGCGGCGCGGTACTCGAGCTCCTCGCCGGCGGCGACCCGGAGATTGTCGCCGAGAAGTCAACTGCCACAATGGAATCGGTCGGCGCCAAGGATGTCCGAAAAGAATCTTCCGGTCATTCTTGTAAATGAGTTGTTCGCTGACGGCGGACCCGCGTAATCTGTCCTGACGTCAGCCCAGCGGCTCAGGAAGTCGGCTGGGGTCCACGAGCACCGAAGGAGGGTTGGCCCTGATGGATGACACCACGATGACGAACGGCATGGTCGCAGTGACCGGCGCACTGACGCGCACCCGCTTCGAGCTGCCGCTGTCGGCCAACCTGGGCCGCCTCGCGGACGTCCTCGCTCCGGACCAGGGGACCACTGCGTCCACGCCCATCCTCTACTCCTGGACCGGTAGCGATGCCGCCGTCCGCGTTGGATCCATGGGCCAGGCCCCGATCCAGAGCGACTTCGGCCCGATCACCGGCTACGCCCCCACCACCCCCACGTTCATGGATGTCGCACCCGTCCGCACCGGAAGTCCGCCCGTCTGACCAGCTCTCAGACCGGCTCACCTTCAGGCCGCGGAACCCGACATCCGGGATCCGCGGCCTTTCTCTTTGTCCCGGCCGCCTCACCCAGAAGGCCACGACATGACCAGCATCGCTGAACCAGCAGTTCACCACCACAAAGAACACCGAAGAAATCCGCACCCAGAGATCAACGAGAGGCACCGCCACCGCGGTGCAGACGAGAAGAGGGAGGTGGCATCGATGCAGCTGAGTGCACTCTTGGACCGAAAGGTCCAGGCAGAGGCCGACGGCTCGGGCATTCCGTGTCGCGACTACGACGCAGAGCTGTGGTTCGCCGAGAGTCCCGCCGACGTGGAGTTCGCCAAGTCCTTGTGCACCGGGTGTCCGGCTTTGGCCGCGTGCCTGGCCGGCGCCCTGGACCGCCACGAGCCGTGGGGTGTCTGGGGAGGGCAGCTCTTCGTCCAGGGGGTCGTCGTCGCGCGCAAGCGTCCACGTGGCCGCCCTCGCAAGAACGACGTCGCTGCCTGATGACCCACGCGTTCGGCGGTCTTCCCGTCGCGTTGGAGGGCCGGCCCTGCCGGGTCCTCATCGCCATTGCCCCCGCATGCCGGGAGCTGCGGCTCGAGACATCGTTCGCGGTGCACTGCACCGCAGTCCCAAGGAGCTCAAGCATGTATCAGGTTCTGCACTCCCAGCTCGCTCGAGAACACATCGAGCGGCGCCTTCGACCCCGCAGGGTCGAAGGCATCCGGCGCAGCTCACGGCTGATCTCCCTGGAGGTCCGTCGTTCGCGCAAAGCGGGCCACTCCGCGTGACCCGCGGACACCGCAAGGTGCCCGCACCGCCGAGGGCGGGGGATCGTCTCGATCCCCCGCCCTCTCGCTGTCCCGAGCGCACCCGCTGCTGCCCACTCGTGAACGCGCCGGCCACCGTGATCGGTGCGAGCAGGTGTCCGGCTGTCCCTCTCGGTTTCGGCGGCTGGCCGGCGCACGCGCTCAATGACTGCGTGAACGCGTTGAGCGCGCGTCAGCCAGCATCAGCGCGCGTCGCCCGGCGGGTCGTAGGCTGCCGTCATGAAGGCAACGCTCCGTATCGCCCAGGATCCCGTCGCCGACGAGGTGCTCAGCACCGATCCCTTCGGCCTGCTGGTCGGCATGCTGCTCGACCAGCAGTTCCCCATGGAGCGGGCGTTCGCGGGGCCGGCCAAGATCCTGGAGCGGTTCGGGTCGCTGGACCCGGCCGCCATCGCGGCGGCCGACCCAGAGGACTTTGCCGCGCTGTGTGCGACCCCGCCGGCGATCCACCGGTACGGCCGGTCGATGGCCGGTCGGACCCAGACCCTGGCGGCCGTCGTCCTCGACACCTACGGCGGTGACGCCGAGCGGCTGTGGACCGAGTCCTCGAGCGGCGCAGACCTGCTCGCCCGGCTCGAGGCGCTGCCGGGATTCGGTGGGCAGAAGGCCAGGATCTTCGCGGCTCTCCTCGGCAAGCAGCTCGGCGTGCGGCCCGAGGGCTGGGCCGACGCGATCGGCCCCTACGCCGAGCCCGGTTCCTACCGCTCGGTCGCCGACGTCGTCGACGCCGAGTCGTTGGAGAAGGTGCGCGCCTTCAAGAAGGACGCCAAGGCGGCCGCCCGCCAGGCCTGACCCCAACACCTCGACACGTGTCGGGCCGTGGCAGGGCAGGCACCCAGCAGGTGTGGGGTCCGGAAAGTCGTTGGGGAAACCTCACCACACCCTGACGTGGTCAGGCTTCCCCGGTGCGGCGGCCGGAGCCGGACGGTCTGAACCCGCGACGGTGCAGCCGGACACACCTGCGCAGCATCGAGGGCAAGCTCGACTCCGCCTGGTGGTGAGCCGCCACGGCCGGCATCCGTGCCGCCGATCTGCGCTCGAGCCGGTATGCCGGGCCGCCGGGTCAGCCGGTCGTGCCGACCGGCGGCAGGTCGGCGCCGGGCAGGTGAACAGCGACGGTCTCGCGGGCCCGGACCTGGCCGTTGATCTGGCAGAGGACGCCGATGCCGCCGAGCCAGACTCGGTGGATCAGAAGGTACTCAGGCGGGAGGTTGAGCTTCATCCCCACGGCGTAGTTGGGCCGGCGAGGGTCGTTGATGTGGGCGAACACGTCACGCAGCCACGGCCGCGTGAAGGTGAACGTGTCGGTGCGCAAAGGGCCGACGAACGGCTCGAGATACTCCAGCAGCCGGTCGGCGTCGATGCCCATCGACGCCCTGACGAAGCCGGTCTCCCGCAACCCCTGGAGTGTGCCGGGGGCGTCGCCCTCGAGGGCCAGACTGAGGAACGTGCCCATCTCGCGGGGGAGTCCGTGCGGCAGCCGGTTGACCGCGCCGAAGTCGAGGACGGCGAGCCGCCCATCGGACAGCATCTTGAAGTTGCCCGGATGGGGGTCGGCGTGCAGGATTCCGACGCGGCCGGGTCCGACGAGCAGGAACTCCATGTAACGCTGTGCCGCCGCGTCACGCCGGGCCCTCGTCCCGTTGGCGATGACCCTGGACAGTGGCTCACCGTCCACCCACTCACTGACGATGACGTGCTCGGTGCCTTTCACGACGTGGGGGATGAGGAAGTGGGGGTCGCCGTCGAACCCGACGGCGAACGCCTCCTGCGATTCCGCCTCCAGGCGGTAGTCCAGCTCCTCGGACACCCGCTCGCGCAGCTCGTCGAGGATGGGCTTGATCTCGATCCCCGGGATCCAGACCGTCGCCACCCGCGCGACCCGGGAGATCTGGTTGATGTCGCTGAGCAGGGCCGGGCCGGCTCCGGGGTACTGGA
>JAABUU010008631.1_pt1 | contig 10074 bp, 10 predicted proteins | sample 5559301 | NCBI WGS metagenome assembly JAABUU01 (sample SAMN10711884, study PRJNA513360) | rock metagenome | isolation source: Antarctica rocks | place: Antarctica: Victoria Land, Richard Nunatak white | reverse complement strand
CATCGAAATGCCGATCAGCAGCAGGATCAGCCCGAAGGACACGTAGGAGAAGTCCGTCGGCAGTAACAGCAGCAGTCCGAAGCCGACCGCGGTCAGAAGCATCCCGCCGGTGGCGAACGGACGCGCGCCGAAGCGATCGGACAGGTAACCCGACACCGGTCCGGCGAACAGCAGTCCGATGGTCAGCGGGAGCATGTAGATACCGGCCCACAGGGGGGTTTGCGTGAAGTCGTAGCCGTGCTCGGGCAGCCAGATGCCCTGCAGCCAAATGATCAGCATGAACATCAGGCCCCCGCGCGCGATCGCCGACAAGAAGGTCGACAGGGTGCCGAACGTGAATGCCCGTATGCGGAAGAGCGGCAGGCGGAACATCGGATCGCGCGAGCGGCGCTCGACGTTCACGAACGCGATCAGGGATACGGCTCCGGCGGCGAGCAGCCCGAGCACCCGAGGGCTGCCCCAGCCGACCGCGTGCCCATCGGCCGGACGGATGCCGTAGGTCACCGCCGTCATGATCAGGATCAGGCCGAGCGCGAAGGTGACGTTTCCCCACCAGTCGATCGGCGCCGCTCGCGGCGAGCTCAGCTCACGCAGGCTTCGGTACGCCCAGACCGTTCCGAAGATCCCCACGGGCACCGAGATCAGGAACACCAGGCGCCAGTTGATAGGAGCCAGCACCCCGCCGAGCACGAGGCCGATGAAGGTGCCGCTGACGCCCACGATGTTGTTGATGCCCAGCGCCATCCCGCGCTGGTGGGTGGGGAATGCATCGGTGATGATCGCCGCCGCGTTCGCCAGCAGACAGGCCCCACCGATGCCCTGCACGACCCGGAAGCCGATCAGGTACACCGCGCCATCGCGGCCCTGCATCCAGTCGACGGCGAGCAGCAGCGACGCGACCGTGTAGATCACGAAGCCGAGCCGGTAGATCCTGACCCGCCCGACCATGTCTCCCAGCCGCCCGAGGCTGACGATGAGAACGCTGGTCACGACCAGGTAGCCGAGGATCATCCACAGCAGGTAGAACGAGTTCGCAGGGACCAGCGGATCGAGATGGATGCCCCGGAAGATGTCGGGCATCGCGATGATCGTGATCGAGCCGTCCAGAGTGGCCAGCAGCACCGCCAGCGTCGCGTTCAGCAAGGCGATCCACTTGTAGCGGTCCGGGTCGAGCGTGCGCATTCGCCCGCCGCACTATATACAGGCGGCCTGAGCAGTTTGCCTGCGAAGGCCTATTAGACTGGGTCCATGCCGGTCCAGGCGCCGACGACCGCTCTGCTGGCGCATGAGTTGCGCGGGACGCTCGGGCGCCTCGTTCGCCGGATGCGCGCCGAGCCCGGCCCCTCGGCCGGAAGCCTGGCCGTGCTTGGCCGTCTCAACCGCGGCGGCCCGTCGAGCATCAGCGCCCTGGCCGACTGCGAGCGCATGCGCCCGCAGTCGATGGCCCAGACCGTTCACGACCTGGAGACCGCCGGGCTGGTCTCACGGCGGCCCGACCCGGCCGACGGGCGCCGCTCCTTTGTCGAGCTGACCGCCGCAGGGCTCGATCTCCTGCAGACAGAACGCGCCCGGCGCGAGACATGGCTCACAGAGGCCCTGGAGCGCGAACTGGACGCCCGCGAGCGAGCGCTGCTCCACGACGCGCTCGCCCTCCTCAGGCGCATCGCGGACGCGTGACCTGGAGGGACCTCAGTACTTGATCCGGAAGTTCCCGATGAACGTGATCCTGTTGCCGTCGGGATCGGTGATGGCCGAGAGGCGGACATCCTTGTTCGCCGTCTCGATCGCGCCGGGAGCCAAGCCCCGTCCTGCGACGTCGGCGACGTGCTCCTCCAGATCGTCGACCGCGAAGTTCAGCAGGGCGCTACCGGCGCGGTCGGCGTCGTGGAACACTTGCATCCAGCCGGTGTCGGTGACCTGCCATTCGGCCAGGTTGTCCATCGGACGGTTGTCGGCTGGTCGGCCGAGGAGGCGCTCGTACCACGCACGCGCCGCGTCGATGTCGGTCACCGGTACAACGGCAAGGACATGGTCAATGGCCATGGTTGGTCCTCCAGACTTGGGTTTCGGGGACTGGATGGTTGATTCCGAATTGTTCATGCCCAATTGAAATCAACCACGTAGTGGTCGCGCTGGTGGGCGTCGACGTCATCGGGCCACAGCAGCGGAAAGAGGCCGCGGTGTGGCCGCGCGTCGTCGACGACACGCTCGATTGAGGGTCGGTGCATGAGGTCGCGGTAGTAACGGGTGAGGTGCGCGAGTCGATCCTCGTCCCAGGGCTGGACGACGCGGCCGTAGAAGAGCGCAGGGCCGGCGGCGCAGTCTGCGATCGTGAAATCGGGGCCGGCGACCCACTGGTCGCGCGCGAGATGGTTGTCGAGGACACTGAACGCTTGGTCCAGCACTTCGCGCGCCGCGGCCACGCCGGTGGGGTCGTGCTGGTCGTGAGAACGAGGCTGTCGCCGACGATGCTCTGCATGGGCGTGGCGACGTAGTCGTCGAGGACTCGGTCCCACAGCCGTGCGTGCAGTGCTCGGTCCGGGTCGTCGGGGATGAGCTGGCCGGGGCTCGGGGCCAGGGCGTCGAGGTACTCGATGATCGTGGAGGACTCGGGCAGCGTGAGGTCGACGGTCTCGTCGCGCAACACGGGGATCCGTCCGATCGGCCAGAGCCGCGCGAGGTCCCCTCGCGCGGCCTCGTCATCGACGACGTGCGACTCAAACGGCAGGTCGAGCTCGTAGAGCGCGATCAGCGGCTTCCAGCAGAAGGACGCGAACGGGTGCTGATGCAGGACGAGGTGATGACTGCTCACGACAGACCTCCTTTTGTCGAGAGTCGGGAACAAGGCGGCGCTCAGGCCGGGGCGCCGTCGGCGGTGAGCACCGACCCGAGCGCTTCCAGCAGCTTGCCCGTGCCGTGCTCGCGGTTCTTCGGGTCGTCGAGGCCGTCGAAGAACGCGCCGTGCTCGGTGAAGACGAGCTTCGTGCCCTCGTCCTCGGCCAGGAGCTCGACCGTCGCCAGCGACACCGAGGCACGCTGGCCGTCGATGTACATGTCGTAGGCGAAGATGATGCGCTGCGCGGCGACGATCTCGTGGAAGCGGCTCTCGAACGCGTAGGTGGTGGTCCCCTGCGGGGCCCCGCGGTTGATCTCCCCGCCGCCCACGCGGAAGTCCAGCTCATACTTGGCGCCCTCCGCATCCTGTGGCACGGCGAACCACTTGGCCTTCAGCTCGGGATCGGCGAAGGCGCGGAACGCCTGCTCCGGCGCGACCGGATAGCGGCGCTCGATCGTGAAGGTGCTGTGGACGACGGTGGAACGGGTCATCAGGTCCTCTCGTGGTGGTCGGCGAGCTCGGCGAGCACTTCGCCGAGCCGGTCGAGTCGGGTCTCCCAGTTCCTGCGGCGCTGGGCGATCCAGTTCTCGACCGAGCGCAGGGCGGCAGGCTCGATGCGGCACGTACGGACCCGGCCGACCTTCTCGGTGCGGATCAGCCCGCTCGCGTCGAGCACCTGCACGTGCTGGACGACGGCCGCGAGGGACATCGGCAGCGGCTTCGCGAGTTCGGTCACCGACGTCGGGCCCTCTGTCAGCTGGGCGACGATCGCTCGGCGACTCGGATCGGCCAGAGCATGGAACGCGCGATCAAGGTCGTCCAGTCGATCAAGCATCCGCGTGACCGTAACAGATACTCAAGGTATCACTTGACTATCAGCGCAATACGACGTCGGATGAGAGCGATGCGATGAGCGAGCGTGAGGAGTACCCGGCTGGCGTTCCGTGCTGGGTGGAGACCCTCCAGCCGCACCCGCGGGTCGCACTGGACTCCTACGGGCCGCTGTTCGGGTGGGACTTGGCCGGGCCGGGGCCGATGCCCGGCGATCTGCCGGGCGAGTACTTCGTCACCCGGGGTCAAGGGTTGCGACGTCGCCGGGATCGGCTCAAAGGTCACCCGATTCCCGCTCGCATCGTCATCCTGGACCCATGCAAGCGGGCGGGGACTCACGAGATACGGCGTGCGTCTGGCCCTCAACGGAAGCGGGTGGGCGCCCGTCGGTGTGCGTCTCGGGCTTGGGCGGTGCTGCGGACGAGTGGACCGACGTTGGCCCCGCACTCGCCCAATACGGCGACGTGATCGCGGTCGAGCTGACCCTACCGGTCGCGAGCCCGATCCGAAGTGGTGGCGCTCCGCTCGAGGCCGCCCTGGACGCCCTGGATCGAGTGCTTGCGAGTGCACCTGAGCGGTCCGTGCTCATAGGTCACTCGATGGGCGCCCTCGCGAGCATGCTGATCGCCGCAACCCAGCCGCATCGGCTCGCCGGCCTCGTGCTCACCGCCACGTTCGTCCCGGTCGCTCGCAACGGGCGCTCAACACTGGCTACCGCAGCCGATTACGCGCGCCACCGCGTGCTGTTTCTGGCGGGTGCGGGGCGCCGCCGGCGCGACCGCTCCGAACTCCGCACGGTCAACCGACGTACGCGTGCCGCGGGCCTACGTGCGCTGGCGCAGTACGGTCTGCGACCCGGCGCCTTTCACGCCTTGGCCGACCGTGTGAGCTGCCCCGTCCTGCTTGTGCACGGCGGCGACGACCACTACGTGCCGCCCGCCTTCGCGCTCGCCGCGGCCGCTCGCCATCCCGCCTGGCAGTCGCCCTCATCGCGGGCGCGGGCCACTTTCCGCACCGCGACGACCCAGCCGCCTGGCTCAGCACCGTGGATCCCTGGCTGCAGCGACTCCGGCCACGATGACCGAGGAGGTCGTCCACGCGGTAGGGCTGGGGCCACAGGAGCGGCGTCTGCCGGGAGGACTCCGGGCGCTTAGCGCGTCCGCTTGCCTGCCTGCAGCGACGAGATTGCTCGGTGTATGCGTGTGCTGCGCGTGTCGGCCTTCTTGGCCTCTTCGATCCACCGCACCCACTCCTTGCGGTGGCTGTAGGCGAGCTCATCGAAGAACTGCCGTGCCTCGTCGTCATGAGCGAGAGCATCAGCCAGGTCGGCCGGCACGGTGACCTCGCGCGGCCCCGCGTCGAGCGTGAGCTCGACTTCGACCTCGTCGCCGGCGGAGACACCGGCGGCGGAGCGGTTCTCCGCGCTGAGGGGGACAAGGAAGCGACCTTGCATCGAGGCGACGGTCGTGCGGTAGGTGTGGCCGCCGACGGTGACCTGGACCGAGGGGCGTCGGCCGGAGGCCAACGCCGAGACGACGTCGTCGGGGACCAGCAGACCCGTCGCCGTCTTCCCGCCTCGTTCCACGGTCGTGCGAAACTTCATGCGGCCTCGACTTCACCGTGGTCCATCTTCGCGAGCGCTACCCGAGCGCGCACACGGGCCAAACCTCCGCCGGGCTCTCCTTGGCCCTCTCGCGCCCCGCGCCTCTCGCGAGCGACCACGGCGGGCTGTTCAGTCGTAGAGTTCGGTGAGATCGAGCTACGACCCCCAGGGAGGCGGCATGGCGCAGACCAAGGCAGACCGGCAGGCAGCGGGCAAGAAGGCGGCCGCGACGCGAAAGAAGAACGCCGCCAAGAACACGCCAGCCAAGAGCACGACCGCCACGAGCAAGCGCCCTAGTCAGACCAAGGCCGACCGCGAGGCAGCGGGCAAGAAGGCCGCCGCGACGCGCCAGGAGCGAGCGGCGCAGCGAAGCGGCGCTCAGGCCAAGAGCTCAGCCGAGTCGGCGGTGGGCAGCGCCGCTTCCGCGGCGTAGTCGGCCGGCGGAGCGGTCAAGGGCCTGGCCAAGGCGACCGTCAACCGAGCGACGGCGAGGAACACGAAGAGCAAATAGCAGAGGGACGCGCGCAGGGTCGCTCAGTCCTCCGGAGCGTCAAGAACGGCGCGGTCAGCGTTCCAACTTCGACCACGCCGGGAGCAAACCCCGTCTCCGCAGAAGCCGAGACGGCTTACCGGGTCGCGCAGGCGCTTTCGGGGTTGGTGCTGCAGAAGCTTCCGCGACGGGCCGTGGTGTGCTGCGGCTTGGGTGCTGCTGCGCTGTCAGATGTGGATGACGTGGGTTGGGTCGGGTCGAAGTTCGAGCGGGGCCTGGCTGTAGTCCCCGATGGGTCCGTCGCGGCGCTCGACGACGGCTTTGACGCCTTGCTCGGCGGCGGTGTGGATGAAGTCGAGTGCGTCGGGTGTATTGCGCATGAGGCCGTCGAGGATCGGGCCGAGGGTTTGGGTTGACGCGAGTCCCATGCTCTCGTAGGCGTGGTTGACCACAAGCTTCATCGCAGCCAGCTGAGAGCTTGGGACTCGTACGAGCTCCGCGGCGAGCTCCGCGACCCGTGCTTCGAGCCGGTCGAACGGAACGGCTTCGTTGATCAGCTCGATGTCTGCGGCCTGCCGCCCGTTCAATGGGCGCCCGGTGAGCGCGTGGAACTTCGTGCGTGCGAGGCCGAGCCGGTATATCCACATGCCCGAGAGGTAGGCCCCCCACATGCGGCTATATGGCGTTCCGATGACGGCGTCCTCGCTGGCGATCACGAGGTCGGCGCAGAGCGCAAAGTCGCTGCCACCGCCGACGCACCACCCGTGCACCTGAGCGATGACCGGCTTAGGCGAGCGCCAGATCGCCATGAACTTCTGCGTCGGCGCGACCTCCGCCGCGGTAGCGGCGACAAAGTCCTTGCCCGGGTCCCACTTCCCGTCGGTGCTGATCGTCTCCCCCCAGTGCTCAAATCCGCCCCCGAAGTCGTAGCCGGCGCAGAACGCGCGGCCGCCACCACGGAGCACGATGACCTTCACCTCAGGATCGCGAACGGCCAGACCGACAGCGGCCTCGAGCTCATCGGGCATCGGCGGAACGATCGTGTTCAGCTGCTCGGCCCGGTTGAGCGTGACCGTCGCGACCGCGCCCTCAACGGCGTAGAGGATCGTCTCGAACCCGGCTTGCGGGGTAGATGCCGGCATGTCGGGGTTCTAACCGATTGGCAACGACTCGCAACCGGACGAAACGATAAACAGCACAACGCGTCGCAGATAGAGCTGTCCCGCGACGCGCTTAGGCGGCGTCCGCTCGACTGGGCAGTCGAGCGTCGAGGAGGCGTGTCCCGAAGCGGCGTATCCCGGAAGACGCCCCAAGAGGACTCTGCGACGGCAGCCGCGCAGCGCCATGAAACTCGACTGTGAACGCTCGCAAAACAACTTGGAGCAGCGTTTCCTACGCGGCAACGCGACGCGCGTCTTCGGGCTCTGACGAGGTGAGCGACGACCGCCGGCGTCCACAGCCGAGGCGTGCAGTGCGCGGCTCACGCAGCGGCCGCCCGATCATGGCGCTCCTCGACCTCGGCCGCCGCTGGACGCTTCGCATCATCTGGGAACTACACCGGCAGAGCCCGATTCGAACGGACCCACTCGCCGGCTCTCAACGCAAGTCGGCTGACCCGCGGCTCTGCTCGCGGCGTGCCACCCTGGCACGGTCTGGCATCGGGGAGTCGCTGGGCGCGGTCATCGAGCGCGGCGAGATCGTGAAGCCCAGAGTGCGGGAGGAGCGTGGACCCGACCGCGGGTGGGCTGGGCTAGGCCGGGACCGATTCGAGGATCGCGTCGAGCAGGCCGGGGAAGCGTTCGTCGGGGATCGCGACGTAGTCGTCCATCTCATGCTCCTGGTGGTGCGGCTGCTTGAGCTGGCCGGTCTTTCTGCGAGCGTCTTGTCGCGGCGTAGGCGGTCGATCGGCCGATCGCGGGCGGTGACCGTCAGCCACGCCCCCGGGTTTGGAGGCGGTCCGGCACGGGGCCAGCGCTCGCCGGCGATCGCGAAGGCCTCCTGGCGCTCGGATGTGATCGACTTTGCCTGATGGAGCAGACCGGCCGCCTCGAGCCCACGTCGGCGTTCCCGGGGCCGGTGCCCTCCGGGCGCCGGGGCGAGATAGCGCCGAGCTCCCCGCTGCCGATCGAGGGGTCGGTGGAGGTGGCGATGGCGGTCGATCGGCTCTGGGAGATGTTTCTCGACGTGCGGGGCTGGTCGCGCTGGAACCCGTGCATCTGGCGGTCGAGCGTGCGGGGCGGCGAGCTGCGGGAGGGCGCGACGCTCGTGTGGGCGTTCAATCCGATCAAGGGCCGCTATCTCTACAAGCTGCCGGCCACCGCCGAGATTGTGGAGCTGGTTCCGGCCGACCGTGTCACCTGGGAGGTGAGCGCTCCCGGCTTCCATGCGCTGCACAGCTACCGGTTTGCCGAGCTCGGACCGGAGCGCTGTCGCTTCGGTTCATGGGAGGTCGCCGAGGGACCGGCCTTCCGGGCGATGAGACGTTTCTGGCTCGCGCACTTCCGCTACGTGTGCAGGGAGTCGCTGGCCGGCGCCCACTCGCTCTGCGGCTAACGCCGTCGAATCGGTCCGGGGATCTGGGCGCGGCGCGCGGCGCGCCCGCTCCGCGTAGGCTGGGCGTGTGCGAGCGGATGGGGCCTCCCTGGCGCGCCGGCGCGCCGTGACTTCGCTCGCGGTCGCCCTTCTCACCCTGTGCATTGGGTCAGCGTCGGCGCAGGCGGAGACGGCCTGGCCTTTGTGGCCCGGCACGCCCGGTGGGATCTTCCGCTCCGGCGCCTACAACCAGGGCCAGTGGATCTACACGAACGGCATCCAACAGGCCCAAGGAGCGAACAGCGACGCTCTTCACCGCACCGACTACTACCGCGCCTTCTACCCGGTTGCGGGAGATCCGACGTTCGCATCGCGCGATCTCTACAACGCGCTGACCTACGACTTCTTCGGGGCCCACCGCGCGGCGCACAACGGCGACTACCAGCTCCCCACCGACTCGGCGCGGTGGCCCGAGGGCACCGCGGATCTCGCGGAGCTGCGCTTGGCGACCGACGCCAAGTACCTCTATGTGCGCTTCTTGTGGAATTCATTCCCGCGCCCGGACGCGCAGATCGCCACGCTTACGTTCGCGACGGCCGGCGCAGCGGCGTTCCCGCGCCCGTGGCCGCGAAACGCGCGACTGTCCTCGCCGTGGCAAGCGGCGCTCACCGTCTGGGGAACCGGCGGCGCCCTAGCGACCGGCGTGCGTGGCGAGTCGCCGGTCGACGTGCGCACCGGTGACCACGTGACCGAGGCGCGCATCCCGCTCTCGCGGCTTCCGAGCGGGCGGTGGTCGCTGACGGGTGGCGCCGGGCTGCAGGACCCTGCGGCAAGCGGCTCTTACTGGACGGTGCCGCCCGGTAGCGCGAGCACCGGCCAACCGGGTAGCGGTGCCGCCAGTTCCCCGACGAACGTCTGGGATCTGCTCTTCGCAGGCGATGACCCGTGGAGCTTCGACGAGCGCCGGCAGGGCGATGAGCTCGCGAGCGGTGACGCCTCCGCGGCGACGGCGACGGTCGATCCGGCGGCGCTCCGGCGCGCCAGCGCTACCGGCGGCGGCGTGCGCACCGGCGACATGTCGCGAATGTTCTCGAGCCACCTCTTCCAGGCCGACGGGATCCGCAAGGAGCCCGGGGTGGGAGTCGACACCCAGCCGCCCCCAGGGTTCAAGCCGCCGATCCCGACGCCGGACTTCGACACGACGTTCCTCTACACCGGCCGCCTGCAGTACTACGGGATGCACGTGCCGGCAAGCTACCCGACGGCGAAGCGGGCCTCGCCGCTGATCGTGTACCTGCACGGCTTCACCGGCCTGCCGGACGAGGCGTTCTATAACCCCGTCGGGCTGGTGCAAGAGGCCGACCGGCGCGGCTATCTGGTCGCGACTCCGCTCGGCCGCGGGGACTACTTCTACCGCGGCGAGGGCGACCTCGACGTGCTCGAGGTGATTCGAGACGTGGAGCGCCACTACCACGTCGACCCCAACCGGATATACCTGATGGGCCATTCGATGGGGGGCTACGGGACCAACAACCTCGCCACCCACCACCCCGACCTGTTCGCCGCCGTCGCCCCCGCCGAGGGCACTGACTCGGGCGACCTTCACGCGAACCTGCGCAATCTGCCCTGGTTCGAGATGAGCGCCCTCGAGGACCTCGACACCGGCGCCACGGTGGCGAAGCAGATGTACGGGAACCTCTCGGGCGACGGCTACGACGCCCAACTGCTGGTCTACACCACCAAGATCCACGAGTACTCCTCGATCTACGACACGCTGCCGCA
>JAABUU010008629.1_pt1 | contig 10074 bp, 10 predicted proteins | sample 5559301 | NCBI WGS metagenome assembly JAABUU01 (sample SAMN10711884, study PRJNA513360) | rock metagenome | isolation source: Antarctica rocks | place: Antarctica: Victoria Land, Richard Nunatak white | reverse complement strand
GAAGTAGCGGCCGTCATTACACCGCTTGGACGTGCTCCTGATCAGGGGAGTTGGTGGCCCAGTCGGACGTGCGGCGACGGGAGACGACGGCGCTAGGCTCGCCTGTCGCCGCCTCGCCGTCCAGAATGAAGCGCCCGACTAGAGTTTGCAGTTCCGCGGCCAGCGCCGCTAGCTCTCGCGCCCCCCCGGTCATCTCCTCTACACCCGCCGACTGCTCCTGGGTGGAAGCCGAGACCTCCTCGGCGCCCGCCGCGCTCTGCTCGGACACCGCCGCGATGCCCTCCATCGTCCCGCTCACCGCCTCGGCCCCCGCGCGCATCTGGGTCACCGCGCCCCCGATCGCCCGCGCCCGCGCCGTCGTCTCCTCGACCACGCCCAGGATACTCTCCAGCGCCGTCCCCGCCTGCCGGCCCAACGCCGCGCTCCGCGCCGTGATCTCCTTAGTCTCGGCGCTGGAGCGCTCGGCCAGCTTGCGCACCTCGACGGCGACCACCGTGAAGCCCTTGCCGTGCTCGCCCGCGCGCGCCGCCTCGATCGCCGCGTTGAGCGCGAGCAGGTTGGTCTGCGCCGCGATGTCGTCGATGGCGTCGACGATCGCGCCGATCTCGCGGCTGCCGCGGCCGAGCGCCTCGACCTGCGTGGCGCTGCGTTCGACCGCCGCGCGCGCCTCGGCGATGCTGGCGATGGTCTGGGTCACGGCAGCCCTGCCCTCGCGCGCCGTGGCGACGGCCCGCTCGGCGCCCTAGACCCGCGCCGCGGCGCTCGCGGCTACCCGCGCGCAACCTCCTCGATGGCCTGTGCGATTTGGCCGCTGGCCTGGTCAATCTGACCGGACACCTCCGCGAGCTGTTTGGTCTGGGTTCCAACCCGGCCTGCCGTGGCCGTGACCTGGAGGACCAGCGCGCCCAGGTTGTCCACCATAGTCGCGATGGCGTGGCCCAACGTGTCGGCTGCATCCTTCGGGGCGACGGCTACGGTCAGATCTCCCCCAGCCACGGCCGTTGCCGCCGCCACCTCTTGCTGGTGGGCCACCATGGCACGGAAGGCCGTCGCGAGGCGGCCCGGCTCGTCGGCCGTGGCCGCGGGCAGAAGGTCCACTACCGCCGTGTCGCCGACGGCCAGCCGTGCGGCGGCGCGCGTCAGGCGGCGCAGGGGCTGGGCGATGGCGCGCGCGATCACGATTGTTGGCAGCAGGGAGAGGAGTCCCACGACCGCCAGGATAGTCAGTAGGCGCGTTCCCGACGCGGCGCCGGCGGCGCTAGCGGCCGTGACGGCGGCGTTGGCCTGCTGCTCCAGGGCGGCGAAGGCGAGCGGCAGGTCATTGGAGGGGACGAGGTTCTTGACCGTGACGACGTGGACGGCGCGCTGGATGTGGCCGGCCAGGGCTTGCTGGCGCAGCAGGCGTGTGTAGCCGTCGTAGCTCGCCAGGTCCGCCTGAATGCGATCGAGCAGTTGGCGCTCCTGGTCGGTAGCGGCCAGGGTCCGCGCCGTCGCGAGGGCGGGGGTGACCGCGGCGCGGGCCTGCACGGCCTGCTGGTAGGTCGTTTCGGCGAGGCTCTGCCGCGCCGGATCGCGCAGAGCCTTGACAGCGGCATACAAGTTGGATTGGTCGTCGTCGAGCGTCCACTGCACGTAGGCGGCCGCGACAGCCGCCGAGAGGCGATGAGCCGTTGTGGCCGCCTGAGTCTGGCGCGCTAGGCCGGCGAAGCTGGCGGCGGCGAGCTCGACGCTGCCGAGGAGCAGGGCCATGGATTGGATGGGGGAGGCGCGGGGCGCGGGGCGCGGGGCGCGGGGCGCGGGGCGACGGGCGGGAGTAGAAGTCGCGGCAAAAGTTTGTGTTGGTAAGCCCGCTACAAACGCCTACCATCCTACGTATTTACTCTCGCCCGTCGCCCCTCGCCCCTCGCCTCCCGCCTCCCGCCTCATTTGGGTCGCGCGACCGGTCGTCGCTACAGTGCCGGAAGATAGTCATGGTAGGGCCGGACGCCGTGGAAGGCTAGAGGAGGATGTTTCGTGAGCCAGGCCGATGTCTTCAATATCTTGCAAAGCGCGATGACCCTCGCGCTCGAACTCAGCTTGCCGCTGCTCTTGACGGGATTGGTGGTCGGCGTGGTGGTGAGTCTGTTCCAGGCCGTCACGCAGATCAACGATTCCACGTTGTCCATGGCGCCCAAGATCATCTCTGTCTTTGCCGCTATCGCCCTCCTCGGCCCCTGGATGTTCCACCAACTCTTGCAGTTTGCCACGCATATGCTGACTTATCTGCCGAGCGGCGCCTCGTGACGGTTGGGTTTACGAGCAGCCAGATCGTGATCTTCCTGGTCGTCCTTGCGCGCGTGAGCGGGCTCATCCTGAGCGCGCCTGTGCTTGGCGATCCGCAGGTCCCTCGCCCGGTGAAGGCGGGGCTGGCGGTCATCTTATCGCTCGTGCTCGTCGGGGTCCCAAGCGTCGCGCGCGCCCATGTGCCCGTCGATGTGGGGCCGTTCGCCCTGCTCATCGTCGCGCAGCTGGTGATCGGCGTCGTGCTCGGCTTCATCGCGCGCACGCTGTTCTTCGCCATGCAGGTCGCCGGCCAGATCGCCTCGCTGCAAACGGGGCTCTCCACGGCGGCGGTGCTGAACCCGCTGACGCGACAGCCCGACCAGATCGTGACGCAGTTCTATACGATCGTCGCGGTCCTGACGTTCTTGGCCGTGCAGGGCGATCAGTGGCTCGTCGCCTCGCTGGCGCGCTCTTTCGATCTCGCTCCGCTGACGGCGAGCGCGCTCTCACCGTCCTTCCTCAACGCGGCGCTCAACGCGGCGATCGGTGTGACCGCTATTGGTCTGCAGATCTCGCTGCCGCTCGCCGCCAGCCTCTTCGCCGCTAACCTCATCCTGGGCGTGGTCAGCCGCGCCCTGCCGCAGCTCAATGTTTTTGTGCTCAGCATGCCGCTCGATCTACTGTTGGGCCTGGTCGCGCTCATCGGCGGCCTCGCCGCCATGATCATCGTCATCGGGCGCCTCGACGCGGGCCTGCCACAACTCATGCTCGGGTCGTTCGGGCAGTAATTAGTCGTGAGTCGCGAGACGTGAGTCGTGAGAAAGGACGTGGGTGCAACGCAGGTGTTAGCAAATCGTCGGCCCGCGCAACTGCGCCGTACAACTCACGACTCACGACTCACGACTCACGACTCGCATCGGGGGCACGCTGATGGCCGCTAGCGCCGGGGACAAGACCGAGAAGGCTACACCGCAGCGGCTGCGTGAGGCGCGGCGGCGTGGCGAGACGCCGACGAGCCCTGACTTCGCCGGCGGGGCGCTCGCCCTCATCATGCTCGTCGTACTCCAGCAGCAGGGCGGCCATATCTTCGGCGGCCTGCTGGCCCTGCTCACGGCCGATCTGGCGGCGGCGGCCAACCCCGGCGTGATCAGCGAGGCGACGATCGGGGCGCGGGTGCGCGCGGATATGCTGGCCGGCCTCTCGCTCCTCGTCCCCCTTGCCGGCGCCGTTGTGGTGGGAGCTATCGTGATCGGCGCGCTCAACACGCGCGGCCTGGTCTCACTCAAGGGCGCGGCTCCATCGCTGCGCAAGCTCAACGTCCTTAGCAATGCCAAGCATCTCGTCGGCAAGGAAGCGCTCATCATGTTGCTCAAGGCGATCGTCAAGGTCGCCGTGGCCGTGTTGGTGGTGCTCTCGTGGTCGCCGGCGTGGCGCGCGCTACTGCCCGCGCTGGCGTTCATGTCGGTTCCCGCAGGAGCCGGCGTGATATGGGGGGACGTGATGCAGGTGTTGATACAGATCAGCGCGATCTACTTCACCCTTGGCTTGGCGGACCTGGGCTACCGCTATTTCGCCTACTACCGCCGCATGCGCATGACCAAGCAGGAGATCAAGGAAGAAGCCAAGAGCATGGAGGGCAACCCCCAGATGCGGGCGCGCATGCGGCAACAGGGGCGCCGGCGTCTGCGCGCGCTCATGAATGGCGGCGGCATACGCAAGGTTCCGGAGGCCGATGTGATCATCACCAACCCGACGCACTTCGCCGTGGCGATCCAGTACGCGGCGGGCAAGATGCGCGCCCCCAAGGTGATCGCCAAGGGCCAGAACCTCGTCGCGTTACGCATCAGGCAGGCCGCGCAAGCCCACAATATTCCCATTGTGGAAAACAAACCGCTCGCCCAAGCTTTGTATAAGTCCGTCGAGGTGAACCGTGAGATCCCGGCCGAGTTGTATCAGGCCGTCGCGCAGGTGCTGGCCTTCGTGTACCGCGTGAAGCGGCCGAAGCAGCCAGCGGGTAGCAGTCAGCGATCAGCGATCAGCGATCAGCAGTCAGCTACATCGCGGGCGAGTATGGGAGGCAGGCAATGAGCGTCGTATCTACTGGGAGCGCCAGCGCTCCCAGTAGATACGACGCGGCCAACTGGCAGCGCGGCAAGAGCCGGCGTTCCCAGTAGATAACGAACGATACATCAGCTGATAGCTGATGGCTGATAGCTGAGGGCTACGAATGAGCATGCAGGTACGGGCGGACGCGCCGCGGGGCGCGGGCGGAGGGCCGCCGCAAGGGGCGAACGGGCTGCGTAGCGTGCTGTTGAGCAACGACGCGGTGATGGCCGGAGCGGTGATGGTCATCGTCGGCATGATGATCATCCCCCTGCCGCCGATTCTGCTCGATATCCTCATCACGCTCAACATCGCGCTGACCGTGACGGTCCTGCTCGTCGCCATGTACATTACCGCGCCGTTGCAGTTCTCGGTCTTCCCCTCGCTCTTGTTGGTGCTGACGCTGTTCCGTCTGGGCATCAGTGTGTCGGCGACGCGTCTGATCCTACTGCAAGGTAACGCCGGCGATGTCATCAACGCCTTCGGGCAGTTCGTCGTCGGGGGAAATCTGGTCGTCGGTCTGGTGATGTTCATGGTGCTAATGGTGATCCAATTCGTGGTCATCACCAGTGGCGCCGGCCGCGTGGCCGAGGTGGCGGCGCGCTTCACCCTCGACGCCATGCCTGGCAAGCAGATGAGCATCGACTCCGAACTCGCCGCCGGCTTCATCACCGAGGTGGCGGCGCGCGCGCGCAAGAAGGCCGTCGAGCAGGAGGCGGACTTCTACGGGGCCATGGACGGCGCCAGTAAGTTCGTGCGCGGAGACGCCATCGCGGCCCTGATCATGATCGTGATCAATCTCATTGGCGGCTTTGTCGTCGGTACGGTCCAGCAGGGCCTCGATATCGGCTCGGCCATGTCGCACTACTCACTGCTTACCGTCGGCGATGGGCTGGTCAGCCAGATCCCCGCGCTGCTCGTGTCGACCGCGACCGGCATCATCGTGACGCGCTCGGCGTCGACCGGCGTGACGCTCGGCAGCGACGTGGTGCGCCAACTCTTCGGCAATCCGCGGGCGCTGCTGATCTCTAGCGTCTTGCTGGTGCTGCTCGGCCTCATCCCCGGTTTGCCCAAGATTCCGTTCTTCGTGGTCGCCGCGACGATGTACGCCCTCTCGCGCGTTGTCTCGCTGCGCCAGGGACGTGAGCCTAGCGCGCCGACCGTGACCGAGGCCGCTGCTGGCGCGGCGCCGGCGCTCCCAGCTCCGTCAGAGGGCGAGGAGTTGACGAACTTGCTCAACATCGACCCCTTGGAGCTGGAGATCGGCTACGGGTTGGTCCCGCTCGTCGACGGCGAGAGCGGCAACCTGCTGGCGCGCATCAGCTTGATCCGGCGGCAGACGGCCACCGACCTCGGTATGATCCTGCCGACGGTGCGGGTGCGTGATAATCTGCAGCTGGGCGCCAACGATTATCGCGTCCTCTTGCGTGGCGCCGAGATCGGCGCGGGGGATGTCGTGCCCGCCGGGCTGATGGCGATGAACGCGGGGATGATCGACGAGGAGTTGCCCGGCGTACCGGCGACGGAGCCTGCTTTTGGGCTACCGGCGATCTGGATCGACGCCGAGTTGCGTGAGCGCGCCGAGATCCTGGGTTATACCGTGGTCGACCCCGCGTCGGTTATCGCCACGCACTTCACGGAGCTCATCAAGCGCTACGCGCCGCAGGTGCTCGATCGCCAGCAGACGCAGCAGTTGATCGACCGCCTCAAGGAGGGGCACAGCGCCGTCGTCGAGGAAGTCGTGCCCGCCCTGTTGACGGTGGGTGAGGTGCAGCGCGTGTTGCAGGCCCTGCTGCAGGAGCGCGTGTCGATCCGCGACCTGCCGACGATCCTGGAATCGGTTGGCAACGCCGCGCGCGTGACGCGCGAACCCGACGCCCTGGTGGAGCACGCGCGGCGCGGCCTGGCGCAGGCTATTACAGGGCAGAACGTGGGGCCGGACGGCAAGATCCACACGCTCACGCTCAGCCCTGCGGTCGAAGGGTCGCTACTCTCCTCGGTACAGCGAACGGAGGATGGTCCTGTGCTGGTGCTCTCGCCTGTCGCCGTCGAGACGTTCCTGCGCACGTTGGCCGCGGAGATGGAGAGTATGGCCAGCCGCGGCTATCAGCCGATGCTATTGTGCTCGCCGCAGGTGCGTTGGTCGTTGCGCCGTTTGATCGAACGCAACTTCGCCAACCTTGTGCTGCTCTCGTACCGTGAGCTGGCGCCAGGTGTCGAAACGGTCGCGGAAGGGGTGGTTGATTTTGAAGCGGGCGGTCAGCATGGGTAAGCAACCGAACAGGGAGAACCCAACGCCGGGCGTGTCGCGCGAGAAGGCGCCGCGCACGGTTCAGCCGCACACGCCCGCGGTCGATGAACGCCGGGGCGTGCGGCCGTGGTTGGGCAGCTTACCGCTGCTGTCCACCGCCCCATCGTCCGGCGGTAAGGGCGGCGACGCGCCGCAGGGCCAGCGTCCCGCGCTCCCAGTGCCGCCCAAGGAGCTTGCTGCTCGACAGCGCCGCCAGACGCCGGAGAACATCGCCACGGCTCCGTGCGCGATCGCACAGGGCCTCCAAGCCTTGCGCGCTTATCAGCCGCCGGCCAGCCCAGCGCTAGCTACGGTGAAGCCGGGGCAAGCGACGCCGGCCTCGGCGGCGGAAGTGGACCCCGAGCAGAGCGTTAATCCGCTACGGGTTATCTCACGCGAGCTTGTGTCGCGCGGTATGGCCGCCCCGCTCGTCGCGGATCTGCTGGCCGAGACAGTGGCCGAGTACGGCGGCCAGGTGTTGACGGATGAGCGCGCCGCGCGCCTGGCCCTCGTCGACATCCTGCTCTCGCGTATCCCGCGTGTTTCGTTGCTGCCGTCCGTAGAGATTCTGTCGCAAGGGCGGACGCCGCCCCCTTTGACGGGAACGTTCTTAGTGACCGGGCCGGCTGGGGCGGGCAAGAGTACAGCGATCGCGCGCCTGGCCTTATGGGCGGCGCGCGCGGGCCAGCGGGAGGTCACGCTCGTGAATACACAGGGTGGCCGCATCGGCGCGGCGGCGCAGGCCAACGCGCTCGGCGCGGTGTTCGACTATCCGGTCGAGCATCTGTATAGCCACGCCGAGTTGCGCTCCTTCCTGAAGCGCCGTCGTCGGGACACGTTGCGTTTGGTCGAGTTGCCCGCCTGGACGCCCGGTCAGGACGCGCGGGCGTTAGAGGCGTGGCTGAATCTCGACGGAACGGTCGTGGCCTGCGTCCCGGCGACGGGGCAGGGGGATGATATCCATGAGGCGCTGGTGGCCGTCCGCCGCGCGGCGCCCGACGTGGTGGCCGTGCTGTGCAAGACGAGCGAAACGCGCAACACCATGCCCGCGCTCGGCGCGCTGACCGCGTTGCGCCAGCATGTGGGCCTGGTCGCGGCGGGTCCGCATCTCGCCGACGACGCGCCGGCGCCGGACTTCGCCGCCATCGTGACGGCCGCCATCTGTGGCTCCAATCAACAGCGTAAACAGGATAAGCAACAGCGTACACAGGGGCAGGAGTAGCGATCGGTGATCGAGATCAACGTGCGCAAACTCCTGGTTTATGTCGCCACGGCGATCTTTTTCGTGGTCGCCGCCGTGGCGCAACTACAGGGCGCGGCGACGATGGACGCCTTTTTCAAGGCGGGCGTGGCGTGCGTCGTGACGCTCCTGCTGGGCCTACCGCTGGTCGGCATCATCGATCGTGGTATCCAGCGCGGCCTGCGCGCGACGACCACGACGGACAAGGCCGGCGGCGCGTCCGCTCCCACCCTCGCTACGCCCCCGAAGGTCGATAGTCGTTAGTCGAAAGAAGGCTGGATGTTGGGCGCCATCTGGATGGATGAGATCTGCAGTTGCCAATGGGTGATGGGTGACGTTCGGCTGTTACCGTACGACTATCGCCCCTCGCCCCTCGCCCCTCGCCCCTCGACAACGTAGAACTAGCATGAAGGAGACGACATGGCCGCGCCAAGCGTAATAGACGAGGTGGTATATCCGGCGCCGGGACTGAGCGCGCGGGAACGCGAGGCGATGATCTTAAAGTTCGCGCCGCTCGTCCGCTACGTCGTCGGCCGTATGGCGCTGGTCGTGCCGCAGGTGTTCGATACCGCCGACCTGATCGGCTACGGCACGATCGGCCTTATCGAGGCGGTAGACCGGTTCGACCCCACGCGCGGGGTCAACTTCGAGTCGTTCGCGGGCGACCGTATCCGCGGTAGCGTCATCGACGCGTTGCGCGCGGCCGATTGGGTGCCACGCACGTCGCGCAAGCGCGTGAAAGACATCCAGCGTACGTTCACAGCGTTAGAGGAACAGCTGGGGCGTGCGCCCACGGATGAGGAGGTGGCGGACGAGCTTGAGCTCACGCTGCCACAGTTGCGGCGCGCGCTGACCGACGCCGTTTGTTCGGTCGTGTCGCTGCAGCGCGCCGCGCGCACGGGCGACGACGCCGAAGGCACGACAACGTTGATGGACTGTATCTCCGACGACGCGCCCGGCTTAGGGCACGACATGGAGCAGCGTGAACTGCATCAGAGCATCATCAGGGCGTTGCGACGGCTCGACCAGCGCGAGCAGCATGTCCTCTCGCTCTACTACGAGCGCTCGCTAACGCTGCGTGAGATCAGCGAGGTGCTGGACGTCTCGGAGTCGCGCGTCTGGCAGCTCCACGCGCGGGCGATCACGCGAGTGCGCGCGTATATCGCGGCTGAATAGTCGAAAGTCGAAAGTCGTAAGTCGTGAGTCGGGAGTACACGCTCTCCTTGGTTACCACCAATCTCACGTTCCCCAACGCCATCAAGCCCATGAAACTCCCGACTTACGACTCCCGACTCCCGACTTACGACTCCCGACTCAATGAAGGGAGGACAATTGTTGCAACCTGAAATCATAGTGTTGGGCGTGGCGGTTGTCGCGGAGGCGGCCGTCCTTGGCGGTGTCCTGATGGGTCTCGTGCGCCTGCGCGCGCGTCTAGGTAGCCCGATGTTAGATAAAGCCGTCCCGAGCCAGCGTCCCCTTGATACTGTGACAGCCGCAAGCGGCTATGTGGCCGGCAATGGTGGGGCTAGCCTGGTGGTGATGGAGCAACTCGACGCCTTTGTCGAGGAAACCGGGTTGCTCGGTGAAGCGCTCGTCTCCAAGCTCGAGGAGCGTCTGGCTCGCTACGATACCGCGCTGGCCGGCGCGACGGACGGCGCCGCGTTGTCCTCCCGTGGCGCGTCGATACACCGCGTGGAGGTACCTGGCGACAATGCGCCGGAGGATATAGCCGAGGACGAGGCGGCGGAGGAGGCGCCTGCGCCGGTTCTTGGCGCGAGACAGAGATCACAGGTCGATTCGCCGGCTCGTCCCGGGACGGCCGCGACCATCCATGCGCGCGAACCGGAGCCGCCGGACCCCGTATCTATCGGGTCGTGGGACGTGTTCGATATCCAGACGGCGCGCGAGAAGGGCATGGACCCGCTCGGGGTCGCGCTCCAGCGCAGCCTATCCGCGCGAGGCGCACGGGAGGGCGAAGCGCGCGCTTGATCGGTTCACCACGAGGGTCTGTGAAAAGTCGGCAGCCGGCGGTCCCAGGACAATTCACAGACCCTAGTTCACCACAATGGTCTATTGTATATCGGCTCGCCATATACTACCGTGGCTTAAGCGCGGCCTGCTCACGCGAGCGATGTCCGCGATCGCTACGAGGGTAAAGGGAGTTTGATATGACCAGTGC
>JAABUU010008623.1_pt1 | contig 10078 bp, 7 predicted proteins | sample 5559301 | NCBI WGS metagenome assembly JAABUU01 (sample SAMN10711884, study PRJNA513360) | rock metagenome | isolation source: Antarctica rocks | place: Antarctica: Victoria Land, Richard Nunatak white | reverse complement strand
AAGTAAATTCTAAAATGATTTATGCTTCTTTATCTTTATGACATGATCATGATCTTAATGAAATAATAACTTGTTAACATTCTCTTCAGAGAACACATTCATATATTTGTCATATTGTTAAAGTAATGTTAGCATTTCATCAACAACATATATGACAGTTGTTAATGAATCTGACTTAGACATCATTAACAATGCATAAACAGCAAATTGATTTTAAATGTTGTTGATAAATACTTCAGATTCATCAATAGTCAGAGACATTTATTTTATTTTATAATGTTATGTGTGCAAGTCACAATCAATATGAATGTGTTGTCATTTCAGATTTAAGAAATTAAAAATGAATTTAAATTCATTCTTATTTAAAATATAAAATAATTACTCTTCAGTTTACTTTTATTCTTAATTGTTGATGAGTCTATGCTTCATTAAATACACATCATAGCAGTAGACATGTTGTTTTCTCAGAAGCTCTGATCTTAAAAGTTTCACATTAATTTATGTCAGTTAATGAGTGACAACATATCATTAAGACATTACATTAATCTTTGCTGCAGTGTTCAATAGTACATTAATAGAGATTCAATTAAATTAAATTTAAACTTAATTCTTTTTCATAATGTTAGATTTCTTTATGATTTCTAATTTAATTTTCATCACTAAAGCACAGTCAATGAGACTCTGTCTTTTTTTGTCTTGACTGCATTAATCTTAATGTAATTAAGATTTTTTAAGAAACTTCTGCAGTTCTTTATAAAATAACTTAATCTCTTACAGTTATAGCAGTTATTCTTCTTAACATCAATCTTAAAATGAGATTTGTCTGCATTATTATAATGACTTAATTTCATAGTCTTAAAGTTAAGATGATTGTTCTGCTGCAGCTTTGCTGTTTAAGTGAAAGAGTGTGAACAGTGCTCATAAATTTTCTTAATAATATAACTTTAAATTATACAATTATCTACAGATTGCTAATTAATCTCTAGTTTAATAATCAGAGCTATTAAGCTTTCTTTTATCTTTAAGAGATCTTAATAGTTGATTAAAATCATTTAAATCTTTAATTAAAGTTTTATAAAGAGATAACTTATTCTCTGTTTCTCTATATAGTTTAGAAGCTGATCTTTCAGCATGCTAAAATATGTTATAAAAGCTTAAACTAATTAAGTAAATTTCTACATAACTTTTAAGTATTTCTGTACTGTATTGTTACATCCTGATTGAAGGTTTCTCTGATATAGAAACTAGGAATTAGAGCTTGTGATATAAGAGAATTTCAGACATGTTGAGTTAATCAGTAGCTAGTAATATGCTAAGTAATGATTGCATTAAATATGTCCATCTTCTTAAGAAAGATAATCTGTATATATATCAGACTGCTCACCTTGCTCACTTATGAGCACTGTGAGTCAGCTTACTCAGCTCACTCATGAGCACTGTGAGCTTACACTGAGCTGTACATCTTCAAGATGTAGTTCACTGAATCTACACATTCAATGAATCTATTAAAACAATAACTGTAACATCATTCTCTCTTCTCAGACACTAGTTCTCTAGAGCCTATTTAAATGAAAGTTTCTGTCTTTATAATCTATAAGCTTTTCATGATGAAGTCATTCAAAACATGCAATCATCTTTGTCTTTATTAATTCATTAGTAAAGACAGTGATTCAGTGTTAACTATTTATCTTCACTGTTTCAGTCTCTTAATTCTCTGCATAAAGATAAAGAATCATTCTAAGTGTGCTGAGTGTGTTCACTGCAGTCACTTATGTATTAATGTGTTGTGAAAATCTCTAAATTATACACACAATAAACTCAAGTTCAATCTATCTATTGCTGAGAAAGAACTGACACAGATTTTTGCTAAAGTTGCTTGTCTTTGTAAGACATTAAAATATACAAAAGATAAAGTTGCTGAGAAGACACTCTGTCTTGCTTGTGAACTTGTCAATAATAATGATGATGTTTTCAGAGATAAGAATGATCCTAATTCTTTAAATCTTTTATTCTTAAATTTCTGAGATAATTTTATCTCTACAGCCTTCTCTTCTCAAACTGCTGAAGCATTCTCACACAGTTAAGTAAGTTATTCTTAAGTTTTCATGTGCTTTTCAAAACATCATACTTTTTTCATTTAACAAGATAGTGAGCTTTCTCACTAATCATTCTCTTCTTTAGAATATTCTCTACTTCATATTCAGTTTTGAGTTCAACAGACATTGATGTAACTTGAAGTGATATGAACTGATTGCATTATTGAAGCATTGATGCATGAAATACTAAGTGTATTCACATCTCTTAAGATAAGTCTAACTCATAACTTAATTTCTTGATGTTTCTCTTGATCATAAATGACTCAATGCTCTTGTTCATGAGTTTCTTGCTCTTCTTCTTCATTTGTATGTTGTTCATTCATAGATATATTTTCTCATCAATCTCATATAATTTTATCTCTATTATTCATTTCTTCTGTTCTTCAATTCTCTTTATGAGATCAGTATGCAGTTTCTTAAGCTTTACAATGTTTAACATCACTTTCTAACTCTGAGATCTGTGTGCTTGCAGATCCCTTCAAATCTTCAGATAATATTTATAGTTTACTTTAAATGATGTCTTTTCTATGATTTTGTTTCACACATTGTTGTACATAAACTGTATCATCAGCAGCAGTTATACTCAATTGTTCTGTTTCACATTGACATAATGTCACAAGTACATCTTAACTGTCTAATTCATTCATTCACTCTGTTTATCTGTCTATAAATAATATATCATCAACATCTTATGTTTTATCTCAAGTTCTGCTGTAAGCATTTCTCAGAACTTACTTGTGAACAGCTTGTCTCTGTTAATGATAAACTTCTTTAATAGCTCATGATTGCTAATCAATTCTTGCAGTATAATGTACATCAATACTGATGCTGTTGCAGTCTCTCTGAATGAAATGAACATCATGTACTTCATTAATTTATTCACTATAATCAATATGCTGTCAAATCTAACTTCTTATGCTGAGTTCTTGAACTTTAATAGCTTAATGATAAAGTTCATGATAACAGACTCTCAGAGCACATTCAGTATATTCAGTTATGTTATCTTGTTGTAATGCTTATCTCTCTGAATCTTATTGCATCAGTATGAATTGCATTTAACAATGTATTCTGTAATTCAATTGCAAAGATCATCTATGTTGCATCTTCTTTATACAAGATCTTCTGTACATTTGACTTCTAAATGCTCATCAGCTCTGCTGTCATGACATACTTTAATGAATTTATTATTCATCAAGAAAGCATTCTTCATCTTAAATGTTGCTGTTAAGTCTTTTATGAATGTTTTCTTCTCATCTTTATGCAGAATTTCAGTGTGAATCATTTTCACTTCTTTGTGATCAGATCATCTACTTAAAGTGTCTGCATCACTGTTCTCATTATTCTTCTTGTAATGAATCTGAAATTCAAAGTCTGCTAACTGTTTCACTCAGCAAATCTGTTGCTGATTCAGTTACTTAATTGTCATGAAGTTTCTCAGATTCTTATGATTCATAAAGATCTAAATAAACTTGCTTATACTTACAAGATAAGATCTTCAATCTTGCAGTGCTTTTATTATTGCAAGAAATTTCTTATTATGAATCTCATATCTTTTCTTAGATTCTGACAACTTTCTAAATCAATATACAATAGACTTCTTCTGCTCATCTTTGATCTAATATAGATATACTTCAACTGCAAAATTTAATGCATTGATTTTCAGTATCTTTTTGCATGCTTAATTGAGTATTTACAGATATATAATTTCACTAAGACTTTTCTTTAATGCATAGAATGCATTCTTCTGTTTCTTATCTCAATGCCATCTCTTGTTCTTGCATATTAAATACATAAGAGATTTCACAATTCTTGCATAATTAAATACAAACTTTCAATAGTAGTTTGTTAGCTCTAGAAAGGCTTGTACTTTCTTGATCTTTTGCAATGTAGATCAGTTTTAAACTATCTTTATCTTTTTGAGATTCTTCTCAATCTGATTAGATCAAATAACATATTTTAAAAACTGTATTTTCTTGATTTTGAATCTGCTTTTCAACTTTTTCACATACATAGCTTGTTCATTAAGCTTTGTTAGGACCTTATACATGTGTTTGTGATGCATTTTAAGGTTGTCTGAATAGATCAGAATATTATCAAGATATATGATTATAAAATCATTAAGATATTCTCTTAATATATCATTGATAAGTCTCTGAAAGGTGACTAAGATGTTTTTAAGCTTAAATGACATAATAATGTACTCATAATATCTATATCTTGTTCAGAATGCTGTTTTTCATTCTTTATTCTTCTTTATGTGTACACAGCAGTACACTTTCTTCAGATTTAGACTCATAAATCACTTAACTTTTTCTAGTCTGTCTTGCAACTCTTTTATCAGCAGTAAAGAATAACTATCTCAGTAAATTATCTTGTTGAGTTGTCTATAGTTAACATAAAGTTGCTTGATGTCATTCTTCTTTAATACAAACAGAATTGAATATTCTGCTGATGACTTTAATAATCTGATGAATTCTCTCTTTAAATTCTCAGCAAAATAGTTCTGAACTTTCTTCAGCTAATTCTCACTCATAAGATAAAGTAACATTCACTTTGATTTTCTTTTCTTTAATAGCAGTATCTTATAGTCTCAAGACTTATGCTCTGATAAGTTCTTTTTCAGTTATTCAGAGACATTATATGTGTTCTCTGTCACATAGAGTTCTTTATTGATTCAGTTAATCTATGAATTCTTTTTATGTAATCAGAGCATTCTTAGTATAGCATTATACTTAACTAACTTAAGAACATCTAATCTTAATTTCTGTGAATCATTCTTTATTATAACTTCAATATAAACTTCTTCATAAATTCATTTGTATTCTCTGTTGATCATATACACTTGTGTAAACTTAGGCACTCATCACAGTGTTAGTTCTAGTCATTTAATTGCTTTTTGCAAGATAAAGTTATTGATTGTTCTTAAATTTATCATCACTTGAAGTTGTTTCTTCAGCAGTATCTTAACATCAACTCATATCTTTTGATCATTGTCAGTTCATTAAGACATTAAAAGCTTCTTTATCTTTAGTCTTGCTGAGAAAGCTTAAGATTTTTTGACTTCTCTAAGCTTTTTGCTTCTATCAAAGTTTCTTAAGCTCTGTTCATGCTTCAAAGTTTGTCTTATGATTCAGTGAACTTTCTTTATAGTTCTTTGAATCATGCTGATTCTTCATTGATTGTAATTAATTTTGTATAATTGTCAGTTTCTTTTCTGACAATTTGTTCTGAGTGTCAGTACACCTCATACTGATCATATTTGTGTTGAATGAGATTCTTTAGTGCTTTCACTTTATTGAGAAACTCAGATGACATGTACTCTTCTGTATGCATTCAACATTCTTCTGTGAGCATTACATAGTCTGTAAATAGACATATCTTGATTTCATAATCTTTTCTTGATCACTTTGACATTCCTCAATCTTATATTGCAAATCATATCATTGTCATCAGCTCTTCTAGCTGTATGACTGTCATTTCTGCTTTGTGTCATTTGTTAATAGTAACTTCTTCTTAAAGTGTCTGCTGCTGTTCTTCTAGCAGACTTTTGCATCATTTCAGACATCAGTTCTCAGAGTGTTCATAGTTTCATTTAAGTCTCATGTCAACTTCTTAATTATTGATATTCTCTGAGTCTGCATTCAAATTCAGATACATTCAGATAAGATCTTCTTGTTCTTAAGCTTCTGCAATGTCTATCTTCTGAGTTCTGTAAATATCAGTCTCTTCAATTTTGTCTAAGTTGTCCTTGACAACTTTCTCTAAAATAGTTAATCTCTTTGATTTGTTCATTATGATATAATCAGTACTGTGTCTCTTCTTAAGCTTCTGTGATTATCATCTGACTCTGTCTTTACTGTTTATGTACACAAAGCAGTTATCATCATAGCAGACTGTTCAGCTCAGTTAATCATGCATTATCACTGAGTTTATCATTACAACTTCTTTTCTCTGTCATTAAGATTTCTTGCAATCTCTGACAAGATATCTGAATTTATCACAATTATAACATTTATGAATCTCTACTCATTGAGTGTAAGACTTAGTGAGTTATCTGTTGTAATGTTCATGCTTCACTGATCTAGCTTGTAGCTTCTGATTGTGCTTCTTAATATTGTTGAGATTCATTGAGTCTTCTTGCATTCTAATAATGAATCATCATTCTTACATTCTTAAAGCTGTATAAGATCTTATCTTCTTCATCTGTTGTTCTCACTGTCAACTATTGATGTTGATGAAGATATTTATCATCTCTTAAAGTTCTTCAAATCAGTCTCTTCAGACTATCTCATCTTTAATATCTTCACTCAATTCTCAATAGTATTGCAATACTAAGACATCATTGTCTCAGTCAGTTAAGGCTGCAATGCACTGAAACTTTGCTAAGTACTTAGCTGCTGACTTATTCATCTTTAATGTGTAAAGTCATTGTTCTGCTGCTCTTTTCTCATTAATTACTTCAAAAGTCTTTCAAAGTTCTTTCTTAAACTTCTTGAAGTCACTGAAGATCAACTCTTTATTGACATCTCATTTCTTTGATGACTTGTCTAGAAACTCATGCAGTTTAAGATTGACTCAGTTAAACACTGTATCTTTAAGATAGACTACTGTGTATAAATCTTTGTTCATTTTGAAGTTGAACTTCTTCTGATTGAAATCTATGTATAGATTAAGCTTTGTCAAGAAGCTTTGCAACTTTTTATGTTCACTGCTGAACACATTCAGCATCAATATCTTCAGTATGTTGTTCATCTCTTATAGATCTTCAAGATTCTGAAGATTGACTGTGCTGATAAAGACTGCTTTCTGTGTACTAAAGATCATGCTTATATCATAAGAATGTTCAATGTGATACATTCTGATCAGAGATTTCTCTGATATAGAGGCTAAAGATTAGAGCTTGTGATATAAGAGAGTTTCAGGCACATTGAGTTAACTGATAGCTAGTAGTATGTTAAGTAATGATTGCATTGAACATGCTCATCTTCTTAAGAAAGATGATCTGTATATATATCAGACTGCTCATCTTGCTCATTTATGAGCACTGTAAGTCAGCTTGCTCAGCTCATTTATGAGCACTGTGAGCTTACACTGAGCTGTACACCTTCAAGATGTAGTTCACTGAACCTACACATTCAATAAGTCTATTAGAACAATGACTGTAACATGTATTAAGTCTGCAGTTCACTGAGTTCTCAACAAGATTGAGCAGAAACTCTAAAAAGAATATTTATAATTTGTTATTTAGAAGTTTGCTCTTATTGATGTAATGAAATTATGTATCTTAAGATTCTTCTGCTAAGAACTGCATAACAAAGAGAATTTTATCATAGTCATTAAAGAAGTTTTTAGAAATTAAGTGAAATGCTATTACAATGCTGTATATAAACTCAGTATATTCATAAATGAACTTCTTATTATATATGAACAAGTTCTTCAGCTGTTGCATTCATTTTACTGAAAGTGCATATACAACTTTAGATACATGTCACTTTATTAAACTTAAAGAGTTAATAAAAGCATAAAAAGATTCTGTATGCAGTTCTTTTTTAAATGAGACTTAAGAATCTTTATCTCTCAGAAGTTTGTTGATCTCATTATATATATTAAATACTTACAGTTTACAATTGATTTTCATGAATCATCATCTTTTCTTATTATTAACTTGTCTAATTTCAGTCAGATAAATATATTCATCTAAACATCAATTCTTTTTCTTTACAGTTTAAATAGCAGCCTGAATCTCTGCAGATTTCTGTTTTTCAGAAATTATTTAAGTCTCAATACAGTCAGAAAATGACTCTGTTCTGTTTTACTGACTTTTAGTCTGCATATTATAATGTAATAAATCATCACTCTTTAAAAAGATAAAGTTGTTAAAATTGTAAACTCATAAGTCTCTTATCTATAAGAGACTGATGAGTAAGATATGTAACAATGTAAGATACTATGTTATAACAGCTATTTGATGAAGTTCTGATGTTAAAATCTTGTATTGATAAAGATTAACAACTAAGAAACTCAAAAGATTTGTATGTAAAGACTGTCTATATAGTACTTTACTTATCAATTATTGTGTAAGAAGTTCAGCTATGATTTAATATGAGTGCATAGTGATATTATGATAAGTTTTTTCTTAATACTATATAATGTCAAAACTTTCACTTTCTCTCAGTTATATCTCTCTTCTGTTATAAATGTTAAAGTCAAGTCATCAGCATCTCTTCAGCTTTTAATAATTTTCTATAATGCATTTATTATATTATTTACTTTAGTCAAGATTAATTCAGAAAAAGTAACACTTCAATGTACTTTTAAAATGTTCTGTAATGAGAGTATAAATAAATTTACTCATTTATAACATTTTTATATCTTATAAATTATCTTTTAAAAAAGATCTTCTCTCTTTTTTATTAAAAGCTTATATAGTTCTTTCTTTTGTCTGCAATCTCATTTAACTTAAGATATAATCAAAATTTCTTTATAAAAAGACAATGATGACTCTTTCTATTTAAGAATCTCATTAATTTCAGAACTTAATTACTACATAAATAGTTTAACTCATTTTAGACTGCTTTGCAGCTCTGAACTAACTCAAAATCTATTGACATTAAAAATATATGTTTTCACAAATTATTATAAATTAAATTTCATAAAACACACTCTGTAAACATTTCTAATGCATAAATTTTTAATGAATAAATTTTCAATATCTTATAAGACTTAAATCATTTAGCTTTAAACTTCTAAGACTCTTCATTTTATATAAGTATTCAGTCTTCTTTCTTTATAGTGCTTAACTGCACTGTTTTATCACAAATTGTTTTTAATTTAATAATCTTTTATAAAAGAATTTCATTAACAATTATTCAAATTATTTATATTTGTCTGATTCATTTTAATTGATCTTCAAAGTCAGTTTTTCTCAGCAGTTAAGAATTATTTAAGTTGTCTGATAATTATAAATTTATTTTATACAATAAATAGAATGAGCTCTGTTTAATTGTATTATAAGCTCAGATTTAAGCTGCAAAAAGTATTTGCAGTAAGTATTTATCTTATAATTGAGTTAATTTACTCATAAGATATTTTGTAAGCATGAAGCTTAACATTTTATTTAGACTTTTTATCTTTTCATTTATGTAGAAATGATAAAGAATCATTGTTTTATGTTAAGTTTCAAGCTTTTTCAAATAGTAAATCACAACACAGCTGAGAAAGTTTATACTATTATTGAATAGTAATTCTCTCAGTAAATCATAATTTATAAAGATTTTATTATACAGAAAATCTGCAACTATTGTTTTCATTGCATTTAGAACAGCTTTAGTCACAGATTAATCTGTAATATAATTAATTGTCATTATAATTTAATAGTTTTCTTAAATTATTTAAGATAATATATTTATCATATTGATTTTTCATATTTCAAACAATAATAAGTTCTTACAAGCTAAATATGAATGTTCTTTGATCTCTTAATGTTTTCAGAGTTGTTGAGCAACTTAATAGTTAAAATAATGCTTCATAAACAATTTAATATTTTACAATAATTCATGTCATTAAGCTCAAAGTTAAATGACTTTTAGCAGTCTCAACACTTCTAAATATTTATATTCAGTATATATATGTTTTAAAAAGTCTGCACAATACTGAAATCATAGAAATGACATTTTGTCATTGTTTTACTTTTAAATTAAATATGAGTCATTCAATTCTCAATTATAATGCAGTCAAAATTGATTTATCACATTATTTTTGCATATATACTTACAATGCAGTGACTTTTCAGATTTTATATCATCTTTTAAATATAATATTATTGCTTTCTTTCATTTCACATTATCTAGCTCTTACAGAGCACCTAAGAACACTTTATTTATTGAATTTTTTCTTATAAAATTAAATTAATAACTGATCAAATCTAATACAACAGTCTGAGCTTCAGATTAATATTGAATGTTGAGATTATATTGCTGAAA
>JAABUU010008621.1_pt1 | contig 10078 bp, 11 predicted proteins | sample 5559301 | NCBI WGS metagenome assembly JAABUU01 (sample SAMN10711884, study PRJNA513360) | rock metagenome | isolation source: Antarctica rocks | place: Antarctica: Victoria Land, Richard Nunatak white | reverse complement strand
TTAGCTTATGCGTACAAGTGTACCGTTACTGTATCGGTAAAGCGTCATTTCTGATACACTTTGCTGCTGTAACTGCACGCATCTTGACTACCAGGTTGGTGCTTCGATGAACATGGCGATAGGGGCGGCCGCGCCCTCCACAGCTGTGGCCAACCTGCTGGGCAGCCTGGCTGTGCTGCTGTCCATCCTCTTTGGCAGCTTCCTGCTCAGCAGCAAACAGATGCCAAACGTGGTCAGCTGGATGGCTCAACTCTCCTTTGTCAGGTGAGCGTCAGCAACTCAGGGCAATGACTGCTGCTGCTTCTGTTGTGCACTCTGTTGTGCATGCACAAGGTTTGAGAGCTGAGTAGACTGTAGGCAGGATACAGGCAATGCTGTGACATGGTCTCTGTTACAGAATGCATACCACAGTTTAGTTTTGCTGCTGCTCTGCAGAGTTGCAGGCAATGCAGGCAATGACATGCAGTTTGGTGAGTGCTAGAGCATATCGTTACAGGGCTGCATGCACAGATGTATGGCAATACCCCCAATGCTTTGTAGGTACGGATTTGAAGCTTTGGTGTACAATGAGTATCATGGGGCAACAGGCTTCTTCTTCACACCATATGCCCAAAAACGAATACCAGGGGCCAAGTTGCCCTCGGTGGAAGTGGATGGGGACACCATTTTGGGGACTTTTGGTTTTGAGACGGAAAACATCCGCAACAATATTGTTGTTCTGGTTGTGCTGTTGTGTGTTTACTTGACCATTACAATGCTGTTGCTAATTTTTAAGCGACACTAGGGGGAGTTCAATATTTTGGTCGGCACAGGCTTTGTGTGGTAAAGCACAAACTGTTGTGTAGCTTTCTGTAGGGCTCCTGTCTGCAGATATTGAACGCAAGGCCGTGGTACAACTTGCCACAAGTCACAGTCACTATTGTCAGTTGCAAGGTCCAGTGTGGCTCTTCAATATATATCCCTTTGAAGGATCACAGTCATATGGTTCCTCCCGTAACAGCATTTGCTGGGCGCAATATTGCTCGTGCTGCAATTGCACGACATTGTTTAATCAAATTTTCAAGCAATCAATCAATTAATCTTCAGTTGATGACAGTCATAGGCTGCTCAAGCATACCCCAAAAATGGGTTTTGGCCCTTGGGGTGAGAGCACTCTGTGGCTGGCAGCAGCAGGCGATTGCAGGCGTGCTCCTTCAGCAAGGAGAGTTCTGCCTTCTTCAGCTGTCGCGTCGCAGGTGACCCAAGAAGTTCCGAAAGCAGCTGCTAGGGTGTCACGTGGGCACGAACTCCGCGTTTGCAGATCCTTTCCCAAGAACGCGTCCACAGATACTGCTTCGACGCAGGACGTGCGGCCAGCAAGTGACACTGCGGGCCATCCGAGCGACCATTTGGAGCCTCACACCGTCTATTTCCTGGCGGCAGCGCTGTTGATCAGAAGTTTGTTGACTGCACGAGCTTATCCTCTAGTATGCATTCTGCAGCAGGCGCAGTACTGCTTGCGCTTGGTTTCTGGATTTCACCCATCAATGCCTACACATATGCGGTAATTGCACACTAGCTTCGGCTACGTCTCCAAGCTGCATCGATACCGTACACTACGCCATGGACTGTGTTCAAGCGCGCAAAGCAGAGCATAAGACGACCCATGTTTTCTCTGTTGACTCCCTTTCTGGCCTGCAGCAACTGAACTATACATCATCTCCAAGTCAAGGGTTTGTAGGCAGCTTTGCGGGCCCACTGTACTCCGCCGGGACTGCAGCACCCTCATGTTCAGTGTTGATCTCCCCGGGCCTGGGTACAGAGGTAAATGCGCAACAAAATACTCTGCAGCAGAGAGCGGTTTGCTCTTTGTTCAACTCTTGATAGCCGCATCACAAGCGTCCTTAGAACACCATCTCTAGCTATAGCCATGTTTGCCTGCAGCAGCTGTTGTGCCTGCTTGCAGACCTTCATTGTTGCTCCCAATGTGAACTACGGAGACGCAGCCTGCACAGACTTATCTGCCCTTGCATTTGGGGACTACTCATACATTGGCACAGAGGCAGTCAAGTGCACTGCGCCAGGCGAAGGCTACATGTTCAACTACCCCGCCAATGTTGCCGGAGCACCACCAACAGTGGGAGGCCAGTATTTTTGTGTCAAGTTCAAGCTTTACGGCAACACGGTAAAGCTTCTATGACCTGGGAGGAGCACACAGCTTGCACCCATACAATCTGATCTTGAACTGTTCATGATTACAGTCCACCGCAGGTATACATGACACTATAATTAGCTGGCTGCAAGTAAGACAAAGCTCTGTCATGGCCTAGGCCGGACAGGCTGTGCAGTTGCAGGCCTAAGCCCTGCTATGTGGTCCTGCCACCTAGCTGATACCATGACACCAACACGGCAGCAGCATGATTGTGTCTTCTCTGACCTTTGTGACCAGCAATCTTTGCAGCACCCTGTTGTCATTCTGCATTGGTTAGCCGTGCATACAGCATGAAGGATCGACATTGAGCTTGGCACCCGCTTACTCACATCATCCAACAGCATATGGGCGACCCTTGGGCTTGCCACACATTGCTCATTGCATCGTTCAGCCCAATCTGACAATACTGTCTGTTCTGGCTGCAGACAGAAATGACCTTCACTGAAGGCTACACCTCAGACATCCAGTGCCCTGACGACTTCACCAACTCATCAATGATTGCATCTGACCCTGGAAACAATGCTGGCTATGTTATCTACTATGCTCTCCAAGGTTCAGTGTTCCCGCCATGCTGAAAGGAACACAAGGAGGAGCCCCAGCGTACAGAGTGTGATGTAATTCCTTGATCAGCTGCGGTAATCAATGGACCAAGATTCTGAGAGGCCAATCAGCTGCAGCACCCAGCTGCAAGATCATGCAACTTGTCAGCAACCAAAGCTTGACGTTGAACGGGCAGTACTTTCAGAGGCATCAATGTGCATGGGTGACTGCTGCTGACTAATTGTTACTTCAGCTGAACAGTGTTTAGCGTTGCTGCACGGTTTGTACATTTGACACCTGTTTCTGTATCAGCAAGGTCTGAAGTGTGTTTGAACCAAACGAGGTGTGCATTTGTGATCACTCAGTATGCTTTTGCTTACATTACCAAGGCAAATGGCTCATATAATACATATTGTCAAGCAAAAGGTATTTCCTGGGCACTGCAGCAGTCTTTCCAGCATGCAGTGCAGTGCGTTTTTATACGTGTGAGTCTGGAGCGAGTCAACATGGGCATCCCTATAAGTCACACTGCCAATATATACGTGCAGAGCTATGTTCCTACCTTGCACAAACTGCACAGTGTGTTCTGAGAGGTGTGTATCCGCAGAAACAAGGACTGCTGAGCAATCTTTGCACTTGTATAGTCTGCAACCTCAGACATGCGATTCAATGATTGTTATCCAGCTGACAAATGACAGCTGACTGAATGCCCCTGAATGCAGCACTGTGACCTTGCAACACTGTCAGATTGAATGTGAATGTGGCAAGGCAGCAGGCATTCAGAGAGAGAGATATTACAATGCTTCACTCAGCCAGTAAGCTCCTAATGGGCTGTCTGAGGTTGGGACCAACCAAGGTGGGGACAGTTTTCACTTCCTGTGTCAGCTTGGTTCACTGGACAGATGACCGTGTGGCCTTTTGCCCGGCCCGTGTATAACCAGGGTCTGCAAACCAGCTGGCAGTGCACTGCAGTGCATCCTTGGGAATTTGTATCTGACATCCGCTCTACCAAGCTCCTGATGCATATGCGTTTCACACGTAACGCTTGCGTCGCCACAACGAAACGCCCTTCAGTACTGTACACTGAACCTGCCATTTGACAACCCAAGCACTTTGCTAAACAGCTCTGACTACAGTCGTTCCACCAGGGACAGATTCTTACCTTTTCTATCAGTTCGTGATTTGAACAGGGGATTTTTTTTTATCGAGACAAACCAAGAGCGCTGCTATGCCTCGTGGGGCCAATGGTCATGTGATCACCCATATTGGACATACCTTGTTAGACTCTTTGTTCAACATGCACAGCGTTGTATATGTGCCTGTAGGTTTCATCTACAAACCTTACACCTTTTCCTGGACTTGAGCAGCATTGATTAAATTGTTTCATTCAAAATCCTCACAGCTCTCTTAGATGTTGTCTGTTGGTCTCTAGGACACAAGTAGTACTACAGAAAGAGGTCCAGATACGACGATTGATATTCCAGTTGATGATGCTGCGCGACACAACAGGTTCTGATGAACGTACTGCGCAAACAATTCAGTTTGCTCTTTCAGTCAATGGACTTTCAATGCATATGCGTAAAAGAAGCTGGTTGTTATCAATGTCTTGACGTAGGATGGGTGTAAGTTCATGCTTGACTTATTGTATTGTCAGGTAGAGTGCGTTCAACCGCACAGACAAGCCATATGCGCCAGCGCCTGCTGACCAGCGTGACATTTCAAAGGGCTGCTTGCAGACTACTACCAGACACACGTCCGCCACAAGTAGCTCACAAGCAGCTAGGTAGCGGAAGGGTCTTGCAGTGTCCGCGTGCTCTGTACTTGCGCTCTGTGTCATCAGGTGACAGCTGCTTGACAGTGTTCACCTCATGTTTGTATGAAAGCTGTGCCTTGCTCAGCCACAGAGTTTTGGCAAAACCAGTTGGCGAGTCTGCTGGTATTGGCAGCAGCAACTGACCAAAGCCAAGAGTTCAAACGGCAAGCCAAACAGCAGCAGGGTCCAGACGTCAGCCTGCTCAGCCCAAAGCTGCAGCAGCAGTGGGACCATGCCAAAAATGCACACCTGGGCAATGTTAACATTACCCCACACAGCAGCCGAAAGGTGCATTGGATATGCTCTGATTGTCCCGATGGTCATCTCCATCAGTGGGAGGCTCGCGTGACAGGCAGAACAGACAATGATGGCTGTCCATTGTGCTCAGGCGTGAGAGTGTGTCCGCACAACTCTGTTGCTACCAAAGCTCCCAATGTGGCTGCCAGCTGGGACAGCACAGCCAATCAAGGCACACCACATGACTCCACAGCCAACAGTCATTTTTAGAAATAGTGGCATTGCTTAGGCTGCGGCCACAGATGGCTGGCACGAATCAGCAGTTGCATTGCACTGCAGAGTGGCTGCCCTGACTGCTTCAAGTGTCGTAAGCATGCATTGCAAAGTCTGCGTCATCCCACTTTGGCAGAATGCAATCATCCGCTCCTCCAGGACTGGGACACTGAAGCAAATGCCAAGGAGGGGTTGTTTCCTGACAAGCTCAGGTTGGGCAGTAACAAGCGTGTCCATTGGGTGTGCCACAAGTGTCCTTTGGGGTTGACACACAAGTGGGTCTCAAAAATAAACAGTCGAGCTCTGGCAGGTAATGGATGTTCGTGTTGTGACGGCAAGACAGCTTGCAAATGCAACTCCTTGCCAAGCTTGTATCCTGGAATTGCTCAAGAATGGGATCATGACAAGAATGACATGACACCTAGTGACTTTACAGCCAGATCTCAAGCTGTGGTTTGGTGGAAGTCAAGAGACAAACAGAGTTGGCAGCAGTCTACTTGTTCTCGCACAGATAACCGCCTCAAGCGGCATAGAAACAGAGCAACCTGAGATTTGCCTGTAATCCTAATAGGACTTGTTGAGGCCATTGCATGATGTCTGCAGCCAATTGTGCAGAGTGTTCATGGTAGTCTTGAGTTGCCTCAAGAACCTCTTTTCAGGATTGCCAAACGAGCCAAGTTTTTGTGGTCTGACTTACAGGTGTTAAAACAACGTTGTTTGGACAATGACCTCTCAGGTTTAAAAGGTCACACCCATTAAGTGACCTGGTTTTTGCGGTTCCGTGCGCTGTGAGATCATTGATCATTACAAATGCTCTGTATGATGGCTCACTGCATGTTGACATGATTGCTTCATTCAATGAATGTGTGCTGAAACAATTGATCAAATTGATTGTTGGATCAATGAGTGATTGATTCATGGCTTGATCTACTCTTTTCAATACACACTGAATGATCTAATCCTTGATAGAATTAGTGATACGTGAGCAAAGCAGATGGTTGGTGTGCCAGTCGGTGTCTTGTAGCAATGTTGTCTCTCTCTCTCTCTCTCTCTCTCTCTCTCTCTCTCTCCGCAATGGTTGGCCACAGAGGCTGCAATGCTGTGCGCAAGCAAAAGAAAATCAATGGATTGAAAGTTGCACAGAGCTTGTCATGATATCTGCCTGTTCAGTGTCACAACCAAGCAATCTTGCAGCAAATCATTCTATGATGACACACATGCTTGGTCATGCTGAAAGGAATCTACTGGTATGTCTGCCTTGCTCTATCATCAAGCTGTTTCCAATCTTGAGAAATGAGCTTGTTGGCATCAGTCATTGTGATGCTGGGATGATCTATTCTCAGCTTTGTCCATTGCTGTTGCCAGAACAACCTATACCGTGACTTGGGAGGACTGCTGCTTGTCCCCTTGCTAGACACCTTGTCTGCACCAACTGTCTTGGGCCTCTTGTCACCAGCTGTGCCGCCCTGGACGGCAGACTTGCCTGCGTTGGTACTTCTTTGCTTTGCCTTGTCCTCCATTCCTTTTGTGGCATCATCTGATCCATTCTGCTTCTTGCCCTTCAAGCGAGGTCTTTGTGAGCCTGCCTTGCTCTCTGCCTTGCCGAACTGCTTGTCTGGATCATCTGCTGCAACTTTTGACTCATTCAAGCCATGAAGGCCATCGGCCGAGTTGCCTTGCAGTTGCTGATCAGCATTGCTGCCCTGACCTCTTGCAAGAGCTGAAGCCTTGGCAGCCAGCAGCTGGCATGCCTGCTGCAGATCAACCTTGTCTGGCTGCAGCTCCTGCAACATGCACTCAGCAGCCTGGTGTAGCTTTGCAGCAGGATCTCCCCTTGGGAAAGGAAATGCTGCAGAAGGTTGCTGCCTTGTGGCGCGCTACAGTTTCCAAAGCATATAGACGTGCTGATAGTACAGAGGGCGCTGAGAACTGATTGTGTGTATACATGAATGCATGAAGGGAGGAGCAAATCAGCAAAACAATGGCTTATAAGATGGAGGCATGACTGAGTGAGCGAGTGGCAGAATGCATGAGTGATTTGAGTGAGTAGGTGAAGGAATGAGTGAGTGGGTGCATGAATGAACGAATATACAAATGAACAGAGGAATCAAGGCCAAGGGAAGCAGGCTGAGACGTCACTGACTAGGAGCAGCATGTGACTAAAAAAGTGCATTGATTCTGCATTGCTCTGCCTGACAATGCATCAGACATAAGGTTCCAGGTGTGACATGAGGCACCAAGCACAGCATCAGGCAGACACAAATAATTGACATTGCAAATTGTGCACGAGTCATGCGACTCACTGTGGGGAGGGAAGCTTTCACATTGCCCGCCTGGACGTAATATCCAAACTTGCTGTGGTTAAGAAGAACGGGCTGATTGAGAAGTGGGTGAAGCCCAAGACTCAAGGGCCACTGCAGCAGCTCTACTGCTTTTGCCAGATCAAGCTCCTGCAGATTGACGTCCCTGTAGACCCAGCCAGAGCCATGCTGGGTGCCCAGGCAACACGGATTGCAGATGGGATCAGTCTCAGTCTGACAACTTCTGCCTCAATGGAAGGAAAGCTGACCATGATGAGCTCATGCTTTGCTGCTATATCAAGGCTGACCTCATGCATGCTGCCCGGACAGTCAGGCAGGCAGGCAGGCAGGCAGGCAGGCAGGCAGGCCACCACCCAGCTGACGTCATCAACAAAAAGGTCACCAGTTGTTCAAATGACAGATATCACAGATGTCCCAATGTTGTTGGCAGAGCTGACCATATTTTGACATATTGAAGCACCAACGACAGCAGACTGCATGGTAGAAACAATGCAGACAGGCAACCAACTGACAGAGCGACAGGAAGAGAGAGTCTGCCTCACCTCAGTGCTGCCATCCTGGCTGTACGCTTCGGTTTTGTGGCAGCACGCTTGTTGGCTGACCTCCTGGTCACCTTCGGCACCTGTTGCACTGCACTGGGACTGTCCTTGGTCCCCAGCTGCAAATAGGGACCATAGCGGCCCTGCCTCACAACAATGTCCTCATTTGTGTCGGGATGCTGACCCAGCCGCACAGGCCCTGCGAATCGACACCGCATTGCTGTTGTGCATTGACCATTTGACTGAACCCTGATACGATATAGGCGACAGACCCTAAACATGACTATCCTATAGACTGCATGGCCACAAGTCAGACATAGTGGCATCCTTATGACTGGCAAGAAAAGACAGACTAGAGGACTGAGACAAAATACTTGGCAGCAGGCAAGTCCTGGATCATGGCATGGCAGATCTGCCACACACGCACACATGCAGTATGCAGCCCACATGGAAGTCCAGGAGGCAATTATTGAAAGCTGATGAGACAATACCACGAATTCTCAATCCCTCAGCCATTCAGCCAGCAAACAGACCGTTGCACGCACCTTCAGACAAGCCTGGAAAAGCTTCCTGTGCCTCTTGATCTTTGGGTGTAGAAAAAGAGGACATGCCATCTTGCTGTTGCAGCTCCAAAGGTCTCAAGTAGCTGCAGTCAGGGTAGTTGCTGCAGCCGATGAACCCTCCAGACTTGGACAGTTTCAAACCCAACCGCCCCTGCTGTGCACGCTGTGTGCACACTGGGCAGGCCCTTGCCTCTTCTTCAGTCTGTCCGTCTGATGGGAGGAACAAGTGTGCAGCCAGGCTGATGTCCAAAACATCTATGATGTCTCTGACTGACACATCTTTGCTGGCTTGTACCCAGGCGTCAAAGGGCGGCCAGAACTGCCCCAGCACAGCTGCATGCCCCATCTTGCCACCTGCACTGCATCGGCCATGATCAGTACACTCTTGCAGCTGCCGTGTGCAGTAGTTGCACCAGTTTCTGGGAATGTCAGTGCGTCACAGTGCAGAAGTGGCAGACCATGACGATACTATGCCGGGTGATTGCTGGTAATAGTAGCGTTTGCCATGGAGTTTGTGTGGCAAGAACAAGCCCACATCAGGTTGCAGTAGTGGCAGGACCCGTGACAACACAATCCTGTATGAAGCCGCCTCATGAACTGCCAATGCAGCGTGGGTGTTCACTGATGCCGTGCATGCATTGCAGCCTGGCCAGGTCACCTGCCACATCATCCAGCTGGGACTCCAGGTCTGACGTGAACTCATAGTCCACATACTGTGCAAAGTACTGCTGGAGGAAGGCTGACAGCACACGGCCCCTGCTGGTGGCTCCAAGTGCCCTGCCCTCCTTCACCACATAGCCCCTCTCCTGAACCATGATGAGACAAGTCAACCAGGCCTCAACATGTTCAGAGACAATACAGTGTAAAGAGCTGGTGGTATATTCCCCTCAAGGCTAGCTGTCCTGGTCCCTACATGGTCTTTAAAATTCTAAAAAGTCTCTCTGTAGAAACATCTTTTCACTGTCCAAAGAGCTGATCATCATCGACCTCTTGATTATTATCATGCAAGTCAGTTCAAGCAATGCCTTGTGTCCTAGCCATATAGTGAGCACTGTCTGTGCTACAACAGACAGACAGACAGACAGACAGACAGACAGACAGACAGACAGACAGACAGACAGGCAGACAGGCAGGCAGGCAGGCAGGCAGGCAGGCAGGCAGGCAGGCAGGCAGGCAGGCAGGCAGGCAGGCAGGCAGACAGACAGACAGACAGACAGACAGACAGACAGGCAGGCAGGCAGGCAGGCAGGCAGGCAGGCAGGCAGGCAGGCAGCCAGACAGACACCAACAGAGGCTGGTTTACCTGCAGGACAGAGATGACGGGGGCATATGTGGAGGGCCGGCCAATGCCCAGCTGCTGTAGGGTCTTTACCAGCTTGGCTTCGTTGTAGCGAGGGGCGGCCTTGCTCAAGTGCTGACTGGTTGCCACCTCTTGCACCCGGACTGGATCCTGTTCCTGCACAAGCACTGTCTGCTACAAGACAGCAACTGGCACAACAGCAACTGCTGCACTCTTGCTGGCATCGCCTGATCATTCCAGCAGGCACGCAAGCCAGCATGCAATGAATGAATGAATGAATGAGTGAGTGAGTGAGTGAGTG
>JAABUU010008617.1_pt1 | contig 10085 bp, 8 predicted proteins | sample 5559301 | NCBI WGS metagenome assembly JAABUU01 (sample SAMN10711884, study PRJNA513360) | rock metagenome | isolation source: Antarctica rocks | place: Antarctica: Victoria Land, Richard Nunatak white | reverse complement strand
CCTTAACCTCCCAAACATGCCGGCCGGACCTCTTTCAGTCCGTCGTGCACGAATTGCCAGTTGGACCCGTAAGGTACCAAGCCATATGAGCGTGCACTACACCTTCGCGAGGAACCGATTGACGAACCATATCTCATACCGAAAAACCCCCGATCTCTTGAGAGACACGACGTGGGTGCTGCCTTGCTGACAGATCAAAGGGTGGGCCGGCTGTGCGTCTAATCCAGTCGGGTCGAGGCGAGTCGAGGCAACGGCGACGTAGGCGTGGGCTGGAAGGGTGCTGTCTCTGGCTGGCGAGATGGGGGTGTCGGCTTTAGGTAGAGTCTACGGAGAGAGGGTATTGGGGGTCGGCGAGAGGGTGGGATAGATCTTCGGAAAGGCAGCGATTGCAATGGCGTGTCTACTTGGCCACGTGGTTCTATTCTCTCGTTACATGTGCTCTAGCGAATGCACCGCGGTGCTCAGGCTTGCTTCCGCGGGACGTGCAGATGCTACGGTATAGACACGTGGAGTAAATCCACATAGCCCCCCTATCTTCGCAGTATGACCCCTATACGATCCCTTCCTTGCCCTCGCTCTTCCTCCCCAACGGGTTCAAGTCTGCGAACGAGATGCCCGACAGACGACAGACAGACCCGTTTCGGCCGTGTGCGCGTGATCGATATCAGAGCGCCCACTCGGCCGGATCGTCCTTGTCGGTCACAAAGGGCTGATCGACAAGCTTGATGGCGAAATCGCCGCACAGGATGCTGTTTGCACGAAACCAGGCGCACGCATCAGCTTCTATCCATCTACCTGACCACTGGCTCGTTCCTCGCTCGATCGCGAGAACTCGAGCTCGCCTCCGACGCCACCGAAACACGAACGTCCGCGCGCGACGGGATGGAGAGGATAGAAGAGAAGAGAGAAGAAAAAAAAAAGAAAAAAAATGCGGACTCACCACGCCCGAGCAACCAAAGCATCCAGCTCCCTCACGGACCTCTCCCTCTTCGCACCCGTACTGATGCCGCGATTGATATCCGCCTGCAGCTCCCTGATGCGCCTCCCCTGACCGGGCCCGCACTGCTCCAGCACGCGCTTACCCAAGCAATCGCCATGAAAAGCGTGCTGGCAAGGAAAGACAAAAAACTGCCTACTCAGCAGCGGCAGCCGACAGACATGGCACCTCTCGCCCGGCTCAACGATAGCGTAGCGCCGATCGAGGGCTGCGATATCCGTCTGAATCGAGGCCGCGCTCGCAGCCGAGTCATCCATCTCCTTCCTAAGGGCATCAATATGTCGAGAGTAGTCCTCCAAAGCGTGGCAGATCTCCTCCTTGAAGTCGTCGATGACGACAAAGTCCGGAAAGAAAGGGATCAGATCCTCGATGCGAACGAGGCCTTCGTCGACGTCGCTGCGGTGGAGGAAGTCGAGCGCCGTCTTGATGCCGCCGTCGCGGCCGATGACTTTCCTGGCGACGGCGAGCCAGAGTTTCTTGCGCAGGGCGGGCTTCGCATCGGGCCGGGCGGCGACGAGTGAGGCGAGGTCGATTTCGTCGTGCTGGAGGGCGAGCTCGACGGCTTGGAGGTGTTGGCCCATGGTGGTGTAGATGTGCACGCAGGATTGGACGCGCTTGTATTGGATGCAGAGGCGCAGGGCGAAGTCGCCGTCGTAGAGCTGGGTGTGCTGGAGGGGTTGCGATTCGAGGTAGGCGAGGAGGGCGGATTCGTCGGGGGAGGGGTGGGAGGCGTAGATGGAGATGAGGGTGTTGTGCACGGCGGCGTCGGTGGAGTGGAGCTGGTTGATGACGAAGAGGAGGTAGCGGATCGCTTGGTTCTGGGTGGAGGTTAGAACGGAGTAGAGTCTTGATCGCGGGGCATCGTACCTGGCTGATGGGCTCACGAGCGTCTTTGTTGTAGTTGAGGAGGGCGGGGATGAGTTTTCGGGCGTCAAGGTGTGATTGCCGCATCATGATATCGACAAGCTCGACGGGGGTATGTGCCATAAGCACGCTGCTATACTTGTAAAAGATTTCCGGGTCCGTCTGTTTCTTGAGTACGGCAAGAGACTCTGCCCAGCGCTCTCTTTGTACCCAGTAAGACAGCACGTAGTTGTAGTCGTTGACGGTGCTGGCATAGAAGAGGAGTTCTTCTTCCCGCCCGTGACTGCTGATGATGTCGTAAGTGGTTTTGCGGTCCAAGTCGGACTTATATCTGGTAACGAAGTCTTGAAATTCTCCGCGGACTGTAGAAAGGCGATCTTTACTTTCCGCAGTGTTTGTGTTCTCGGACAGCTCGGCTTTGGTGGTGATGGTATCATCCAGAGAGTTTAGCTTGGACATGAAGACCTCGACCAGCCAACTCGCAACCATCACCCGCTGCATCACAGACGACTTCTTGTAGGTCGATAACTTTGTCAGGAGATACTTGCGTAACGCATCTTGCTCGTCGTGATCGATGAAAGTCAGCGCGACCTGTTCGAAAGGCTTGCTGCTCTTTCCATACACACTTGCTGCCTCCAAGAATTGGCCTTTGCCGACCAGATAGTCACCGGAAGCCGTAGCAACCGCATCTCGTTGCGTTGGGTTCCGTGCATAGTGTAAGGCAGCGTCAAAATGCTGATCCGCCAGCATAATCTTCCAGATATCTCGGTCTTCGTCATTGACCACAATCTCGAAGATATCCTGGGTGGTGAACAGCCAGAACGTGTTTTTCTTGTGATCTGCAACAAGACCGAGGGCGCTCTGCCCTAGTTCCAAGACCGCCTGGTCGTACACGATCCTCCCATCCAGTCGATTAACCGCCACAATCCTATCTTCTACAAGATGCAGGATATGCCAGTGGGTAAGAGCTATGTCGGATATGGGGTCTTGTTTAGCTCTTTTTCTACCAGTTTCAGTCTCTGATGCTGGGATCTGGGACCTCGGAAACGTTTTTGCCTCGTTGAACACTTTGGTACCTAAGTTTGAGATTGCCGCGGATGTGAGGAGCTTTCCATAGAAAACTCCCTCCGAGGAGAGCCAGCCGAACGTTCGTTCAACATCATCGCCGCCGAACGAGGCGTCCAGCCATTCCGGTGACACACTCAGCCGCGAAGGCGCAGATGTAGATGGTTTGGACGAGTGATGGATTGTAGGCGCTTCCGTGTCGAAAAGTTTCGAGTATATGGAACCTCCCCCTTCATGTCCATGTCGACCGATCCGTCCCACAAAATGCAACAGAGAGCTCTGAGTTGCTATCAGCACGCGTCTCACGTCAGGCTTCCCGGCAGTCAGGTCCACCCATAGGCCTGTCACCGGTCCATCCGAGCTTTTGTACACTGCCTTCAGATACTTCTCCTCCCGCCTGTAGAACTCAGTAGAGGGTTCGATGTAGACCTCGTAGACATTCCCGTCCAAGGCTCCAACAAGTATCTCTCTCGTCGACGCCGTAGGTAGCGAAGGATTCCATGCTATGCTCTCAATGCTCACACCTTTCAAGCGTGACAGCTGTTTTGGTTGTCTCGATTGCGTGTGGAGATAGTAGTTCTCCCCGGCCGTCGTGCTAACGATCAAATGGGAGGCTGACGGGTCGAGGAACATGCGACGGATCAGGCCAACCTCGGCGGACTTTTTGGGCAAATCGATATCTGGCGAAGATAAACGCAATCAGTTTGACGGTACGTCGGCACCAAGAAGGCGAGCTACCCCACCGTCGATATCCGCCGGACTGTCCAGATCAATGCGCAGGATCCGCCCCGTCGATAGCGCCAGCACCAAGACATTGTTGGCCACTTGCGCCGCTACAAAGTCCGACGAGAGGGAGAGGGAGAACTGGAGCTGCACCTTCTCCACATTGAAGATCGGTAAGGACGCGTCGGTCAGGTCCTGCAGGTTACTGGCGGCCACATAGCCGCCAGCCGTTTCAAGCGCCATATCTTCAGCTCGACGAGCTCTGACATCATCGTCTTTCGAGGAACCGAGCTGATGTTTCGCCTGTCAACATTCTTATACTTTCTTTTCTGGTTGATTGGTAGAGCAGCTGTCGGCTTCTTTAAGACTGCATCTGTTGTCGGAAGAGTATGGAGGGACTAAATGATAACATAGGAGATATACACTATCCCCACAAACCCCATCTACAACTACCGGTACAAATACTTGGCCTGATGTCCCTTACTTCGTAAATAATTCTATTCCCGCCGAAGCGAGGCCTGAATATTACATAAGGTAAGGTACATATCATTTCGAGTATCGTGAAGTCCGACTGGAGAGCTTCGACGCATAACTTATTCTTTGTTGATGCCAACAAATCATTCCTTGCGCCTGTGTAGACTCATGTCACCCTCCGTAGCTCAAATATCAGTGTCCCTTTCATCGTCTTGATGTAAGACACCTCAACACCTCAGCACACAAGGAATAAAGAGAGTTGATACGGTGAGGTGGTGACGAGTCCGGCACTGCACGGCACGTGAAACAGAAGTCACATGTACCTGGTTATTATTGGGTAGGAAAGGTAGGAGCTTGAATGATCTGAAACACAAAAAAAGAAGGATATGGCTGAAAGCGGTTTCACTTAACTTAGTGATCAGGAAAGCCAACTTGGTACGGAGGAGGTACGAAAAAGTCCTGAGACAAAGACCTTAATAATAGTAAAGACGAGAGTGATATTGACCAATGATAATAATGATACCTTAATAAACTAATAACAAGCGCTCCTCACCTTAATGTTTCAGGCTATGCAGATCTCGTTTGTGATTGGCTGGCCACATTAGGCTTGTTCCGTTGACTTTGGCTGATAAGTTAACCTACGGTACGGTACTGTAGATGTACGGAGTACAGGTGTGTGTGGAAGAACGAAGAAAGGATGGCACGTCAGACAAAACACGCGCCATTACAATAACTCAAGGTTGTTCACTCTTCTGAACTTCTCTTTCTTCTTCCTTCTCGTCAGCTGAGTTCTCGAAGTACTCGAAAGTACTCGAGGTACTCGTAAGGTATCACACATAACTCGCTTGGCACCAGAGAAAGGATGCTTACGCCGTACGCTGGACCCTTTAAACGCAACCGAGCACAGCAGCAGCAGCACAGCAGAGCACAGTTCAATCCAGTAAAGTCTCTCGTCTCATCCCCCGCCTGGAGCGGCTGAGTGAACAGATTTATCAGACCCTCTGTTGACACTTTTCGGTTGCATAGTACCGCGCCTTATCATCAGCCTGACAGCCTCGCACTCTGCTGTTGACGCCGTGCCGAAACGATAACGTTACTTGTGCTCTGCAACCGTCGAAAACCGCCCGTCATCGTTTCAACCCACAACAAGCGCCGGCCACGGTTCATCTATTACACCTCGCTCATCGATGGTCTGACGGCAATAACAGAGTTGTGTGGCCGTGGACAACCTATCGCTATATCAACAACTACCAGGGGTAGGGACGAGTGCTTCGTTCTCTGGGTAGGTGGTTCGGCTTTGCAAAATAAGGGATATATACTCCGAGCCATCAACTTGTCAAAGCTAGACATCCACTTTCTTGAAACCACGGCTACCCGCTTCCGGCCGTTCGACTCGGGTCCTCTTCGAAACCCATCCCCACCTCGTCACTCCATCCACCTCTGTTCTGATACAGTTCAGCTTGATTCCAGGTAATGCTGCTTTGATGGGGGTTGGTAGACTTAGACTACATACCCCTTCGAAGCTGAGTTGGCTTTGGATCCAGTCTTGTCAACAGCAAGCTCGGCGAAAGGACTGCCGTTGAAAGAAAACAGATATAGTCTCGATCATCGACCTGGATAGAGATGGCGATGCTTGCCTCTAAAAGTTCATATCCTGCTCCATTGGGTATCCTGTCGTCTGGACACACTCCGTCTGCAGGTCAACAGTACTCTGCAGGCATCTCGACACATAAAGTCCCAGCCATGACCACCTCACACAATGGGACTTTTGCGAGTCCCACCGAGTCGGAATTCTCAGATGCGTTCGAAGGGCCAGACCCGGTTAGGTAGGGCATCCCTGTTCGAACAGCGAAATAACCCTGAACGCACTTACACTGTCCGGCAAGCCTATCAGGTACTGTACGCTGACCTTGTGATTATCCAGGAATTGGGATGAGAAACGCGTGGGTGAATGGTTGCGAAGCATCAATTGCGCGCAATACGAGCAGCTCTTTAGAGGTGAGCAATGCCCTAGCTAGCAACGTGTGGCTTTTGCCCATACGGAGACACGCCTTTCTAGTCTCAAATTGTCTTCCAAGCTCAAGTCTTCTACACCACTCCCCATAGGCTGGAATATAACTATACCCTTCGAACACATCACTTCCACACTCATGTTACTGCGGGAGACAAGGGGAAAGCGCGAAAGAATGAGACTGCTTGACAGCGAGTCTCAAGAAGGAACCATTGCCGCTAACATCGCTATCATCAGTGAACAATTTCAACGGAGATAATCTCCTCGAATGCGACCAGACTGTCTTGAAGGATATGGGCGTCAAAAAGATTGGTGATCGAGTGCGTATATTTATTGCGGTCAAACAGTTACGGACTAAAGCACTGGGAAATCTAAAAAAACGTAATCGGGTACGTGCATCTGACGACCGTCAGTAGCATACAGCTGACCAGGGCAGGACTCCTTCGCTGCTCTTGATAATAACCCGGCTTATACGCCATCGTCGTCCGGTTCTCCTCGAGCTCTGAACTATGCCCGAGAGCGCTCTCACCCTGCGCAACCGACAAACAGACGCCACTCTCGACAATTCGACCCAACAGCCGTGCCGAACTATGTTTCTTCCAACACTGCTTCGAGACCGAGGTCACCTCTAGCCGAGCCAGACAGCAGAGGCACACGCGCTCAACGGTACGGCGCGGCCAGTCCTCTGGAAAGCTCACGGAGGGAGCAAGGTCCGGGATACTTTAGCCACTCACCTTCCACAAGTACGACTTCCGGAAGACAGCCTAGTACTCCGGGCGATATGCCCATGACCGCCAGGGCACCAACGCATCCTCGCCAAAATCATAGTATTGACGGGTTGACGATGGGGAAGTTTCCTCCAAAGTCGCCAATCATTAGAGTCATCTACTCTGGTGGTCAGACGAAAGTGCTGAACATCAAGAACTGCAAGACCGCGGACGAAATCATTCTTCATGTGTTGAGAAAGATGCAGTTACCGGAGAACCTTGTCAAGAACTACTGTTTCTATATTCTCGACGGCATGCAAGCCAACCCTGCCAACTGTAGACGTCTCTACGATGCCGAGCTGGTCCGCATCTGCAGTGACTTGACCCGGGCGGAGCGATATAGACTCATTCTCCGGAAAATCCACGCAGGAGAGCCCGATGACGACGAACTTCGGAGAGCTGCGCAGATAGCCCTGGAAGAACACAACGAGACCTATGGGAACGCCGTCATCAGTAACAACACTCGCAGTCAGCTCAAGATCCAGAAAGTCATGGGTGAGCCGTGGGCATCTGTGAGGTATCCTTTGTCTCCAGCCCCGGTTCCATCAACTCCTGGCTTTTCGGTTCATGAGCGTCAACGTAACGTCCACTACGCTGCCCAAGACCTCGAACGTCCTGAAACACCTGGAACCACCCGGGGTGGGAAACTCAAGCAGTTCTTCGGGCAACGACCACCGAGCGAGATGATCGCGAGCGAGTTGACAACCTACTTTCCCGGGTACGAGAAGGAGGATATCGAAAAAACCGTGCGTATGTCTATGCGAAGATCGGCGCGGTTGAGTAGAGCTGCAAGTCGTATCAGTGTTGCTAGCAACGTCAGCTTCCCTTCGAGTCTGAAAGATGCTCCGCCTATCCCAAGTATTGCCGACCAGTGGTTGGTAGGCAACAATCAAACAACACGAGCATCCCGACCTCTGTCTATTGCGACCAGGTTCGCACTACCTCCAACTGCATATCGCGACTCCATCGCGTCAACCTCACTTCAACCGCTGCAGGAAGAGTCTCCGCTTGAACCGAACCGGAAGTCTTATGTATCTTTTGGTGGTGACAGCGGATCCGACACCGCAGCCGTTGCCGTTTTGGATGGCGATGGGAATGTTGCTTCGCAAAGCTATTTCGATGACGGCGGCAGCAGCGGCCCAGCTACCGAGGCGAGTGGATCGTTAAACCAACGGTTCAGCCAAGCGATCGCAGAGGACGATGAAGACTCTGACGAAGGTCTTGACCAGTTCCTGAAAGGGGACTCCTTCGCTAACGTCCAATATATGAAAGGCGCGTTGATCGGCCAAGGCTCCTTTGGTTCCGTCTACCTGGCTCTGCACGCCATCACTGGCGAGCTCATGGCCGTCAAGCAGGTCGAACTTCCGTCCAATACGGATAGCGATCTGGACAAGAAGAAGAACAACATGGTCACCGTCCTCAAACATGAGATTGATCTCCTTCGCGACCTGCAACACCCAAACATAGTACAGTACCTGGGCTCTAATTCCGATGAAGAACATCTCAACATTTTCCTCGAGTACGTACCTGGTGGTTCGGTAGCAGGCATGCTCAACCTGTACGGGCAGCTTCCCGAACCACTCATCCGAAACTTTGTTCGCCAGATCCTGAACGGTCTTTCATATCTCCACGGGCGTGACATTATCCACCGTGATATCAAAGGAGCCAACGTCCTCGTCGACAACAAAGGCGGCATCAAAATCTCCGACTTCGGCATCTCCAAGCGCGTCGAAGCTTCCATTCTCCAACCGGCTGCCACTGGCGGCCACGCGCATCGGCCTTCTCTCCAAGGCTCTGTCTTCTGGATGGCACCTGAAGTCGTCCAGCAGACCGCCTACACTCGCAAAGCCGACATCTGGTCTCTCGGCTGCTTGGTCGTCGAGATGTTCACGGGCACGCATCCGTTCCCCAACTTCACCCAACTACAGGCGATCTTCCAGATCGGACACGATCAGGCCAAGCCGACCACGCCGGAAGAGTGTTCGGCAGAAGCTGGCCAGTTCTTACGACAGACGTTCGAGATCGAACAGGAAAAGAGGCCGAGCGCCGATGAGCTTCTCCTCAGCCCGTTCCTGAAACCTATTGCGTGATCAAGTCCGCTTGTTTTTGGCCACGTTTGGGCCTCTGGAGCGTCACTTTTGTTGTCGACGACGCAGCGAGGCGCTTGGGCAGCGTTTGTAGTTTTACTGGCTGAAGCTATGTTACGAAATCTAGTTGCTGAATTGGCAGATGCTCTGGCTTTTACTATAGCAATGCGCTCAACGACGGATGAGATGTCTGCAGATATTGGAGCCAAGATTGATTGGAACTAACGTATGAAGCGTACAGTCCACCACGCGTGTCATCTGTCTGGGTTTCTAAATAAGAATATGTACCTAACAACCACGCCCCGGCCCAGGTGGCCTCTAGTCTACAAATTTGCCGTAGAAGGGAATGCCCATCGACATCAACAGCATCCTCGCATCTCTATCGTTCGTCGCAGACGTATGGACCGTAACGTGACAACCAGGAATCATGTCCGGCGGATACCTATACTCTCCCCAGTCAGCCTTCCCCATCCAACCCAAACCCCGCATACAAACCAAACCGTCAAACTTACGCATCATAATTAACCTCAATCTCCGGAAACGAACTGACAACCTCCCGATCAAACCCAAAACTGATATTCCCACTCGAATCCCCACTACTCCCCTTGACCCCCTGATAATCCCTCACCCGCGGCAACACAACATCCACCACCTTGCCCAAAAAATGCCACATATCCTCCCCGCGCAACTCCGCCGTCACGCTCACGTACCTGCCCGCCCTGGTGCCGAACTGCTGCAGCGACTTGCGCGTCTTGTGCGTCGTCACGCGCACGTTCGTCATGGCCTGCACCACCATCCCCGCCACGTGCAGGTGCGCGCTGTCCTCCATCGCCCGCTTCACCATCGTGTGCACCGTCACCCGCTCCACCGCCGGCACGTTGCGGAACGTCATCGGCTGGTTGAGCAGGCGCAGCACGTCGGCGCCGCGGGGTTCGCGCGCCGGCCGGTTGGCGTGGTACGGGGAGCTGGTGTCCCAGGTGCGGAGCCGCGGGGCTTTGGGCAGGGGGCGGTAGCCGGGGGGGAGGTGCAGGTAGGAGAGGGTGAGAAGGTCCGGGCGGAGCGTGCTGGTGTAGGTTTGTTGCAGGCGCGGGAGAGTG
>JAABUU010008615.1_pt1 | contig 10086 bp, 7 predicted proteins | sample 5559301 | NCBI WGS metagenome assembly JAABUU01 (sample SAMN10711884, study PRJNA513360) | rock metagenome | isolation source: Antarctica rocks | place: Antarctica: Victoria Land, Richard Nunatak white | reverse complement strand
TAATGACAGAAAAGACAGTCTCTAAATGTAATGTATACATTGTAGATATTAAAGTAAATTCATTAAGACTCTTTGCAATATACTTAATTATATAAACTTCATCTTACTCTAATGTTTTTATTATAGTCTTGCTGTGCTTATCATACATTTAAAGACAGTGTTAATTAAAGCTTTTATGCAGTTTTATTTTGCATATCTACTTTCTTAAGAGAAGATTGACCTCAAGTTCAGACACATAAAGTGTTAAACTCAGTCTTACAGAATTTTCTGATCTGACTTGTATAATGATTACTTCACAATAGTGAGAGTATAAATGTCTTTTTTTAACTTTAATTTGTCAACATTTCATTTATATAAGAAGATCACTGAAGAGTTAAAGTTAATTGATTATGTATAAGAAGAATTCAGAGTCTGCAATTCATTCAGATTTAAGCATCTTACTGACAGTCTTTTTAAACAGAGCAGTAATTTCATTATTAATTTTCTCTTTCTCTTTAAATTTAAAGAAGAAATCATCATCATTATTGTCATTAACTTCTGCATCAAAGACTCTGTATCTCTTTTCTTTTTCTTTATAGATTGACTTTTAATACAACTTAACTGCAGTCAATCTATGCAGCTTGACTGCAGTCAATCTGTTTATCTTTTTTTAAGTATCTTGCTTAATGTCAGAAAGAAATTCACAATCTTTAATGAAGTGAGAGTCATTGCAAAGAAAGCACTTAATAAAGTAATAAAAAGAATGATCACTGTCTGAGCTGAATGATCTGTAATAATGTTGCTTAATATTAGTTATGTAATAGTTTGATAAACTGCAATTTTAATTCATTAAATGTTGATCTTCTTTCTGTTTATCTGCTCACAAGACAATGACAGTCTCATCAGTTTTAAGCTGTGTCTCTTTCTTCTAAAGCTTTTATAAATCTTTCTTGACATCTGAATTGTTCTGAGCATCAATGACATTGTAAATCACAACATATTTAACTGATAGCACTTAAAGCAATGTCTAAAACTGTCATTCTGATTTGAACAACTCAGTCATGTCAAACTGAGTTGTAGCAATCTTTTTATTAAGTTTACTTAAATAAATTTATACTTCTTTAATGAATATATTCTCTGACATTCTATATTCAACAAACTTCATTAAATATTATTTTCTGATTATCTGTAGCTTCTTTTTATACTTAAACTTTAACATGTTTCAAACATTCTTTATACTGATTTTGTTCATCAGATATTCTTGATTATCTGTGTTTATGTAGATAATAAATTAATATAAAGTCTTTATATCAGTTTTCTGATTTCTAAAGCTGAGACTGCTGAGAAAAAATGAATCTAAAAATTCATTAATCAACATATTGACTGTTAAGACTTCAACAACATTTTATAGATCTTTTTTTATTAGTTATCTTTTCATAAGAGTGAATTATTGATTGCAGTTTTTGTGAGTGAGAATTGAAATGAATTATCACTTTATAAAGAAGTTGTCAAAGTTCATGATGATGATAGTTGACACATAGTATAAGAAGTGAATAAAGTAAAATAACAATGTATACATTGAAGATAATATAAATAAAACAAATAAAAAGCTTTTATATCTCTTATTCTGTAAGACAGTAATATTTATTTATCTTAATAATTCATATTAAGCTGCTGATGAACAGTGCTCTCTGAGCAACTATAAATGCTTATTTGTCTACTGAAGACACATATTAAGCTGCTGAAGAACAGTATTTTTATGAATAACTGTAAATGTTAATTTTTGCTGAAATCAATTCTTTGTGAATCTTTCAAGTTAAACATACTTAGCTGCTGAAGATGCTTGTTTATTTAACAGATACATATTAAGCTATCATCACTGTGCTGATTTCATTAAAGTTAAATTTATTATAAATCTCAATAATTAGTAACACTACTAAAGCTAAATTCACTGTGAATCTCAAAAGTCTGTAAACTCAGCTGTTATATACACTAAAAGTATGCACTTTCTCTGAGAAGCTTTTTGCTAATTCAGGCTCATAATCTATTGAAAGAAATGAATATTCATGCTATACTATGCTGTTTAGTGAAATCTTTAAACTGTATTGTTTATGAACATATCTTAATTGAGAGAGTTACAAAAGAAGTAAAAAGAATATTGAGTGCAGTTAATGTGAACAGAGTCTTCACTCAGCTCTTAATGCTAGTTCTACTTCACTTCATAGAAGTAGCTAGAACATCACTTCTCAACAGAGTTCTTATTATATTATTTATCTTTAAAACTTAAGAATTTCTCTTTCTCTTTCTTTTTTTTCTTTTTAGTCTCTTGCTTCTTCTTTATCTCTTTAGACATCTTTTTTAAGTATAACTTTCAGTAATTATTCTTGAAGTGAACTGCTTTCTTACAGTAAATATACATCTCATTCTCATTCTCATTCTTATCAGTGTTTCTTTTCTTATTCTTTTTCTTCTTATCTTTATGATTTTTCTTTTTACTCATTAAAACAAGCTTCTTGTTTCTTTCTTTAAGACACTCTTCATTAATTAGTTCAGCAATTAAGTTATTAAGAAATAAAATTACATTACAGACTCTGAAGCATTTCTTTGTTACTCATTGAGAATAGAAGAATTCTAGATTTAATAGAAAAGTAATAATCTTTAAAATTTTATTAATAATGAGATTGAAGACTGCAATTTCTCTTAAAAGTGTCTTATACTTTAAAGCATAAGTATTGACAGAGAAGTATTGATTGAGTTAATAGACATATAGATTGTTGAATAGAATATATTTAAGATTAAATCTGTAAAATAAATAAAGATATATAAGATAATTTTACATCTCTTTTGCTGTTTTCATATCATCTATAATGACAGTGATCTTCAAGCTAACAATAAAAATAATAATAATTATGATCTTGTTGTTCTGTGTAATTCAGTCAGCTTAAGTAATGTCAGTTAAGACTATTAATGTAGTCATCATTGTTTCAGATATAAATTCTTCAGTCATTACTGACTAATTTAAAACATTTAGCTTTAATAAGAATTCAACATTATTTTTTATTATTAAATTTCATAATTCAGCACTCATCAAACTGTATTTAATCAACATTCTTCATAATAAGTAGTCTGTTAACTTCTTAAGTTTTGTAACTTTTAAAAATGTGAGGTCATATAACATCATAGTCATTTTATATGATGAGAATATTTAAATTAGTGATGAAGTTATTTTCAATGTAAAGATCTAACTTTTAAAATGATCATGAGAATTATTTTTAACTGTTTTATCTATGAATTTATAACAGTTTAATGTGAATAACTTCTCATTATACATTGAATTCACTTTATTTCTTAAAGAACTCTTTCTAGTGTCTGTAAAATAATAATAATGATGAGATGTTTTTCTTTCATCATTTCAAATAGAAACAAATGACTTAATGAATGAATTTTAAAGAATATCAATATGTATCTGAGCTCATAATCTGTCAAACATAGAAGAAGTGACTAGTGAAATGAACATATAATCATAAGTGTTTAGTTACTCTATGAAAATGTGACCCTATAAGAAGGTCTTCAATTGACAAAAGGAAAAACTTTTATCTGTAGCAAACTGTTTGTCCTAGCAAACTCTGCATGTTCCTGAAACCTCTGTAGGGCTCCGAACCACTAAGGTAACGGAACGAGGCATGACGTTTTGACATCTAATCCTAATCTTAGTGCGATTAGTGCGGGACTCGAAGCGAGCTCGTCAACATTCAACAATACCTTTGTAACGTCAGGTACAACAGAGACCTTGTCCTCGACTCCTCAATACTCTACAACATATTCGGGTTGATAACCTGCGTATCTTGATGGCATCTTCTTCGTCAGGACCTTCTACAAACCGATCGTCACCTGCGTCCGTGGCAGCCTCGACACTATCGACTGAGACTTCAAGAAGTGCACCATCAATAGCAGCAATGGCAGAGAGAACTCCAGATGACAGTTCGAAGCTGAAGACCCTTCTTAGTATATTGAGGAAGTGAGTAGAGTTCTCTTTGAAGCGCATCTTACTCATGTACGACTGCCGTACACCCTACCTCATGTCAACACTCGCCAAGGTCTATTTTCTAGGCCTCCAACACCGAGCTGGGATATTTCTCATGGCTCTTAGGATTACCGCTAATCTGTGTCTGTCCAATACAACAGATTCATCGGCGTTACGGATATTGCCTCGGTCAGGTTCTCACTTCCTGCCCAGCTTCTCGAACCAACGCCGAACTTGGGTATGTCGTAGGGATGGTGCAACCCCTCCGCATTTGGCGCGGCACTCAGTATTAGACGAAGTAAGCTGAATCTCGAGGCCAGAATACTGGAATTATCTGGATCGGCCAGAGACGTTCATCAGGTTGACAACGGCTGTCACACCGTCTTGAACGGCGACTAATGATCCTGTCTAGTATCGGTGACTCCGATGAACCTCTTGGACGAATGTTAGCTGTGCTGAGATTTTGGTTTACCAAGGATCTAGTGAGTGGTGACCCCAGATATCACTACACGCTGCTTACAATTACTTCCAGAAATATGTCAAGGGAAAACCTTGCAAACCATATAACTCATGCTTGGGGGAGTTTTTCAGGGTTCGTGGCTCGTGGGACGCCAATATTCCTCGCTGACCTCGGATAGTGTAAGTGGATGGTGGAAGACATGGCGCCGCCAATACTTGGAGCAACGAATACATATTCGCAGCCACAGGCAAAGAGCCCTGCAAGCGATCCAGTCGCAGTATCCTATATTACAGAACAGACATCGCATCATCCACCCGTATCAGCGTTCTACATAGATTGTCCGGCGAAGGGCATCTCCGCCCGCGGGTTCGATCAGCTGAGTGCCAAGTTCACGGGTACCAGCATCCGCGTAACACCTGGTGCTCACAACCTGGGTATCTTCGTGACCGTTCACGCTCGCGGGAATGAAGAGTACCAACTGACACACCCTGCGGCACAACTGGGAGGTCTTCTAAGGGGGTCGCCCAGTGTCACGGTTGCAGATACATGCTATATTACCTGTCCGCAGACACGGATGAAAGTGATCCTACATTACTTGGAGGAAGGCTGGTTGTCAAAGACGCAGAACAAAGTTGTTGGTGTCGTATACAAATACGACCCTGATAGCGACAGAAGAACACGAATCAAGGATGTTCCGCAACAGGATGTTTTGGCAACACTGGAGGGCTGCTGGCATCGACAGGTGTATTTTACAGTCGCAGGCTCAACAGTATGAAGTAAGCCACTTCTGCTGAAAAAACTTGTACTCATTGCATCTCTAGGAAGCACAGCTACTGGTCGACCTTGACCCCCTCTTTCCAGCAACCAAGGTGGTCCCGCCGGAGTCGGAGCAGTTGCCGAACGAGTCTCGTCGATTCTGGCATGGCGTCACGGAAGCGATACTGGAGAAACGATTCGCTGAAGCCACGAAGCTCAAGCAGGAACTCGAGGAAGGGCAGCGCGAGAGAGCCGCGGGGCGAAAGACACAGAACGAAGACTGGAGACCGAGGTTCTTCACGGGTGCGTTGACACCTCTAGGCAAGCCGGAGCTCAGCGTGGACGGCAAGGAGGCGTTGAAGGGTTTACATGACGGGAATTACCGGCTTCAAGGGAGCACGGCAATCGAGGCTTGACTGGAGTGGACAGTTGAACCGGATGACTGAAACTGGAGTTCTCTCATCTGTCTCAACTTTTCGCTGCGTCACGCACATTGGAGTTGGGGTCAGTGTCACCCATACACGGTCTTCTCAATTTGTCTAGAGGCGATTTGCAATAGAGTTGAAGATGTCGTGGACCAGTCGCTGCCTACACATGCCGAGACGATAAGAACCCGTCACGGTGTGGGATAAGTTAGCAGAGCACGGCAATTGCACACAGATGCCGAAGTTCTGTCTTTCGAGAAGTGGACCGACAGTATTAATGACCACATACCTTATGCTCCCAGTAACGTTAACACAAATACCTTCGGTACCTTACCGATCACAGCAAGCGTCCCACTATTTTGTATTATCACATGCATGGGACCAGCACAGGCACATCATGTGCGGACAAACTACCGACGCTGCGCCACGTGTGGCTTGCGCGGCCACAGTGGCTAGTGCACCTTTTCGCTTCAATCGGATTGGCAGTGGGATCTCGCATGAGGATCTTTTCGACGCGTAAGCCGACAGTCGATCTTTATACCAGATAGGAAGTCCCCACAAAGAGCAGAGTTTCGGCCTACCCGACAACTTTTGAGTCTGATCATACCTATATTATTAAAAAATAAAAAATGGTGATTTGACAGGCTTCCCTCCGTAGATCGATTGCTGGATGCTGTTCTTCCCTCCCCGGCGAGGTGTGGCTTTCCTTTTGTCGATCACGACGCCCCCGCTGCTGCTGGCGGACGCGTGGTCATCTTGACTTTGTCATTAATACTTTGTATTTATAATATCATTGCATGTCAATATCCGGGATACAGATACAGGTCGGGTGTGGCCGTCAATATAAAGTACAGTGTCGAATTGAATGTTGTCCCGAATGGGTGGTCTGACCAAGCGCTTCCTGAGGTATGTGTAAGGTACGGATCAATCCACCAACCGAACGGGCGGGTGTGCAGTAAGGTAGTAAGTAGAGGGATCTGTACCTTACCTGAAGATACACAATTGTGCTCCTCTTTCATTTCCGCTGCCGCTGAATTTGCGCCGGCGCTTTCGTCCGGACGAAAAGTGAGGAAATTACATATCTGATACATTGACCAAAACTACCAGGTATGCATGCACCTATAAGGTGGGTAGTTGTACAAGTAGCTTAGGTAAGCAATGAGATACTGTACAACCTGATATAACGCACAAGCAAGGGCACGAAGCACGAGGTGACATTGGTACCTTGCGGCAGATCTGGAGCAGCTCCAAGTGCCGGCAATAGACCAAAGCCTGGGACTCTCCCATATGATAATATTACAGTCCATATACGAAGGAAGATTAGAAGGTAAGTTAAGTTGCTGTACATATACCTCCTCATACGTGTACAACAACAACCTGGAAGGTACTGTAAGGTAAGTCAATAATATCACGCATCGTGGCTAAGTATCTGAAGCTTACCCGAAGTACCTTAGTCTCCACTTATAGTGTGCACAGCCACAAGCCACATCTCCCGACGCCTAATCGCCGTTAAATTACGCAGTACGCGGAAAGTTACATACAGTCATAAGGTACCTAAGGTAGGGAGTGAGGTTATGCTGCTTTGCCGTAGTGCAGCGTCGGAAATCATCAAAGTAAGGTACCTACATAAGTTAATCGAACAAGGTTTCTTACCTTAGGCTTAGGCTTCAAGACCTCATTTCGGGAGAGCAGAGATTTGTGGCGCTGGCTTTTTCGCGCATTCGTGGCTAGTGTGAAGGAAGGATGTGTGGCCGTACAATCTCCGTCAGAAAGTGTAATAATGGATCGAGTGGGGCGGGGGTGCCTCTTTCGCTTTTCATTGGGCGACTATCAGGCTTGACCGGACAGGGAGTCCCCTCTTGTCCCCGCGTCAAGCCATGCATGTGTGGCGCTCTCTCTTCGCTGCTGCTGCTGCGCTGCTGCTGCTTCCTGTCTGGCTCTGGCGACGACCCAACGAGCTCGATACCTGGTAACTCGTACGATACGAAATGAGTTCGGTAGGGCCAGGGAGTATAGGTATGGTATGGTATGGTAAGTTAAGGAGTTTGAGGTGGACGCCATAGCTTATGGCTCGACTTCAATCCTCGTTTGGCAGGGTAGAGGCCGTTGCGCTTGAACCTATCGTGGATGGTGCTACGGGATTCGTGTGGTATGGGTACATGGCCCTTGACTGACTTTACATTTCCCTCTACCGCATCGTTCTTTCGTTCTTTCTTTCTTTCTTTCTTTCTTACATGCTTTCATACTTTCATTCATTACTGGTTACACTGAAATCATACCGATACCCATACCTACTGTACCTTACCTAGACCCAACGACGGTACCTTCAAAGTAAAGCATTGGCCCTTGGTCTTTGGCATCTTCCGTCACCGCGTTTCTGTCCCCCCCCCTCCAATCTCCAAATAAAGCTATATGCTTCACTTGCCCCCCATTCCTCTTCAAGGCTGAAGCTTCTCTCTCTCATGCCTTCCCGTATCGCCTTATATGCACACTACTACACCCACCTTTCTGCCACCCTTCACCAGCCACAAGCAACAGCCACTTCTATGCTATCGACGCCGTTATCAATCTGTTATTGACCGTCTCCAATGTTTCGCAACCGGTCAGTCTCGCAGTTTCATTTTTGTCGCCGGTATGCGTGGTTTAGGGTGGTGGTGCTGGTGGTGCTGGTGGTGCTGGTGGTGCTGGTGGTGCTGGTGGTGCCGGTGGGGGGTTGCTGTTGGTGTTTACGACGGGGATCGTGATATATGGACCTGAGATCGAAAACATGTTCAAGCGGGGCTAGGCTGACGTGAATGCCATTGACAGGACGAGTTCTCGAAAACCCACCGACGAGCTGTACGCGACTTTCAAGCAGAACTTCCCTGAAGTCGGGCCAGGTACAGCGAGTCCACCGACGACGACGGGACCACCTGCAAGCCCCGCGCCACTGCGTGATGCTCTAATGGATCCGACGATGAATTCGAGGTATATAACTCCAGCTATCTTGCAGTCTCAGATGTCATTCGTGTCGTTTTGATTACGCAAACCTCTCGGAAGCGATTGGCGCAGCATGCGTAGAAGCAAATCAAGACCACTCATGTGCAACAAGTGACTAACTACGTATTAATGGAATTTATAGGCAATTTGCCGATCACGACGACCTCAAAGATCACGATGCGGAACCTACGCCGAGGGGTTCGAACGAGCCATGGAGATTCACACCCTCTCTCCTGGATCCCAATTCTTTTGCATTCGCCTCGTTTGCAAACCAGCCGCCGGGCTACTATACACCAACTCCGGGCGGTACCAATACGCTCTACCAGAGCCAAGCAGGCGACCTCCACACCCCCGGCATGGGCATTCACATTGGAACACCATTGTCCCTTCCGACTTCCGAAGCTGGTCTCCATGCTGGATCGACCGTCGAGATGGACGCCTTCCATCAGCAGATGCTCCAACCGCACCATTTCCTGAACCCAAATCCGTTCGCGCCCCAGCAGTCTTATGCCCCGAGTTCTTTCGTCCATCAAGATTCAGGCTATGAGGCGATGGATGCGTCCGACGGATCGCCAATGGGCGACGTCTGCATGGACGGCGACATCCTCCACGGGGAGCCTCGTGGTTTGCCTTTGTCTATCGGCAAGTTCGACGGTAGCATGGCAGCGCCGCCGCCTCAATCATTTGGAAAGTGAGTTGGACCTTCGGACCCCTTATGGGCCAATGGCTCGATGCAGCTCTTGGCCTTGCCTCGAAAGCAACAATAGCGCTCGATATGAACTACTTGACTAATTATCCTTCTGCAGGTTTCGATATCACGTCACTCTGAATGCGCCTACAGCAATGATCCGGCAAGCCGACGAGATTCCGGTGACTTACTTGAACAAAGGTCAGGCTTACTCAATGACCATTATCGATACGAGCGCGTCAGCACCGGCAGCCGTGGGAGTCAAGTACCGCACTTTCGTTCGTGTGTCTTTCGAAGATGAACAGCAGAGGCAACGGCCCGCAGCTTGCTGGCAACTTTGGAAGGAAGGCCGCGGAACGAATGAAGCTCACCAGCGGGGAGGGAAGCTTCAGGCAGTCGAGTATGTGGACCCGAATCAGGGTGGCGATGAAGAGACGAAGAAGCCTCGCATCGAGCTTGAAACCGCCTCTTTTGATGGATTCTCCGTGACTTGGTCACCTAACGCGGTAACCGGCACGGCCGATTGCTCGGTGGCGGTTCGCTTCAACTTTCTCTCGACCGACTTCAGCCACTCCAAAGGCGTCAAGGGGATCCCAGTCCGTCTATGCGCAAAGACCGAAATCATCTCTCCTACCTCTCAAGACTCGGCTGATGTCGATACCCCTGAAGTTTGCTTCTGCAAGGTCAAGCTCTTCCGAGATCACGGCGCGGAGCGGAAACTGTCAAACGACGTAGCTCACGTCAAAAAGACTATCGACAAACTGAAACAGCAAAT
>JAABUU010008612.1_pt1 | contig 10086 bp, 11 predicted proteins | sample 5559301 | NCBI WGS metagenome assembly JAABUU01 (sample SAMN10711884, study PRJNA513360) | rock metagenome | isolation source: Antarctica rocks | place: Antarctica: Victoria Land, Richard Nunatak white | reverse complement strand
AGAAATTGTAGTTAACGGAGCCCTTCTGAGCATGGTGGATGTGGTTGAAGAAAGGTTGATTGTTTTGAAGGTACGCGATTTTACGTGTTTTCGCTTAAGTGACCGTGACTTTTTGCAGGGTACTGTATTATGGGTCTAGCACGGGGCCTTAAAAGATTGGTCATGAGAAGTATGTACTGTAGTCTGTATGCGCTCGAAACTCGGTTGAGATCTCGCTTTTTATTAAGCTCAAAGGCTCGCAGTTTCAGGACATTCTTCAACGTCTTCGGCCCTATTGGAATAAACGGATAGCCTCTGTGATCGACGGTTACTCAACAGAAGCCTTCAAATACTGTAATCGAAGTGCTTGCACTATTCAGCGACATCTCTTGCATGCCTCAAGATGTCCGTAGAACTCTCCCGAGGCATAGAAGTCGACCCACATGGAAAGAAATATCTTGTTGAGAAAAAGATCGAGTCCGTTAGTCTCCTCGAGGAAGACGAAAAAAGTTTGAAGTACAAACCGGCTTCACACCGCATTTCGCTGCTTCAGATTGTTTCTCGCTCTCGAATCACCATCCGCGTTCTTGCGGTCATGGCTTCTCTTGTCAGCTTTGTCCTGATCACGTATTCGGTTGTATTTTTCGAAAATGCGCAGAAAGCGGGTTCTGTAGCATGAGGTCAAATGGGAGCCGACGGCTTCATATAACCCGAGTCAAAATGAAGTTGCAGAACGATGTTTCCGCACCCTTTTTGAACGAACTCGCGCTATACTATCTAGCGCCAATTTGCCAATAAGACTATGAGGGGAGGCAATAATGACTGTCATCTACCTGAAGAACAGAAGTCCTACGAGCTGACGTAGCAGAGGGGTATGGTTGTAGGCTGTGACCAATGGAGACTTGGCCGAAGGAAACATCAACCTACTATGTACATGCTCACTTCCTTCCACTCGACTACCCTGTTGCTATTTCTCAACTACGACTGTCCCTCGGCTTTTGGCCTGTTTGTAGTTCCATAAGCTCCTTGCTGGCAATGGCGGCCTGCTTTAGCATACGGATCCACCCATATGACATAAGAGTCTTCTCTTCCTGCATCATGTCCCGCTTTTTTGTCTCTTGTAAGCTAGCTTTGGTTTCCGTGACGTCGATGACCTCGGGATATCATTAACCACGTACTGTTGAAACACAGGTCATATCAGGGCATTGGTAGATAGGTTGAAGCTGAATAGGAGTCTATCTAGGAGATTATAATGACGAAAATATGGAGAAACAATCCCGAAAATCAAACCACTTGCCTGACCCTTATACTGTAAAAACTCCAATTCCTGCCATTTCATCAAAGCCTCATCAATGACCCCCGCCAGCTGTAAATGCCAGGCACAGAGAACGCAGACTCAAGAAATACATCGTCGGCTACACGGGCACCTTTTCCGCGATGCCGAATGGAAAAAGCGGTGTGGTTGAAAAGGCGACGGCTAAAGCCTTAGAATTGACGCGATGCTAGCCAAGGATTTTCTGTCCCCTACCTCGCCTTTTCCGCGGTTCAGAAGACGCGTCCATCCCATCGTGTAAGTCTCTTTTTCTGTTTGTTGATACCTGCGAAGCTGGAGTGATATTCAAAGCCGCTAGAGAAGATGTATCTGTAGGCACAGATCTAACGTTTTCCTGTGAAAGCTGAGTCCCTTCGACCGAAGCTCTGTCAAGCAGTATCTTTACGATTCTCTTCATGATAGGATGAAGTTTCTCGACTCCATATTTTAAAAGAACGTTAGCTACAATACCTGACACACGTTTCCGGGTGTAACTCTTTCCCAACTCGATAACCTCGTCAAATTCGAAACCTATAGGATAATCTTTGTTGTTATGTTGACGCTCATTAACTTTTATAGCACGGTGAACTCGAAGCCAGAAACCCTCGACAGTCGCCACTGCGGAGAAAACCCTGATCTCTTCAAAGAAAAGGTTCAGTTCATTGGCCTCCTTCATACACCGATAAATGTTGTACAGTGCCTGAGAGGCAGTGTTGAGATTTTGAGCTTGAGCCGTCTTGTTGTCGAGCGTTCCTCGCTTTCCTTTCACCTCCATTGAAAAAAAGTGAAAAGCTCGATCTTTCTGTTGTAGTGTCGTTCCCTCTGGAAAGATGTGACCTTCCAAAGATTTCAGACGTGTCCATGCTACCGAAACCTCGTCATCCATCAAGAGCGAGTTTGATCGAAACCCCACAGCCAAATCTGGAGTTGGCATGGAGATTCTGCACTGTTCTGCACTGCAATCTCTGCAAGGAAATCTTCGCGAATGCCATGGCGCCTCACAATCGTAGTCTGTGTTTTCATTCAATTTATGGCGATCCAGTATATCCATCATCACGGTTCGTTGGAACTTGGCTTCGTTTGACCGAGCACATCTGGACTTATCGAACTTCCATCTTTCCTCTATGCTTTTCCCCTCTTTCCACTGATTTGAGCAATCAGCAAGTATGAGCTCACTTAGATCGTGGATAATAGGATCTGGGCAGGGACTGATCGCGATGTTGTGCTCTTCCAAGGTTGGATAGTATCTGGGATCAGTGCAGCGAATCAAATATGACTTTGATTTCCTGTCATGAATCGTTAGTTCAGTTGATCGTGTTATTTCTGAATCATTGCGAAGTGCAAAGAGTGTCCTAGAATTATACGGCATCGTGTAACCTCGGTTTTCAAAGAATTCTTTCAGGTCGTCCTTACTTGACACTTCTGAAAGCGGTTCCAATAGCGATGACTTGATTTCCGAACGAGGAGCGTTTGACTACATAAAATAAGTACGTGCAATGGAAGACCAAAAGAATCGAATAACGTACTCTTTTCGAATTGCCGTCAACGTTGCGACTCGTGAAGCGTGAGTCTACTGAACATGAGGTTTTCCTGGCCTTGCTATCATTTGGTCCTGAAACTTTGCTTGATAACACAGCGGTAGGGTCCTTGTGCTTTGACCTGTAGGCTGTCTTACGAGGGTTCGCCCTCGGCTTGATCTGACTTCTATCTGCTTTTTTGGTCGTCTTCTTTTTCTTCGACCGCTTTTCCACTGATTTATTTCGCTGTGTCTTTGATTGACGAGATATGCGAGCCGACCTACGAAGTCTTGGTGAACTACTGTTCTCGCGAGACTAAAAGATCGTGTTAGTCACCATCATGCCTCTAGAAAGTTGGACTTGATATTACCGGCACTCCAACTACTTGTGCGGATCCCTGATGTGGATCTTTTTTTCTTTTGGGTGACATCTTGCGCATATGATGTTTGAAGATGCACTTTCGTCTTATGATCAGAAAATCATTCCTGAAAGAATAGCGGAAGGATACAAACAAAGTATGGCGACAATGAGACTATGGAAACTAAGTGCGTTCATTTGGCACCCTAAATCATTCGTGAAAGAAAGCGGAAGCGTACAAACAGAGTATGGCGACAATGAAACTATGAAAACTAAGTGCGTGCATTTGGCAACCAAATCATTCGTGAAAGAATAGTGGAAGCGTACAAACAGAGTATGGTGACAATGAAACTATGAAAACTAAGTGCGTGCATTTGGCAACCAAATCATCCGTGAAAGAATAGCGAAAGCGTACAAACAGAGTATGGCGACAATGAAACTATGAAAACTAAGTGCGTGCATTTGGCAACCAAATCATTCGTGAAAGAATAGCGGAAGCGTACAAACAGAGTATGGCGACAATGAAACTAGGTGCGTGCAACCCGCGTTGGTCTTAGCGACAAAGATTTGATAAAGAAATCAGTTAGCTCTTTAGGCCCCTTGCATGGTAACCGCCACACCGTAGGGCTGGTAGGTCGTACATCCTCTGCCTTACAGGGACCTGGCCAAAAGATGGCGCGGCACATTCACCACATTCCAACGTGGATAAGAGATATTTCATTCCTAACATCAGCGTTTGCAGCGTACATTTCAACCAAGGTCACACGTACTAGCCTTTGCTTTTTGGACGGAGTAGGGGAGGGGATAGAGCAAATAAGTGTTGGAAACAGGTTGTGGCAATCTCCGCCTCGGTAGGGCTGGGGGTGCGCCAGTAGACTTTTTTCGTCCTCCTAGATAGTTATCCATCCAACTTCAACCCATCTACCATATACCCCATATGACCTCCAGTTCCAAGAATAAGATGGAGCTCTGAATGGAGCACAAAGAGGCAGATGGGAGGCTTCCTAAGAGTCACAGAATTATTGTTTTGGGGAGCTCGCTGAGCAGGATTTTCCTCTAATCAAACTACATATTAAACGCTTCTAGAAGTCGTCAACCATAGCTACTCTGCTATCGCCTCCAGCACCCCCAAAATTCTGTTTGAGATGTCCTTGTCGATGCATATAAGAACAAAATTTTATAACTGCTGGAGGATTCACCTGCAAGGGGAATACACATGCAAAACAGTGCTGCTTCGCCAATGCTGCTTAAAAGCACAATCTTCCAGAGGAGCGAATAGGCGAAATGTTATCAAAAAACACAGTCGTGTATACGGCCATAGAGCCATGCAACAAAAGATTGAGTGGAATACAAGGTCATATGAAGGCATTTGGTAGGTAGGTTGAAGCTGAATAGGACTCTATCTAGGAGGCGGATGGTGAAAAGCGTGTCCCTAGCCCCCCTATTTCAACACTATCTACCAATTGTCCCTGATGTGTCATGTAGCACTGTGTATTCTCTAGATACTCTTCACCCCAGCAGTTTATCGAATTTCAGCAGTGGGAACTGGAAAAGCAGCGACTTATCCCACACTAAATAAAAGAGGATGCCGAATTCCTGACCAGAATATTCTTTTCCCAGCAAGCTTCTCTTGTGGTTGTGCTTATGGTTGTCCAAGGCTGCTTGGCTTCTTCAATGCAGTCGTCTAAAATAAAGCAACCGCAATACCTCATTGCCTGGCTGTCTATTGTGATCTTTACCTCCCTCGTTTTCGTCGGCCGTGTAATTACCAAACTCACATCCTGCAGAAGCCTACATGCCTGATTTACTTACAGTTAGCGAATTAATTTATCTGGGGAATGTCAGTCCTCAAGGAATGCAGTAGAAAGCACATTTCCTCGTACATTTTATCCAGCATAGCCCACAAAGAAACAAGCCGCAGAAGCCGAGAAAAAAAGGACTCATATCCTGCAACACATGCTCGCATACCCGTTCCATCCAGCATAAGCCATCTGCCGCCTCGCCAGGTTGATGAAAAGAGAAGCAATGTCTATCGTCACCAGGCGACAAACTTTCGCATCCTTCAGCTAATCGCTGGGCTCACGATTTCTTGGAATATGAGCTCTACACTGGGTTTAGTAATGACCGGATAGCGATGTGCGGAGTTAGCTCTTACCCTTCAGGTTCTCCTTCGTAAGCGAATCCGTATTCTTGTCAAAATCAAAGAACTCCTCAGGAATGACTTCAGCAGATGGCTCGTCCTCAGGATCGTGGTATGGTTCCAGATATGGGTGCTTCAGCGCCTCGTCTACCGTAATACGTTTGACAGGGTTGAATGCGAGCAGCTTCTCGAGCAGATCTAGTGCCAAGTCAGATGTCTTGAGGAAAATTGAGTTCATTGGAACCTTCTTCTTGAATGGCAAGGAGCGGATATACTCGCGGGAACGTCGAGATTTGATACTGTAATAGTCTTCCATGGTTGGTGTACCGAGGACATCCAGGATGAGTGTCAGTTGGTTATGATCTGTTCAGGATATTAGCGAGGAGATCATAAATATCTAGCGTACAACCTGCGCACAATCTTTGCCAGGAAACAACGGTTTTCCATTCAGCATTTCTGCCAGGATACATCCCACACTCCACACATCGATTGCCTTTGTGTACTCCTTGAAGGTGAGCATAATCTCTGGTGCACGGTACCATCTAGTAGCAACATATTCCGTCATGAAATCAGAGTTATTCTCGATCGATGCTGTGGATCTTGAAAGACCAAAGTCGCAAACTTTCAAATCGCAGTTAGCGTTGAGTAGCAGATTTGAAGGCTTGAGATCTCGATGAAGGACGTTTGCTGAGTGTATTGCCTTCAATGCACGAAGTGTCTGATATACGAAGTATTGACAGTGATCATCTGAGAGATCTTGTGTGCGAATAACACGATGCATGTCCGTTTTCATGAGGTCCTAACAAGTGTTAATGTCAACGAAAAACGATGTTTTGCGAAGGAGACAAGTTGCGGCATACTTGAATAATATAGACTTCCGTGAAAGTTTCATAGTTTCTGAGCTTCTGAATGTCTATGATAGAGATGATATTCTCATGTTTGAAGTAGCGAAGTAGTTTCATTTCCCGTAGAGTTCGCAGACAGAACATAGAATGATCGAAAGGGGTGATCTTCTTGATGGCTACTTTTCGCCCCGAAGGCTTATGCAATGCCGAACTGCATAGTTCTTTTAGCAAGATTCAATAAGTTTGCCATTGATGAAAAGTATCTTACCATACGACACCATAAGCACCTTCTTTCACCTTCTCCCACGACATCTTGTATATCATACTGATCAGAAACGTTGAAGGATATCTTTCTAGATTCACCTAAAGGCGAGGCTTGCTGATGTGACATGATGTACGTTTATATCTTAGTTGATAGAACGTACAATCTGCGAAGAATTGAGTCTCAGTGTGTCGAAGAAAATGCCGACAGGTTATGTGTTCAATATTCGGCCAACAGGAGGCTAGGTCTCTTCAGGAATCAGCGTCGAATTTGGGGGGTCAGCTTCTGGGTAAATGTCAGCATTTTTATGACTTATATGCTGGGGTTATATATAGGAATGATGCAAGGGTGAGGTCTTACAATCTTCTGAACATCCTACTTACTCTGTTTTAGATCAGCGACCCTTATTGTAAGACTGTCAGTTCAAACGTTTTCAACGTTGCAAGTCTGTTTCACTACTGCGACGAGGCGCTTTCAGTACTTGAAGAATCGATGAAGGCGATCAAAAGTGGTCCCGATTGGGAGAAGTTAGGTTACTTGTTTCGCTTCGAGCTTGCTTTAGAGCTGAGCATCACACTAGTAAATTCTCACCTTCCCAGAGCCAGCTTGAGGCTATCGACAAGCGAAGAAGGGCATGAAAAGGCATAAAAGGTGGCAATTGCCACCTTTGTGGGAAAACATGGTCATAGAGGGGCATATTGATGTATTGATATTTTAGTTGTTGCTGTTAGAAGGGTGAGAGACTATCTATCTCTACTAGCGAGCCTCAGCCCGAAGAATTTGATCTTTCGAAACTAACATGAGATCGACATGTACAGCGATAGAAAGGGTATTGAAAAACGACAATATACGCAGTTATTGAAAAAAGTTTCTGTACACTTATTTCGAGCGCTTTGACTATGCAACGTCAAGACATACATTTACATAGAGCTCGCAGTGCTGAAAGACATGCTAGCAAAGTTCTTTACTTCCTCAAAGACAAACTTCTATCTAGCTTTAACTACATATTAATGTCTTATATAACTTTGTATCTTAAAATATAATGCTTCAAATTTTATCTTTCAGGCGTAAAGTCAAGTTAAAACTGTTCAATTTCTTCTTTTGTTGATAAATCAATATTATCGTAAGCATATAAGCAAGATCAAGATTACTTAAGAAAGAACGAGCGAATCTTGTTCGAATATAGTGAAAGACGAAAAACAAGAAACTTTAATAAGAAAGGAAGACGACGTACAAATCGTGATTACTCTGCATCAAATAGTCAAAAGTAACTTTTTAACATGTCTTTCAGTAAATCTATTGCGAAGGTTGCACTTGGCAAGTTTTCTTTGACTACGCGTACGTTTGCATCAGTAGATACGTCGAGCACAAAGGTATTACAGATATGCAGCAATAAATACAAGAGCAATATACTGATTAGTAGTTTCGTCTGACAGTATAAATCGCACGTACAACATAACATAAAGTTTTTTGAGTTTGCCTCAAGCCTTAATGACAAGCATCAAAGAATTATTACCGTTTTCTCGAAGAAAATAGAAGATCGCAACACTTATAGAAGTATTCCCGACCCGATGCACGTTTCGATCTCGTGCACATTCTAAACTCGATTAGCAACCCATACTTTTATTATTATTATTCAACCACCATTCATAGAATCAAATTGCAATTAATATAGAGAGTTGTCGATATCTATATGAAGCTTTCAAGCTATAAGAATCAATCATTAAATCGCTTAGAAGCTTTGAATTGCCTTTCAGCTCGCGTAGACCTGATTTGACTAGACTCTCTTTTCACCTTCTCAATAGCAACAAAATCAGTGAATTGCTGTACTTTCACCTCTTTAGACTTCTTCTTTTGCCCTTTCTGAAGCTCTTTAGCCTTCAGCTTTTGCTTCTGAACTAGACGTCGTTGCTTCAATTTCTTCGCCCGTAGCTTCTTTTTTCGCTTCGCTTTCTTCTTTCGTTTCGCCTTCTTTTTTTCCCGTTTCACCTTTCTTTCAGCTATTAAACGCTGTTTCTCTAGCTTTCTAAGCTTTCTTTGTTTCTTTTCTTCAGCCTTTTGAATAGCAGCTTGCTGTTTCTCTTCGATTCTTTGAATTTGATGATCAAAAGTCGTCTGAATCTTATTAGAATCAAAAAACACTTCCTTTGCCTCATCATTAATCTCTAAATCGTCAAATAAAGACTTTTCACGTCGTCTGCGACTTCTTTCAATACGTACTGTTCATCGAAGATCTTCATTTTCTGCTTTTAGAAGAGCAACATCTGTAGTAAGCTTTTTCATCGTATTGTTCAACTTACGAGCTTTCGAACCAATTACTTCTTCTACAACTGACTTCATTAATCATTGAATCTTTCTTCAATCAGCTTCTGACAATGTTGAAGAAGAAGAATGACTTGAAACAGATCTAGCATTCGATTTAATCTGCTTTATGATCTGTGACGAATTGAAAGGCAGCAATTCTGTCTTTTCTCATTCACTTTTTATGTTGGCATGCGTGAAAGCAGCTTGATATGCAGGTCAAAACAGATCAAAGAAGTCTCTTTTTGATATTCGAGAAAGTTCTTGACTCTTAAAGATTCAGTCGTTCAGGTTTTGCGAGTAGTAATTGGTCAAAGGGTTGAATAAGCTCACATTCAGAGATTGAAGATGATGCGTAGAATGAGAAGAATATAAAGTCACGAGCATCTTGTTCTGCTCACATCAGTCAAGAAACTTCATGTTGATATGACTGTCATGCTCGTCAACAAATAGAAGGCAATAATTTCGTGAATTTCTGACTTTTGACCTCGTATTTCGATCAAATACGATAGTGAGTCAAGAGTAGATCAATTCATCGTTGATTCAGTCAGTAGCGAAGAAAGCAAAGAAGCAGAATTGCTCTTTGAAATCATATTCAGTAAGTCAGCTGTTCTGAATATTACCTGATATCGTCTGATAAATGATTGAAGAAAATATATAGATCATATTCATGCAAATGATTGCAATCAAGATAATTCATTCTCTATTGTCGTCTTGATCAGCACTCAGCAATTTGTCACTGTCAAGATGCTTTAGACTGAAGACTCTTCGAGTCTTTTGAAGCAGTTCAAGTAGAAAGCTCTTTTCATTCATATTGTATGTGTTTTTAGAAAGAATCTTATATTCTTCGATTTTTTGCTTTATCTACCCTTATATTAGTATGAAACTAAACGAAATGAAGACACTTACTAGATCAAAATAAAGCTGATATTGATATGCATTATCAGCTTTCTTTCGCTCTAGATCAGCTTCTTGTAGAAACTTTGACTGTAGTATATCTGAATGACGTCGAACGAACTCATAAGATCAGTTTTTGCCTGGCTGTTTTTCAGATATATTATACGCAAAAACACGAATCATGACATTGAGAGAAGATATATCACGTTCGATAAGCTTGTTGATATAGCGAATAAGCTCTTTTTCTTGTTGATTCGAAAGAATTGACGTCGTTTGCTTGCTTTTCTTGACGAAGACGATTATATTTCTATGTCGTCGCGACAGCGTGCTTCGATTGATATTGAATTTCTTTGCAGTTGCAGTGTAGTTAGATGACTTTTGCAAAGCTAGATCTGCAAGCGCTGCCTCAATTGAAGTCATATTGAATTTGTAATTGATTTTTGAAGAAAGATGAAAGTAGTAAAGTGAGATGTGCA
>JAABUU010008611.1_pt1 | contig 10087 bp, 8 predicted proteins | sample 5559301 | NCBI WGS metagenome assembly JAABUU01 (sample SAMN10711884, study PRJNA513360) | rock metagenome | isolation source: Antarctica rocks | place: Antarctica: Victoria Land, Richard Nunatak white | reverse complement strand
CTGCTGAAAGCTCGGATTTTGGCGCTACGGGCGATGGGCTACAGCCTCCGCCGCGGCGCAGGCCCTATGGACGGCCGCGCTATACCGACCGCGGGCACAATGCGGACGGATCGAATCGGCTGGCGATAATGCTGGGTGGCGGGCTGACGGTTCCAACCGGAAGCACGCGCGATCTACTCTCCACCGGCTATAAGCTGCAGGGCGGCGTAGGCGTGAACTTCAGCAAATACACCGCGCTGCTGTTACAGGTGGACTATGACCACTTTGGTGTGCCGAAGAGCCTGATCAATGCACAGGCGGGTGTGTACAACTCGCTCGGCTTCTTTTCTCAGAACCCGGGCACTGGGGCTACGGCACCGGTTGACTTCAGCGGCCTGGACGCCAACGCCCATATCTGGTCGATTACCTTGAATCCGACGTTCAACTTCTACCAGGGCGACAGCTTCGGAGCCTACGCCGTGGTGGGCGGCGGACTTTATCACAAGGTGACGAATTTCACGTTGCCGCAGCAGCAGCAGGGGTTCAACTACTACTACGGTTCGTATAGCTACACCACCAACTCAACCTTCGACAAGTACACCAGCAACTCGGCAGGGTTGAATGGCGGCATCGGATTCACGTGGAAGCCGTCGCGTTTTGCAAGCGAACGCCTGTATGCCGAAGCGCGCTTCGTCCATACTTTCGACAGTGCGGCCACCAAAGGTCCGAGGGATTACGACTTCTTTCCGGCCGGACATAATGTGAGCAACTACATTCCAGTCACCTTCGGAATCCGCTTCTAAGGCAGCCTAAACGTTGTGCAAAACACCCACGTCTTAAGTTCAGGACGTGGGTGTTTTGCGTTCAGAAGCAACGCTGGAGATTACTGGTGGTAATGCAATTGAATTACAATCAACTCCGAGGACAACGTAAATGGCTACGAATGCGCTGGTACAAACTCGGATCGACGCGGACGTGAAGCAACGCGCGACGGTCGTTCTGGAAACAATGGGATTGACTGTTTCGGATGCTGTCCGCATGTTGCTGACACGCACCGCGAATGAAGGTGCGTTACCGTTCGGTACAGACATCAGCAGTAAAGAACACGATGCATGGTTTCGGTCCAAGGTGCAGGAAGCTTTGGAGAGTCGAGCTCCTACCGTTGTGCATGCGAACGTCAAAACGCACTTCGTAAAACGAAAATCCACCGGCCGTGAATTGTCTCGTTGAGTATGCAAATGGTATGGTCTGCGGTGGCCATTAAGGACCGAGAGATGATTTTTGATTACATTGAAGCGGATAGTTTCTCGGCGGCGGTTCTGGTGGACGGCCGGATCGAAGCCGCTGTTGAATTACTGGCTGACACGCCCGAGATAGGGCGACCAGGACGAGTTGAGGGAACGCGCGAGTTGATGATCAGCAGAACGCAGTACATCGCGGCTTACACTCTGGCCGGAAACCAGGTTACGATCCTTCGTGTCCTCCATGGCGCGTTGGTCTGGCCCGACGTGCTTGGCTGACGCACTTTGACTACGACGTGCATAGCGATGCAATAATGCGTGCATGCCTGAAGAGAGTGGAGTTGCGCAGAGTGTTTTGGGTGGTTTGAATCGGCGACGGTTTTTATCTGTTTGTTCACTGGCTGGTTTTGGCGGTACGTTGCTGCCGGGTGCTTTGCTGGGCCTGACTTCGGCGTCTTCGCAGGCACAGGACGCGGAGGTTGCTGCGACGCCAGCTGCGCCCAAGATTACGGCGGCGATGATTGATGCGGCGGCGGCAATCGCGGGTATCCACGTTGAGGACGCGCAGAAGCAGATGATGCTGGATGGACTAAACAGCCAGCGTGACGACCTTGAGGCGATCCGCAAGCTGCCGCTACCTAACAGCGTTCCGCCAGCATTCAATTTCGATCCGGTGCCACCGGGCGTCGTGCTCGAGACGGAGCGCAAGCCGCTGCGGATGAGCGCCGCGCCTGACCTCTCCCGTCTAAACGAGCAGCTTGGGCGTGGAGAGGAAGCAGCGACTGAGGCGCTGGCGTTCGCCACCGTCCGGGAATTGGCGGAGTTGGTCAGGACCAAGCGCGTGAGTTCGACGACGCTGACGAAGATGTACCTGGCGCGGTTGAAGCGCTTTGATCCGGCTCTTCACTTTGTGATCAACCTGACTGAGGAGCGCGCGCTCAAGCAGGCTGCGGCAGCGGATGCGGAGATTGCGGCTGGTAAGTATCGCGGGCCGCTGCACGGAATTCCGTGGGGCGCGAAGGATCTGATCGCGGTCAAGGGCTACCCGACCACATGGGGCGCGGCGGGGTTCGAGAATCAGACGTTCGACCGCGACGCAACCGTGGTGGAGCGATTGGATGCGGCGGGTGCGGTGCTGCTTGCCAAGATGACGTTGGGAGCGCTGGCGCAGGGCGACCTTTGGGGCTATCCGGCGGAGTCAGGCAAAGCCGGAGCGCGCACGCGCAATCCATGGAACCCACGCCAGGGATCCAGCGGATCTTCGGCGGGGAGCGCGAGTGCGACCTGCGCAGGTTGCCTGGGCTTCGCGCTCGGAACTGAGACGCTCGGGTCGATTTCCAGCCCGAGCACACGTTGCGGCGTGACCGGATTAAGGCCGACCTTCGGCCGAGTTCCGCGCACCGGCGCCATGGCGCTGAGTTGGACGATGGACAAGATCGGACCGATTGCGCGGTCGGTCGAGGACTGCGCTCTGGTGCTGAGTGCGATCTACGGGCCGGATGGGCAGGACCGCTCGGTGCAGGACGCGGCGATGAACTGGAATGCCGACTTTGACTGGCGCACGTTGCGCGTCGGATACATCAAAACGGCATTCGCGGCGGAAGAGATGTCTGCGCTCAAAGAGCCTGCAGGCGCAGATGCCAAGGCAATGGAGACGTTCCGCAAACGGGTGGCGCGGCGCAAGGCCTATGCGGCCCAGGCGGCGTACGACCTGAAGTTCGCACAGGCAACGCTCGACGTTTTGCGCGGAATGGGTGTGCAGCTGATTCCGGTGGAGATGCCGAAGCTGCCGTTCGGGGCGATGGTGCCTCCGCTTGAGGCTGAAGGCGCGGCGGCGTTCGACGAACTGACGCGCAGCGGGCGGGACAAGCTGCTGGCTGGACAGGAACCCTATGACTGGCCGAATAACTTCCGCGTGGCAAGGTTCTATCCGGCGGTGGATTACATCCAGGCCATGCGCGGGCGAATGCTGGCCATTGCGGCCATGCAGGAGCTTTTCTCCAGGGTGGATGTGATCGTTACGCCTTCGCACGGAGCGCAACTGCTGGCGACCAATCTGACCGGGCAGCCGGCCATCATTATTCCGAATGGGCTTCGTGGAACGGACGCGCCGCCCTCGACGCATGACGAGGATGGCGCAGTCGACAACGAAGGCGGGCCGGGAACTCCGGTCTCGATTACCTTTCTTGGTGATATTTATCAGGAGGCGAAGGTGGCGGCACTGGCGCGGGCTTACCAGGAGAAGACGGGGTTTAACCGGTTGCATCCGAAGCTGGGCTGAGCGGAGCATTGGCTGAGAATCAGGAGCGAGAACAAAAGCCAGAGCAAACGCGGATTGCTTTCGGGAATGACAGAAAAGGCAAATAGGCTTGGCTTTCAACTCCTAATTGACGAAGCGGCGCATGCGCACGTTCATGACGATGCCCAGCGCCATGAACGTAAACAGAACTGACGAGCCGCCGTAGCTGAGCAGCGGCAGCGGAATGCCGGTAACGGGCATAAAGCCAACCACCATGCCTACATTCACGGCAATTTGAAAGATGAGAACGGCCACCACGCCCATGATGATGTAGGTTCCGGGTACGTCGGAGGCGGTCTGGGCGTTTTGTATCAGCCGTATCAGGATGAAGAAGTAGAGCAGCAGGACGCCGACAGCACCGACAAAGCCGTGTTCTTCACTGAGTGCGGCGAAGATGAAATCGGTGTAGGGGATGGGGAGAAAGTCGCCCTGGGTCTGCGTGCCCTGGTTGGTGCCTTTGCCCCAGATCCCGCCGGAACCGACCGCGATCAAAGACTGGCGAATCTGGTAGCCCGAACCCTTCGGGTCTGAATCCGGATTGATGAACGCGTTAATCCGGGCCTGCTGGTACGGCTTCAGGCGCTTGCCGCGCAGGGCTGCGCCGCTAATCGCCATGGCCAGCAGCAGGAGCAGAAATCCTATCTGGCGCATGCGGATGCCGCCCAGGAACAGACCGACGAGCAGGATGGGCAGGTAAGTGAGTGCGGTCCCCAGATCCGGCTGAGCCAGCACCAGCAGCATGGGCAGGCCCACCAGCAAGAATCCCTTGGCGAGATCGAGCGTGGTGAGTTCCCTGCCGGCGCGGGACCAAAAGAACCGCGCAATGATGAGAATCAGCACGAGCTTGACCCACTCGGACGGCTGGAAATGGATTCCGGCGCCGAGATTGATCCAGCGCCGGCCTCCGAGCACCTTCGTTCCTACCAGGCGGACCGCAACCAGCAGCGCGATCGAGACCGCCCAGGCCCAGGGAGCGATATCCAGCAGAAAGTGATAGTCAATCAGTGAGATGGCAAACATCAGGCAAACGCCGACGAGCAGGAAGATAATTTGCTTGTGCTCGAAGCCGTGAAATTTGGTGTGGAGCGTAGCGGATTTTATTTCGAAGACACTGATGAAGGAGAGCAGGCCGGTCATCGCCAGCAGAGGCCAGTCAAAATCGCGATAGGAAGAGAGCCGCTGCATTGGGGTAGTTTATGGGAGGCTGGAGGGTGGCGGTGTTGAGTGCCGCGAAGCGGATTCCATTGCTTCGCTGCGGAATGACAAGATTAGGGGCCGTTCCGGTTGTCATTCCCGCAGGGAATCTGCGTTGGCTTGCATTGCCAAGCACGTTTTACCCAACGGCAATGCAAGAGCGAGGGCAAACGCAGATTCCCTGCGGGAATGACAACCAGGGAATGACAACCAGGAGGCAAAGGCAAGTGCAGCTGTTAGGTAAGGGCGCTGGAGGCGAACTTTCGGACCATGGCTAGAAGGAGGCGGCGGTCGCTGTCGTTCAGGTGGGCGGAGTAGCGCTGGACCTGGGTGAGGAAGCGAATCTCATCTTCGCTCAGGTTCAGGGCTGAGACTTCACGGCCCACGGAGCTGTCGGCGAAGAATTCGGATAGTTGCAGGTCGAGCGCGCCGGCAATCTTCTGCAGAGTTTCGAGCGAGGGAACGGTGTGTCCATTCTCGACGCGGGACAGGTAACAGCGAAGCAAGCCGGTCCGCTTTTCAATATCTCCCTGGGACATGCCGCGCTGGAGACGAAAGTCACGGATGGTTCCACCGATATTGGAGGAGATGGACTTCACTGGGGCTCCCGCCTGCACAGGGAAAAAGGTTTGCAAGTCTGCCATGAAAGGTAAAGTAACGTTCGCGAACGCCATCGGCAAGGGCTAAGTTGATTCCGGTGCCGAATCCTGTACCGTTGCTGGTTCCTGCCCCAAAAGCTCAAGTGAAGGTTGAACTAGGTACGCGGGTGGAACCAGAGGGTGTATTAACAGGATGGTAAATGGAATCGAGACATAATCGTGAGAGCGGGTAGGATCCTTTAGCCCATGTACAGGCCGCCATTGACATCTAGAGTGTGGCCGGTGATGTAAGCAGCGTCGTCGGAGGCCAGGAAGGCTACCGCGGCGGCAATGTCCTGATCGGTTCCGGCACGGCCCAGTGGAATCTGCGAGGTCATGGCTTCGCGCTGCGTGTCGTTCAGGACAGCGGTCATGGCGGTTTGAATATATCCCGGCGCGACCGCGTTGACCGTGATGGCGCGTCCGGCGAGCTCCCGCGCGAGCGACTTTGTGAGGCCGATCAGGCCTGCCTTTGAGGCCGCGTAGTTGGCCTGACCCGACTGGCCGGTTTGGCCGACCACAGAGGTGATGTTGATTACGCGTCCCCATTTGGCCTTGAGCATCGCGGACATGCAGGCCTGAGACAGCAGGAAGCTGCCAGTAAGATTGGTGGTGAGTACGTCATCCCAATCCTGGCGCTTCATCCGAAGGGCCAGGACGTCGCGGGTGATGCCCGCGTTGTTGACGAGAATTTCAAGCTTGCCAAAGTGGGCGGCAACGGCTTTCGCGCAGGCTTTAATCGACTCTTCGGAGGCGATATCCAGTGCGAACGGTTGGGCGGATCCGCCGGCTGCGGAGATCTCTGCGGCTACGGCTTCCAGCTTGTCGAGACTGCGGGCGGCGAGCGCCACGTGGGCTCCGTCCTGGGCCAGGCGAAGCGCGCAGGCGCGGCCGATTCCTTGAGACGCTCCGGTGACGAGCGCGACGCGCCCGGCGAGATTGGACAAAATGAAACTCCTGAAAAGCGGGATGATTGGTTGAGTCGACGCTCTGGCTGCACGAGCAGGTTACTGCTCTTTGGGGTAAGGCAGCGGTTTTGATTGCCCTGTCGTGTGCCCTATTGCCCTGTCGTGTGCCTTAAGGATACGCCATCAGCGCTCGGGCTGGAGAGACCAAAGGAAGACTTCAAGGTGACGCGAATAGTGAAGAACAGGCGCGGTGGAAGGCAGGGTGAAGCGGTACGCCGCGGGAAGGCTGTTCTGGCGGAACTCGGCCTGGGCGGGTTGGAGCGGCCAGGGCAGGTGGTGGATGTCTCCGCGGAGAATGCGCCCGCGGGAGGGTGTGAAGAGGCAGTAGCGTTCCGTGAGGAAGTGTTCGAGCGTGCCGGGCGCGGCGGGTGGCAGGACTGGCGCTACCGGGCCGTAGACGGCGTTGAACAGCACGGGTGGATGCAGAAAGTCGAGGCGGCGACGGCTGCGGTAGGCGATGGTGTCAGTCTCCGTCGCGCGCGGATTAGCAGATCGCAGCGTGCGATGCTGCATGGCGGCGAAGTAATATGGCAGGTGGAACAGCACCCGCGCACCGAGCACTGAGAGCACGCTGTCACAGTCCAGCGCGAAGAAAAAGACTCCCCGCTTGCCCGTGCGCGGCGAACGGACGTAAGTGCGCAGGTTCAGCTCGTTGAAGCTGCCGGTCGAGGGCACGGTGAAGGCGAAGTCGCCCACTGCGCGGGTGGCTACGTGGTCCATCCAGAACGGAACTACGCCCAGCCAGGCGGAGCCATCGAAGGTGTCAAGCTCAAGGCCGCAGGGCAGCAAGGCGGACATGATCGTGGGCGCGATGGGCCAGTGGGCAAACAGCAGGTCGTTCCAGCGCTGACGCAAACGCCACGGACGCATGGGCAGAGGGTAGGGCCGGTGTGCGGTCTGGGTGAGGACCTGGCCGGAACGCACGGGCGACAGCGATTCTCTTGCCTCAGAGCGGGTCAGGTCTTCCACAGGGTTTAGATGCGTGGAACTGCCGATTCGAGAGATATTCTGTTACCACGATGGAGAATCGGGAAGAGGACAATGAGCCGGAGAGTGTCTCCGCGACCGAAGTGTACGCGATCCACGGCGCCGAGCCGGAGGTGCTGGCGTATGCGATGGCAAAGTATTCGCGTTCCGCGTTGAGCATGAAGGAGTCGCTGCGCCAGATCAGCACCCAGAAAGCTGAGCAGTTCCTAAACACATTTTATTTTCAGTATGGTCACCGGTCGATTGCTGACCTGGCGCACATCCCTTTTGCGATTGAACAGCTGAGTCTGCTGGCGGCGATTACGCTGGTCGATGAGCAGCGCTGGGATGGGCAGGAGCGGTCCACCCGGTATCAGGACTTCAACAAAGCGAGTTGGCATACGCCGCGCCTGGGCGACTTGACTGCCACGTATACGCTGGCAATCGAGGATCTCTTTGCTGCCTATCACCGGGTCGGTGGAGGCATGCTGGAAGCGCTGAAAATTGCGGTGCCATGTCCGGCAACGATGAAAGAGGATGCGTGGGCGCGGACCCTGAAGGCGCGTGCGTTTGACGTGGCGCGCTATCTGCTGCCGCTCGCGACCAATACTTCGTTGGGCCAGATTGTGAATGCGCGGACGCTCGAAACGCAGGTTGCGCGTCTGCTGACGAGCGAGTTTGCTGAGGTGCGCGCACTGGGCGAAAAGTTGCGCGCGGCAGCGATTGGACCGGCATGGAACGTGCAACATCAGGCGCAGCGCGAGTTTGTAGAAGAGCTCGCGTTTGAGAATGAGGCGCAGGGCCGCGAAGCTTCCGAACTGCTGTTGCGTCCCGTTTCTTCAGCGCCCACGCTGGTGAAATATGCCACGCGCAATGAATATCAGGCAGAGGCACGTATCGTCGCTCGGCAGATAGTGGCGGAGTTGATGGCAGGGCAGAAGATTGAGACCGCGCCCGTAGTCGATCTGCTGGATGGAGACGAGCCGCTTGAGGTGGAGTTGGTGACCTCGCTGCTGTATCCGTTCTGCCACTACTCGTACCGGCAACTGCGGACGCATGTGGCGGGAATGCGCGGGCCGCGCCGCATGGCTGTGCTCTCTGAGCTGACCAGACTGCGAGGTCCGCACGATGAACTGCTGCGCGGGTTCAGCGCCGGCTCGACGCTGCGCTTCGACATTCTGATGGATATCGGCGGCTTCCGCGATATGCACCGCCATCGCAAGTGCACCCAGTTGCTGCAGGAGTTTACCGATCTGCATGGGTATGAAGAGCCAGTGTGCCCGGGCCAGCCGACCCTGGCCGAAGCTGGTTTGGCTGCAGAGTACAAAGCCGCGATGGACGCAGCCTATCTGGCGTACGAAGATTTGAAGGTCGCCGGAGCCGAGGAGGCAGGCGAGTCCGCGCAATACCTGCTGCCGCTGGGCACACGCTGCCGGTCAATGTTCAAGATGGACTTTGCGGAAGCCCTTTACATAGCCGAGCTACGTTCCGGGGTGGCCGGACACTTTAGCTACCGGAGAGTGGCCTGGGAGATGTATCTGGCGGTGAAACGGCAGTACCCCGCACTGGCGGGGCTGTTCCGCATTCAGGATGTCCATGTGCCGGTGGATCTGCTGAAGCGTTGACTTTTGATTTGGGAAGATGTGAAGAAGCAGATTCCGCTGTGAAGAGGAATTACAAGCCAAAGGTTCTGGACAAAAAAACGGCCCCTCGGGTGAGGGGCCAATCTGCCTTGGTTCTCTCTGGTTAGGAGAGATTTTTGCGGATGCGCTCTTTGGTGGCGCACCTCGCGAACTTGAAAGAACCCGCCTTTACTGCGGAGTTCCGGCCCCGGTGGACGTGGGTGTAGGGTTAGCAGAGCCGGTGGTGTTGGCGGCTTGCCCGGGGACCTGGGCCTGGCTGCCGTTGGTGGCCTGGCCCATTGAAGCGAGGCTGTTGTGCAGGACCGTCACCTTGACCCCGTTGGTCAGAGGACGCTCGCCATTCTCAGCCGCGACCTTCTCACGTCCCATGCCCGTGCGGTAGATGCGGTAGATCGGCACATTCTGATCGGTCACCAGGTAGCGAACGACTGAGTCTGCCATCGCCTGCGAATGAGCGACGCCGGACCGACTGTAACCCTGAACCTCGACGATGTAGCCCTTTTCGTTGGCAAGAGAAGTCGCCATCGTTTGGAGCTTATCCTTCTGAGCTTTGGTCAGCATGGTGCGGCCCTTGAAAAAGGGCAATGACTCGGCACTTACCTGCGAGTACTGATCAAGATTTTGAACGGTTCCATTGAGTGTGGTCGCATGCGAATCCGCAGTTCCTGCCAAGGTGTTGGCTTGGTTGGCGCGATTGGAGGCGTCAGCTGCGTGCTGGTCGGCGGCACTGGCGGCGGTCATCGCCTTGTTGATGCCGGCGGTGGCGCGGGTGTCCACGTCGCGAATGCCATTGGCGTTCTTGGCCTGGAGTTCATCAAGCTCGTTGGCGCGATCGCGGATGGGGTCGATCTGCCTGTGTACCCATTTCTTCCGCGCAAAGGGATTCACGTGTCCCCAGAAGTGCTCCTTTGACTGCGTCTCGAGCGGTTTGCCCGTGGCATAGGTACCGGTTTGGGTGGAGTCGGTGGAAGCCGGCGGGGTCGCGGTCTGCTGGGAGTTGGCGGTGGTCTGCTGGGCGTTCGGGGACGTGGAGTCTTGGGCCAGGACCGGCGTTAGGGCCGTGGCAGCAAATAAAGTAGCAACTCCAAGAATCTGATAAGTCTTCATTGTCTGGATCCTCCATGCAGTGCCCTACTGGCGGGCACTAGCTTCAGAACGT
>JAABUU010008608.1_pt1 | contig 10088 bp, 12 predicted proteins | sample 5559301 | NCBI WGS metagenome assembly JAABUU01 (sample SAMN10711884, study PRJNA513360) | rock metagenome | isolation source: Antarctica rocks | place: Antarctica: Victoria Land, Richard Nunatak white | reverse complement strand
AACAGCCACAGCACATCTTCTGCCAGACATGCACTCAGCCATTCCTGCCAGACAGTAACAAATGCAAAGTACAGAACAACTTACCGTGAGTCTGGTCAGAAGGCTTGTCATGCGCTCCACGCTTCCCAGACCCACCAAAAATCGCTGTACATTCTGCCACAGGTGGGCATACTGAGGGGGGTCAGGCCGGGGTACCGCCTTGGCTTCCATGTCAGCTGCCTTCTGCCTCAACTCAGCTGCTGTTGAGCGCAGGGCTGCGAGACGAGAGGACTGAGTAGGAGCTCCTGGCAGACGCTGCAGCTGCTGCCGTACCTACAGGCCCCAGGCACAACACTGTGAAGCCATACATCCTATAGTGTGTGAGAAGCCATACACCCTGTAGTGGATGAGAAGCCACACAACCTATAGTGTGTGAGAAGCCATACATGCCAAGGTATCCATTCAGACCACAATCTCCTCACAAGCGTAACTGACAGGATGTTCTTCTCATGTCAGCAAAGGTTCGGTCAGGAACAAAGTGTGAAAGTACAACAGCAGCGGCTGGCTGGTGAGGATGTTGGCAGAAGCCTCCGTGAGTGACACACAGGAAGTGTGCAGCACCCCTGACAGATGCACAGCTCCAATGCATTCTGTTTTTGAGCAGCACACTATCACTGGTGCAGTGACCTTGTCATTGAAGATATTCAGGCAGCGCACAAGAGCAATGCAATGTCGATCATACGGTGTTGGGCATCAGCATGACTGAAGGACCCCGTAAGGAATGCACAATTTTCACAGTTGCATGTGTCTGTATCATCCACCAGAACAGCTTGACATGCAGTCTACCTCTGTCTCTGGCAGAATGTCATCAGTCAGCCTGTGCTCAATATGAGCTTTCTTGAGGGCATACTTCCCCACAGGATCAGTCCCCACAGGTGGTGCGGCCAGATGCAACCTCAGCATGCCCAGCATGACCCATGCACTGCCTCGTATTGGAATTTCCTTGGCTTCTGCAGTCTGCCCAGCGCTTGCATGCTGGAATGAGGTGGCTGGATCTGATGCTGTGTCAACCGCTTGTGATTGACCATGCCCGGATGACACAACGGCATTAAGGCATGGCAGCAGCAGTGGCTGTAGCAGTTGTTTCAGGGTGCTGTGAGAAGAAGAATGGAGCAGCTGCATGAGCTCTGTAGTCAGGTCAGCAGGCCTGCAACACATCAGTGTATCTGACTGCGACGCCACAGATTCTCGTAGAAAGAATGCACAAGCAGAGCTTGCAAAGTGCTGCCTTGCCTGTGCATCACAACAGGGAAGTACCATGCATGCAGGCAGGCAGAGTATGTTGCAGGTTGCAGCAACAGCGTGAAATCTTGAGCAAAAACTGCAATTATGCCCTATCCCTGGTGTTGTCTGAAATAGCCCCAAGGGGATGTACCTGTCATTGACTTTGCCAGCAGAGGGAAGTAGCAGTAGCTGCTTTACAACAGCAGCGATTCTGTGCTGCATGACTTGCTCTGGGATGGAGGGCAGATGCACCAAGATGGCCTGTGCCAGCAAGCCAGCAAGGCTGCGCCATTCTGCCCTTGCTGAGTTGCCCTCTGCTCCTGCCTCAGACGCTTGCTGCACACTTGACCTGAAGAGCCGATTGCATGCACAGGTCACCAGTCATGCTTGAGCAGAGTAAGCATTCTTGAGTGGCACACAGATGTGTGGTCCTCTATGCAGTGCTGCCATGAATGTGGCCTGCGCCAGGTCATTACAACCAGCCTTGCTGAGCAGCTCAGCGATTCAGGTTGCAAGCTAGACAGCAAGCACATCAAACCCATCTTTTGGTTTGTGAACTGCAAAGTTCTTACAGCGAGAGTGTGTGCCTGCCAGTGTTATATCACAGGACTAACAACAAAGGGCAATACATACAATAGGCCTGGCCAAGGTCTAACACAACCAGAGTCTAATTCACGGGCAGTGTCTAATGAAACAGAGCGACATACACAGAAGATGCATACCTTGCCATGTGACGTACGAGCAGCTGCAGCTGCAGAGCCTTAGCTTGATGGTGCAAGATGGGTGTAGCAGATGCAGACACCACATCTGCTGCCAGCCTGCTTCTAGTAGCCCCTTGCAACAGCAGGGGACCATTTGCCAGCAGAGTATGGGCAAGCCTGTTGTGCCACAGCGCCTGATGCCAACTATACCAAGCCTCATGAATCAGGCTTGCAGCTTGCAGGGACAGCTCATCGATGTCCTGAAAGCACACCAAAGGTCTGTGGTTGTGAAGCAAAGCTGATGCTAAGTGTGCCATTCACAATATAACACAGTTTTGCAGTCACCTTCTACTCCACACAACAGACGTGGTTCACAGCATTGCTTCATGTTGTCTCACAATGCTGAAGTTGTATAAGCCAAAGCTGGCAATACTGTGATGCAGCGGGTCGAGATCACTGCATTACATCAGTTGTGCTCTGGGAAAATCCAGTCAAAGTAAACAGACAACTGTGTTCTGGCTTACCTCGTGTTGTGCCTCAAGAAGCCAAAGCAGCAGTTGATGAGGCATGCAGTGCAGCACTCCCTGTGCGCCTGACCGCACAGCAGCCTGTACAGAAGCTCTCAGCTCTCCGACAAGTGCTGTGGGTGGTCTGATAGCAGTCAGTGCGTCTGTGCCGGCCAGGGACACTAGCCAAGCGGTCAGTTGTGCCATGAGAGGTATACCATTTTGCAGGCTCTCTACCTCCTGCATGTACAAAACAAATTGTGAGCCTTGGAGTGATGTCGTTTGACGCAATGACAATGTACTTTTGTGCAGCAGTAGCAGTACAATGGCTGGCAAGAAGTTCTGCATGCAATAGGTCAGGCAAGACAGAGGCAGGAGGATACAGCACATGAGCACCGTGATGCAGTGCGAATCAGGTAAGCTTATGGCAGGAACAATCACACCTTCTGGCTTCAACTAAAGACACACCACTTGAAGTGTTCTAGCAGTCATGCAGCCACGTGTAAAACACATTTTGGCCCCTCTTGCTACCTGCATACCTGGAATGGAAGAAGCTGCAGCTGAAGCTGCTGAAATGCCTGGTGAGTCATAAGGACTGCAGGCAGCAGTTCTGGTAGCTGCCCCATGGCAGGATTAGTACCCAAGCCGCGGCAATCAGGAAGGGTCACACTGTTGCTGCTCTCCTCACTAACACCAGCCCTGTCAGTTGCCTGCAGAATTGTAGAGGATGTGCTCATTGCTTGTTTGACATCTTGCTGTACTCACATACAACCTTCTGCACAGGTATGACGCAATGATGGTGAAAGACCTGCGACCAAACACCATTGCGTCAGCTCACAGCAGCCTTGCTCTTGGTGGCTGATCTGATGTGCAAATCTGCTACCAATGCCCTGCCAGCTCAGACAGAGAAGCCTAGCCAACAAGCCATAATGACTGATTGTAGCTGGCTTCAGGTGAGACCATGCGTGTAGCTGTTTCAGTATTCACAGGCAGAAACTGCATTGCAGATTTTGATGTCACAGTGTGTGTGCATCACCTGTTCCACCACCTTCCTGACACTGCCCTCTATCAAAGCCAGAACGCCCTCAGCCTGCTCCTCCTGGCCCTCCAGTTGCCTCCTGTGCTGCTCGGCTCTGTCTGAATGTGTGTCTGATCCCTTGCTGTATTTTGCTTTGCCTGCTGCCAGAGTGAAGAAGCATGCACCTTGCAGCAGCGTCTGCCGCAGCTGAATGTCTGTGGACAGGGTTGCAACCAGGGCAGGCCCCAAACTGCCTTGTAAGTGATTCTGGTTCAGTGTCAACACCAGCTGCTGGAGTTTTAGGGCCAAGGGCCTTTCGAGCTGGAAGCCCTTCCCGCTGCCAGGCCTGCAAAAAAGTAACCGACAGTTCACTCAAGACAGGTATGCACTTCAACATTTTACGCCTGAAGGAACAGGCAGTTCAAGTTTTGTGCCTCCAGAATGGTTGGATGGCTTGTAGCTCCTGATGAGACAGATGAAGGAACTGCTTGTCTTTGCAGGATCATCAGGACTGATGACAGACTGACTGCAGGACTGTAGTATGCCACGTCACAGAACGACTAGTTCACTGCTGTGCAATAGCGTCTCAGACTGAATTCAGGCTCGCAAAGGAAGTGACGGCAGTGCATATTTTAGCTGAAACGGACAGTGTGGCAGAAGACTGTATGCACTTAGCAGTTCATTACATCCGAAAAACAAAATGCGCATGACTTGCAGCCTAGCCTTGTCTAACTGGGAGGTGGCCTGCCAGGCAGAGCCGGCTCCCAGCGAAATGAAGCCAAGTTGTAAGCTCCACTCTTGCTCAGGACTTGATCCCAAGATGTTTGACCAAATGTACGACAAGTGCCACCAGCAGATCAAAGATGCCCTTATGCACATGATACATAGTGTAGATAGCATGTTGCTCCACCTGGAATGTGCCGCCATACCCATGTTGTGCAGACAGTACAGTTTGGACCAACAGTGCTAAAATCAAATCCCAAGCATGAGCAAATCATGCATTCAGGGACAGCCCAGACAGGTGTAAGAAGCCATCAAGCAAGTCTTACAACCACAAGTAACCCGAACGGATGCCCACCTTGTGAGGTCCAGCAGCTGAAACAGATCAGCCTGCATCGCACACAGGTGCAGACTGGCAGGCTGAGCTGGGTGGCCAGCATAGCGCCACATCAGCGGTTTAGGCGGCAAAGCAGCAGCCAGACCCAGATGCTGATCCATTTGCTGTGCGATCTGCTGCAAGTGGACGACCTCTGGCCATTGCGACAGCTCTGGGTTTGCAGCTGTCAGCTTGCTGATTGTCTGGGTGAGGCGCGTCCAGGTGAAGGTGATAGGCTCCACAGCAAAACCCTGGCAGGTTGGATCTGCCTCAGGTGTGAGGCTGCCATGTGTATAGGCCCACAAGGTGCCACGCCACTGTTGTAAAGCAGCAACCTGCATGGGGGGTCAGAAACACCACTCAAATTTGTTTAGCCTGTCGTTACAAACCTTAGCAATGTGGTGACCATGACTGAACCATGAGAATGCAACACAGTCAGCTCGTTGTTGCTGTGTGATCGAGTAGATCAGGCTTGTGGACTGGAAATCGAGGGTGAGGGTTCCCTCTTGATGGAGGGTAGGGGTCCCACCTGGGGTGTGCATGGCCACAAGTCATGTTTGCTTGAGCATGAAGGCCCGAGGATGGGTTCTCAAAGAATGATTGAAACAGTGATGAATTCTATATTTCATACTGTCTTCCAGAGAGTAGATTTGTCATGACTCCGCAGGACATGTCAGGTAACTGCAGCATGCCAGTGATAGGCAAACATAAAGGCAAACATACAGTGAAAGGCAAATACAAGAAGCCACAGGCCAAGGTGTAAAGGCAAAGGGCCAGCCCCAACAAACCTGATTGTGCAGCTCTGTGGTCCAGATCAATGCGGAAGAGGACTGTAGGCATGCTTTCTCAACAGCAGCAGTTGCAGCCGTGCACAGGTACAACCAGTCCACTGCTGGGTGGACAGGGCTCATCCTAGCCTTCATCTGCACCATCACAACAATGAGTTCAGCACTGGCTGGTTGACATGTGTGCGCACAATCATACCATCAAACTACGGCTTAGTGGCATTCCAAGCTTACATTCTGACTGTGTTCGTACATGCTGAGCTGCTGCAGCAATGCAGGCGTCACAGATGTTATGATCTGGTTGAGTTGTCCTACAAAGCCGGCATGCAGCTGCAAAGCTAGCACAGCCTGTGTATATACTGATGGGCAAAGATCCTCCTGAACACTTTTTGAAAAACCCACTGCAAGGCTTTACCTGCGGGTGGGTGTGTCTCCAGTGGCTTTCCTGTAGGATGCTGCGAGGCAAAGCCTGTGAAGCTGCTGAAGGGGCAGCCAGCACAGCAGCTGTCACTGCAGCGTGTGCACAGCACACCCATATCAGCCGCAGCTTTTCTGGCAGCACATCAGACTCTTTTAAGCTTGCATCTGTGTTGAGATCTCGCCCTGATGCTGCCTTTGCACCCTGTACAACAAAAAGCAGGCACACAGTGAGCATCAAACACACTGGATACGCCACTTCTGTTTTGCCGGTCGTGCAAAATGAACTCAAGGACTAATGCAAGCCTGAGACAACCCAAATCCAGGATGTTCTTGACGTGTAATAGACACAACTGAAAGTCACAGGTAAATTCTCTAAACTTACACTGCCAATGATCTGCATGCAAGAATATCATGGAGTCGCTACACATTGCAGCAAGCTCTTTCGTGTATGCATCAAGCACAGGCAGCACTAGTAACGACACTGTGCCAGTAACAGCAGGCGTGCAGAGTGGTGCCATATGATGCAGAAAGTGACAGCAGATCTCATATGCCCTACCTGTGAAGCTTGCACAGCTTGCAGGAGCTGCAGTGCCACTGGATGACCTATCAGCTGCTGCACTGCTTCAGCTACAGACCGAGCTGCTGTCACCACTGTGTTTAGCTTGGGCCCCAGAGCACTCAATGCCTCCTGCAGACAATGCAGAAATGGTGTCACTCTGAGCAATTTGAGTGTAGGCATGGCGTCACATCCCATGAGCTGATGTGCAAAGCTGTGCGTCTGGCTAGTTCTTTTGCCTATGGTATGGCGTGCAAACAGCCAATTTCGATGATGGTCATGTTTAACGTACACTAATGTGTGTGCAGATCAGCCATTTCATGAAGATCTCATTGGGATGTTTGCCAAGGGCCTCTGAAAGCAGCAGGTCGTGCCAAGAATAGTTACCTTCATCTGGGAAGCAAGAGACTGAGACCACTGCGATCTCAAGTCCCTGTCAGTCTCAGAGGCGAGCTCTGTGAAGCATGCAGCAGCCTGCCACAACAGCCGCAGCTGTGACGGCGACCTTACATCAGCCTCAGCATGATGTGGCATGCCCAACTCCTGCCTTGATACCACAGAAGGATCCGCCAGAGCACCATTTAGCATGTTTGCAGGCAGCAATGCATGCACCAATGGCAGCGTCTGCTGCTGTAAGGCGCTGCACACGGTCGAATGATCTGCTTGAAGGAGGTGGAATGCCGCCAGCTGCGCTGCATAAGACTCCATCAATGCTGCGTCCCTTGCTAGCGTCGCCATGACAGCACTGTCTGCAAAGTGTGACACTGAAATTGGGAAGGGCCACGCACAGGGCTTGACCAAAGACAGCTGCTGTGCTGGGGGTGTTCGGTTGGTGGGGGTGGGGTCAGGGTTTTCATGGGGCGCTATAGGAGAGGGGTCAACTTGCATGACGTCGGAGTGGTCCAGGCTGTTGGGAGACAGAAGGGATGTGCAGTGATACTGCAATGCCGTTTGTGCCGCTTGCTTCAGCTCTGGTGAGTTCTCTGACCTGACATACACCTGCAGAGTGCCTCACATGCGAATGCTGAAAGACACACAAGGGAGGCATTGCTTGGGGCGTTTATTCATAACATGACGCAGCTACAATGCAACACATGCATGAACACACCAAACGACAAGAGCCTTCCGCAGTATGCAACCGCTGAAGGGTGCATCTTGCACTTGCAGCTATCTGACTTGATGCCAGGTCAGCAGCAGATGGTGAGGAAGGAGTACCTGATCCCAGGCTGTGCTCAGAGCGTCACACAGACCCCAGCCTCTGTCCAGGAGTGTGTGCGTCAAGCTAGCCAGGTGGCGCAGCTCATGCACTCCAGGAGGACGCCTGCACATCACACAGGCATACAGGCTCCACAGAATACACAGGGTACGCAGGTTACACAGGTCACAAACATCAGCACATAAGCTCACACGAGCACATCAGATCACATCAGGAAAAGCAATGCACATCAAGCCATTTGCAACTGTCCAGCGCAATGTACGGCAAGTCACATGCATGCTTCAGGACATAGGACCCATACCTATGGGCCTTGGTTGCATGCTGCACAAGGTCCAGATGAGCAGCAGCCAGGCAGGCAGGGGCTTGCCACCCAGGCACTCCATCTGCGGACAGTACTGACTCCAGCTCAGCTAGAGCTAAGTCAGCGGCTGCACCATTAGTTTCTGTGCTAGATGAAGACGCGCCCGCTTGGGGAAGGGCCATCTGCAGTGGAGGTGATGAAGCATGCACTGATGGGTGATGGGGGTCTGACAGCATGAACAGCTCAATGCCTCTGTTCCGCATGGCTCTTGACACTTCCCCATTCCTGCAGCATGTGCACAAGCTCTAACATATTCCCCCAATGTAGAACACGTATAAACTGGAACATTTAATACGTGGACATATTGCCTGTCCCAGTGTATCCACACTGTCCAAAGGAACGTTTCCCCATAACAAGTGGCGTTTCTGTATCCCAAAGAGCTTTGTGATGACAGTCATGGAGTACGGGGAGATGCACATGACAGCAGCCCACACACAGCACGCATGCATGATGTCTCTGGAGAATCATTCAGCTGGCGCTTGGAAAAGCAGGCAGAAGACGAACCAGATTCCCTCAGAATGTCTATGTAGCATTGATTCAAGACCTAGCAGGCAACAAGGATGACCTGTTGGTTTGGATGCCAATGCACTTCGTTTCAACAGAGTCTTCAATTTTGATCAAGCCATTGCAACAAGCCAAGCTGTAAGCCTTGGCATTGGAATACTCAACACTGCAACCAGTGACCATACAGCCTGTGTACAAAGCCTCTGGCACTTCTGAAGTGCATGCGCCTACTTGTAGCATGCAACACACAAAGCATGCCAGTGTACATGTATTTGCAAACTGCACAAGTTGCAGAGGTTAGAACAACAGTGTCATGGAGGTGAGGTGGAAACTTATACATCGGTATACGCTGGCTCTCATTCTAACCAGCATTTGATATTGGCACGACAACAGTCAGATATCACATGAAGTAACGCAGTCACGCAACAATGTATACTGGATGTGACAGGCACTTGAGGCAGCACCTGGGATCAAGGGCCAGAAAGAGTCTGAAGCCAGGGTGGGGTTGGATGACCCTGGGCTGTCCGTTGACAGTGCCACACTCGTTCAGGTACAGTTGACCCCCAGGCTCCAGCATGGGGTTCAGCCGGTCAAGGACTGTGGGGTTGCACAGGTTGGCGCTGTCCAGCAAAACCCATTCGCCTGCTTGAACAGCTCGCGTCAGAGCGCCGTCCACCCACTCAAACCTGCATCAGCACTCCATCCTCTTGCACAACTACTCTCAGGTGTGAGAGTGACATTGCCTGTGTCAGATGCTCATGGCATACAGCACAGGACAAATGTGCGGTCCAGGTGTTGAGTGCACCTAGTTAGTGAGTTCTGTTGAGCCACAAATGGCAGCAAGGCTATATTGGTGATGATGAGGTTGTTGGGTTTCGGATGGTCATGATCAAGGCGAATGTGTCTGTGAACTCATTCTGATAGCAGCTGGGTGGCAGCAGTCAGACGAACCAGAGTCCATTAGATGCTGCTATAGCATTGATTCAAGACCTAGCAGGCAAGAAGCATGACCTGTTGGTTTGGATGGCAATGCAGGGAACTTGTCTTGTGCAAAAGCAGCATAGCATGTGATCATTGACGCAGAAGTCAGGCACGCAGCCACTGGCTATGTGGACTCTCCAAGGCACATTGCTGGAGCGGACTTATGGCAATAGAGTTGCTGCCTTTTCGCAAGTCAGACATCATGTGGCAAAACATGTGAACACTGCCAAAGCTCAGCATGCAGTCCCAGCAGCCACCTGGAGCAGCAGACATGGCAACAAAACAGGATTCCAAAAAGGGATGACTTGCGGCCTAGCCTTGCCGCACTGGGAGGTGGCCTGCCAGGCAGAGCCGGCTCCCAGCGAGATGAAGCTAAGATGCAAGCTCCAGTCCTGACCAGGACTTGAACCCAGGACCTAATACTGGCACTGTGATCTCAGCCTGGTCTAGGACTGGACTGGTGATGGTATCAAGCCTAATTTGATTTATAATGTATACATTGACTGAATCCAGGACTTGTGCCTGGAGGCTTGCCTTCAGCCACGTCTGGATGCAAAATGGAATGCAAACAGAAAACAAAACATTACAGCAACCAAATTGAAGGCTTCATTGACTGACCAGACAGCGCCGCTATGACCTTGCAGCAGACTAGCAGGACACAAACCTTGCAGCAAGTCAAAG
>JAABUU010008604.1_pt1 | contig 10091 bp, 15 predicted proteins | sample 5559301 | NCBI WGS metagenome assembly JAABUU01 (sample SAMN10711884, study PRJNA513360) | rock metagenome | isolation source: Antarctica rocks | place: Antarctica: Victoria Land, Richard Nunatak white | reverse complement strand
CAACGCCCGCCGTATGCACCGCGAAAGCCGCGCCGCGATATCTTCGAGCAAGCGGCACTCTTTGCCTAACGGCGTTCTTGCCACGGCTACTGCAAAAAGACGCGGGGTATGTTCTGGCTAAGTGTGCACGGGCGAGCCGTCCAAGGTGCTGTCGATCGCCGACTTCAGCGCGCCGGAGCACGGCGCGCCGGTATCTGGCACGGCCATGAATGCTGCTGGCACCTTCGCGGAGGCGGCGGATGCGCACGCGGCACGCGCGGCCCGGCATGCGCGGCCGGGCACGTCGCTGGCTGGTTCGTGGTCACCGTCCCGTAGGCCGTCGTCGCGGCCCCGGCGGATGTCCCAGTGCGGTGTAGCCAAGACCCAAGACCCAACGCGGTGGCATACCTCGCCACAGGAGGGGGGCGCTCCCGCACTCTCGATGATGCCGAATACGCGGTTCTTGGCCGCCGGACCGAGCAAAACGCGCGTGAGACGCAACAGAGGTGTGCGAAGTTACCCCCGTCAAGGCTGCGGAGGTTGAGGCCCTCCCGCATCTTCGCGATGTGTACCTCTGGAACCTCGGTATGTTCCGTGCGTGGGCACAGGGCGCGCTCGCTACTATCCGCGAGCTGCGCCGCACGTTCGTGGCGGCAGGCGATCTCGGGTGGCGCGCGATAGCGGTGAAGCGATATATCGAGCAAGATCTCGATCCGGAAGGGCTTGTGCGTCGTCTCCGCGCGCGTTCAGCGGCGGAGCAGCTGGAGCCATGAGCAAACGCTACCTGCCAGAATGCATCGCATTGTCGCTACTAACCGCCACATAGAACAGAAATGAGCGATGACTGAAGGTGGGTTGAATTAGCCTTTCTCTCGATGGAGATGTGTCGCATAAGCGCGGTTATCCGCGGAAGAGGGGGAATGAACATATCCCTTCAGATTCAGCATCTCTCCGCAGTTCCCATCAACCAAAACCATGGCAGGGAAAGATAACGTGGGGTAGGCCATATGCATCTATCAATCGAGATGGATCATCAGCCCCAAGTGGCGTGCCGCAGCGATCAGGCCCACGTCATCCGCCCGCACCGCCTGCACGGACAACTGCTCACCAACGAGCCGATCCGCGAAGAGCGCCCAACACTCCCACATCGCGCCATGGCGCGAGAGATAGCGGATCCCACCATAAATCGGCACACCGGTCGCATCCGTCCGCTCGTAGACAGCGCGCGATGCGCTGCGTGAGGCGCCGATCGCCGCTCGTCACGGTACTGACATCGATATCCCGGTGGCCGCGATCGACCGCGAGCCGGGCGAACGTGGCGCGCATCGCGGAGTCAAGGAGCAGTCGGCCGATGCCGCGCAGTTGTTGCCATCGCGCAGGAACAACGCCGGTGAGTGGCTGCGGTTCCGATGCTCCGCCGTGGATCGCACGCAGGGCGGCTAGCGCGGGCAGGTCCGGGCGGAAGTGGGCGATCGTCTCCGCGAACGCGGCCTCGCGCTGTGTAGCAGCGTAGATCATGCGGAAACGCGCTTCGTCGGGGCGACCGTCCACTTTGCTCGGATCATCGAACCGGTTGCCGAAGGCGCCATCCGCGCCCGCGCGCTCCCAACCGGGTGGTGCGAAGGGATCCGATAGCGGCCCGGCACCTCCCCGCGCCACCCGGAAGACCGGCGCGGGCGGGGATGGCGCCGCGTAGAGGGTCATCCCTCGGCCAGGAACGTTACCGCAGCGGCGCGCGCCCCGGCGTAGTCGCCCTCGCGGACCGCCCGTGCCGGCGAACAGTCGTCCAGGACAGGGTTCATGCCGAGAAACCACGCCTGGATCGTCGCGGGGGATTCGCGCGCCTGCTCGAGGAGCCGCACGATCTCGTAGGCGGTGCGCAGGCGCGTCGCGTGGTCGCTGCGCAGGTTCGCCGTCTCCCCCCGCGCCCAGCGCGCCACCGTGCGCGTGGCGTCCACGCCGGTGATGTAGGCGACGAGGCGCGGGGTGAGCACGTCACGGAGCGTCGTTGCCCCCTCCGCAGTCGAGACGCGCATTGCCTCCCGGTGGGCTTGGGTGAGCAATGTCTCCGCTGCCTGTGCGACTGCCATGAGGCCCTCCAAGGAGTGCATGAAACGTTCATGCAATGTCCTCATAATGTCACTCATCAACGCGGACGTCAAGAGGAGCATATCTGCCAACTGACATCCGGACATAACTTGATGAAGATAGTGATATCAAGGAAAACGAGTGGTGGATTTCGAGCCATTCTGCAGATCGGCGGATGGAAGGATGCGTTGATTTTGCTTGCCAGTACGGGGATCAGCCTCAGGCATTTCATGCCGAGATGCGTTCCCGTTCGCAGAGTAGCCGAGTTATGTCCGGATGTCAGTGCCAACACTTGCGGCTCGGTGAGGGAGGAGGTATAGTCAGGGGCAAAGATGGACATCCACGAGACGTTCGTCGGTCATTTTGTCGGCGTCTTGGGGGATTCTTTTCATTCACTGCCCGGTTCTCAGATTGGATGGGTCATGACCGTACGGGAGGAGCAGGCGATGGGCGTGACGAATGCACCCGCATCATTGATCAATGAGGCGCATCGTCAGTCGCTGCGGGTATCGATCCGGGAAGCGGCGACGGTGTTGCGCGACGTGCTCACACCGGGAGTCGTCGCCTATCTCACCGGTGTCGACGCCACCAAGACGGTCGCGCGGTGGGCGAGCGGCGAGACGGTGCGGCTCCAGGAGGAGCACGCCACGCGGTTGCGCGTCGCCTTCGAGCTCGTGGAGATTCTCACCCAGTTCGACGCTGCGGAGACGGTGCGCAACTGGTTCGTGGGATCGAACCCGCAACTCGACGACGAGGCCCCCGCCACAGTGCTGCGCGAGGGCCGGTTCGGCGCGGCGCGGGCGGCGGCCCTCGCCTTCGCTGCGGGGGGATGACGCCATCCTCCGCAGTATCCCGCCACCGGTCACTCCCATCTTCCGGGTGGCGCGCGGTCTCGACCCCCTCGCACCGCCCGATTGGCCGTACGCGCACGGGAACCGCTTCGACGATCCCGGCGAGGTGGACGGCATTTCCCCGGAGGCACGCTTCCGCGTCGTCTACTGTGCGAGCGAGCGCGTGTGCGCCTTCGCGGAGACGGTCGCGCGCTTCCGCCCGAACCTCCGCGCACTCGCGGGCATCCGGGCGGCGAGCGACGACCCCGACATCGCGTCTGTCCTACGGCCGGGACTCATTACCGAGGACTGGCGCCTGAAGCGGCGTGTCGGCGCCATCGTGCTCGACCCGCCGCTGCGCTTCGTGGACATCGCGGACGCCGAGAGCCTCGCGGCCCTGCGCGATGTGTTTGCCCCCCTCGCGGTCGCCCTCGGCCTGCCCGACTTCGATCTCAGCGCCGTGACGAGCGCCCACCGCCTCCTCACGCAGCGGATCGCGCGGCCATATCTACGAGCAGACGACCGACGCGGGCGCGCCGCGATTCGCGGGCATCCGCTACCCGTCGCGGCTCGGGGGCGGCTGGACGTGCTGGGTTGTGTTCAGCACGCGGATACGCGGCGTGCGGGGACCAGTCGAGGCGATCTTCCCCGATGATCCAGGATTGCGTGCGGCGGCGAACCTCTTTGGCCTCTCGATCGAGTCCCTCAATGGGGCGATCATCCCGCCACAGCGTGCAACATAAACCCCGCAACCAGTCTTTTGTTATGGCGCATAAACGATCGCTTAAGCGGTCTCCATCGATCAGGGAGACTCCGCTGTCCGCCATATGATGGATCTCGGCGCGTCGTCCGGTCGCGGTTCGCCATCATTCAGCACCGCTCGCCGCGCCAGCGAATTCCCTGTCTGGCTGTCGCCCAATCCGCAGAACGCTGCCGTCTCGATGCGATCATCGCGTGCCGACACCGCACATCAGTATCCGATGGCGATACTACGGCGACACGAACGGCCCAGCACGCCGACATGCTCTCTCCTATGCATGTAGTATCATCTAAGCTTTGGGATATGTCTCTTCTTTACTCTTGCTCGGACACGGCGAACAATGCGCCGATTGGCACCTCCAGCGCCGTCGCGATCTTCGCCAGTTGCTTGACTGACGGATTGCGCTCGCCGCGCTCGATCCCCGCGTAGTACGTCCGATCCAGTCCCGCCTGCGCCTCTCATGCTATCCGCCCGTGATGAGCCACACCACGCCGCGTTCGGTGATCTCGATCTCGTCGTCGTGGCCAACCAAGTAGCCCTCAAGGGTGTAGAGGAGTACGAGAGTCCGCGTATCCTGGATTGAGTAACCGGTCGCCTCAGCAAGCGCAGTGAGCGTCGTCTGTCCACCCACGGTGCCGCCCGTCAGTCGTCAGAGGGCGGGGCCGAAGGCGTCCTCTTTGCTGAATCGCGGTTCTTGCGCGAGTATCCATTCGCGCAGTCGCTTGCGGTCGTTGCCCACCGGATTGCCTCCTTCCAAGCCGGTATTCGAACATTCGAATCTTCAAGTATTCGACGCTCACTACTCGCCAAGTTTACATCGTCCGGCGACGCTGCTCCTCAATGCCATCATCGGCACCTGCGGGCCACGCCACATCCTGCGACCCGTCCACCCGATCCGCCCAGTCGCGCATCACCGCGAACTCTGGCAGGCTCACGAATGGCAAGCCCTCTCGCTCGCGGACGGCGCATTCCAGCCGGTATTCCTGCCAGAGGTCGTCATGCAAGCGGCGGTTCGCTGGAATCAACGTATGGAACCGATTCCGTGGCCGTGACGGTCGGCGGCGTGGCGACACTGCTCGTGCCGGTGCTGCACCGTCAGGACCGGCGATGAGGTTGAGGGATGCCTGTCGAGTACTGTTCGTCGTTGTTCATCAGGGATGCAGCCATCGCGCATCCTCGAAAAGTCAAATCGTCGAACGTCGAACGTCGGATACCGCTCAGCCGTCGTCAATACTCGGCGGGCAGCAGGATCGTCGTGTACTCGTCGTCGCCGCAGCCGATGTGCGAGATGATCCAGAGCGGCCCGCCTGGGATGTCGGCGAAGACGCTGAGCAGCATCCCCTCCCCGGATGCTAGATATTCCTCGTTGCGCGCGGCGTTATCCGGCTGGCCACCCCACTCGCCGGCGAAGTGGCGGGCCAGTACTGCCGCCGGTGCGATACCCGCCGTCGCGAGTGTTTCGAGGGCTGCGGGTGTCGCGGTGATTGTCGGCGTCATGAAGCGGACTTTGGTGGTCGTCATGGTCATCGCTCCTAGTGGATCATGCCGCAATTGACTGGCATTGAGCGATTGCAGCGGAGCCGCCCAGCAATCGCTGTCGCGCCCGATTTCGCCGTTCCCAGCGTTTGCCCTCCCACACAAACGGCGTGGGCGCGGCATTCCAGCCCGCCACCGTCTCCTCCAACCACACGATGATCTCCGCGCTGCTCTCGGGATGCTGCCCCGCCAACGCGCGCCGCACGATGATCCGTTGGAGCGACTCGGCGGGTGCCCTTGGGGCAGATTCAGCCACGAACCACTCAGCGGCGTGGAGAGTGGCAGAATGCCCTGCGCGCACAACCAGTGGACAAACGCGGCGCTTTTGTGTCCGGCGAGATTGTCCCAGATCAGGATCAGCCGCAGTGGTGGATCGTCGTAGCGATCCGTCAGCTGCTGGCGTCGTGCCCACCATTCGGGGATGAAGGGAGCCCTTCGCACCGGCGGTGATCCATCCGGAAGGGTGTGGAGAATCGCGGTCAGTTCTGCTTGTAACCACGGATGCAGGATCGCGTTTGGCGCCTGTGTCACCCCAGTCGCACGAACCTCGCCCGTCGCCGGACGGAAGAGGGTGAGCAGTTTCGCGGTGCCCCCGCGCACGTATTCGTGCGGCTGGCGACCGGGATCATCGCGGGGAAACCAGCCCGCCCCGGATTGTGGGATCGCTTGATAGGGACCGGCTTCGTCCTGACACCAGACGGGAATCCCGCACGCTTCGGCCAGCCGATAGGCGGACGCGATCATCCCTTTTTTTCCTCAGTCTCAGGATCGATCACCGTCACGACGCCGCTCGTGCGCACGCGCTGTGCCGTGCCGGTCGGACACCAGGTGCGCGTGCGTTGGTACGAACTGCCCGCTTCTTGCAAGACGCGCCGGATGGTGCTCGTTCCCACGGCCGTCAGTCCTTCCCGGCGCAGTCGTCGCCGCAACGTCGAAAGCGACCAGGTCGCCGTCAGATCCGCCCGCCGATCCGGCTGCGCTTGGGCCACCTGCACGATCCGGGCACGCGCGGTGGGGTCATAGGTCGGACGCCGCCCGCGTCCGGCGGCAATGGTCAGCGCATCCACTCCCCGCTGATTGAAGCGTCGCACGAGGTTCGTCACCGTCGTCACGCTGCGAAATCCCGCCTCTCGTGCCGCCTCCGCAAAGTTGCCGCTCTCCGCGACGATCAGCAAGGCACGGGCGCGACGCACGCGATCCATCCGTTCACTCGTTGCCTTGACGACGGCGGCGAGGGCCTGCTGCTCGGCGTCACTCAGGGGGCGGAGCGGTTCGTGCTGCGCGCGTGCCATTGCTGATCCTCCTTGGTGCCAACAGACCTCCTCCGTGATCCGCTTATTCTATCTGTTTGCGGCATGACCCACTAGCGGGGGAGGGGCGACGTTCCTGCCGCCCCTGGGAGCATCGTTACGCGCGTGCCGCCTCGTGATCGTCCGGCGTGGTGAGCGGGTGGCAGGCGGCCATCCGGTCAAGCCGGAAATTCCGGTATTGCTGGCGGTAGGTGCAGTAGGCGCGGCAGACGAGCGCGTGCTCCTGCGAGACGAAGACGGCGACTGGCCAGAGCACCCGCGCCGTGGTCTCGTTATCGTGTCGGTAGAGGACGACGACCGCGCCGCTATCGCGCGTCGCCTCCAAGAGGAGATGGACGATCGCCCGGGAAATGGCGCTCCCGACGATGCTCGCGTAGACTTCCTCGACGGTCGAGAAGAGGGTGAGCGAGGTGGTGGTATCCACCTGGCCGGGGACGATCAGGGTGACGGGGGCGGAAACGGTGCGATACTCTGCTTGCATGGGAACCTCCTATGTTCCTGTGCGCTGCCCTGCCGGTGTGACCGCACCGGCGGGGCGTCTTCGGTAATAGAGGACGATTCCTCTAATAGATGCATATTAGCATCTTTTATCCGATCTGTCAAGGGGTCTGGACTAGTAATTTGCCTATTTGCATCTTATGATGAAGGTATGGATACGACGATGCGGACCGTCGCAGAAGCAGCGCACCACCTCGGCCTGACACCGGGGGCGGTGCGCGACGCCATCGCGAAGGGCAAGCTGGCGGCGGTGCGCATCGGCGGCGGAGAGCAGCGCGCCGGATTGCTCCTCATCGCTGACGACCAGATCGAGGCATACCGGCGGACGTACCGGGATCGGCGCGGCAAGTACGCACGGCAGCGCCGCACGCGCGGTGAGGCGGATGGCTCCGTCGATGCGTGACGTGCCTCCCATCCGTCCTCTCTATCGGCTCCTGCGTCGCACCACGCCCACCGTCGAGGATTTCGTCTCGAACGCGGCGCGCGGTCGACCCGCCCCACCGGTGGCGGACCTCGCCGCCCTGTGGGATGGCCTCTCGATGTACGCGACCGAGGCGCAGGCTCGCGCCACCGCCGCTGCCTATCCCCGCCGTGGCTGGCGCGCGGTCGCTACGGTGGCCCTCCCCGACGACGGGCGATTCCGCGTCCGGAAAACCCTCGGGCCGGGGCACTCTACGGTCTGGGGAGAAGCGACCGATCTCCTTGCCTGCGTGATCGAGTACAATCCCCTAGGAGAGTGAGGGCAACGATGATCTACGAACTGCACGACTTCGAGACTGCCAATATGATCGCGTCCGCCGACACGGAAGACGAGACCCTCGCGACGGTGGCCGCGTACGTGGCGGCGTACGGGCGCGCGGCAGTCGAGACGTGGGTGTTGCTGCGCGCGAGCGCGGACGGCGCGCACAAGGAGGCGGTCGCGGCGGGGACGGCCCTCGCGGAGCGCGCGCTGCACGTCCCAGCGCACGGGGACGACTGACCACCGCGTCACATCCCGCGGCTCGCCCATCCCCGTCGCCCCGTCCCGCGTCTCCGCGAACTCCGGTAGGCCCGCGAACGGCAGGTTCCCCGCACCCTCGGTGATCGTCTTTCAACCGGCGAGAAGAGGCGCGCAGCGCCGGGCTTGCTGGCGGAGCGACCGAAAATATTCCTTGTCGGCGGTTGAGCGGAAGGACGCGCGCACTACCGCAGGTGATCTGCATGCGGCGTCGCTGCGAATGGCTGCCACGCCAACCGCGCCACGGGGAACGGCGCGAGGAATCAAGGAGGGTGACCGATGAACACGATGATGCTGGACCTCGCGGCGGGAGGTGCCGTGTCGGTGATCCACCCCGATACCGGGAAGCGCTACTGCCTTCTGCGGATCAATGCGGACGTGCCGCTCGACGGCCTCATGCGTGACGACGAGGACGGGGAGCAGCGCACGGTGCTCTCCCGCACGATCGCCCGCGCGATCGGCGCGACCTGGGAGCAAGCGCCGACAGGAGTGGATGTGCCGGGAACCCACGACTGATCGCGCTGGGAAGCGATGCAACGCACGGGGAGTCGCGCGGGGCACGATACCGTCTGGGGCGATGCGGACGCCCTCCTCGCCTGCATGGCCTGGGTCGTGCCGGTGGAGGAAGATGAGGAAACACGATGAACGGTGAAATCTGGGAGCGGTGGAGCACGCGCACGGGCAATCTGATGGAGGAGTTCGGCACGGAAGCGGCCGCGCGCGTCGCCGTGGCGGAGATCGTCGCGGAGTTCGGCCCGGCGTATCTTGATGCGGTCGTCCTGTTACGCGGGCCCATCAGTGGTGAGGGAGACAGGCAACCGGTCGCATCGGGCGCCGCCCTCGTCGCGCTCACGCGGCAGGAACAGACGAACGCGGATCGCTCGGCACCCACCTCGCTGCAGCGCACGGACGATGAGCCGGGCACCCGCGAGCGAGAAGCCAAGGCGCTTCCGCCACGGCCGGACCGCTCCGCGCTCACCGATCGCCGCGCCCGTCATCCCGCGTCGCCCGCTCCCGATCCTCCTCGCCGCAGGAGGAACGTCCGCCGCCCCCGGTTTGCTCGCGTGGGTGCGATGGTATGGGCAGGGATCGCGGTTCCTGCAAGCGAGTCTCAAAGCGCTCCTGCGCCTTCGCCAGCACGTCTCTCGCGGCAGCGGGTGCGTCTTCGCTTCGCGCTTCCCGCAGGCGCACGTAGGGCTGTTGCCCGTCCGCCCGCGTGTGCTCGGGCTGCTGATTCGTGAAGCCCGCCAGCCGCCCATCCTGTCGCCAGTCGGCACTGTTGGGATCGCCTCCGTACCGTGCCGCCACTTCCCGCGCCGCTTCTGTCGCGATCTCCGGCAGCAGCGGCCCGTCGCTCACCCGGACCCATGCCTGGTAGTTGCCCGCGCTCGTCTCCGCCACCGCCGCCGGCGTCAGCCCGTCCCGGTTGAGTTCCTTGAGCGCCGTCGCGCTCAGGTCATCCACCAGCACGAGCCCGCTACTCCCCGCAGGCCGCACAGAGATGTCATTCCCCTGGGCATTCATCGCCTTGAGCCAGCCGATTCCCGCCACGATCTCGTCCGCGCTCCCCGTGCGCGTCAGCATCCCCCGCGCCGGGTCGCGCACCCCGATCGCGTACCGGTCGCAGCCCATGGCGGCGAGTTGGCGCCGCACCGCGTCAGTCGTCCGGTCTAGAGGTGCCGCCGCGCGATCACGATCAGCACCCCCACGGTCAGCATGACGGCGATGGTCATCACCGCCACGGCCACCCATGCCACCCGCTGCACGAGCCGCGCGCTCGCCGCCATCTCCCGCTGCCGCAGCCGGATCTCGTGCTCTAACTGCCGCATCGCGCTCTGCATCTGCGGCACTTGCGCGGCGACTTTGTACCAGTCGCTCGTCAACGCGTTCTGCGCCCGCTTCAGTTCGGTCAGGTATTCCCCCTGTACCTGCGTGAAGCGGGTCACCGTCGCCATCTCGTCGCCCACCGTCTGATGCAGTCGCTCGATCGCCTTGATGATCGGCGTCGGCTCGACCACCTGCACCGATGGACTGCCGCTCGGCGCGGACGTGGCCGTCGTCGCGGCCCACTTCGGCGCGAGGCGCTTCGCTGC
>JAABUU010008602.1_pt1 | contig 10094 bp, 7 predicted proteins | sample 5559301 | NCBI WGS metagenome assembly JAABUU01 (sample SAMN10711884, study PRJNA513360) | rock metagenome | isolation source: Antarctica rocks | place: Antarctica: Victoria Land, Richard Nunatak white | reverse complement strand
GTAAATACATCATAATGTGGTGAAGTTATGAATTTTCAAAATATCATTTGTTGTATGAGGTTTTGAGGTGGCTCGCTTGGGTGGCTGGCTCGACTGGGTGGCGAAGACGTTACAGGGTGTAGAATCGCGATTTGAAGCCCAACCAAGAGCGATAGTTATATACTCAATTCTAGCACTCTAGTACTCTAGAGCGCTCTTGCTCTCGCACGTACAGTAAGATACTGACATTCAGACACTTCCGGTCTTGGTAGAACATGCTGCGCGTCGCGCCTTACCAAGCTTTCCTGTCCCGTCTCTTGCAGACGTGAAGCGGCTCTGGTCGCTACCCCAGATGGCCTTGCATAAATCAGGACCAAGCATTCCGGTCTGGACTGATCAGCATTGGCCTTTCGGGAGTGGCTCTCATTCGAAGATTCCCAATGTGGCAGAGGACGGAGCTGTTTCGCCCATAAAGGGTCCTCGTTTGACGCCTTGAGGATAAGGCTTGTTTGATTGGCTCATATCAACTCCATTCCTCGACAGGACCCAGTCCTGACTCTATCGCTCAACTTTTTTGCATCAAATCGTCTCAACGATGTCGCGTTCAGAGAACTCTCAGCTATTGTTTCGTGTGTATTGTTGTGTGTTTCGCTTGCCTGGTGTCCATTGTCCCATTGTCCCATTGTCTGTTTCCTATTGTCTTGTTACGACTCCTGAAAGGCTTATTGGTATGAACATTCATTGTTCGCCCCGCCTTCATTCCGTATAACATGCCTTATTCACCCACCACCTGATTGACTCACGTCCGCCATCTTTCATTTTCATTTTCACTTTCTTCATTTCTTACTTCACTGCATCAAAAAACGCTGGTCGTGGCTGGTATCTGCACATAAATCTCCAGCATCTTCTTTTCCTTCTTGAATATTCTACCTACGACTTAACGATAGACTACGACTAGACATCTCTCTACTCCATCGACCCTTAACCTTCTCGCAGGCTCGAGACATCTTCACTAGAGACATTTCTCAAGGCAGACACAGTTCTTACAACACAATCTAATCAAAGAAATAATCATCATGCGTTCATCTACCAGATATACTTTGGCCTCCGCCCTGTTGACCATGGCGAGTCTCACACAGCCGGTCTGTGGACACTCATGGGTGGAATCGCTGTCCGTCATTGCGCCGAACGGCACCTTCACAGGAGATCCAGGTTACGCTCGAGGAAATGGTACGTCTCTCCCGCCCTTCTTAACGCTTCAACATTGCAATGCTAATACACCTCCAGTTTTGAGAACAAGTCCTGGCTTTGGTGATCCTACGATGGTCAATCTTATCCCACCAAATGGCCGGCCCAACCAGCTCTTACCTACAGACATGATGTGTAAAAGCACCCAGCAAAACATGGTACAGACCGACGGCAGTCCGAGACTGAAGGCTCCTGCGGGGAGCTTTGTGGCTTTGCGCTATCAAGAAAATGGACACGTCACTCTCCCAGAGAACCAGCCTGGCAAGCCTCCAAACCGGGGAACTGTCTACGTTTATGGCACCACTCAGCCAAAACCTGACGATACCCTTCTCAGCATCCACAAAGTCTGGAACAGCGACGGCAGCGGTGGCGACAAGCGAGGTGTACTCTTGGCGTCACAATCCTTCGACGATAGCCAGTGCTACCAGGTGAACGGTGGGAAGATATCAACGACCCGAGAAGCTGATTTCAAACACGCCGCAAATCAACTCATGGGTGCGAACCTGTGGTGCCAAAACGATGTCAAACTCCCATCGGACGCTCCGTCCGGCAAGCCTTATACTCTGTACTGGGTGTGGGACTGGCCTACTGCTCCGGGCGGCGATCCGGGTCTCCCTAAGGGGAAGGAAGAGATTTACACAACCTGCATCGACATTGATGTTACCGCGGCACATGAGCAGAAGAGTGTTGCGAAGTTCGTGGATGGTCAGCCCCTCGACAACGCTGGTATCAAGTCTTATCTAAACGGTGCCGGCGCCGGACCAACCGCGGCAGTCAGTGCGAGCACTCAATCAACAAACCCCGTGGCGACATCCCTTCCTCCATCAGTTGCATCTTCGCAACCTGTTCAGGGGTCCGGTGCTCCATCTCCCAATGCCGCCTCCGACTCGGGCCTTTCGATGTCCGTGACCTCCTCAGGCTCGCCAGCTGCAGCATTCCAGGCCAGTTCCACCGCTGCCGCTGTCTCCGAGATCGGTGATGGACAGCCGCAAGCCCCAGTCCCAGCAACATCCCAGGCGCCACCCGCCTCATCTCAAGCACCCGCTCCAGCGGTGTCATCGCAGCCAATCGCTCCAGCTTTGAACGGCGTCACCACGGTATACGTAACGAAGACTGTCACGGCGCCTACCGAGACATCCAGCGTAGCAGTGTCGGGCTCGTCGGTGGCGCCGCTGGTGCACGCTCCTAGCCCTACTACTGCGTACACTAACCTTGGCTCCGCGAAGTTTAGGTTCATCTAGGGAGACATCTTTCTTACCTTTTCAAACTCTTCCATTTCAATCATAGACATTTCCGTTTCTTTTTGATGTACAACCAGACTTTCCCCTTCACTCAAGCCTGTCATCTTCAATGTTGGACACTTCCAAGCTTCAGTGTACTCGGTCGTTTCCGCTCGCGTTTGGGCCATATGAGCCACATACACAAGACACTCGTCTAGGCAGGCTGGGATGGGGTTCACGAACACTTAGACATGATACGATACCAATGATATGTTGATTATAACATCGTATGGGAATATGATCACGTGAAACAAAAACTTCTCATCAATTGCAAGTCTTGTTTAGGTATCTCAAAGTAATACCGTAATTTCCCAGGGCTATTTTGGACTCCTTACTCCAAGGGGACGTGCCGACCATTCTCACACCTTAACCTTTGATCTTACCTATTGCGACGAAGTAATCGATTCGATCGATCCTCTTAGTACACATCACCCTAGATCCATGCCCCGATCAAAGCAGAAAGATCAAACAACTATACCTTATCTCATACCATCCACAATAATGGCACGTCCTTGGTTGTCATGCAGGCTTGCCTCGTTGTCTATCCAACTACAGACATCTCGTCGTGTATAAGGTAACGGCTTAGTACTCCAACCCATAATCTAACTCGAGAGATAGAACGGGGCCTACGAATATGGAGTCAAAATGCTCTACTTCGACCGTTGGCGAGCGAGTGGAGGGTGGAGGAACCTGCAGGACATGGGAACAGCGGAAAGAATGGTCGCCAGAAGGTAGCTTACGAAGGAGAGCTTGCAAAGTACAGCGTCTCTAGGGTTGCTACACAAACCGTTGCCCTTTCTTTGGAACAGAGCTCATTCGCTGTGATCTAGATATCATCTTTGCACCGGCTCCTGCGCCACTGTAACTTGCCCTACTTCCGCAGAGGAGTTGTCAAGCACTCGAAGCAGCCTATAGTCGTCCAGTACTACCGAGTCGTCCGATGCATGGACATAGGGCCAGTGGATGACGGAGCGTGCAGGTGGCAGCGGTGTTTCCGGGACAGAGAGTGAGGCTACCTATGCTCCTAGAACTGTCTGTTGCTCGGACTCCAAGGTTGTTGATGGCACGAAACTTTGGGCCTGGCTTGTTTGGAGCTCCAGATGGGTTTTCTCTGCCACTGACTCCTCCGTGACCTTCCTGCTAGCGCAGACTCCGAAGAGCGTCTTTGCTTTCAATCCACCGATGCGCCGCACGGTCTGTGACAAGGATAGTACGGTGAAGGAGACTGAGGCTGATAGGGGTATGAATGCAGCGATTGAAGTTGGAGCTGGGAATAAGGCCCTTGCCTACAGGACGCTGTGTTGTTTGAAGAATGATCGTGTTCCCAAGAAGCCAGAGATGTAGCACAGACTCTGAGCTTGGTCTCTTTAGATGATCATGACGTGAGAGTAACTCTTCAGAGAAAATAGGACAGCTTATAAGCATACATTGCTGCTCTAAAAAAGTACATTCCTAGTAAAGGCACTCATGATCTGTATGTAAGGTAGGTAGTTTGCTGTCCGGTAAACCTAAGTTACAAACAACTTTATCCTGAGCATAACATTCAACAGATCATGGCCACTAATCTCATAGATCCCAGACATTTCTCTGATGAGAAATTACAGACCTACTACCTAAGGTAGTGAGAACCCGGAGACTGCAGGTGTCTTGGTGTTGACAGTTTCCCCCACACTTTACCTAATGAGGTACATGTAATCCCAAACCTACCTACCTATCCACAACTGACAACATCAACCTCAACCAATGGCGCAAATAGAATCTGATGCTGGATTCAGACCCGCATTGCTGGTGGTGGATATGCAGGAGGACTTCTGCCCGCCTGTGCGCTCGAAACCTGAGGGTTGCCGCCAACATCAAGGCTCACGGAATCATAGAATGGCTCTCTCGCAGTCGAGGGAGGTAGAGAGCTGGCAGCAACGATCAATGACTTGCTCTCCCTCCCGTTCGCCCTGGAAGTCGCAACGATGGACTTTCACCCAATCGACCACATCTCCTTCGCTCCCAATCATGAGCCACCTAACAACAAGCCTTACGAGTCATGCATTCTCATGATCAACCCTGTCGACTCAGCCGAGACTAATCAGATGCGACTATGGCCTGTTCATTGCGTTCGAGACACCCCCGGCGCGCAAATAATCCCGGAGATTGACACGTCTAGATTCGACGCCGTTGTTAAGAAGGGCCAGGACCGCAGGGTCGAGATGTACTCCGGTTTCGCGGATGCCTTTGGCGGTAGGCTCGGTGCGAGTTTAAACTTGACGGGGCTGCTCAGAGAGAAGGGAATAAGTCATGTGTATGTGGTGGGGCTGGCAGGGGATTACTGTGTCAAGGCTACGGCAATGGATGCGCACAAGGAGGGCTTCAAGACATATGTGATTGAGGAAGCGTTGAAGAGTGTGGACCCAAGTGAGAAGGGGTGGGGCAAGGCAGCGAGAGAGATGGAGGAGGGCGGTGTGAGTGTCGTTGGAGTGGATGGAGATGCAGTGAATAGGGTTAGGCAGATTGTCTCAAGGGGCCACTGACGCTGGGCGATGGATGAATGGTCAGCCAGGATACGATCGTCAAGGTGAAATCATTCAGACCTTGAACCACTAATTGCACTAGGCCAGAGCGGCTTTCCCATCCGCCTTCCTTACCTAGTCGGCGGTATCCCGGCAACGCTTAACTTATCCCAAGAGCTGTCCTGATTTTGATCGACGTTTCTGCGACATGAAGCTAACGCGATTCTGCCCAGTCTGTCGCAGTTGCTTACTTTTCACGGCCTCATGCCATGCTGTATGAACACCTGGGCCGCTCGGTCGGTAGCCAACATGATAATATGTTTCTGTACGAGAGCCCAGGATTGCCGAAGTACTTGCTTCCATCGCCACCGAGACTAGCCCGTGTGAACAGCATGATATGCACCGGCGACACATCTTAGTGATCCAGGTTGTTGAGCATCATTTCCTATACACAGTTGTTCCGGGAGAGTTGGTGTGAATGCCGTGCTCCCATGGGCATTGCCCTGCATTCGACATTATGGTCAGTCTATTCTCACTATGAGTTTCGCTGCACTCAATCATAGCTTGAAACAAACTTACTTCACAGCCTCAGAGCCCGTGTTAAGACTTGGTTCCTGGGGACTTGCATTGCGTGTGTTATGTTCCTCGAAGAGATCTAGTATATCTAATGATGTAGGAGAGAACAATCTCCTAAAAGTATCTCAATATTGACTCTCGTATCCTTGATACTGGTTGCGTTTGCCGAATTGTAATTCCCTAGAGTGTCGCTTGTTGGTGACTGACTGAGGTGGAACCTCGAGTTTACCCCTTTTGGCCACGGCTGATCTGCCTCAATAACTCGGCCACGCTTTGCAAACAATAAAGGCCCGAATCATTCTTACTAGTACAGTCACCTCTTCATGATACCCACATGGTGTACTACACTTCACAATGGTTTAATTTCGCATTACCTATTGATCCGTCGTCGGGTTGCCTCATTGTGACAAAGCCACGTTACGACCATGTGGTAGTGACAAGGGGTAAGTTTTTTCTCCAACCCAAACAGTGCACTTCCTAAAGGTTCTGACCTGAGTAGCTCGCTCCAGGAACAAGTACAACTGCACCGACCAGTTCTTCTCCGTCAACTCAAGGCAAACCGGAAAGCAGTCAAGCAGTCAAGCCCCTCGAGTCAGCCGCGGTCAGAGACTTCCAGGAGGGATTGCGCCCACCATTCTTCGCACACGTCACACTTATCGACTTGCGGAGATTGAGTGAGGGACAAGGTCAAGGCCTGTGTTTCTACAAGCTCTGTCTTCCAGGACGTGGGGCCATCGTCCATGTGTGGTTTCCATAGGCACATCTGTCTTGCCACAGAGCGGAACGTCCTGTCTCAGATCCAGATACTCTGAGCATTCACCTACCTTTACTGCATTCTCCGTTGGGTTCTTTCATTACGGTAAAGTGTGTTATGCTGCTCGGCGGAAGAGCACTACTCTCACTTCGTGAAAGCTTTCCCTCCGGCAAGTGGATTGGCTAACCCTGAGGCTCTTAGTTATTCATACAGCTTTGTCTTGACAAGCCACCCTCAAATTCTTTCTCACACGGTCAACCTCCTTGGACTGCATCACACCCCGTGTTATCTACTGGTGGAGCACAGTTTTATCAACAGGACAGCCAGATCTTGCGCCGTAGACTTCAGTCCTCTTTGCGCTCAAGCATTATGTCTTCTTGCTAGTCCTCTGCGGCAATTGATGTGAGTTCTGACCTTTTCCACCACCTGTCTTCTTACTATGCGTTGAGTTCTCACTGATACTGAACTATCTACACTACAGTCGACCACCAATCGCAAAAGCGTTGAGCAACATACCGAATAAAAGTGAGTTCAGAGCTATGTGCCTATATGTCTAGCTTCGTGCACGTGCTGAGCATTATAAATATGCTCAGTGGCAGGATCTGGACCCATTACCTACTACACCGGCGACAAGATCTACATCATCGCGCCCATGCGAACCGCCACGCTTCTGAAGATTCCTGTCGAGGTTCTACACCATATCTGTACTCAGCTCGAACCCCTCTGGCTGCTCAACCTTGCGAACACTTGCACGACCTTGCGTACTGTTCTGTCCTTTGAGCATGGCAACAAAGTGTGGTACAACGTGTTGCCTCCAAGCATGTGGAGGGACGCCGAGCAGTTTCAAGATGAGGCGGAACTGAGTCAGGTCTTGGCTCACCAGTGCGCCTCTGCTGTTCAAGAACCTGTATTGCGCCGCAGACAGCCGCTGAAGTATGCGCAGTTCCGTCATTTTGTTGGCTTCATTACTGACCTGTAGCCTGTAGGTCATCACTAGACACTTCGGGTTTCTCAACCTCAGCTTCCGCGCCACAGTTAAGCATTTTCACAGGCTTTATTCGATTTCCGCAAGTACAGTACGACCTGTCTCCCATTCCAAACAACAATACTGCGAAGGCTATGCATCATCTGGTGACAGCGATGAATGAGAGGAAACCTAATCAAGCTCTCGGAGGCTCATATAGTTTACTCTGCAACTACAAGCGAGAGATATTGGGTAACCTGAATCTGAAACGGAGATGTTACATTTGCTTCAACTCGAAGGGCTCAGATGGGAAGAATGTCCATATCTGGCGCTGGAATATGCTGTTATGCCCAGACTGCTTCAAAGATAACAACCTTAGTGAGTTTTCCTATATCATACCGGAGCTGTGGTGCTAACGCTTCCGTTATAGCAATCGGAGCTCTGCGTCTCATGCCCACAATCCTTCCGGTCGTCAACTTCGTTCAGAACGAAGTCTATCATGTGCCTAGCGCGAACACTGAGATCTACTTCAAGCCTGAAATCGATCACCTCTTGGCCTTCTTCACCGGTCTCGATTTTGACACCAATCTGTTGGTTTATAAGCGTTGGCAGCAAGAAGCGGAAAAGGATCGCCGAGGGACGTCCGCACTAGAGAGTCGACGCCGGACTGTGCGCCGTCTGATCGTTGCAGCGGCGGAAGATATGTGGAAAGGGATCGAGCCTTTTCCAAGTCCCATCCTGTGTGCTGAGACAGGCAACATTCTTGGCTGGAATCGATTTCCGGATTCGCCTACGAAATCGTCATACAGAGTTTTCCGTAAACGATTTGCTCCAACTCGTCTGCTCAGAACTTTTCTCTTTCCGGACTACGCACTCTGCGACGATCCTCATCAGCTACCGTACAGTGCTGCTTCCGGTTGGATGGACGACCCAACCATGTCGCTGAAGAAAAACATCGACTTCTGCCAGGAGATAACACAACCATGGATTCGCGACAAGGCTCGTGGTATGCTCTCTTACTTGACGGATTGGCGTCATACAGAGTACTATCGCAAGGGCCGTGGTGGCTATGTCACGAACTGGATGGATGCTATTAAGAAGTGGCATATCCTGCGTATGGAAGCCGAGCTGAAATCCGGAGCCATCGTGCGCATGGATCATGTTGCGGAAGAGCAACATGGGGACAGACACTATTGGAGGATCCATAAACTGCGCACCAAGCTTGGCCTGCAAGACGAAGGGACTAACTTTATGAATCCTCTACCCCAGCACCCTGAGCGTGGCATCGCTGTCAGCCACGAGGCCTACGACGAGTTCCAGCGTCTCGATCAGCTTGCAACCGAAGCCGAGCGGAAGCAACTTGAGGGCATCAAGCACTTCAACAACATCATCCGACACACTTGTGTTGCTTGTCCCGATACTTCCCTTCTACTGTATCCCATGGGATTCGAGGGCATGCTAGAGCATTTGCGCACGTGGCATCCGAAGCTCTACTTCACCACCGACAATTTCCACCCCATCGGTTAGTTGGCGCAGGCAGCTCGATAACATGCGGTAAACAATGCTGAAGTGGCGACCACGATCCCAAGTCTACGATTTTGGCACTCAAAACATCAACTACCGTCACCTTTTGGATCTCTACATATCTGCTGCAGATCAACATCATCTACTGCACTGTGGTACCACACGTACAGCACACATATCAAGCATCTATCGAGCATTGTCTGCGGCATCTGCACCATTCGTTTCCTTGAGAATTACCTCGTTGCTTTTCGATTCCGAACGGACATCATAGCGTTGTGAACTGCACATCTTTTTCTTTTAACGGCCTTTCTGCGTTCCCCCTGCCCAATCCTGCACAAGAGCATATTATACTACATTGATTAGATTTCGTCCGAAAGCATGTGTCGTCCGTTACCCCGATCGAAAGGGGAACGGTGGCCACCAACATGTCCTTGAGCTATGTCTTCGAAGCATCAGCGTCATTTTTCCTTGCATTGTGGAGCGACTGGCGACCATCTGCCGGATGGTGTAGCCTTCATGGGCGTGTGGAAAGCGGTACAACAGAAGTACAGATATGTTGTAAGACTCGTTGTCTTGGTCTCGCATATGGCGATGTGTACTCTTCCTCCTCGGCTCAGGCCCACCAAATGTCTACAAAGGGGCTGACGGATAGTTGTGATGATGGATGTCGTTGCAAGGTTTGCTTCTACATGTTGGCCTTGCTATAGCCTAGACACAGAACACTTGACGAGTCACGAATAACGAATCACGGGTTTCATGAATCTCGGTGGGGTCAAAGTGCCATTGTGAAGTACGTAGCTTTGCGCGAGGTGGCCAGCGTTGAGTGTTGAATCACGCCGCCTGGAGGAAATGTCTCCACACTGGTTGGACCCGATCTGGTCATTATTATGATACCCACCTGGTACCTTACCTGAGGTTTTGTTGTGTTCTACCTAAAGCCGTTGACGAACAATACTAAGGTAACTGAGCCACTGTTGACGTCAACCGCATTTATACAGTGCCGGCGGAAATTCTGGGCCGCGCAGAATGCTCGCAAAAAAAAAAAAGAACACTTTTTTTTGAAAGCTCAAAATCCTTAAAACACATAAATACTGTAATTACTTCATAACCACAGTGTATACAGACATTCTGAGTATGCAGAATGATGAATTATATAAATCTTTAATATTTATGAAAGTTCTGAGTCAATTAATACATAAATGATGTTGTTATTGCAGTATTTAATGAGTTTTTCAAGTTTTGCCGCTGTTTCATCATCAAAACTCACT
>JAABUU010008600.1_pt1 | contig 10094 bp, 7 predicted proteins | sample 5559301 | NCBI WGS metagenome assembly JAABUU01 (sample SAMN10711884, study PRJNA513360) | rock metagenome | isolation source: Antarctica rocks | place: Antarctica: Victoria Land, Richard Nunatak white | reverse complement strand
CTCTGGAACGGCACCATCGGACTTGCCCCCCTGGTCCACGACCTGCCCGCCGGGCTCACGTCTGTACCGCTGATCGACATGCCGCCCAGCCGTCTCATCCTCGCCTGGAACCAGACCGACACCAACCCGCTCATCAGCTCATTCACCCGTATCGCCGCCGCAACGTACCGATAACGCCCGGTAACGCCTCGACGGGAGACGCAGCTGCCGCGGTGCCCTCCAAGGGTCCGTCGAGCAACAGCACCCCGACCGCGGCGCTCCGCCGGCAGACAGTGATATTCCTATGGGGACATCGTTGCCGTAGGGCGTCGCGAGCTCTGGTGGGTCAGCCGCCCGGCGGCCGGTTGGTCCCGGCAGCTGTCACTGGGTGCGGGTCGCGGTGATTCCGCCGTCGACGGGAATTTCGGCTCCGTGCAGGTAGTGGGCCCGGCCGGACAGCAGCCAGGCGACCGCGGCGGCAATCTCCTCAGGTGTCCCTGGGCGTTGAGCAGGAATGCTCGCGGTCATCTGAGTGATGACGTCGCCCGAATCATCGTTGATCGGGGTGCGGGTAGCGCCCGGGGAGACAGTGTTCACGCGGACGCCGGCAGGCCCGAACTCGGCGGCCCAGCTGCGCGCAAGTTGAATTTCGGCGGCTTTTGTCGCCGAGTACAAACCCACGAACGGGTGCCCCACATGCGCCATCCACGAACCGATGACCACGATCGCGCCGTCACCACGCTGCGCCATCGGCGGGGCGAGAGCGGCAGTGAGCACATGCGGAGCGCGGATGTTGACCGCCAGGGTGGCCTCCAGATCGTCGTCACTCAACGACACGGTGTCCACCGGCGGGCACAGCGCCGCGTTGTGCACCACTGCGTCCAGGTGACCGCCCGCTGCTTCGCTGGCCGCGCGGGCAAAGGCACGCAGGTCCTCCGGCGGGGAGGTGAGGTCCGAGGGAACGAAAATGGCCCAGCCGCCCCCGCCTGCGATGTCACCGACCACGGCATTGCCGCGAGCCTGGTCGCGGCCGGTGACCACGACACGCCATCCCTGCCCGGCCAGGGCGCGTGCGGTGGCCGCGCCGATGCCGCTGGTGGAGCCGGTGATCAGGACGGTGCGGTTCTTTTCGGTGGAGGTCATGACGTCAGTTCACCCGCACGACGCGAGGTGTACCAGGTCACGTCGAACCTGGTCACGCCATGACCTGGCTGGAGCACGAGGGGTGCTCGTACGATCTGGTCATGCCCGCCGACCGCTCCGCGCTCGGCGCGTTCCTGCGGTCCCGGCGCGACGCCCTCACCCCGGCCCAAGCCGGCATCGACGCCTTCCCCGGGCCTCGACGGGTCCCCGGCCTGCGCAAGGAGGAGCTAGCGGTGCTGGCCGGGTTGAGCCCGGACCACTACAGCCGCCTGGAGCAGGGCCGCCAGCACACCATCACCGACGAGATTCTCGAAGCGTTGTCCCGGGCGCTGCGCCTCGACGACGTCGAACATACCCATCTGCGTGATCTCGCCACGCCGTCCGCCCGCCGCCGCTGGGCGCCCCCCGAGCCGCCCGCGCGGGCCGACCCGGGCATGCTGCGGCTGATCGGGGCGCTGGATCACGTCCCGGCCCTGCTGCTGGGACGCCGCTCGCAGGTGCTGGCGCGCAACGCCCTGCTCACCGCCGTCCTGGGCACACCGATGGAGCCAGGGTCGTCGTTCGCGCATTGGCTGTTCCTGGATCCCGATGCCCGCGCCCGGATCATGAACTGGGCAGACTTCGCGAGCGCCGCAGTGGCGGCGTTGCGCTACGAGACCGGCCGACACCCCGACGACCGGCGCCTGGCCGAGCAGATCGATGAGCTTCGCCGGCGCGACGCCGATGTCGATCGGTGGTGGGCCGATCAGCGAGTCACCTTCCGCACCTCTCTGGTCAAGCACATCAGCCACCCCACCGCAGGACCCCTGCGCTTCGGCATCGAGTCCGTGGTCGGTCCGCACGATCCCGAGCAGCGACTGGTCGTCTACACCGTAGAACCCGGCTCGCCGACCGCCCAAGCGCTACCGTTCCTGGCCAGCTGGGGTGGCCTACCGGCCGCACGTTTCCACTGACCCAGCGCAGACTTGTCCGCAACAGATCCTCTGGCAGGACGATTGGCCGGCTCAGAATTCGACACCGATTGGCAGCGTTGTGGTGGACCAGTTCATAGACTGCTGGCGTGACTACACCAGACGCACGGAAACCTCGGTGGAGCAGCGGACGTAGCCGGTGAGAAGCGCCGTTATGGCGCACCTCCGGTGAGTGGCCGGGCGGCCGTGGTGCGGCAGGCTCACGGCAACGGTCGAAGCCCATACCACCACCGCACCCTGAACGGTTTAGCCACCGATAGTGGATCCCGCATCGACGATGGCGACTGACTGCCTGGCTGCACCGCGGTCCCGCCCGGCATAGCCGACGACGAGGTCGGGAACCACATGAATGAGTCGGTCATACGGGGCAATTGGAGGCCGCGAGTCCCCGCGGTCCTTGCGTTGATTGTCACTGGAGCCCAGTAGTTGAGACGACGGCGATCATCACGGGTGGCGGGATGTGAGGTTGTATCGGCAGCGGAGAATCTGGTAGGTCGGCAAAGGCTTGAACGATTAGCAGCACCCGGGCCGATCAACCCCGCCCCTGGGATCTGGCCTGCGCGAGGAGGGCCTGCGCGAATTGCTGGTGATTCATCGTGTTCGGATTCGGCTTGATCGATGATCCCGGTCATCAAGGGCTGCTTTTTCGCCAGGTATACGCCCGAGATCAGTGACACCATCGTTCGGCCAGTCCCGTTGACGGCAAGACGGCCCAGAGCACCGAATCCAGGGCAGGCGGGTGGGGTGAGGCCGGGGCCGTCGGCTACAGGTGGGCACCGCGCCGCAGGTACTGCAGGCAGCAGCCGAGGGTGTCGGCCAGTGGTTGCTCGGATTCGCGGCGGGTCGACTGTTCCAGACAGACCCGCAGGCAGGTGACGATGACGGCGGCGGTGAGCCGCGCATCGTTGTCCGACAGATCGGCGGTGCGCTGGAGGATGGCCGGGACCAGGGCGTCTTCGATGGTGCGCAGGTCGTGCAGCCAGCGAGCGCGCAGAGCCGGCACGCTGGTCAACAGGGTGATCAGCTGCCGCACCTGTTCCAACCCCACTGCGGCACTGATCTGCGCGTAGGCGATGCGGACCGCATCTGCCAGTGATTCCTCGGCGGGCCTGGCGGCGATGTGTTCGGCCAGTTCGGCGGTCCCGCTGGTGATGATCGGGGACAGCGTCTCGTCCTTGCTGGAGAAGTAGCGGTAGAAGGTGCGAAGCGAAGCGCCCACCTCCTCGGCGATGACTTCGGCGGTGACGTTGTCGTACCCGTCACGCAGGAACAGCTTGCACGCCGCTTGCGCGATGTCCCACCGGGTCCGCAGTTGCCGACGTTCCACCAAAGACATGCCGTTCACGCTGGCTCGCTCACCTTTCCCTCGCTACCCGCCGCGGGGGACGGTCACCCGATAACGCGACTGGCCCCGTCACCCTCACCCTACCGTGATTTGCAACACTTGCCAACTATGGCACAACGTGCCAAGCTGACTTAGCACGCCAGATTCGCGCCGCTGGGGTCAAGCGGCTTCCCCGGCCGCCCTGTCGTTTCCCTGTACCAACTTTCGAGGGGTTCTGTTATGCGTGTTGTCGCCAGTTGGTGTTTCCGGCACCGAAAGGTGGTGCTGGTCGGATGGTTGCTGATGGTCGCCGGAGTGTTCGGACTGTCCCAGGTCACCGGCACCGCCTATTCCGATTCCTTCTCCTTGCCCAGTACCGAATCCACTCAGGCGTTGCAGCTGTTGCAGGCCAACGCCCCGGGGCGGGCAGGGGACACGGAGCAGATCGTGATCGCGGCGCAGGGCGGCGCGAGGCTGACCGACCCCGCCGTCCGGGCGCAGGCCACCGCCCTGTTCGCCAAATTGGCGGCCCTGCCAGATGTCACGGGCGTCGTCTCGCCCTACGAACCTGGTCCGGGGGCGGCGATGAACGCCGACCGGACGATCGCGTTCGCCGGATTGAACTATTCCAAGTCTGACCGGGACATTCCCGATTCGGCTGGTTCGGCACTGGTCAATACCGCCCGGTCGTCGTCTTCACCGCAACTGCAGGTCGCTGTGGAAGGGCAGGTCGCGGACAAGGCCGCGTCCCCGTCGCTCAGCGGGGTCGGCTTCGGTGTGCTGGCCGCGGCAGTGGTGCTGATCGTCGTGTTCGGGTCGCTGCTGGCGGCCAGCCTGCCGCTGATCTCCACCCTGCTGGCCCTGGTCGGTGCGACCAGCGCTATCGGCATGTTCACCCACCTGGTCACCATGCCGACGTTCTCCTCCCAATTGGTGCTGCTCATCGGTTTGGGTGTCGGAGTGGACTACGCCCTGTTCATCGTGACCCGGTTCCGGCAGGGCCTACAGGTAGGCAAGGAGGTGGAATCGGCGATCGTCACCGCCGTGGCCACCTCCGGCCGCGCGGTGCTGTTCGCCGGGGCTGTCGTCGTCATTGCGTTGCTGGGCATGATCGCCTTGGGGGTTTCGTTTCTCGCCGGCCTGGGCATTGCCGCCAGCATCGGTGTGGCGTTCACCATGGCCGCGTCGATCACGTTGCTGCCGGCGATGCTCGGATTCTTCGGGCAACGGGTACTCACCAGGGGTCAACGCCGGCGGATCTCTGCCGGTACTCGCGACCCGGAAAGCGGTGTGTGGTGGCGTTGGTCGGCCCTGGTGGCCCGACGCCCCGCCATTCCAGCGGTCGCGGCGTTCCTGGCCGTGGCGGTGCTGACCATTCCGTTCTTCTCCCTGCGGTTGGGTTCGGCCGACGCCGGCAACGGACCCGCCGACGTCACCACACGGCAGGCCTACGACCTGTTGGCCAAAGGATTCGGCCCCGGCTTCAACGGGCCGCTGGAAGTTGCGGTGCAGACCACCAACGCCGCCGACACCGCCGCACTGACCCGCATCACCCAGGCCATCGGCCAAGACCCCGGGGTCGTCTCGCTCACCCCGGTGCACACCTTGGCCACCCACGGCAGCAGTCAGATCCAGGCGTTCGCCGTGTACCCGAAAACTTCTCCGCAGGATCAGGCCACCACCGACCTCATCCACCGGCTACGCGACCAGGTCATCCCCTCAGTCAGAGCCGGGTCCGGCATCGGCGTCTACATCGGCGGGTTGACCGCCACCAACGCCGACTTCGCGCAGGTACTGACCTCCAAGCTGCCACTGTTCGTCGCGCTGGTGGTACTGCTGTCGTTTCTGCTGCTGATGATCGTCTTCCGGAGCCTGCTCATTCCGATGGTTGCGGCCGCGATGAACCTGCTCTCCGCCGGCGCGGCCCTCGGGGTGATGTCCGCGGTGTACGTGTGGGGGTGGGGCGGTGACTTGCTCGGCGCCAGCCGCGCCGGCCCGATCGAGCCGTACCTACCGGTGATGGTCTTCGCGATCCTGTTCGGCCTGTCCATGGACTACCAGGTGTTCTTGGTGTCCCGTATGCACGAGGAGTGGCACCGCACCGGCGACAACAAGACCGCTATCACCCGCGGACTGGGCCTCACCGGACGCACCATCACCGCGGCCGCACTCATCATGATCCTGGTGTTCGGCTCATTCATTCTCGGCGGCGACCGGGTCATCAAAGAATTCGGGGTCGGGTTGGCCGCCGCCGTCTTCATCGATGCCTTTCTGGTCCGCGTCGCCATCGTTCCAGCCTTGATGTTCCTGCTCGGCAACAGCAATTGGTGGCTCCCCACCCGGCTCGCCGCCATCTTGCCTAAGGTCACCCTCGAAGATGACGACACCGATACCGACGCCGGCCCGGTGGAAACGCCGCACCCGCAGCCCGCAGCGGGCCGTGCCATCTGACCCCCTGCACACCGCAGGCAGGGCGCTGATTCGAAACAGGTATGCGCAAGCAGTTCCTGCCCTGATCGGGTGGCAACGCCCGCCAACTGAGCGGGCTAGCCCACATCACGGAACCCACTCATCCGGGCCAGGGGATCGCCGCCGCAGTACGAGCCGTGAGCGCGCGATCGCAGACCCGTCAAGGTGTTCGATTCGGTGACGTACTCTCCGCGGTGGCTCGCCAACGCGTATGGGTGTCCGGAACCCGCTACGCGGCCCGCTCACCCAACAATGGAAAAAGGGGTAGAAAATCATGTGGATTCTGACTCGGTGGCCGGCCCGCAGCGGCGGAGCACTCTCGGAACCGGGTGTGGGCAGATGAGCCACCGATCCCAGCCGGCTAGTGCGTCGGTGATCGTGGCCGCACCCCCGTTCACCGGTGAGATGCAGCCGCTGCTTCACCTCGCGGCAGGACTGGCGCAGCGCGGCCACCGGGTGACCATGCTGACCGGAAGCCGTTTCCGGGACAGCGTTTCCGGCGCCGGTATCGGCTTCGTGCCGCTTCAGGGCGCCGCGGATTTCGACGACCGGCGGCTCGCCGACGAGCGACCGGAAATTACCACTGCGGCCCCAGGTCCAGACCAGCTCAATGCCTTGTTCGGTGCCGCGGCGCAGGCGCTGCCCACGGAGCACGCCCAGGTGCAGGCGCTGCTGGAGCAGGACCCGGGTGCCGTGCTGATCACCAATTCGGTGTTCATGGGTCCGTGGGCCGTGGCATTGGGCGCGCCGGGCCGGCGCCCACGCCGCTGGGTGGCGATCGGCTGCAACCCGGTCGCGTTGCCCAGTGATGACACCACGCCGTTCGGCCCGATGCCCGCCGGTCCCGACGGGGACTTCAAGGCGGCGAACCGGCGCGTCAACGAGCAGCTGGCGGCTTCGTTGGAGCCCGCCCGAGCCCGCGTCCAGGCTGCCATCCGGCGACTGGGTGGCCTCGCCTCGGTTCCGGCCCTGTTCGAAGGTGTCGTCACGGTGCCCGAAGTCTTTGCGGCACTGACCATTGCCGGACTGGAATTTTCGCGCAGCGACGCCCCCAACTCGCTGCACCTGGTGGGTGCGTTGCCGGCGTCGGCGCCTGCTTCCTGGGCGGAGCCGGCCTGGTGGCCGGAACTGAACGGTTCACGACCGGTCGTGGTCGTCACGCAGGGCACGCTGTCCAACGGTGACCTCGGCGAATTGGTGCAGCCCACCCTGGATGCGTTGGCCACCGAGGAGGTCCTGGTGGTGGCCGCTCTGGGCCGCGACGCGGCGGATCTGCCAGGTCCGATACCAGCGAATGCTCGGGTGGAGCGGTTCATCCCGTTCGGGGCCCTGTTCCGGCATGCCAACGTGTTCGTGACCAACGGCGGCTTCGGGGCCACCCAACAGGCCCTGGCCTGCGGAATCCCCGTGGTAGTCGCCGGTGCCACCGACGACAAGCCCTTGGTCGCAGCCCGGGTCGCCGCTCGCGGTGTCGGGGTCGATCTGGGCACGGCAACACCGGAACCGGCGCGGATTCGGGACGCCGTCCTGGGTCTGCTGGCCGATGAGGCGACCCGCACGCGGGTGGCTATTCTCGCCCAGGAATACCAAGATCACGACGCGATAGCCGAAGTCGAACGACTCGCCGATCTCGCCTGATCGCCGCGGATGAGCTGCCCGTTCCTGTCCTTCATCGCCCCGTCCAGGCCGGCCAGGATCCGAGCGCACCTGTTTGCGGCGTCACTGACCGCCAAGCCTTCGGACTCGGGTGCTGACGCCACAAGCGCCGATGGGTATCGGTACCACCTGAACCCAAGATCTCGGACATCGGCTGCCCCGAGACCATTCTGAGAGAGCAGTGCCAGGATGACGCCTAATCCACGACAAGGAGACACCATGTTAGGAAAAGCGTTGGCGATCACCAGTTTGATCGTCGCGATGGTGACCGGTTCCGCCGAGCAAGCTGCCGCGGCCGCACCGGTCAGCACCATCCGCTCTACCACTCAAAGCACCTGCTTGGATGCGGCCACCACCAACCCCGGCGGAGACATGGCGGTTCAAAAGTGCACCGCCACCACGTCGCAGTCTTTCGCCTTCCACCCCATTTCGGGTGCGGCCGCCGGGACCTACCAGATCACCAGCCAGTCCTCCGGGTCGTGCCTGGACCAGTATCGGTTCGGGATCCGGCAGGCATCGTGCACCGGATCCGTACCGCCCGATGCCAGCAATACGGAATGGACGTTGACGCGGCTGGGCAGTAGCGGTAACCGGTACCACTTCGTTGTCACGACCACTGTCGGAACGCCTTCCCCACGATGCGTGCAGGTCTACCCCGCGCCACCTGGATACGTCAGGCCCCGTTTCGCAATCTCACCGTGGAACTCCAATGAACCTTCTCAAATTCTCACCCTCTCCACCGCGCCATGGCTGGCGGACATCCAGGGCTGATCTGACGTTTTCGTGGGTGGTTATCGGTCGGGTAGCGGCGGCCATGATCCGCCGCTACTGCATGCCCGGCATGCGGAAGTCGGTGTTGTCATCAACCGGTCTCGGCCACCGCTGCACCGTCTTGACTCAACGAGTCGATCAAGTCGTGCACAGCGGCAGCGCCGACCTCTCAGTCGTGCGCATCGGCGTCGGTCACCGTCGTCACATCTTTCTCCAAATAGACGAAATACAGATCCTCGACCAGGGGACGCGCAAAAATCGGGTCGCTGGGGAAAGGTCCGGTTTCGCCGGTGCGGTGAAAGCCTTGACGTTCATAGTAGGAAATCAGCTGAGCTTGTCGATCCAACACAGATATTTTCAACCTGGTCGCCCCGTATCTGGTCGTCGCGGTCCGCTCCGCCTAGGCCAGGACCCGGCGGCCCACGCCGCGTGCCTGCACGCCCGGGTCAACTGCGAAGGTCCCGAAATAGACGATGCCGTGGCCCCGGTCCTCGAGTTGGCAGCACGCCACCACGCTCATCCCGTCAGTCAGGATCAACATCATCGAACCGGGCGCATCGATCAGCTCGCGAACGCCGGACTGGTCGATGCGGTCGCCGCCGACAAAGTCGGCCTCACTGGTCCAACCGTGCTGACTGGCCGCGCCCCGGTAGGCCGACCGGATCAGGTCCACCAGTACCGGGGCGTCGGCCGCGGTCGCGTTCCTGAAGACACTTCCAGTGGTTGACATACGCCCTCTCGGCTTGCTCGGAAGCTCTCGCGTCCAGTCGGTGAGATGTCCTGCTCGGCCAGGGCGTTCACCCCGCAGTACCGCTGACGTTCAACTGGGCTGCCGACCGCGGACCACGGCGACGGATCAGTGGGTGTGGGGGGTGAGGATGATTTTGCCTTTGGCGTGGCCGGCGGCAAGGTACTCCAAGGCCTCGGGGCCGTCATTGAGGTCGAATGTGCGGTCGAGCAGGACCCCGATGTTGTCATCGAGCATCGCTGTGACAGTGGCCAGCCGCTGAGCGTCGGAGGCGTGAAAGACGAACTCGGCGCGGAGCCCCCGCGCGGCCGCCCGTTCGGTGTCAGGTGGCATCGGGACGGCGACCAGCAGTCCGCCCGGGCGCAGGACGTCCAGGGACTGCTCCTCCACCGCGCCACCGACGGTGTCGACCACGACGTCGACGTCGGCGAGTTGGGCGCCGAACGGCCCGGCGGTGTGGTCCAGAACTTCATCTGCGCCGAGATCGTGGGCGATCTGCACGCCGGTGCCAGAGGCGGTGGTGATGACGTGGGCGTGGAGTTGGTGGGCCATCTGCACGGCGAAGCTGCCGACTCCGCCGGCGCCGGCGTGGATCAGCACCCGCTGACCGGATTCAATCTTCGCGATCTCGGTGATCGCCTGCCAGGCGGTCGCGGCGGCGGTGGCCGCACCGGAGGCCAAAAACAGCGGTATCGAGGTGGGTGCGGGCACCAGCTGGTCGGCCGGGACCACCGCAAACTCGGCGTAGCCGCCGCCGGCGGAGGGATCCAGCCGGGCCACCACCCGGTCCCCGACAGCCCACCCGTGGACGCGGTCACCGACGGCGGTGATGGTTCCGGAGACGTCGGTGCCCAGGGTGTAAGGGAATTGCACGGGGAAATACTCGTGCATGTAGCCCGCGGTGATCTTCAGATCCAGGGGATTGGTGGCGGCCCCTGCGACGGCTATGAGCACTTCGCCCGGACCGGGGGAGGGCTGCTGGATGTCGGTGAGGGTGGGGGTGTCGGCGTAGCGGGTGATCTGGATGGCTTTC
>JAABUU010008595.1_pt1 | contig 10097 bp, 7 predicted proteins | sample 5559301 | NCBI WGS metagenome assembly JAABUU01 (sample SAMN10711884, study PRJNA513360) | rock metagenome | isolation source: Antarctica rocks | place: Antarctica: Victoria Land, Richard Nunatak white | reverse complement strand
CTGTGGCTGTGTTTTCACCGTTGTTATACCAACCGCCCTATGTGATGACCGCTTTCTGCCTCTGCCACCACTGGGATTTTCAACGTAGCAAATCTAGCAAGACCGGTCATTACATAGGGCGGTTGGTATTAGATGTGCTGGCGGACGTTCCCGACCCACGCAGGGCGCAGGGACAACTCTACAAGCTGCCCCACGTGCTGCTGTTCGCCATCCTCGCCATCGTGACCGGCTGCCACTCGTATCGCGGCATCGTCACCTTCATCGCTGTCCACCGCCGCAGGCTGAACGCGACCTTCGGCCTGAACTGGCGTCGAGCGCCCGCGCACACCGCGGTCCGCTACATCCTCCAAGGGCTCGATCCGGTCGCGGTGGAGGCGGCTTTCCGCCGCCATGCCGCGCTGCTGCAGACGACGCGTGCCACGACTGGGCAGGGCAGCATCGCCCTGGATGGCAAGACGCTGCGCGGCAGCTTTGATAAGTTCAACGATCGTGCCGCGGCGCAGGTACTGAGCGCGTTTGCCACCGACACCGCGCTCGTGCTCGCTCACATGGACATCGCCGAACGGTCCAACGAGATCCCGGCGGCGCAGACGCTGCTGGCCGAACTCGGCGTTGGCGATGGCGCCATCGTCACGCTCGACGCGCTGCATTGCCAAAAAACATTTCGAGATCGCAGCAGACGCCAACATTGCCCTGATCGTCGGGGTCAAGGACAACCAGCCGACCCTGCATCAGACAATCCAGGACATCTCGGCCACCACGACACCGCTCGGGTCTCCCTCCGCCACGACAAGGGCCGCAACCGCGACGAACGTCGCACCGTCACCGTCCTCGATCCCGCTGACAAGCTGGCCGATACCGACTGGCATCCGCACGTGGCGACCATCATCCGGGTTGAACGCGACGTCTACACCCGCAACGCCAAGACTGGGCTGCTGCGCCATTCCACTGAGACGGCCTTCTACGTTTCAAACACGCCGATGACCGCCGCCCGCGCTGCCGAGGCCATCCGTGCGCACTGGAGAATTGAGAATACCTCCCACTACAGCCGCGACGTCACCTTGGGCGGAGTTGCTCAAGGTTCCAGCCGCGACAGCGGATGGAATAGCAACGGAGGGGAGGACCGCTCGCGCATGCGCACCAACCCCGGCGTGTTTGCCCGCCTGCGCAGCTTTGCCTTCAACATCCTCAAGGCCAATCAGACCGATACGCTCAGTCAGGACCGCTACCGCGCCGGTCTCGCAGGCATCAAGAGCCTGCTCTCATACCAGTTGCCATAAGTCTCGACCTGACCGTGCCGGCGTTCGCGGCCCAATCTGGTCCACGCATTACGCCAAAGGGAGGGGTCAGCTTTTACGCCAACGGGTATCACTCACCGCCATTCGTCAGCGTTGAACAGCCCTGCCCATATTGCGGGCCGATGAACTTCGCGAGCAGCAGCGACATGCAGGCTGTGAATCACGCCATCGTCCTTACCGCAACCACCTCGTCCGGGAATCTGCCCCGGTTACAACAGCAGCACGTAGGGCAGCTTGTAGAGTTGCTCCTGCGCCCGGCGCGGATCAGGGACGTCAACACAGCCACAGCAACTTCCGACCCAGTTGCCGCCGCAGAGGTCAGACATTCTCTGATTCGGGTATCCCTTTTGCAATCAGCCGCCTCACTTCGCCTCGCATGTCTGGCAGGGCAGACTCAGTACAGCCGACCCAACAGCGTTGAACAGCCCTGGTTTACGAAGCGTTCACGCACCCATGTGCTTCGCGAGGTCATGAACGGCATTCGTTATGTCCAGCGCTATGGCATCCCGTGGAACGCCATGCCCAAGGTCGCGGTGCGTCAACTCATTTCAGGCCGAGCGTTCGACCGGGGAACCCCGCTGCGTCGAAATACTTGGTTGCGCCGACTGACTGCATGCGGATGACGGTGCGCACGCCTGCGACGCCGGGCATCGACCGCAAGTAGGACGTGCGGAAGTCAGGAACATCATGGTTGCTTAACGATTCTGTTAAGATCCGGCCACTCAGGGATCCGTTGCTAGCAAGATCCAACCCGAGAACTTGCGCGACTGTCTTGCCAATATCGGCGTTGCTAGCGGGCGCCGGATCTTCGAATTCACGCTTGAAGTCAGGTCCGACGGCTGCCATGAAATTAAAGGTGTCGGCGCGGCTGAAATTGCCGTGCATCCCCTGGCCCTGCTGCAAGCCACTATCGGCGATCTCGACCCCGCACTGCTCATCAGTCGTTGCGGCGCAGCCGCGCCCCAGTGTGGACGCGCTGGCGAAGTTCACTACGATTGTCGGAACCGGCGTGATGGCCTTGCCTTCCAGGTTGATCGCGCTGAGTGGCAAGGTGCCTTCGAATGAACCGAGCGCATCGTCCACAAAGATGCCGCTGACGTAGTCTTGCTGCTCAAGGAACGGGATAATATGCTGAGCGATCGCCGCAGCGGTTGTTGCGTTTGGCAAATAGACAAGGTCCGAACCGCCATTTGCCGCCACCACGACGTCGGGATTGGTTGGGTCGCGGCCAATCACACCGTTGCCGTTCGCAGAGCGCTGTCGACGGCTGCCATCCGCGGCCGGAGGCTGGGTGGCATCGACCGGCGGATAAGAAACCCCCGAGACCGGCTTCGGCGCTGACGCCGGAGCGGCATCAGGGTCAAACAAAGGAACGTCCAAGGCATGCGCCAAATCGATGGCAAGAAAGCCTGGCGGCAGGTATCCGGCCTGCACCTCTTGTGCGAGCTGTATGGCGCCGTTAACCATGCGATACGTTTGATAGCTCTGGGTTGCGGCGTAGCTGGTGCGGCTCTGGGTGAAGTCCGGCCCAGGATTTTTCGAGATCGTCGAGAACCCATGGTCCGCCGTGACAATGATATCGGTGTTGTCAGCCAAGCCGAGCCGGTCCAGAGCCTCCATCAAACGGCGCAGGTCGTCATCGGCGTTGGTTACGGACGCCTGCGAGGTCGGCCCGTTGATGCCGGGGACGAGCTGGTTGAGGCTGTCGCCCTGATTATGCTGCGTGCCGTCCGGGTCACGTGACCAGAACACCATGACGAACGGTCGGCCATCCTGTTCGAACTGCGGCAAGATCACGTCCGACGTGACCTGCACGAAGAAGTCCTGCTGCACCAGGTTAGGAAGCAGGGTTCCAGGGGTGACGTTATTGCCCGAGACTCCGTTCGCGCCGCGGCCGGGAGCGGTGGTCGGCACGCCAGCTCCGGTTAGCGCCGCGGCGAAAGCTGGGTCGAGTGGGATGCCCGTGGCCGAGCCAGTGGCGTCATCAACGATGATGCTCGCCACCCCGCGAGCGTCGCGCGTGGTCGGCTGCACCAGGGCACTGTTGTTGTGGTCAAAGATAGCGGCCGGCCCGAGCTTGCCGATGGAGGCGGTATGATAGCCGGCGGCCCGGGCAGCAGCGAGAATGGTCTCCTCGTCGAGATAGCCGACGTTGATCGCGTCGCCGTCCCCGTCGGCGACCGTGCCCAAGAAGTGATCGTCGATATCGCCTAGAACTTGATCGTTCTCCAGGAAAGGGGTGACGGTGCCATTCCCGAACTGCTGCGGGTAGCCGCTGAAGATCGTATTGCTGAACTGTCCGGTGTCGCCGAGATAGTGGCCGGTCGCCATGGCCGACGCGTTTGGCATGGTGAACGTTGGAAAGATCGAGTGGCTGTTGCGGAACCAGACACCATCGGTCTTGATCTGATTCATTGCCGGCGTAAGCTTTTGATCGACATTGCCCCCACGCAGTCCGTCAGCCACGAACAGAATGACGTTGCGCCCGCGAGGCGACGTCTGGGCGGATGCGGCGCATAGTCCGATGCCGGTGAGCGCCGTCGCGACGAGCAGACCTTCAATCAAACGCTTCATTACAGCAACGCTCCACTCTATAAACAAACAAATCACTATTTTGGTAGTGGGTCTTTGGTAGTGGGTCAGTTTGAGTTTCTGCCGGTAATAAACTCAAAAAACATCAATACATTCAAATGGCTCCAACTCAATGCTGATCCACTACAGCTAGCGTATCAGAAAACTCTTCACGATTTATGTCTGTTTAAAGAAGATTGAGTTACAATCGTGAGATTTCTGCTGTGGAACGCTTTGCGTTTTTCGGATATGGTGTGATTTCGCGGATCCTCAACCAGGCGTGCGAGCGTTGCCACCTCCCGCAGGAAGAATACGACAATCTGGTTTGGGATGGCTGGCTGGGCGGTTTAAGGCAGCGGTCTTGAGAACCGTTGAGCTGAAAGGTTTCGTGGGTTCGCATCCCACCCGAGATCCGCCACGAGAGCATTCAAAATCGTGGGGGGTGATCACGCCGCGGCTGTCGTCGAGATGTGGTCATCGTTGGCGGGCCGGAAGCCCGGATAGCGATGGCGGAAGGCGTCCTCGATCGTGTCGTTCAGCACCGCCGTGCGCACGTCGAGGAAGGGCTGCACAGTGGCCCTGTTCCAGCGCATCTGCTGCTTTTTGTTCATGCGCTTGGCCACGATCTCGTTGACCGCGCTTTCCACGAACGCGGTCGAGATCGGCTCACCACGCCGACGCCGGGCGGCGTAGGGCACCAGGGCGTCCTCGTTGCGCTCGAGGTAGCCCAGCAGCTCGCTTGCGTGTCGCTGAAGACGACTGATGCCGGCCACCTCACGCAGGGGCTTGCGCTCCGTCCAGCGGCACAGGGCCGCGAGCTTGCGGCGGCACCCTGGCCAGCGCCCGTGCCACAAGCGCCACTTCGCGCGCTCCAGGCCGCGAACGGCCTCGTCAGCGAAGTGCGTATCGGCCGTACCGGCGCCGAGGCCGCGGGCGGCCTGCAGCGCGTGCTCGAAGCGCACGGCGGCGTGCCACCAATCCAGCACGACCATGGCACCCGGCAGCACGGCGCGCTGCAGCCGCCACAGCCCGGCATCGCCGTCGCACAGCACGGTCGCCGGCGTGTCCGCGTGCACTCCGGCCGCGGCGAGCGCCTGCTGGAACGCCTCGGACGCAGTTGCCTGGCCGTTGCGGGCGAAGGCGAAGCGGTGCTGGCTGCCGTGGGCGTCGATCACCTTGCCAGCAACCACTTCGAAATGGCGCTCGTCTCGCCGGTGACGGCTGCGCACGTAGCCGCCATCCAACCCAACCACGACGGGGCTGGGCGCCTGCACCGGGGGCCGCTCCACACGGTCGATGGCATGCTGCTGCACGATACTCTCACCCACGCGCATCGTCCTGTTCCGGACCGTGCCCGTGTTCTGCGCCCCATCCATCGGCAGCAGCTCAGACAGGAAAACAGCGACCTTGCCGAAGGGGACCAGCGCCGCATACCGGGCCGTGACATAGGCGAGCTCGGGTGCGACGGCATCCTTGCCCAGGTCCAGGACCGCAAAGCTCTTCGCCTCAGCCGTGCCCTGGCAAGGGCAGACGTGCAGCCGGCGGACCCGGACCGGCACGTCGCCGAACAGGGAGCGAAACCTTGCCCTATAATGGCCCTTGCTGGCCAGCACGCGCCCGCACGCGACGCATGAGCGACGGCGCTCACCCAGCACGGCCACCTGGGCCGGCACGACCTGAGCCTGCAGTGCTGCCGTGAGTTGCTTCACCTCGGCGAGCCGGAGCCCAAGCTCGGCCAAGCCGGCCTGCTCATCGCGCTCGATGCGGGCCACCTCAGTCTCTGTTGTCACCCCAGGCCGCAGCTCCGCAACTAGGGGTAGGTTCGGGATACGCGCGAAAAGTAGTCACAAGGCGAATTGTGGCGAGTGTCCAATAAGGCTCACCTTGCTGGACGCGTGCGCGGTCCCGCTATCCAATTGAAGTAGCAAGATTTGATTGCCATCGGCGGCGGACCCCTTTCCGGACATGAGGGCGGTCGCTGACGCGAGCGTCCGAATACGAAGGCACCGTTCGGACCACGGCGACATGCCAAGTGGTTGACCAATAAAGGCTTTTTGGCCGACGGGTCCCTTGTGACCACTTTCTACCCGTATCCCGAACCTACCCCAACTAGCGTCACCCGCCACACCAGCTTCGGCACCAGCCCACCCTCTTCCCGCGAGCCCGAACCCTAACCCGACCCGATCAGCACCCCACGATTTTGAATGCTCTCATTGCATCACGCCTGCCGCCCTCATGGTCAGGCATCAGCCAGGCCGATCAGCCCGAGACGGGCAAGCAGCCTGCCCCAGGTTTTTGACACTCCCAGAGCAGAGGCAATCAGCCAGTGCCGGATCACGGAACCGGTTGCGATCCATCGGAACCGGGCACCGTGCTGCCGCCTGTGCTCTGTGCCAGAGCCTGATCGATCATCTGACCGGCCTGGGTGGTATCTGGCCGCAAGTACCTCCGGTGACCTAACGCTTCGCGCGCCTGTTCGATTACGGCGACATCCTGGTTCTGGCTGCCATCACTGGATGTTCCTCGCTCATTGGGGCCTCCCAGGAGGCGAGTTTCGGCTCGCTCCAACGCTTCTTGAGCTTCACCGGGATGATGTTTGCTCAGTGCTGTCTGTGCATCGCGCAGGAATTGATCGGCGGAGGCGTGTTCATCGCTCGGGGAGGATGGCACGTGCGAAGCAATGCCGGACCGCGCCTCCGACCGGTTGATGCTTCCCGCCCGCGGCGCCTTAACCGACGATAGCACCGCAGGCGGGCGGGAATGACGTGCAGCTTTGTGAGATCCTGATGAACTAATGTCAGAGGAATTGGTGGTGCTGCGCTCCGACCCGCTCCTTGATTTCTCGCTTGTTCCTTCGCCGTTGGCTATCCCTTTGTCCGGGGCCGGAGCGCTGTCCACTGAGCCGCGATCGGTAGGCTTGGTGCTTGTGGGCTCATTGCTTGTCCCTTCTCTGGGAGCCGTCCCAGCTGCTGCCCCCTGGTGCGGCTCCGTCGGCCCCGGTGAGGAGGCGCTGGCGCCGGGCCTCCCAGTTTCGATGCTGCCTGGGGCTGTGACGTTCGGAGGAACCGGAGCGGTCTGTGCCAAGGCAATCGCCGTGGCACCGAGGGTGAAGCAGGCTACCGACAGAAGTGATCTCTTACTCATCATTCATCCCCAGCGCCGATGCGGCCGCAGTTTCAACTTCGGTCATCAGTATTGTCCACAACCGCACTTGGTTCAAACCCCGTCATGGGTGTGCCGGCGAGTTTGTGTGGGACGGCGTCGTCTCGTCCAGCAGCTGCCGCAAAGATGGCCAGACCTTTTCGCGGCAGCCCAGGAAATGTTCCCGGCTACTTCACTGAAAGATTTTATCTCCGGCGCTTACAACCGGAGTTTGCCGAGGGCTTCGCCCTTCTCCCAAAGCGTCGGTAAGTGGAGCAGAGCATCGGTGCCTTGACGACTGCTCGTCGCCTCAAGGTGGATTGCGAGACACTGACCCATGTCTCGGCAGCTGCGATGCTCTTTGCTTCCATAGGCTGGCTTCTCGCCTCAATAACTATGCGATAACCCTTCCCCAACGGGCTTTCAGCCGGGAAGCGGTAGCCGGCGTAGCTGGGAGCCGCGGGCGTTGTTATCGCCGCTGCCTACCTGGCTCAGCTCCATCTCACAAGCCGACCAGCAGCCAAGTTGACGGTGTCCCTAGACGAATCACACAATTTCTGGCGCGCTACTTTACGGCTTGCCATCGACCGGACATATGTCGGGAAGGCGACACGGTCTCCGCGAGCGCGACTTTGCTCCCGATCACCCAGCCAGTCGCTCTCACCGCAAACCTGCTCGAAAGCACGATGCCAACACCACCTGGTCTACAGTCCCTGGATGTCGAGGATTTCGCCTCCGACGAGGCGCGCATGCGCCGGGCACTTGGTCGTGCCGTCGGCCCTTCTACGGCGATCACCGAACACCAGCCGGAGCAGCGTAAGCCGCCGCTGGACGGACAGGTTCCAGGCCGATCCATGGGGGAACGGCCGCGCAAGCGGTTTGTGCAGGATGGGGAGGTGCCGGTCACCCTCGTGAACCGGCAGGGGCTGCGGCAGCCTGACGCACTCGCCACTCCGCCGGTGAACCGCGTCAGCGTCGCTCACGTGGCCCTGGCAAACGAGCGGATGGCGCGCGAGCGGGCCGAGCGTTCGCTGGCCGAGGCGCTCGCCACCGTCCACGAACTGCGGACGAAGCTCGGTCACGCGGAGCTGGCACGCCAGGAGGCCTTGAGCGCAGCCCAGACAGCGCGAGAAGCAGCGGAGACGCTGCGGGCTGACTATCAGGAACGGGACGCCGGACTTGACGATGAGGTCGCCGCTGAACGCGCCGCTCGCAGAGCAGCCGAAGCCGCCCTGCAACAAGTGCTCGATGCTCGCACCCGCGCCGAGCCGGAGCACCGTGCCGCAGCACCCGCGAAGCCAGGTTCGAAGCCGAAGCGGGCCGAGCGGGCAAACGTCGCGGGTAGCTCCACGGCCGGGTCGGCGAGGGCCACACGCCCGTCCATTTCTGCCCCAAGGCCGCGCGAACCCCAGCCGGTGAAGTGGTGGCTCAAGAGCACGAAAAAGCGATGACCGGCCTCATTACCTATCAGTTTTAGTCAAGGCGATTGAAGGAAGGAAATAGCGCCTATCCTGGCTTGAAAGAACAAGAGCGACGTATGAAATTTACTGGTGGTCTATTGAGTAATTTGGGGGTCTGGTCCTCACCATCCATCAGTTTAGCAGGCACTCCCAGAGTTTTGGCAGCGGCAGGGCTTGGAGCAGGGGCGACGCATGAGATTCTGCAGCGGGTGCGTAGGGCCTGCTCTCGCCAAATCTCAGGCTTTCTCAATATGTTGATCCATCCCAGGCGAGGCCGCGATTGGGACGTCGGTGCGGAATATAGCAACCATCCTGATCCAGCAGGCGGTGGCGGTTCTAACCTCCTTCACCTTTCGCCAACGACTGCGTAATTCGGCTGCAGTGCTGAAAAGGCTACCATCCAGAGAACAGGCTCGGGCACAAAAGTTACTCAATAGACTACCAGTAAATTTCATGCGTCGCCCCTGGGGCTTGGAGCATAAGTCTGACAGCTGTGCGCAGTCCTCGGGTGAACCAGGAAAGCTTGCTTCTGGCGAGTTTTCTAGGCTGCCGCTCCTCAGCACCTATCAGTTGCTGGAACATCCCAAAGTTGTGGGATGGGCTGAAGGGTTTGGAGCAGGTTGGCGATGCGCCGCAGACCGCGGGTGAACCACGATGTCATGCTGCGCAGGACGTTCTTCGGCCGCTGTTCCGAGCGTTTGCGTTCGGCGGGCGTGGCATGGTGGACCGCATCCCACTGCCCAGTGGAGACGGCGAAGTAGAGCGCCAGCGCCATGACCAGGATGAGCCTGGCCAGGCGGTCCGGGTAGCGGATCTGGCTGTCCTCGAGACCGAAGCCGCGGGTCTTGAAGTCGGAGAACATCGGCTCGATGCCCCAGCGCCGTGCGTAGTCGAGCGTGGCGAGGTAGCCTGGAGCCTCGGACATGGCGATGATCCAGGGTTCCTCATGGCCGGGGTCCTGGATGCAGCCGACGTTCGTGCGCACCCGGCGCGGTCAGCTCCACTCCCGTCAGGTAGGGCGCGTCCCGGACCAGTTGCCCGACCGGCCCCGCGTCGGCACCATCGATCCACAGGCGAAGATTGCCCTTCAGCCGTAGTCGGTAGTCCCAGCCCAGTGACTGGCAGTGCCCGATCAGGGCGGGCGTGCCGTAGAACCGGTCGCCCAGCAGCCGCACGCGCGCCAGTTCGGGCAGCCAGGCAGCGACGGTGTCGAGCAGGCCTTTCTGCACGCCAAGCCGATGGCGCCCTCAGTCTCCTCCACCCGCCAGGCCAGTGGCAAGGCGCGTTCGCCCCAGCGCAGAGCCAGCATCAGGATCTGGTGCCGCTCGGAGGCCCGGCTCTGATCCAGGATCAGGTCCACCCACCCTTCCGGCCCCGCTTCGGCCTGCGCCCGCGCCAGCACCTCGCTCGCGAACGGCAGCATCACCGCATCGCACTCGACCAGCGGGTTCGCCAGCACACGCACGATCCATTGGTAGCGCATGTCGATCCGCTCCGACGGGCGCGGCAGGGCGGCTGCCAGCGACATCAGGTTGGCGCTGCGCTCGCTCAGCATGGTCGCAACCAAAAGCGCCAGGTTCTCCCGCTGCGTCTTGCGCTGCCACGGCAGGCGCTCATCCAGCGCAGC
>JAABUU010008593.1_pt1 | contig 10100 bp, 10 predicted proteins | sample 5559301 | NCBI WGS metagenome assembly JAABUU01 (sample SAMN10711884, study PRJNA513360) | rock metagenome | isolation source: Antarctica rocks | place: Antarctica: Victoria Land, Richard Nunatak white | reverse complement strand
TTTACACTTCTCAAATTTGCGGGCAGATGCAGTCGGGCGCCTAGTCTAGCAGAAGCAGAATGGTCACCTGAAGCAGGACCGAGGACAAAGTGCTGCAACTGAGCCTGCACCACGGGTACAGAGGCAAGAGCAGCAGCAGCAGCGATGAGTCCCTGTTGTGTGCTTACGACTCCAGCAGGAACAGTGGCCACGGGCACACGCTGCTGCTGATGCTGCTGATGCTGCTCTTGCAGAGACCCTGAAGTCCCAACAGGCATGGAGGCTGCCCGCGGCGGCGGCTGATACTGTTGAGGAACAACAGTGGCAGATGGGACTGTTGTCCCTTGTGCTGTCTGAGCCTGGAACTGCAGCTGTGGCTGCGCTACTGGCACAGAGCCACATGTCTGAGGCTGTGCTCGCTCAGCAACCTCTGTTGATTGTGGCTGCTGAGGGCTGCTGGGCGCGGCAGTGGGGACCGCTGTGGGCGCCACAGCTGTGGTGGCATAGGCCTGCTGGAAGCCCAATGCTGCTGGCTGGAGCGCAGCTGAGGAAGCTAACGGCACCTGCTGCTGAGACATACTGGCAGGAGCGTACTGAGCCTGAGGAAACAAAGGTGAGGCAGTGGTGACGTACTGCATCTGAGGGACTTGGGGCCCCTGGTCAAACCCAGCCTGAGGCTGGGGGACTTGAGGATAGGTGGTGGTGGATGGGTACTGGGGATGTGCAGATGCTGGCATGACATACTGAGGCTGTGCAATGACAAAGTTCTGAGGCTGCTGTGCCTGAGCAGAGATGGAAGCTTGAGGCATGTTTGCCTGGACAGTATCCGCTGTCTGAGGAGACACTGTGCTTGTGGCATCTTGTTGCCGTCCTGAGTGGAGCTGGGCCACAGCTGCGTCTGGCAGTGGTGTGGAGGTGGGGGCCTGCTCTGTGGAGGCTGCCGTTTCAGAATCAGCTGTGGCAGCAGGAGCCTCGGCTGTGCCAGGTTCTGGATGGTGGAACTTGCACGAGGGTCCAAAGCCGCAGCGGCCGTGTCTGAGATAATATGCACACTCTGGCTGGCCTGCAGGACAGCAATCTGCCTTGAATGCGATGTTTTACAAGCTAGCTGCATGGCACTCTGTACACAACGCAATGCCCGACGCATCATGTGAGCTGCCACAGACCTGAATTTGCCCAAGCTTCACAGATACATGCACATGGACGTGTGTGCAGTGTGTGTGAGTGTGTGTGTGTGTGTGTGTGTGCCTCTGAACATGCAGTCCACATTGCTGATTCAAAGCATTTGCGGTGAAGCTTCGATCCTGCAAAGAAGCCAGAATGTCTGGTGCCGCCGCATGCCCCACACAGGTGGTTGTGGCGGCCTTTGCAATGGCCAATTGCCAACAATAAAAACGTGTCTGAAGCAAACACAAGGCAGAGAAAATGTATTGTTGCTCTCACCTTGCCGCAGAGGCAGCCCCATGCTGTTGAAACGCACAATAGGCAATTTGTCCCAGGGATGCTCAAACTTACACCTGCACAAAATATGTGTGACTGCTGGTCAATACCAACTCTGCACATGCTGAGCTTCAGGAACACGATTAATTGAATTGACTGCAGCTCACAGGCAGTAGCTCACTTATCGCCATAAGCACAAGTGCCAGTCTTGAGGAAGAATGCGCAGGGCACCTTGCCCACAGCGGGCTGAGCACCTGCAGCAGCTTGCTGATCAGACTGCTCAGGCTGCTCTGTATGTGGCTCTGCCTGCCGCTCTGCCTGTGGGGGTGCATGGGGGATGGCAGGTGTACTATTTGACCTGCTGGCTGTTTGAGGGTCAGACAGTGTTGGCCGTTGTACTGGCTGACTCATATGCCTGTCAAGATTGGCAAGTTGCTGACCAGAAGCGGTTCTGGGGGGGGGTGGGGGTGGCTGCTGCTGGGACAGCCTATCTGGCCTGCGAGGTTGAAGGCTGGCTGCCACAGGCTTGGGATTTGCTTGCCATCTAGGGTCATTGGGTGGTGACTGAAATGGCACTCCTCCCCAACCCATTGGTCTGACGCCCTGAAACATTGCTGCCTGCGGTCGTTGTCTGGCTTGCATCCACTGCTCTGGTGTAGGAGATGGGCCCATCCCGAAGGGATACATTGGGTTCACCCCTGAATACTGCTGACCGGGTGCCATCATGCCAACTTGTGGCATCATTTGCTGTACTAGTCGCTGCGCGCCATGCATTGATCGCGCTGGGAAAAATCCCGGTGGGTTTCCGGGCAGACCAGGATACATGTATACTTGCGGCTGCATATACTGAAGTGGACCTGGCGGCCAAACAGGCTGTGAGCCCGGCACGAAGCCTGAATTCAATTGCTGTGGCCCAGGCCGACTGTAGGCCTGCGCTGACTCCCACCCGCCCTGGAGCCACGACGAAGTGGATCCAGGAACAACTTGACTAAGAGCTCCCTGCCGCTGTGCTGCCATGCGTGCATACTGATCACTGTTATTTGCGCTCGACTGTCCTGACTGTGAAGCAGCTTTGTTGCCTGCTGCTCCGCTGACTGACACCATTGGAGGCCTCAACACAGCTCAGACCAGACACGACGGCTAGCGAATTCAATACGATCAGTCAGGCAGCACAAGGCCTATTTGGCAAACGGGCTGGAACATCGTGTATGTTGTCTTACAGGGTCATTGCAGGGCCGAGCTGGCTGCAAATGGCTACTATTTTGCAGCAAAGGTACGCGCGTGCCATATCGACTTACGGAGACGGCGTGCAATCTGGCAGGGCTTTCCGCACGGCACGTGGATTACGTGGATTGGGCATTTATTCAAGCATTAAGAAGGCCTGCAAGTTTAAGTCGTGCCACGTAGACTTTGGGCACCACGTGCACTCTGATTAGCTTAGTAAATTCGTTAATCTGTCATTCTGGATTTGATTCGACGAAGGGTTTCGGACTATCGGATCGCGCTTGCACGGAGCAATTGGTCGGAGGACCAATCACAATTACAGGGCTTTAATCACGATCGCCGGCTGCACTGTAGCTAGCCTGTGGATCATGACAATTGCGTCACAGTATTGCCAGCCTTACCCTTCAGTTTCGCCAACACCATGGAAGCCTGTCTAAGTGCTGGTGAAAATCCAGACTGCACAGCAAACAGGGGTTGCTGGAGGCAATCACAAGACGAAAGACTAGGCATATCCAAATTGACGTTTCCCCTGTTTATGTGTACACGGGACTGTCAGCTGACTGCCATTGCACAGGTCTCACACTGCAACGAATCACACGTCATAGCCTGAAGTTATGAGAGCAGTCCTGCATGCCAATAAATGCTCTGAGTGTACTGGGCTTCTAGGTTGCTTCCATTACTCATATGAGTAAAGCTTCCATGTTTTTGTTTGGTGAAGTCACGGGGCTTCGCCCACCTGGCCGCCCTAGGTCTAGTTTCAATGGTGTTGCATTACGTGATTGTCAACACTGTCGTATTAGTAGGCCTTATAGGGATGCACAGGACAGGCTGCTCTGGAGAGACAAGACTTGTCCTGCACGTACCTAGCTCATCATGAGCTGGAAAGCGTTTTAATTATTATTATTATATGAGTAAAGCTTCCATGCATGCATTTATTTTGCACAGCAGGATGCAACAGCATTTCCAGACTGCTCAGTCGATACTGTTTGTACTGGCAAAGACCACCGGTTGCAAGAGGATAATGTGACAGACTGGGCGTTATCATCATTGTTCGAGTTTGTCGACTTGAACACTTCGTCCGAAACATGACCACGCTTGGTCAGGCTCGGCAAGACGATAACGCACATAAAGCGCAAGCTTCGACATATACGTTTACCAATGAGGATCTGGCGAAAGCTGCAGCATACTCAACCGCTGCAGATAGAGTCTACGGACCCATGAGTGTCACACTGAACGCAGTACGCTTTGCATGCAAGGATATATGTTGTATGCTGCATATATATTGTAAGCTGCATATATGCTGTATGTTGCATATATGTTGTATTGCCCATACCAGTAGCGAGTCTCTCCTGTCAGGGCAGGATACTTTTGCAAGTGTCTTGGACATGGCACAGCGCCTGCGCCTGAAGTGCCTGACTCAGAAGTATGAAGACATGCTAGCACAGGAAGACTTTCAGCTCACAACGGGCAGGAGCACAACTGACAGTCACAGTGTAGTAAAGTGGGCTTACACAGCACAAAAGCACCACCTGTTGGTAAGTTTCTCCTGCTTTTAGTGGACAAACTTGCTTCAACCAAGGCAAGCAGTGTGTGGCAATCAGACACAATCACACATTGCTAAGTGCTTTGGGCCACTGCAGGCGCTGCAACTACGCTGTGAACGCTTCATGTGCGAGAACTTTCACAAGATCTTGGATGATCCACTGCTCCAGGTTGGGGAGATTGACAGTGCACGCAATGAACAAAGTTGGGCATGAATGGCATCATCAAATTCCTGCCCTTGACACTGTGCAGGGTCTGACCCGTCACTCCCTGCTACGCATGCTTCGTGCACAGTCAGCTATGGTCAGTGTGTACAAGGAGCATGTAGTCTGCCCCCAGACCTGGGGCCTTGCTAGGTGGGTGTTTATATTCTTGTACAGGCTTTGACCATTCGCTTTGACACGCTTCTTTGTGCTTTGCAAAGGGCACTTGCACTGAGGCACGTCATACTTGATGCTCACATGCTGCTGTATACATGTGTACCAGCAGCTATGACTCAGCTACTACTGAAGCAGCATGTGATGATGCAGCGTTGGTCCACATGGAGCTAGACCATGTAGCACCCACTTCAGCAGTGCTGTGACTGGGTCATCTGACAACTACAGCGCCTTAGATACAGACATGACTTCTGTCAGTGACAGCAAAGCAACCACTGAATACAGCGGTCGGTCAGATCAAGACTCAGATGCTGAATCTGATGAGCTCAGTAACTCTGCAGATAGTTGTGTAGTCACCTCGAGGCGCAGGCAGCCTCCACCAGCTAGAGACAGAGCAAGCCAAGATATTGTGAGGTCTGTGCTCTGCCACAGGAGCTTTCTGCTGCGTGATGATCTGTGCTGTCGTCAATGCTGGTTATTATACTTTGAGCCTGTCAGTTGCTGGTGCCATGTCAGGTTTGGAACTAGGATCTGTGAATCCTATGTCTTTCTTCTGGAGTTCTGCCTGCAATGAGCCTTGCTGCCCTCAGGTGCAGACTGGCTCACTGACACGTTTCCAAGGCTTGGATGATTTGCCCTGCTGGGGCCTTCATCATCAGCTTCAAGAGCATTATCGCCTTTGTCACCTTTTATTTAACTCATGTTTGCAAGGAGATGCATTTCATGGTTTCTGAGGACATCGGCTTGCACAAACGGTGCTTTTGCATTGCCAAAGGAGCTGAGTTTGGTTTTTTGCAGGTCTTGGAGTCTGCCTGGGTTCCCAGATGTGTAAGCAAGTGCTTCACAGCAGTTGTCAAGTCAACAATAGGTCAGCAGACATGACTAAAACAGCCTGCTCATGCAGCAGCCGGGGTACCCTAGTTCTGTGGGTTTTTCTGATGTCCATTCAGCGTGTTTTTGCCTTTTCTGAGTGTGACTTGTGGTAGCTCATGAGGATAGCCTTGTGACCTGAATTTGGGTTGCACATGCCTGTAGTTTATTTCTGTTTTTGCTGTTTTGATGTTGCCCATGCCCGATTAGATGACAGGCACAGGATTCTGATTCAGACACAACTGGCAAAGAGCATTTTAAAAAATAAAAATAATACTTTTACGCCTTTCGGCGTTCCCAGGTGCAAGCCCCAAGCAGCCCTGGTACCGGAGACCGGGGTGGCCGCTGCGCAGCATATATATAGTTTCCAGGCAAAGCCTGTACCTATTTGACCCGCCGTCAGCTCATATACCAAGTTCCGAAAAACCAAAGAGCATTTAATGATTCTGATGGAGCCAATTGGGTTTGTTTATGTTCTGCCTGCTGATTTGTTGTACACCCATGCCAGGTTGCATCCAGGGTCACCCAATGCTGATCTGAATACATTGCCTCTGTTGTTCATTTTATTCACCGATCATATGTCGAGATATCTGTTCAGAAAAACATTCCCAAGGATGCATTGATCTGCAGAGCCTTGTGGAAATGCCTGTATCATGATGACCTTCGGGTACTGTTTGTATAGCAGCCGCTGTGATAATCTAACCTACTCGTATCTGGCTTGCTCGAGTGGCTTTCCACGACTATCCAGTCTCACGCTGCTGTGTTTCACACTTTGATGGCCCCTGACGTCTTTACCTCATGCATTTTGCGGTCAAAGGCTGGTCATACAGCAGGAGTCAAAAGTCTGCATCCAAACATGTGCATTGCTGTACATTGCAGCATTTCCCTGCATCCCCAACTGCCATGGTATCATGAGTCACCTCATCACTGGGGATTACGTCATCAAGTTTGAAAGGAATAGCTTTAGAGTTCAGCTGTCAGCGAGGGGTATAGCAACTTGCTTTGCCTCGGCGCAGCCGAAGGCGCAGGTAAGCGGAGGTGTGGATTGTCTTTGTCTTTGTCTTTGTCTGCCGTCAAAGTCAAAGTGTCAAATAGCAACCACTCTGGCAAATTTTTCTGGCAGCTGCAAGTGATTGCACTGAAAACAGGGGCTTGCTGGCTGCACAAGCTTTGCTTAAAACAAGCAAACTCCTTGTCTTCAGCTGTGGTTAACAGCACACTGCTTTGCTTCACAAACTTGATACTACAAAAGAAAGCTGGCCTATTTTTACAGACAGCACTGCCCTCTTGAGGCCTGCTTGCCTATGGCTTTTGCTTGCTGCTGTGCAGCAAACTTACCCTCCTGCTGACAACAGGTTTCCTAGGTCAACGCACAGTCAGGGTCAAAGCTCTGCAGCTAGCGCTACGGACGATATCTGCCGCACTGGTCACACCTACGCACGCGTTCGATGGTGTACTAGCCTACCTGACCGTACCGCCGGTCAGATTGAGCTGTCGTCGCACACGAATTGTTCTGCTAAGCAAGGACTGGTTTTGGATACAGACTTTTGACGACCACTGTATGTGGCTGCTATAAGCTGCAGCTGGTAAGTATGCAAGCAGCATGTTGGACACATGATTGTGACTCACGACTTCGTACGGAATGCCTGCCAAGCTTTCAGTGTGGCAGCATATTATGTGACTAACCATTCAACCTATCTAGCCATGTTTGTCTTGCTAGCATACATCTTGCCACCAAGATGATACTCAATGCAAGGCACTAGAGCAAGTGCTCTGGCATTTCAGCATGTATGACTCAATGTGGCTGTCATCATTGGTCCATGGCAACAGTCATGCACACACTAAACAGCTGCAGTGAGCAGTTATATGCAAGCCCAGTGGGAGAATTGACTGGTGTGAAGCCTGCCCTGCTGCTAAGCTTACTTAAGGTTTCTCAGCTGCAAGCACCTATGCATATCTGCAGAATCTCAATGGCCTGTTCCCAAGTGTCCTAGCATGAAGCCTGTCAGCAGTCTTGCAGTGTGTCACGATTGCATCAGCGGCTGCAGCTGCCTGCAAAAAGCAAGGTGCTACACTTCAGCAAGTGTATCATCATGCAAGCTCATCACACGACTAATGTGAGCAAGACATCAAGCATGAAAGTAAGAATTCAGTCTGTTTAAACTTGTTTTGGGGGACCGAAGTGCAGAGCACAAAGTCAGTACACAGTAATGATAGGTGTTGCACCTTCGGCTGAGCTCCCAGGCCAGCCATTGGGCAGCATTTGCTGGGAATGCCCTAATCAGTGTAGGGGTAAGCCCTGCATACATAGTCCGTCTGCCACCTGCAATGCATGCAGCCTTTCTGTGCTGCTGTGTTCTGATGTCCAGCTTCTGCAGCAGACAGCAGTCTTCTTCATGATTACCAATATTGCACAGCTGGTGCCTGACTGCTCTACGTCTGCTCTGAACAAGCAATGAAATACACAGACATGGTGGTGTAATAGTGGTGCAGGTATATGAGAAGCAGGCAAACAAGATGCAGGCACAAACCTTGCTGGTACATGATTTGCAGGTTGCGCAGAATGCCCTGGTCATGCACAGAGCCCTGTACAGCAACAACCAGTCTCAGAGGGGAGCAAATGACTTGCACCCTTGTGCACAAGACCACATGCTCACAGTATGGTCTGAGCAGCATAAATGCATCCGTACAGCACAGCACACATGTGTCTGCACAGCACATTGTGTCTGCACAGCACAGCACACTCATTTCTGCACAGCACAGCATTGTATCTGCACAGCACAGCACACTTATGTCTGCACAGCACCAACGTCATACAGCATGATATGAGTGCATCATCAGACTGACTCACAGCAGCAGCAAGGGGCAGCTGAGTGGGAGCAGGTCAGCATGAAGCGGTCACGTTCTTACTGGGTATGCTGTTTGTATCCTGGTCTTGGCGACATCTAGGGGCAGCACACACGACCACATGATGGTGCCTGCTAAGCCACCACAACCCACAGCAGATGCCGAGTCCTTCGCGACATCCCAGATGTTGGGAGTTGGGTTGTCTGGCGCAGTCTTGCCTGGAAATGTCCTCCGAAGCGTCTGTGGACAATGCCGTGTCTTGGCATGTCATGTTATCAAGACAGCGTGCAGGCAGCATTGCTGTGGGTATCAGCTGCAGCTGTACAGGCTAATGGGTGCTCTATGTCAGACAGCCATGGGATCAGATGAGCCTCACATCTGGCGAGTTCAAGTGGGTGACTAATGTGAGCACTTTTGGGCAGACAGCTGAGTCCATTCTTGTGAAAGAGCAAATAGCAAATTAGGCATCATGAGATATGTCTGATGCTGGTGACAAAGACAGATGCAGGTGATCATGTGCTCACCTCAGGTTGATTTTTGGAATATCAAACACAAGGGCAGTGCATTCATCACACATGACTTGTGCCCACCTCATAGACAGTGAAGAAGATTGCATTGCCAGGGGCTTCTCGTGCTATTGTAGCTTGCATCCCGCGTGTTAACCCTCTAGGACCTTCTGTTTTCAGCAGATGCTGTAAACACTGCCGAGGACCATTATACTGATGACTGCTGTTTTGATTCCCAAGTTGCAGGCGGCACTGCACAACAAGCAAGCTGTTCAACAGTACATATCTTGAATATGCAGGAATTGTGCATGCATGGTGTATGTATGGCGCATGACTGTTCTGTGTTTACATGTACGCTGCGCGTATATTGCATGCATGTTGCACTTTCAATGCATGTGTGTTGCACAGCTTTGACGCCCTGTTTGTTACTGTGTACGTTTCCTGCACGCTCGTCTGAGGTCTTGCAGCAGGCAATGACTGCATGCACAATGACACACACACAATAGCTTGAATGTAACTGATTTAGATGAGCGCTCAAGTGTGGCTTAGGCCTGATCCTGCCACATTGTGATACAAGACAGCATTGCAACAGCCAAGGTACCTTGTACAGCCATAATCATGTCATGCAAGTCAGAGGCATCAAAGTCCCCCTGACAAGCTCATGTCCAATCACACTCATGAGCAGAGCAGCAAGCAAGGCAGATCACCTTTACAAGCTCAAAGGGTGATAGCACAAAGCTTAGAACAATACCAGCCAAGCCTGCAGCGACTGGCACTGCAAAAGACAGGGTTGGTAGCTCGCCTGGAGCCTGCATGACGCACAGACGATGATGGCATACTTAAAATGCCGGTTCACTGCTTCAGCATAAGTGCTTGCCTATAGTATGTGGCACGAAGCACCGCAGCAGCAGCTGCACATACCGTTAGCTGTGCAAGTGTGTGGGTGTACACCTGCAGATACAGACAGCATGCTGTAAGCACGATTTGAGTCCTGGCTGCTGATGGCTAAATATAATGCACTCCCTCATGCCGGCACAAAAACATCACAGTATGTGGTTTGACAGACTGTTTGTGCATTTGATTTGTGCGGATAAGCTCACTGTGTAGCTGATGCCAGTTTCCAGCGCTCCACCCACCAGTGGGGCTGCAAGACCTCTGTATAGTCCACGAACCTAATCCATCATATGAATAGCTTGAACAGGTGCAACAAGTTTTTGCTATATGGGTCTAACAGTCGACACATTGCCAAAGCGGTTTTGGGCTGTGTCCACTTGCTTCAACGTACCCCTTCATATTTGACTATGCTGCGAGCGCA